>Ga0126326_1000170_pt1 | contig 30336 bp, 23 predicted proteins | sample InaspJWI67metaG_FD_94485 | JGI IMG/M metagenome (GOLD analysis project Ga0126326, IMG submission 94485) | Marine gutless worms symbiont microbial communities from Oahu, Hawaii - Inanidrilus sp. 1 OAHU.JWI-67 metaG | ecosystem: Host-associated > Annelida > Digestive system > Unclassified | place... | reverse complement strand
TTTGGTGACGTTCTAATCGCCCAATACGCCAGAGGGGGTTGATGCCAGAACCTGTCTCACTCCTTTGAGGCAGTATCTTTTCTGTGCATTTTCTCATCTCGGGCCAGCTTAGCCCTGCGCCGTTCGTGCGCTTCTTGAGAACTACCCACTTGCAAACTGGCCAGATGAAACCGGCGTCTCCCAGTGAGCTAGGCTTCTAAGCGATGCGGCTGGAAGCGTTATCCAGCGGAATAGTTGCCTTAGGATAAGGAGTTTGAGATATGAGTGATAAGATGCGGCTAATCCCGTTTGATGCCCTGATTGATAGAATGATGGAGGAGTGGCGCCGCACGCGGTCCATTTTCGAAATTCCCGAGGGCGATTTTTATCGCAAGAGCGATAAGCGGATTTACGAGGTTTTCGGGCAGAAACTTGCCATTCCGCTAGGCCCCGCGGCAGGTCCTCAAACTCAAATTACACAAAATATCATCACTTCCTACCTTACCGGCAGCCGCTTCATCGAACTCAAGACAGTGCAGATTCTGGACGGTTTGGAAATCGATAAGCCCTGTATCGATATGACTGACGAGGGATTCAACACCGAGTGGTCCACGGAGCTTACCCTGGGTCAGGCCTGGGAGGAATATAGTAAGGCTTGGATTCTGCTTCATTTAATCGAGCGGCTTTTCAACCTGGGTATGCCTAATTTGGAGCGATCCTTTGTGTTCAATATCTCGGTAGGATACGATTTGGCAGGCATCAAACAACCGCCTATGGATCGCTACATCGAGCGGATGAAAAACTCGGGAACCGAGAGAAGATACAAGGAATGGCTTTCGCAGCTGGGAGAGCGATTGGCGGATTCGTCTTTTTTGAAGGAAATGGGTCTGGAACATCGGCAGGAGGCTCTCGAGGGACTGGTGGATGCGATTCCTAGCGAGATTGTTCAGAGCGTTTCGATTTCAACTATGCACGGCTGTCCACCGGCCGAGATTGAATCGATTTGCAGCTATATGATCGAGGAAAAGGGATTGGATACCTATGTGAAACTGAATCCCACCTTATTAGGCTGCAATAGGGTAAGGGGGATTTTGGATGAGCTTGGATTCAAGAGCGTTAAAGTGACTCAGGATTCCTTCGATCACGATTTGCAGTGGGAAGATGGGAAGGTGATGCTAGCCCGCATGATGGCGTTGGCGCGGGAAAGAAATAGACGTTTCGGGGTTAAGCTAACCAATACCCTGGCCTCGGTTAACAACAGGGAGGAGCTTCCCGGGGAAGAGATGTATATGTCCGGTAGGGCGCTCTACCCGATTACGGTGGCGGTTGCCGCGATGATTTCCAACGAGTTCGATGGACTTATGCCTATTTCCTTTTCCGGCGGCGTCTCGGTGCATACCGCGGAGCACCTTCTGTCAACGGGGATTAGGCCGCTCACGCTCTGCTCCGACATGCTCAAACCGGGTGGATACAGTCGGCAGAAGCAAATTGCCGAGAAACTGGAGAATGCACCCGGATGGGATTTGCCAAGCATTGATGTATCCGCGCTAAGTCGATTGGCTGAGCGCGCCGTGGGGGAGAGAAGCTCGTTGAAGGCATTCAGGGGAGAAGATGTCGTTCTGCACGAGGGAACCTTGCCGGAGAGCGATTGCTATGTGGCTCCCTGTGTGAGCGCCTGCGCGATTGAGCAGCACATACCGGAGTACATAAGGCTTGTGGGCGAGAAGCGCTATGCCGACGCCCTCGAACTTATCTATGAACGCAATGCCCTGCCGTCTATCACGGGTTCGATATGCGACCATCAGTGTCAGATTCGCTGTACGCGTTTGGATTATGAGGGGGCGGTTAACATTCGGGAAATCAAGTTGATGGCTGTTGAGAAGGGTATGGAAGAGTGGCGCGCTCGTTGGAAGGCCTCTGAGAAGAGAGATAACCTAAGGGTGGCGGTTGTCGGAGCCGGTCCCGCGGGGCTTAGCGCGGCCTTCTTCCTTGCAAGAGCGGGGATAAGAGCTACGGTTTTTGAACGGGAGAGCGATGCGGGAGGGGTTGTACGCTATGTGGTTCCTCATTTCCGAATCAGCCGGGAGGCAATTGAAAGCGATATCGATGTTATTCTCGCCATGGGGGTGGAATTCAGATTCAATCAGAGGAATTTGAGCGTGGCGAGTCTCAAAGCGCAGGGATTCGATAAGGTTATTTTGGGAATTGGCGCATGGAAGAGCCCGAAACTGCCTGTGAAGGGAGGCAATCCCAATGTCATTCCATCCATTAAGTTCCTTTATGATTTCAATCACGGAATTTTCCCGGAGGCAATGGGAGAAACGGTGGTAACAGTGGGCGCGGGCGATACCGCGATGGATTCGGCGCGTTCGGCGCTAAGAGTGCCGGGCGTTAAGGAGAGCTGGATACTCTATAGGCGCGCCTTTGAGCAGATGCCGGCCAGTCAGGAAGAATATGAAGATGCGCTCGCGGAGGGTGTTAAATTTGCCTTCCTGCGCAACCCCGAACGCTTTGATTCAAATGGCGCTCTTAGCGCCAGGGTGATGGAACTTGGAGAGAAGGATGAATCTGGCAGACGCCGGCCGGTGGCAACGGATAAAACCGAAAACTGGAAGGTTGGCACCCTGTTATATGCGATTGGAGATATGCCCGAGGCGGATGATTACTCGGAGCTCGGAGCTAGAGCCGATGAACGAGGACGGGTTGTGCACGACGCAAATCAGATGACCGAACAGGAAGGAGTTTACTTGGCAGGGGATGGACGAACCGGTTCAGCCACGATTGTGAATTGCATCGCCGAGGGTCGCCGAGTGGCAGACGCGATTATGAAGACTGTCGATCCATCCTGGCGCTACGATGAAAAAGTTCCGTATTGGACAATGAAGGAGCGCCGCGATGAGATACGGATTAAGAAGAGTGAGATTACGGCTCACCTAGGACGGCACTACGACAGGAAGAAACCCGAGGCCTATGCTGTGGCCGAGCGGGCACGATGCTTGGAATGCAACCATATCTGCGATAAGTGTGTGGATGTCTGCCCGAATCGAGCCAATATATCAATCCCGATAGATATCGATGCGGAACCCCTCTTCAACGATCCTGGTCAGATAGTTCACATCGACGCCTACTGCAATGAGTGCGGCAACTGCGGGCATTTCTGTCCTTGGACCAGGGGAGTCCCTTATAAGGACAAGCCGACGATTTTCAATACCAGGATGGATTTCGACGACAGCGTCAACCCTGGCTGGCTTCTGCAAGGCAGCGGTAAGCTGCTTTGGCGCATGAATGGCAAGCAGGGGAAGAACGAAGTAGTCAACGGACTTGTTCAGAGAATTCCAGCGGGAGGAGAGAAATTTTTCCGACTTTTCGAGCTGGTGCTAAAGAAGCGTTCGACGCTGTTTGGAAGAGTCGAGGAACATAGTCCCGAGGAGCTGGAAGTATGAAAGCCAAAAGATCGTCTGGAAATAGCGCAATAGTTATAAGGGGAGCCTGCGCGGTTGAATTCGATCCCCCGCGTGTTCGAGAGAATATGGATGTGCTTATCGAAGGCAATAGAATTGCCTCGGTGAACGAGAGCGCCGCACGCAAATATGATGACTGTGAGCTAATCGATGGCAGGGGGAAGATTGTGTTTCCGGGCATTGTCTGCTCTCACCACCATATTTATTCGGCTCTAAGCCGGGGAATTTTGGCGCCAATTGGGCCAACAAACGATTTTGTATCGATACTCAAGAATCTTTGGTGGCGCCTTGATAGGGCGATAGATAGGGATGCACTCCGCTTCAGCACGCTTGTTGCGTCGCTGGATGCGATTCGCTGCGGCGCCACTGCAATCATCGATCATCATGCATCCCCCTCCTTCATCGAGGGTTCTTTGGATGTGGTTAAAGAGGGTATGGAACTTGTCGGCGTGCGGGGAGCCACCTGCTACGAGGTAACCGATAGGCATGGACGGGGAGGAATGCATGCAGGGATTGAGGAGAATCGGCGATTTGCTTTGGAGATTGAGCGGGAGAAGAGCGCCGGAGCGCAGCTGGTTGAGGCGCATATAGGGGGACATGCTCCCTGCACCCTGCCCGAAGAGGCCTATGAACGCATGGGTGATGTTATGCGCGAAACAGGCAGGGGTCTGCATCTCCATATCGCGGAAGACAAATATGATGTTTCCCAGTCCCACATTGTCTACGGAGAGGACATTGTAAGGCGTCTAGACCGGCATGGCTTGGCGGATGAGAAGGCAATCTTGGTTCACGGGGTGCATTTGACTGAGGAGGAGGTAGAACTTCTCAATGAGCGAGACAGTTTTTTGGTGCATAATGCTCGTTCGAATATGAACAACAACGTGGGCTATAACAAACTTCTGCCCAAACTGCGGAATCTTGCCCTGGGCACCGATGGCATTGGCGCGGATATGTTTGCCGAGCTGCAAACAGCGTATTTCAAGCATAAGGATGATGGCGGGCCGTGGTGGCCAGGAGAGTTTTTAGCCTCCCTACAGGCGGGTAATCGGATTTTGGAACGATGTTTTGGACTTCGATTTGGACGCATAGAACCCGGATATATGGCGGATTTGGCTGTAGCCCAATACAGTCCTCCAACTCCGCTTAGCGCCGAAAACCTAGCGGGACACTTCGTTTTTGGACTTTCCTCGGGAATTATACGGACCGTGATAGTAGATGGCTGCATCGTGTTGAGGGATGGCGAATTCGGTGATGAGATCGATCGGGAAGCGATTGCCGCTGGGGCTAGGGAACAGGCCGCCTTGCTTTGGAAGCGAATGGAGGGAATTGCTCCCTAGGCGGGATTGCCCGGAAAGAACTAGAACTTTGAACGCTGAGGCTCTCATGAGAAGGAGAAAGGATGAATTTTGATGGAAGGGTAGGGGATATTTGGAAGAGGGCGGAGGCCTATCGGGATGATACAGCAAAATTTCTCTCGGATATGGTGAAGATTAAATCGTATAGCGGACAGGAAGAGGAGATTTGCAGGCATGTTGCTTCACTCTGTGAGAGATTGGGCTTTGATGAGGTGAGGATAGACAAGCTGGGCTCGGTGCTTGCGAGAATTGGAAGTGGAAGGAAGGTTCTAGCGATTGATGCGCATGTTGATACGGTGGAAGTTGGCGATGCAAGTCAATGGAAGCGGAATCCTTTCAGCGGTGATATCGAGAATGGCTTGGTGCATGGCAGGGGTTCGTCGGATCAGAAGGGTGGGGCTGCCTCAATGCTGAGCGCGGGCAGAATTCTGAAGAACTTGGACTATGAGGGGGAGTGGACGGTTTGGTTTGCCTTCACGGTAATGGAAGAGGACTGCGATGGAATGTGCTGGAAATACCTGATCGAGGAGGAGGGCCTGGTTCCAGACTTCATTCTCTCCACGGAGCCCACTAGCTGCCGATTGACGCGGGGACATAGGGGCAGGATGGAAATGGAACTGAGCCTGAAGGGCATTTCCGCGCACGGTTCCGCCCCGGAGAGGGGCGATTCGGCCGCGTATAAGGCGGCGCGGGCGGCGCTGGCGCTGGAGGCTCTAAATGAGGAACTGAAACCAGATAAGGAGGGTTTCTTAGGAAAGGGAACCATTGTTGTGAGCCGAATCGATGTAAGGGGGCCAAGTCAGTGCGCGGTTCCGGATGTGGCGCGTCTGTATATGGACCGGCGCCTTACCTGGGGCGAAGATGCCGATCTGGCGATTGGCCAGGTAAAGGAAAGGGTTGGACATGCGCTAGGCGTGGACAGCGTAGACTGCCTGATGCCAGACTATGTGAAAACCGGGTGGAAGGGAACGAAGTATTCACAGGAGCTTTATTTTCCTACTTGGAAAACCGATGAGAGTCATCCCTTGGTTCAGGCCGGGGTGCGAGCCTACAAGGGACTGTTCGGCAAGGCGCCGGCGCTAGGCAAGTGGACATTCAGCACGAATCTGGTATCGGCTTCCGGCAGACACGGCATCCCTGGGATTGGTTTTGGCCCCGGGGATGAGAGGGAGGCTCATGCCCCTAACGAGATTAACAGAATCAAAGACTTAGTAATATGCAGCGCATTTTACGCGAGCTTGGTTTATGCGCTTGAAGGCGTGGAGCCTCACCGTTGAATTTCGAGTATTCCTGCATAGAGTGCGGGAATTCCTATCCCATTGCCATAGGGCGCTATCTCTGTGACAATTGCTCCTCTACACAGGGAAAGGACGAGCCCCTAAGAGGCTTGCTTGAGGTTCGTCTTTCTGGCGATCCGCCTAGAGATTGGATGGCGGTTGAACGCGGCGAAAAGACTCCTGTTTCCGATATCGGCGCTTGCTGGAATCGAAGCGGCAGAGTTCTAAACCCTGGGCGCGCAGAATCAACGCCCTGCCCTGATATTAGGGCGCTGTTGCCAGTTAGAAAGGATTGCCTGCCTCCAATCCCGGTGGGAGGCACTCCGCTTTGGGCTCCCACCCGGCTCCGAAGGGATCTGGGGCTCGACGGACTGTTTCTAAAGGATGAGGGAGCCAATCCGACGGGATCTTTGAAGGATCGGGCTAGCTACCTTGTGGCCGGCTTTGCCGCCGAGCATGAACTTGGAGATGTCATCGTGGCTTCCACGGGCAATGCGGGGAGTTCGATGGCGGGCATTGGCGCGGCCGGGAACCTCCACGTGAGGCTTTATTTGCCGGCCTCGGCGCCCGAGGCGAAGATGGTTCAGGCGCTGCAGTATGGAGCGGACCTTATCAGGGTGGATGGCAGCTATGACACCGCCTTCGATATGTCACTCGCCTATGTAGCGGAAAGAGGGGGGTTGTCCAGAAATACGGCGCATAATCCGCTAACAGTGGAGGGTAAGAAAACAGTTTCGCTGGAGATTTTTCTGCAGCTTGGGAGAAGAACGCCGGACTTGATCTATGTACCCACGGGGGACGGCGTGATTCTCTCGGGCGTTTACAAGGGCTTTGAGGACTTGGTGACCCTGGGATTGACGGACGCGGTGCCAACGCTGGTGTGTGTTCAGGCCAAGGGCAGCGCGGCCATTTCAAGAGCGCATGAAGATGGAGAGTTTGGATTGATTCATCCTGCCGCTACTATTGCGGATTCCATTTCGGTGGATGTGCCTCGCGGGGGGTTTTTCGCGCTGGACCGTTTGAAAAGGCATGGCGGACGCTGTGTCACAGTGAGCGATGAGGCCATTCTTGCCGCGCAGCGCCGTCTCTCTGCATCGAGCGGATTCTTCGCTGAACCCGCCGCTGCCGCCGCCTTTGCGGGACTTCTGGCTGATATCGATTCTGGAAGCGGCCCCGCGGCCGGCGACTTAGTCGTGCTGCTCCTCACTGGCAGCGGTCTGAAGGATATCGCTACGGCTCTTAAAGGAGTGCAGTCGTGAAATACCAATCAATTCCCAGGGCCGATGGCATGGCGAAGGCGGATGGCTCGGCGCTCTACGTGGCTGATTTGAAGTTCAATGGGGCCGAGGGCGAACGGAGCGTTGACGGCGGTGTGGCTCTCGGATCGGAATCGGGTTTGTCGAAGGAGATGCTTCTGGGCCGTTTCTACCGTTCGCCATATTCAAGAGGCAGGATTCGCCGCCTGCGGCTGCCTAAGTGCCCGAGCGGATATCATATAATCAGCGCCGCCGATATCCCGCGGAGCGGCAAAAACGAGATTCCAATGGCGGCATCGCGGGATATGCCCTGCTTTGCCGAAGGCGAAATACGCTATGCGGGTCAGATCATCGCCTTGGTGGCAGGCCCCGATGCCTATGAGATTGAGCGATTGATTCGAGCGATCGGGCTGGAGGTGGATGAAATTCCGGTAGCCAAGGATATCGATGAGGCCCTGGCTCTAAAAGGCGGCGCCATCCATGGAGAAGACAATATTTTCTGCAGGGTGGATTTGGACGAGGGAGATATCGATGCGGCTTTTGCTGGCGCCGCAACCGTGGTTGAGGGTGTTTATGAAACTGGCTTTCAGGAGCAGTTCTATATGGAAGGACAGGGTCTGATTGCTTGGCGATTCGGGAACAAGTGCGGGATTCGAGGTTCGATGCAATGCCCCTACTATGTTCATCATGCGGTTAGCCATGTGCTGGGCTTGGAACACGATGAGGTTAGGGTTATTGCCGACACGGTAGGCGGCGGCTTCGGCGGGAAGGAAGATTACCCGGAAATTATGGGCGCCCCGCTGGCAGTGGCGTCTTGGGTGAGCGGGAAGCCGATAAGAATGCTGATGGACAGAGTGGAGGATATGGCCTTTACAAGCAAACGCCATCCCTCCAGGTGCGCCTATCGCAGTGCTCTCGATAGCGAGGGCAGGATACTGGCCATTGATGCCTCCGTCGATTTGGACGGCGGCGCATATGAAACCTACACCAGGGTAGTCTTGATGAGAGCGGTCTTCCACTCTCTTGGGGTTTACAGAATACCGGTTTTCCGAATTCGTGGGCGAGGCATAGCCACTAACACGGTTCCATCGGGAGCATTCAGAGGCTTCGGCGCACCGCAGTCCCTCTTTGGAATAGAGATGCACATGGAAGAAATCGCAAGGCGGAATAGGCGCGAGGTTCTCGATTACAAGAAGGATTATTTCCTGAAAAAGGGCGATAGCACGGTTACCGGCGGAATTTTCAGGGATGAGGTTATTCTAGACAAACTAGTCGCGGAAGCAGAACGCCTATCGGATTATTCAGAAAAACGCAAGCGATATGCCAGCGGCCAAGGTCGAGGCATAGGAATGTCCTTCATTCTCCATGGCTGCGGCTTCACCGGCGATGGCGAGCAGAGGATAATCAAAAGCAGGGTGGCCTTGAAAAAGCACCGCGATGATGGTGTGGAAATTCTCTGCGCCGCGGTGGATTTCGGTCAGGGCCCGCAAACTACATTTAGGACGGTAGTGGCCGAAGTGCTCGGTATCGAACCGGAAGCGGTTATATTCAACTATCCCGATACTGATTTCGTGCCTGATTCCGGTCCCACGGTGGCCAGCCGAACAATCATGATTGTTGGGTACCTTCTGCAGAAGGCTGCCGAGGAACTGAAATCCATATGGGTTAGCGGCGAAGAGCAGCGGGTAGAGCGGAACTACCAGATGCCGCCCGGCATGAGTTGGGATCAGAAGCGGCTGCGAGGTGACTCCTATGCCACCTACGGGTGGGGGGTCAATGTCTGCGAGGTTGAGTTGGATCCCCTAACCTGGGAAACCAGTGTTATCGGCGCTTGGGCCCTCTTCGATGTTGGACGGGCGGTGGACCACCGGGTTGTCAATGGCCAGATTCAGGGCGGTATGAGTCAGGCCCTGGGTTATGGGGCAATGGAAAAATTGGAGATTGATGATCAGGGGCGATTTAGGCAGATAACGATGGCGGATTACATGGTGCCCACCACTTTGGACTTTCCGAGAACCGAGGCGCTCACGGTGGATAATCCCTACCTCTACGGGGCCTTTGGAGCCAAGGGCATGGGTGAAATGGTGCACGATGGGGGCCACGCAGCCTTTGCGGCCGCTGTTGAGCAGGCCTGTGGAAGAAGCTGCCCGGTGATTCCTCTGGTTCCCGAAACTCTGATGGAAATCATGGAGGCTTGATGTGATAAGGTTGCGTGTCAATGGCCTGGAGCGGGAAGTGGAAATCTCACATCCCATTCGCCGCTTGCTGGATGTTATTCGGGAGGATATTGGCTTAACGGGAACAAAGGAAGGCTGTGGGGAGGGCGAGTGCGGAGCCTGCGCGGTAATGCTGAACGGCGCCCTTGTCAATAGCTGTTTAATACCGGCCTTGCAGGTTGATAGGGCAGATATTCTTACGCCTGAGGGCTTGGCGAAAACCGAGGCGGGAAAACTTCTAGCGGAATGCTTCACCGAATGCCACGGCGCGCAGTGCGGTTTTTGCACGCCGGGGATGATGATGGCTTCGGCGGAACTGCTCTACAGGAACAAGAGGCCGTCGGAGATGGAGATTAGAGAGGCGTTGGCGGGAAATATCTGTCGATGCACGGGTTATGATATGATTATCGATGCGGTTCAGCTGGCCGCCGAAAGAGGGGCTGGCATATGGTAGAAGCCTTTAAGCCGACTTCTCTTGCCGAGGCATTGAAAATACGTTCGGATAGGCATGCGATTCCCTTTGCCGGCGGCACTGATTTGATGGTTCGTTTTCGGGCGAGAGATGGCATGGCGCCCTCCTTCAAGCTGCCCATAGTTTTTGTGGATTCGCTCCCGGAACTAAGGACAATTCGCATGGATAGTGGTGGATTGATACTAGGCGCATCCCTGCCCTTCTCAACCCTGGCAGGCGATCGAGGCGGGGCGGGGCCTAGCTTCGGCACCGCGCCTGATGATGCAGTTCTGGCGGCAATACCCGGCGTGTTAAGACTTGCTGCCGCGGCGGTGGGAGCGCCGGCCCTCAGGAACAGGGCCACCATTGGCGGCAATTTGGCAAACGCATCGCCGGCGGGAGACAGCATCGCAGCCCTATATGCGCTCTCTGCAGAAGTTGTTCTAAATTCCCTGGAAGGCGAGCGCGAGATTCCCATTGAGGAATTCATCCTGGGACCCGGAGAGATTGATCTTAGGGAAGATGAGATTATTCGCGCAATCCGCATACCGGCCCCCCTGCCTAGTTGGACTTATTGGCGTAAGGTGGGAACTAGGCGGACAAACGCTCTAACCAAGGTTTCCCTCGCGGCCGCCGCCACAATCAGGGATGGCGGAATCGAACGCTGCTTCCTTGCCCTTGGCGCCGTTGGACCCAGGGTAGTCCGGGCGCGTGAGATTGAGAGATTGCTGCAGGATAAGTTGATAGCTGCCTTAAAAGCGGAATTGAAGGAAATTGCCGCGAAGGCGGCAGGGCTCCTCTCGGCGCTGATTACGCCGATAGACGATCAGCGTTCCACCGCCAAGTACCGCGGGGCTGTAGCCTTGAATCTAGTAGGCGATGCCATAGAGTCGCTTGTAACACGGAGGGGCCCATGATAAATCTAAGCAGAAATGAAGCCCGAATTGCAGAGAATGCGAAAATTTGCGCAGAACGGGGGATTATACTTCCAACTTACACGCAAATGGCTCATCCATCCACGATTCCAGAGGAAATCAAGCTGGAATTGAGAAAAATCGGACGCGATGAAGTACATTCGAGAAATCTCTTCAGAGTCAACTGGGAAAATGAACCGGTGGAATCCGGCGGCGGATTCACCGGCGTAAACCACCTGCTGATTCCCTCCGAGCTTTCCGGCGTTAGGGCGAAAATCGTTGGAATGTCGGGAAAATTCTTCCCCACGGGCGCCCATAAGGTGGGCGCTGCCTTCAGCTGCCTAGCCCCAACTCTGGTTAGCGGCCAGTTCAACCCCGAGAAAAGCATGGCCGTTTGGCCCTCCACCGGCAATTACTGCCGTGGCGGCGCCTATATTTCACGCCTCCTGGCCTGTAAATCCGCTGCCATCCTGCCGGAGGAAATGTCTCGCGAACGCTTCGATTGGCTAGAAGAAATGGCAGATGAAATCATCGCCACGCCTGGTTCTGAAAGCAATGTTAAGGAGATATTCGACAAATGCCATGAATTGGAAACCGAACGTGGCGCGGCTGTGTTTATTTTCAATCAGTTCGATCAAATGCCCAACCATCTCTGGCATCATGAGGTTACGGGCGTGGCGATGGAGAAGCTCTTTAAACAAATATCTGGTTCGCGGAGCCGTTTGGCGGGTATCTGCCTCTCTTCGGGTTCCGCGGGCACCTTGGCCTCGGCTTCCTATATCAAGAGGATCTTTCCCGGCTCCAAGCTTGCCGTTAGCGAAGCCCTCCAATGTCCAACGCTTACCAACAATGGTTTTGGAGCGCATCGCATTGAGGGAATTGGAGACAAGCATGTTCCCTGGGTTCACAATGTGCGCGATACCGACATGGTAACAGCCATTGACGATGAGCATGTCATCAGGTTTCTAAGGCTATTCAACGAGGAGGCAGGCAGGGAATATCTATCCGCCAAGGGCGTCTTTGGCGGCACGCTGGATAGAATCGACCTTTTAGGTATCAGCGGCATATGCAACATGCTTACGGCCATCAAGTTCGCGAAGTATTACGAGCTCGACGAGGAGGATATTGTTATAACTGTATTCACCGATTCTGAGGCCCTGTATACCTCGCGCCTGGAAGAACTTCGCCAAGAGAGAGGCATCTACACCCCTGAGAACGCCATCGCCGATTTCCAACTGTTACGGGGCTTGGGAATCGATCATACGTATGAACTGAGCTACTGGGACAAGAAGCGAATTCACAATCTGAAGTATTATACTTGGGTGGAACAGCAGGGAAAAACCTATGATGAGATAAATGCACAGTGGTACCGGAAGGATTACTGGGATGAGCTATATAAATCAAGAACGGAGTTGGATAGAATGATAGAAGAATTCAACCGAAGAGTGCTGTCGATAAAGATATGATTCATATAAAAAACGCCCTGTCGATTCTTCCGAGCGGCGATGCTCGGCAAATAAAAAACTGCGACATACTTATCGAAGGCAGTCGAATTCTCAAGGTGGGGACTAATCTCTCCTCCCCTAAATCAAAGGCCGGCACCAAAATCATCGACGCCACCGGGATGGTGGTGATTCCCGGAATGGTAAACGCTCATCACCACTTTTACCAAACCTTCACTCGAAATCTTCCGGCTGTTCAAAACGCCGAGTTATTCGACTGGCTGCTCTACTTATACGACATCTGGAAGCACATGGACGCAGATACGATTTGGTGGTCTACAGCGCTGGCAAGCGCCGAGCTGCTTAAAACAGGTTGCACCACGAGTTCCGATCACCACTACCTTTACCCAAGGGGGATAGGCGCGGATATCATGGCGCTACAGTTCGATGCGGCTAGCAGGCTTGGCATCAGATTCTGCCCAACTCGAGGTTCTATGAGCCGCTCCAAGAAGGATGGCGGCCTACCGCCCGATACAACGGTTCAAAGCGAGGAGGCCATACTTGCAGACAGCGAACGAGTCATCAAGGAATTTCACGATAATCGCCCCCATGCCATGCGTAAGGTTGCCCTGGCTCCCTGCAGTCCGTTCTCGGTCTCCGAGGAGCTCATGAGGCAAACCGCGGCCCTCGCGCGCGAATACAAGGTTCGCATGCATACCCATCTTGCCGAGACAAGGGACGAAAACGATTATTGCGTGCAAATCTATAAGCGCCGGCCCCTTCAGCTTATGGAAGATTGTAGCTTCATTGGAGAGGATGTTTGGTTTGCACATGGTATTTTCTTTGATGACTTTGAGCTAGACCAACTAGCGAGCACCAGAACTCATATAGCTCATTGCCCAAGTTCCAATATGCGTCTAGGGTCGGGAATCTGCCGGGTGCGGGAGATGCTGGATAAGAAAGTCAATGTATCAATCTCCATAGATGGCTCGGCGTCTAACGACAGCTCCGATATGCTAGGCGAGGTTCGGCAGGCGCTGCTGCTCCAGCGAGTCGCCAGGGGAGCCTCCGCGCTGAATGCCCAGGAAGCATGGAAGATGGCGAGTGAAAATGGAGCCTCTTTACTAGGCTTCGAGAAGATCGGACGGATAGAGGCTGGCTGGGCCGCGGATCTTGCCATATTCGATGTAATGGACATCCCCTATGTGGGAGCTCTCAGCGATCCCGTCGCGGCTCTGGTTTTTGCGGGCTACAGCCATAAAACCGTCTATACAATCGTGAATGGCAGGGTAGTGGTAGAGGGGGGGCGCCTTGCGGGAATAGCTGAAGAGGAACTTGTGGCCAAGGCTTCAGAAGCCGTAAACAGCCTATACAGGAGGTCTGGATTATGATTCAAAACTATTACAGGGCCTCGGATGCAGCCGATGCCCTTGCCTTGAAAAGGGCTCATCCGCAAGCCGTTTTTCTTGCCGGAGGCACCCAAATAAACAGGGAGGCCCTATACTGGGAAATGCCGGAAACAGTAATAGATATTCGCGGCGCCTTATCGGAAACAATCACCAGGAAGGAATCCGAGATAGTAATCGGCGCGATGGCCACTCTGCAGGAAGTGGCCGATAGCGCGGCGCTTCCCCCCGCGCTAAGGGAGGCGGCCGCATTCATACCAACACGCAGTATTCGCAATCAGGCGAGCATCGGAGGCAATATAGGGGCCGGCTGTCCGGATTCCTACATAATACCCACCCTATTAGCCTTGTCGGCCACCCTTGAGACGGTTCAAGGCAGGCTGCGAATAGAGGAATACCTCGAGCAGAGCAGCAGCGAACTGATATACGATATCCATCTTCCGAGGCTGCCTGCCTCGATTGCTGCGGTAAAGGAATCTCGCTCGCACATCGCTCCTCCCGTGGTTAGCGCGGCCGTCTCACTTAGGCGGGACGGCTCCAAGAATTTACTCGCCCGCGTTGCCCTCGGCTGTGTAGCGTCCAGAACTCTTCGTCTGCGAGAGGTGGAACGGGAACTGGAGTCCGGCGTTTTAAAAACACGCGAGGATATGGAAAAGGCAGTCGGGGCTTCTATAAGCCCCAAGTCGGATATCCTGGGAAGCGCGGAGTATAAAACCTACATCAATTCCGTGCGAGTGGCCGATGCGATACTCCGCTGCTTGGAGGAACTCTCATGATTATCAATCTGACATTGGATGGAAGAGAAAGAACAATCAAGGCCAGGTGCGGCCTGAGCGCACAGAGGCTGCTGAAGCGGCTTGGCGTGAATTCGGTAAGAAACAGCGACGACGGATTCGGCTTTGCCGGCTCGGATACAATACTGCTCGACGGGAAGATTGTTGGCGCGAATCTACTTATCGCGGCCCAGCTGGATGGACGGGAAGTTGAAACAATCAATTCGCTGCGGAAGGGCAGAACCCTCTCAATTGTGCAAGAAGCAATGGTGGAAGCCTGTTGTGTACAGTCCGGTTATAACGCTCCAGCCGCCGCTCTTATGATTCACGATCTAATCGAGAGAGTAGACTTTCCTAGCCGCGCCGATGTACAGGATGCCCTTTCGGGCCTGTTCAACCGCGCGACCGGCTACGAGCAGTTCTTCGAGGCTGTTCGAATCGCGGTTGCCAAGAAAAAAAATCAAGCCTATGAACCGGCGAATACGGGCAGCTTCGGCGGCTCTTCCCGCTATGTGGGGAAAAGTTATCGTAAGCTCGATGCAACGAAATTGGTTGCGGGTGAAAGGGCCTTTGTGGAAGACTGCGTGGAAGAAGATGCCTGCATATTGAAGGTTCTACGCAGTCCCCACGCCCATGCCAGTATCAAATCGATCGATACCAGCGCCGCAGAGGCCCTTCCGGGAGTTGTGGCGGTATTCACGCACAAGAATGTGCCGCATAGGCCATACAGCCAGGCGGGCCAGGGTTTTCCGGAGCCCTCGCCCTACGACAGGGTTCTGCTTGATGCCAAGGTACGCCACCATGGCGATAGGGTTGCCGCTGTTCTGGCGGAGGATGAGGAAACCGCGATTCGCGGCTGCGAACTAATCAAGGTGGAATACGAACTCCTTCCTGTTGTAATGAATTGGGATGATGCGAAGGCCGAGGGGGCGCCCCTCGTTCATGATGGTCCGATTGTCTATGCCAGCGGGGCCCCGGAAAATCTGGAGGATCTCAACAAGGAGGCGAATCCGAATGAAACCTCCGTAATCTACCAGTTTCCCATAGGCGGCAACCCCAGAAAGAATATTTCCTCCTATGTGGAGGGTGGCATAGGAGATGTCGCGAAGGGCTTCGAGGCGGCGGATGTAGTTCTAGATAGAACTTACCAAACCACTCAAATACAGTGCACCCCCCTCGAATTGCACAGCACCTATGTCAAACCCGATGGCGATAGAATTACCATACACGCTTCCACACAGGTCCCCTACCATCTTAGACGCATAGTTGCCAATCAGCTCGGCATTCCCGAGAACAGAATCAGGGTTATCAAGGAGCGGGTCGGCGGGGGATATGGCTCCAAGCAGGACATACTCCTAGATGAGTTGGCCGCATGGGCGGCCTATACAAGCGCTAGGCCGGTTTTTCATCAGTATACCAGAAGGGAAGAATTCATCTCCTGCAGCACCCGCAAACCCATGAGGGTTAGAGTGAGGCTTGGGGCAACTAGGGAAGGCAGGTTCACAGCCATGCAAATGGATGTGGAATCCAACCAGGGAGCCTATGGCGCCCATACCCTAACCGTGCCGATGAATGGCGTTTCCAAGAGCCTGCCCCTCTTCCCCTGCGAGAACGCCCGCTTCACAGTTACCTCCTACTACTCGAACATACCGCCCACCGGCGCCTATCAGGGCTATGGCGCTCCGAAGGTTAACTACGCCCTGCAGGTAGCGGTGAAGGAGCTTGCCGAGGAACTGAAAATCGGCCACTACGAACTCGTGGAAAAGAATCGAGTTCGGGAAGGCGAGGTGCTTGAAATCCTCCGATGCCTTGGAGAGGGAAGGGAGGGCAAGCCCGAGCCCGTGGATAGCTGCGGCCTAGGCGAGGCGCTGGAGCGAGGTTCGAAGCTCATCAATTGGGGCAGGAAGGAAGAATCCAAGAATCCGGACATCAAGATAGGCAAGGGACTATGTATAATCCAGCAAGGCTCCGGCCTTCCCGGTATCGATCAGGCCAATTGTACAGTTAAAATGCTCGGCGATGGCAGCTTTGTTGTCCAATCGGGTGGAGCCGATCTAGGAAGCGGATTGGATACGGTGTCGGCGAAAATGGTGGCCGAGGTATTGAAAACCGATATCGCCAGGGTAACAGTTCAATCCGGCGACACCGATGCCGCGCCATTCGACACCGGGGCATACGCATCAAGCGGCACTTATTTCTCCGGCGGCGCCGCTCGGAACGCCGCTAGGCTGCTCTCGGAAATGATTCTGAGGGAGGCGGCCGCCATACTGAAAACCAACCCGAATGAACTCCGATTGGAATTCCCCGGCAAGGTGCTTGGAAGCGCCGGCGAGCTCGACTATGCAAAACTGGCCTGGCATACTCAAGGCGGCGAGGGGAGCGGACAACTCGTGGCGACCGCCAGTTTCACCACGGAGAAATCCTCCTTTCCGTATGGCGCGCACTTCGCCCAAGTGGCCGTAAACATCCGAACGGGCGGGGTGAAGATTCAAAAATACTATGCCCTGCAGGACTGCGGCACGCCCGTAAATCCTGGATACGCGAAGGGACAGATTTACGGAGGAGTGCTAAAATCAATCGGCCACTCCATGTACGAGGAGCTGCTCTTGGATGAGAACGGTTGCTGCCTGAATACCGATCTTAGAAGCTACGGAGTGCCGATGATAGGCGATGTTCCAGATGATTTCAGGGCGGAACTGGTGGAAGTAAACGATCCCCATGGTCCCTTTGGGGCCAAGTCCATAGCGGAGATATCCGTAAACGGCGCGGCTCCCACGCTGGCAAACGCAATCCATGATGCCTGCGGAATCTGGCTTCGTAAATGGCCATTTAGCCCCGAGAATGTCCTTCGGGCCCTCGGGAAGATATAGATTTCGGAGAACAGGATGGATAAGAAACTGAGTACGGCTATCTCGGAACTTGCGGAACTCGAAGCTAGCGCAATGTATCAAAGCGACTTCCTTCTAAGCTGGGAAAAGAGCGATCGGGAAATCCAGTCCGTTTTCAAGATAGCGCAGATACTCCGCGCCCTTCGCGAGAGGAACATATCGGCCAGGCTCTTCGATTCGGGCCTAGCCATCAGCCTATTTCGCGATAATTCCACCCGAACCCGCTTCAGCTACGCCAGCGCAGCCAACATGCTTGGCCTCGAAGTGCAGGATTTGGATGAGGGGAAAAGTCAAATCGCCCATGGCGAAACCGTCCGCGAAACCGCTAACATGATAAGCTTCATGGCCGATGTAATCGGAATCCGCGACGACATGTACATAGGCAGGGGCAATGCCTACATGCGCGAGGTGGCAAAGGCAGTCGAGGAGGGCTATAAAGAGGGCATTCTGGAACAGCGGCCCACGCTGGTGAACCTTCAGTGCGACATGGATCATCCCACCCAAACCATGGCCGATGCCCTTCACCTAATCGAGCGCTTCGGCGGCATTGAGGGGCTAAGGGGCAAGAAAATCGCTATAACCTGGGCCTTCTCGCCCTCCTACGGCAAGCCCCTATCGGTGCCCCAGGGCCTTATAGGACTTTTCACCCGCCTAGGAATGGAGGTGCATCTCGCTCACCCGGAGGGCTATGAGCTGATGGCCGAGGTGGAAGGGATTGCCGTTGAAAATGCCGGCGGCAGGGGGGGTTCCTTCACGAAGGGTAGCTCCATGGCCGCGGCCTTTGAGGGCGCGCACGTAGTCTACCCCAAGTCCTGGGCGCCCTATGCCGCCATGGAAAGACGCACCGAACTCTACGCCGAGAACGATTTAGCTGGAATAAGGGCCCTGGAAAGGGAATTATTGGAGCAGAACTCCAAGCATAGAGACTGGGAGTGCAGCACGGCGCTGATGGCCAAAACGCAGAAGGCCCTTTACATGCACTGCCTCCCGGCCGACATCAGTGGGGTAAGCTGCGCCCAGGGCGAGGTTGCGGCCCAGGTATTTGATGAGCACCGCGGCTCCCTGTACAAGGAAGCGAGCTACAAGCCCTACATCATTGCCGCAATGATACTGAGTTCCAGATTTCCAAGGCCCGCCGAAGCAGTGGAAAAACTACTCTCGGCGGGGCGGCCAAGAATTCGCTAGCTTCTAGGCGAGCCCTGAGGCCCGCCTAGGGCTCTAGTAATTTACATAAACCACGCCGGTGCCACCGGCCGCGCCACTGTTGTTTACACCGCCCGCGCCCCCGCCGCCGGTATTAGGAGCGCCAGGGCTTGAGGTGCTTGTACTATGATAGGTGCCGCCGCCTCCGGCGCCGCCAGGGTGATTGATGCCACTTCCTGTGCCGGCTCCACCGCCGCCTAGGGTTATAAGCCCTCCATTGTATTTGTTGGTGGAGATTTTACCGTTTTTGCCACTTCCGCTAGCGCCTGTGCCATCTGTTCCCGCCGGGCTAGCTCCACCCGGATGCCCTCCGGGAGGAGTTACTCCTGGTCCTATTTCGGCTGCCCCCCCTCCTCCGCCTACCGCGCTAAGATACGAGCCGAAACTCGTTGTGCCGCCAGGAAGGCCTAGGAGTGTAGCATAATTATTATTACCCGGGATATAGCCTCCAGCGCCTCCAGCGCCGATACCGACTGAGATAGTCTCGCCGGGTGCAACCAGAACCTCATCTTCTACTACCTGGCCGCCTCCACCGCCTCCAGATCTGGCATTACCAAACGTTTTGCCCCCACCGCCGCCTCCGCCGGCTATAAGCACCTGCAGGGAAATTTTAGTATTGGTGGAGTAACCGCCGAGATCATTAGGCGCCGTCCAGTCCCCGCTTGCGGTAATTTCCTGGGTTCTAGGCGCCTTTACCGTCCAGGTGATCGGTTTCTCGACACTGGTATCGGACACAACGGTGAAGTTCGCGGTAGTGTCGGCCTCCACCACATCCGCAGTGCCAGTGATTAGGCCGGTGGAATCCATCGAGAGTCCAGAGGGCAGGCTGCCTGATGGGTCTATCGAAAAACTGGAAGCGCCAGCCAATCCAAGCTTAACGTTGATACTCTCTCTCTGGGAGAAGTAGATATCATCCAGCGAAGTCAGGGCGCCTATGTCCAATCCCACGAGGGGGGGATCCTCCTCTATTGCCCTAGCCGAATCTGTCGCGTTCGAGCAGGCGCCGAGCACTATTGCCAGCGCCGCCATAATCCATAGTAGTCTCTTCACAATTAACCTCCAAAAATGAATTACCTCTATGAATTATCGTTCTTGGCGAAGTTAAACAAGCGTTTTTTTTATTTGCGCAATTTTTCTTGATTTTAGGCTCAGCTGGGGCCAGCTCTCTCCCGTGAGACTGGAATGAGCCTAGGAATCAGGCGCCACTTTTCGCTTAGTCCAAGAAGCGTCTTTGATTTGGGAGGCTAGGTATAGCGCTTTGATTGGTGATTCAGAACTTGAGCCAGCCGAATGCCCTCAAGCACTAAATCCGGATGGATTGCGTCGAAGAGGCCCGAGTTCGCGAACAGGCCCGCGAAGCCGCCGGTTGCGATTACAAGCGATGTCTGCTCCTTGGGGAAGCATTCGCCGCGGTATCGCTTTATTATCTCTCGCAGCATTCCGAGATGGCCCCAGTAAAGCCCCGATTGTATGCTCTCGACGGTGGAGCGCCCGCAGGTTTTATCCGGACGTAGGATTTCGACCTTCGGCAGGCGGGCAGTAGCCTTTTCGAGCGCCCCCATCGAAATTCGAAGCCCCGGTGCGATGGCGCCGCCAAGATACTCCCTCTTTGCCGTTATTGCCTCCACGGTGCTCGCCGTGCCGAAATCCACTATGATGAGGTTGGTGTCGGGGTGGCGGTTTACCGCGCCGATGGCATCCGCAATTCTATCCGCGCCAACTTCGGCGGGGTTTTTATATCGAATTTTGAGACCTGTCTTTACTCCTGCCTTGAGTTCGAAGGGTTCGGTATCGAAGTAGTGAATGCAGGAATTTCGCAGTGAGTGGTTTATATCGGGTACTACCGAGCAGTAGGCAGCGGATTTCACATCCTTCGGATCGTGGCCGTTTTCTCTTATCACGTTTCTAAAGAAGATGCCAAGCTCATCGCTAGATGCGATGCGTTCGGTTATTCGGCGGAAGCGGAACAGGAGCCTCTCTCCCTGGAAGAGGCCGCCGAATATCTGCGAATTTCCCACATCGAGGCAGAGGTTCATCGGCTCTCCCGGGCCAAGACTTCGTATAGAACCCGGGATAATTCATCCTTGGTTCTTGTTTCTTGTATCAATTCACCCGCCTTCCATATGCCGGCCGGGTGACTTTGCGGGCCGATATCCGGCAGGTTGTTATGCACTATGTAGTCTACGCCTTCCTGCTTGGAGAGAGTTCTTGCCTCGAAGGCCCCACGATCGTCGATAATGGCGGAGCTTAGCTTAAAGGCAACGATGCAAATCGACTTGTTGAGGCTCCATTTTCTGAGCGAATCCAATATTTTTTCGCTGGGCCGGAGATGGAGCAGGATTTTATGGCCGCTCGGAATTTTTCCATGCCCACCTATCGGGAAATCACGCTCATCGACTTGAATGCGTTCAACTATATAATCGCTAACCGCGGCGAGGTGAATTATGGCGTCCCAATGCTTGCCGCCTAGCTGCGAGCGAAGGATGCCGTGTAGATTGCGATGGCTTTGATAGCTGTGTTCCATTATTTCGGGCATCATGGGCGAAGCTGCGTTTTGGCCGCGAACTAGGCTTACCTCGGCGTTACGGGAGGCAAAGTAACTCGCCAGGCGGGCGCCGGTGCTGCCGCTTGAGAAGTTCGATATCTTGCGAACCGAGTCGATGGGCTCTTCGGTTCCGCCGGAACTGATGATTATTCTCAAAATTTTTCGCTTTCTATCAGGGCGAAGACCTCCTCGGGTTCGAGCAGGCGCCCATAGCCAATGGCTCCGCAGGCGAGGCGGCCCCTGCCGCTCGGCAGTATCCTACAGCCCCATTCTTCGAGTACTTCCAGAGCCTGCTTGATGGCGGGGTGTTCAAGCATGCCGCTGTTCATCGCGGGCGATATCCACCAGGGCTTACGAAAATTGTTGGCTAGAAAGAGAGCGCCCGTGAGGCTGTCGGCAAGGCCGGCTCGAAGGCGCGCTATGCAATTGGCCGAGGCCGGGTAGACAAGTATCAAATGAGCCCAGTCGATAAGGCTTATATGATGCAGCGCACGGCCGCGTTCGAACATGTCGCTTAGCACGCTATTGCCGCTCAAACCCTCCAATGTGGCATCGCCGATGAAGCGCTGACCGCCCTCGCTGCTGATACACTGAACATTCCAGTTGTTCTTTGCGGCAAGGGATGTCAGAGCGGCGGCTTTGAAGGCTGAAATGGATCCGCTGCAGATTAGCAGTAGGTTTTTGCTCTTTTCAGACTTGCTCATTGTCGATTAACCTCACTCCCCCAAGGCGGACGGCGCCCAGTATGCGTCCCTGCCGCAGTTCAACATAGTCTACCTTGAAGCCGGCCTTGGCCAGGGCGGCTCTCTTTTCCTCGGGCGCGATTTTTTCACTCAGAATCTGGTGAAATTTGGCCGCGCGCTTACGCTCATTTCCGCCTAGAAGAATGTTTCTGGAACTCATGGCCAGGCCATCTTTTTCGCGGATTGTAGGGCAGGCTATTATCTCGGTGTCGAGAAAGAGAGCCTCGGCCATGCCCTGGATTAGTCTCAGCTGCTGCCAATCCTTTTCGCCAAAGTAGGCCCTTGCAGGGCGGACAATGTTCAATAGCTTGAGAACCACGGTTAGCACACCCTCGAAATGGCTGGGGCGATATAGGCCCTCTAGAACCCTGCTTTCCCTGCTTTCACTAACTTGATAACGGTACTCATCGGGGTACATATCATCCGCTTCGGGAGCTAGGAGCGCATCGGTTTCGAGCGATTCCAGCAGGGATATATCAGCTTTGAGCTTTCTTGGATACTGTTCGAGATCGCTTCCGTCGTTGAATTGCGGGGGGTTAACGAAGATACTTACAGCAGCTATGTCGTTTTCAACCGCCGCCCGCCTAACCAGGCTCAAATGTCCGTCATGCAGGGCTCCCATGGTTGGAATGAAACCTACAGATAGGCTCCCGAGTCCTTTAAAATAATCACAAGCGCTTTGGACGGTCCTGAATACTTCCATCGTCCCTAGCCCCCCTTCTCTGCGGCGAGGCTGGACAGTGTTCCGCGTGCTTTCATTATTCGTAGCTTTCTTTCTCGAGGGGGAAGGTTCTCTTTAGCACCTCCTCATGGTATCTGTTTAGGGCCTTCCTTATCAGCTCGGCGCCGTTGAGAAATTTCCGGACAAACTTGGGGGTGAATTGGGTGTTCAAGCCGAGCAGATCCTGCAAAACGAGAACCTGGCCGTCTACAGCTGCGCCGGCGCCGATACCGATAACTGGAATTGCCAATGCGCCGCTAACGCGCTTTGCGAGTTTGCCGGGAACCGCTTCGAGAACTACTGCGAAGCAGCCGGATTCCTCGAGTGAGCGGGCATTATCGAGAAGCCTCATTGAGGCTACCTCCCCTCTGCCCTGAACCCTGTATCCTCCAAAGGCGTTGATGGACTGCGGAATGAGTCCAAGATGCCCCATAACCGGAACACCCGATTGAACGATATGGGTGATTAGTTCGAGATTGCCCTCGGCGCCCTCGAGCTTCACCGCGTTGGCGCCAGCTCGCATGAGAGCGGCGATGCTTCTTACGGCTTCGGGCAGTCCCATTCGAACCGATAGAAACGGCAGATCGCCTATTATGAGGGCTTCGGGCGCGCCGCGCCGCGCCGCTGAGATATGGGCTGCCATCATCGAGGTGCTAGCTGGAACCGTGCTGGCGTGCCCGTGCATAACCATGGCCGCGGAATCGCCTACCAGGATGCAATCAACGTCGCTATCGGCAATAATCCTCGCGCTCCATGCGTCATAGGAAGTCACCATAGATATTGGAAGACCGCTTGTCTTCCTTTTCCGGAAGTCGAGTATAGTCATCTTGGGTACCTGTCCTTTTCGGATCCGGTCCGCATCGGGTTTTGGCCGCTCGCTATGTCGCCGTTGGCTAGGGCAGCCGAATCGGCGCATTCGCAGCTCGGCAATACTAGCATCTACTTTGATTCGAGGTCAACCGGAACGATTGGGTTTACCCACTTGTTTTTTGCTAAATTGTCGGGCTAAATACTTAGATGCGGGGATGCTGGACCCTTGGCGATTTCGTAAACTATGAATTCCTGCTTTCCAAAGTAACATCGAGCCGTAGGGAGTCGTATCGGCGCTGGTTCAAGAACTATCGTGGAAATCATCGCAGTGTGCTTCTCGCCTGGACAAGGTTTCATACGGAGAATGCTGGGAAGGCGGCTAGAGGCATCTATAGAATTTCCATTCTCGGCTTGGCGATTATCGGCTTCATTGGCGGCGGGGGACTGGGCTGGGGTCTTTTAGCCTATGGGGGAAGAACGCCGGTAAATCTTTTTCTCGCCCTTGCCCTGCTCATTGTCTTTCCGGCCTGCCTGACATTGGTTTCTATGCTTCTAGTCCTGCTGCCTCCGTCCAAGAGGCGCTATGCAAAGTTGGCGCAAAGGTTCACTCGGCTTTTCAATCTCGGACTCGGCGCCATTCGCCGGCTTGGACTTGTCAGCCGTGGCAAATCAGATGCGATAGAAGGCGGAATGGCGGGATTTAGAGGGCATTTACGGAACTATTCCTCAATCACACGGTGGTATCTCTCTGTCATCCTGCAAATTCGCGCGGTTTTTTTCAACCTCAGCATTTTCTTGGCGATTCTGCTTCGTGGCGCCATTCAGGATCTGGCATTTGCCTGGCAAACCAGCCTTTCTCTCGAACCCACTTATATTCACAGTGTCGCAGAGAGCCTTGCCTGGCCATGGCGCCATTTGATATCGCCTCCAACCTTGGAGCAGGTGGCTGGCAGCCAGCTGATTCTAAAAGAAGGAATTTCCGCCTTGGCAAATGCCGATTTGCTATCTTGGTGGCCTTACATAGTTTGCGCCTCTTTGGCTTATGGCTTGGCGCCAAGACTGATAACCCTTCTGTATTGCCTGGTTCGACGAGCCATTGCGGTTTGCAGATTCAGTTTCTGGGACGAGCGGGGCCGCAATCTCATTGCTGCTATGGAATCGCTTAGCATTGTTCCCGCAGAAAGCGGTGAATCGGATTTGGCAGCGCCGCTTTGGCGGCTTGAGGCCACGAAGATTCACATTCTCAGCCCTTCGACTCGTCCGGATTTAAGCGAATCCGAATTTTGGAGTAAGTACTTGCATGAACGTTGGCAGGCCGAATTGCGTCAGTTAATACCTGTTGAGCTGGATGATGATTCCGACCAAGAGGCCTTTGACCAACTCGAGGCCTCCATGAAAGACGGTGAGGTAGTTATGATTGTTTTTGAGGGTTGGCGCCCCTATACGAGCGCGGCGGCCCTCTATGTCGATGCGCTTAGCGAAAGGCTTCCGAAGCGGACAAGGCTTGTCGCCGGCCTGGCGGGCCGTCCGAGCGGGGAGGATTTCTTGAAGGAACAGGATGCCAAAACCCTCACCCAGTGGACTCGCCTGCTGCCCGCGGCCTCGATGGCGGAAATCTCTGTCACCCGCATATTGGAGCAGCCGGTATGAGAACTTCAGAAGCCGGAATTCTATCCTTCGCGGTGCTAGGACACCCGAACGAGGGCAAATCGTCTGTTGTTTCCACTTTGACCGAGCGTGATGATGTGCCCATAAGCACAACTCCGGGGGAAACCGAGTATAACACCGAGTACATAATAGAGATAGATCAGACGCCTGTTCTCCGATTTATCGATACGCCTGGGTTCCAAGTGCCGCGCAAAACCCTTAAATGGCTAAGATCCAGGAGTTCGGGTGAATCAGCTGCTGAAACGGCGGCGGCATTTGCGAAGGCCTATGGGGGTAGGAGAGCCTTTGCGCATGATGAACGCATTTTAAGCGCGGTGGGGGGCGCTGACGGACTCCTCTATGTGATAGATGCCGCAAAACCGCTTGGCCTTGACGATCTTGCTGAGATGGAAATTTTGAGGTTATTGGGGAAGGCGCGCATGGCTGTTATCAATAGCAAGGGGGAAGACTTGGCTTACATCAAGGAGTGGCAGGGGGAATTGAATCGCCACTTCAATTCGGTACGGCGCTTTGACGCGAAACGGGCAGCTTTTGGCGAGCGTGTCAATCTACTTGGCGCCCTTGGCATTAGCTATCAGAGCTGGGGGGAAAAACTGGATGGGGTTATAGGGATATTGAATCGGGATTGGACGGCTAGGCTGAGACGGGCGGCCGAAATTGTCTGCGAGCTTTTAAGGAACTGCTATACAAAGCGGATCAGGATTCCAGTCGAGGCCGAAGAAGGCTCATCGATCCAAAAAAGAGCGCGAAAATGGCTGCAGGGGGGGAGGCGTGTCGATGCTGATGCCCGCGAGGATGTGCGAGGGGGAACGCGCTATAAGGAGTGGCTGCGACGTTCGGAGAGAGAGGCCTTGAAAGAAATTAAGAATGTCTTCAGACACCGACAATTAAAACTGATCCTGGATGAGTCCGAGCTTGGCATTGGCGACTTGTTTTCAAAGGAAACTTGGAGAGTTCTTGGCCTGAGCCGGATCCAGTTGGGTATGGCGGCGGCTCTGGCGGGCGCCCTTGGCGGCGCATTCCTGGATTTAGCGATTGGAGAGGTATCCCTGGGCGCATTTATGGTGGGTGGCGCGTTGGTGGGAGGAATTGGGGGGCTGACTGGTGGCCGCTCTCTATCTCGCGTTAAGCTTCGGCCCCTGGGTAGGCGGCTGGGACGCAGTTTTATTGAGATTGGGCCCCCAAAGACCGTTCAACTCGCCTTCGTTCTAATCGATAGATCGCTCCTCTATGTAGACATACTCAGCCATCTTGCCCATGCACGACGCGAGAGCATCGATATTGCCGTCGCGGCTGGCAGGCTCAGGGTTACCCGCGAATGGGATGCGAGCGCCCGGAATTTGGTATCTCGCTTTGTGAGTAAGCTGACAAGGGGCAAGAAATTCCTTGCTGAGCGGGAAGCGCTTCGAGAGGTTCTGTTCGATATTTTCTCCTTTGGCGAAAAAAATAGGCGAATCGGCGAGCCTGTAAATTCTCCTGTGTAGAGCCCAGGTTCACAGGTTAAATCGCCCCTCCCAGGGCGATGCGATTCATGGCGGGCTTCCATTCCCGAATAGGCATTGTCTATTTCCTAAGATGCCTGCTAAGTAGCCTGATAGATAATCTTAAAAACCGAATTGTCATTCGGGAAGATCTTTCGGTTCTTGATGGATTTTCGAATCACCGAACGCAAGGATTCAATCGCATTGGTAGTATACAGGTTTATCAGATTTCCCCAGTTTAATCGCCAGCCTCTGCTGATAGAGGGATACTGTGAATCCCATTTCTGGGCGCATCCTGGCTTCTTCTTCACTTACCGATTGGTAGATAGACTTCAGGTCGGCGGCCACAGTTTTGCGGTCTTTGTAGGAAACGTACTTCAGGGAATTACGGATCTGATGAACCTCAGCAGAGCTGGACTTTGGTATCTGGGAAAGTAGCTTCGGTAGCTTCAGGGAAACCACTTAAGGCCATCAACGCTGGCAATGAAGATATCTTATCACGCCACGATTCTGGAGTTCCATCAGAACACTCATTCAGAACTCGAGTCTTCGTTCTGAGTGATCCACAGGCCTAGCAGCTCTTCCCTCCAAGTTGATGGCCAGGGCCAGATAGACGCTCTTGTTGATGACGCGCTTATCTTCCCTGACTTTGACGACAATGCAACCCAGGAAGAGAGGCGGGTAAACCGAATCCAGAGGCCAATTCTGCCAGGTGATGACTTCTTCCATGACACATTCTGTTACTTCAGATACCAGCGTATCGTACATTTCCTTGAAGGTGTCAGTGATATCCCGGGTTGTCATTCCCCCTGCGTATAGGGATGAGGATCTTGCTATCCAGATCATCGCTGCGACGCTGGTTCTTTTTCACCAATTGCGGCTCGAAGTCAGCGTTCCTGTCTCTGGGAATCTCAAGTGGAATTTCGGCTGTGTCTGTTTTCAGAGTCTTTGGAGAGTAGCCGTTCCGGGAGTTCCCGTTCTTTCGCCGGCCATTCGATTTCTCTCCCAGATGCTCTTCTATTTCAGTTTCCAAGGCACGCTCTATCGCTACCTTAGGTGGGCATCCGGATCACTTCCGCATCATAGACACAGATTTATTTACAGTCTCTAGTGATACTGTGCATCCTAATAGTTCCCGCGTTTCTACGACGTCGGAGACCACCTCAGACGGTGAATCAAATGCTTTCTGCCTAAGCTGCTTCGTGAATAACGGTTTGAATACATTCCAATTGGTGTTGGCGTCAGTGAGTTTACTTCCCACCCGTTCCGGAATGCTCTCAAGGCCAAGCTTGCCGGATCCTTGAGTCCAGCGGCTACCAACATATTGGAAATGTAGTTCTTCACAGCGCCTTCCGATAGATTCATGCAGGGGGGCAGATAGTTTGAGAAAATGGAATTTTAGGGTGAGATTGAGCTAATTTTTTATATAGCAGCGCATTAGAATAATACTTGCCATGGGTTTTTTGGTCCGTCAAAATGAGAAAAAATGAGAGAATTTTCGTTTTTTCGCCCGAAAAGTGGGAATTTTGCCAAAAATTATTGATTGCGCCAATAACAATATTGAGTTGCCGAGGCATGGCTCTAGGTGGGATTGGAAAATATGTAGGGGGCATAGGGAAAAAATGGAAGATTGCGAAAAAAGCCTGCTAAATTATTTTGATTGTGCTATAATTTTGCTGGGTTGCCGGAGTAAGAGCCTGCGAGGTGGCGGATGGCCTCCGGTCGTCTTAGTGAGAACCAGTCCTGCTGAGAGACGCTTGCCTGGGATGTAAGGCGATTTTAGCTTGGCGATGTCATGAAGGAGCCCGGTTCGAATCCGGGGTTCGGTAACCCTGTTTATTCTCCCTTATAGATACTCGTGTATCGAGTGTTTCTTTCTATTTCGCCTTTAGGAATCTTGTAGAAGGTGCGAAGCACCGCTTCGAGGGCGGCGGCGCATAGGCCGACTGTAGCTTTTAAGATCGTGCGCGGCCAAGGCGAGCCTGTACTGGTTGGTGGATTTGGGGGGAGGAGATTCTGTTCCGAATCCCTACTTCTTCTTTGCTTGCTGATACTGCGCCGACTGGCGGACTTGTAATAGGATAGCGTCTTTGCACGCTATGAAGCCTCCCTCTGCCCTCTCTGATTCCCAGGCTAATAAGCTTGGCAATAGTGTCCAAGGCCAGGGTAGAGCGCCGCCAAGACACCAAGCTCTCTAGCGCCACTGCCCTGCGGGGCCAGGAAGTATTTTGGAGCTATACATGAACTATGGTTAGCATGCCATAGTTATCGCGCCATGCATCTTGCTAAGAAAATTCATTCAAAAGGAATGTTCATGAAAAGTTTTTTCGCTATCAAGGAAAGCGGCTCTAATGTTAGAACCGAAATCCTGGCCGGCCTTACAACCTTCCTTACCATGGCCTACATACTGGCTGTTAATCCGAATATTCTATCCGTAGCGGGTTTACCTAGGGATTCGGTGTTTATGGCCACGGCAATTGCATCCGCCATTGCAACGCTGGTTATGGCTCTCGTCGCCAGACTTCCCTTTGCCCTAGCCCCAGGAGCATTAAACGCCTTTTTCGCCTTCACGGTTGTATTGGGAATGGGCAAGAGTTGGCAGTTTGCACTCACGGCTGTATTTCTTGAGGGCCTTATCTTCCTGCTGCTAACGGCATTCAATGTCCGGGAAGCAATCATCAATGCCATTCCCGCGAATGTCAGAAAAGCGATCAGCGTTGGCATTGGACTCTTTATCTCCTTCATTGGTTTGCAGAATGCCGGGCTCATCGTGGGCAATGACGCCACCCTGGTTCAACTGGGCGAGGTAGGTGGCGTGGCAACCTTATTGACTTTAGGTGGGCTCATCGTTATCGCCGTATTGCTTGCTTTCAAAGTTAGGGGCGCGCTTCTTATAGGCATCGCTGCCGTTACATTGGTTGGTATTCCATTGGGCGTAACGAATATAGAAGGCTTCAGACTCTTCGGCCCCCTACCTTCCCTGTCGCCTACTTTCTTTAAATTCGTGGGATTTAATGAAATCTTCTCATTGGATATGCTGCTGGTGCTTTTCACTTTCTTATTCGTAGATATGTTTGACACGGTTGGCACCCTGATTGGCGTTTCTACCAAGGCGGGCATGCTGCGCCCGGATGGTTCGATTCCACGCGTCAAGGCGGCTCTTTTCGCCGATGCGATTGGCACCACGGTAGGAGCCGTGCTTGGAACCAGTACGGTTACCACCTATGTAGAGAGCGCTGCTGGTGTGGAAGAGGGCGGACGAACCGGACTAACAGCCCTGGTTACTGCAATCCTGTTTGTAATAGCAATCTTCCTTAGTCCCCTATTCCTCTTGATGTCGTCTGCCGCCACGGCGCCGGCCCTTATTCTGGTTGGTTTGTTTATGATATCTCCCGTGCGGGATATCGAATGGGGTGATGTTACAGAGGCTCTTCCCGCTTTCTTGGCGGTAATCATGATGCCTCTCACTTACAGCATTGCCGAGGGTATAGTATGGGGTGTGCTGTCATACATACTTGTGAAGCTGCTCACCGGCAAGGTTAGGGACTTGAATGTTATTACCTACATTGTGGGAGCTGTCTTCGTACTGTCTCTGATATTTTGAGCAAGAGCGTCCTCTCCCCTGCGCCTTTGCGCGGGGAGGTTCGTTGACAATTAACCCGCGGTGCTTTACACTAAAAGCACCCTGATTATTGAAATTTGGTGACGTTCTAATCGCCCAATACGCCAGAGGGGGTTGATGCCAGA
>Ga0126326_1000169_pt1 | contig 30367 bp, 26 predicted proteins | sample InaspJWI67metaG_FD_94485 | JGI IMG/M metagenome (GOLD analysis project Ga0126326, IMG submission 94485) | Marine gutless worms symbiont microbial communities from Oahu, Hawaii - Inanidrilus sp. 1 OAHU.JWI-67 metaG | ecosystem: Host-associated > Annelida > Digestive system > Unclassified | place... | reverse complement strand
TATCCTGGTTCATGGGTGGTGTATCCTTTCCTTTTTAGTGTGGCCGGTTGACTGCTGCTAACAATCTACCGGTGGATACACCGCCTTTTCCTTTAAACACAACTTTTAAATATAACTCGAGAAACTTGAATTGATAGGAGGTTGGGCCCGTTGGCCGGTTTGCCCGTTAGCCCGCTGGCCGGTTTGCCGGTCAGCCCGTTTGCCCGTTTACTGGTTTGCCGGTTGAACACCTTCTGTAAAAAACTGATGTGAAATCCCGCTTCGCGGGGCTGAATACCTAAATCTATGAATTTGACATGAAATCCCGACTTGCGGGGCTGAACACTTCCATTTTAAAGCATGATATGAAGTCATACTATGGGGGGTTGGTTTTGATCTGAAATTCGCGTTTTTAAGGCTCGTTTTGCAGGGAACAAATCTTTGGGGATTTTTAGGGGCTAAACCAATAGTATGTTAGTTTCAGGAATGACGGAAAAGAAGCTTGCTCAGTAAACAACCAGATGCTTAGTCACACAATGCGGCTTGTTTTAGCAAAACTGTCTTTAGGATGATTATAACGAGAAAAGAAGTACGACGGATTAACCGGCTAACGGGCAAACGGGCTAACGGGCTAACCGGCTCAACGGGCCCAACCGGCTCAACCGGCCTAACGGGCTCAACCGGCCTAACGGGCTCAACCGGCCTAACGGGCCCAACCGGCTCAACGGGCTAACCGGCATCCAGAAATTTTCTCTTACGCAGCTTTGCCCTCAGGTGAATGACAGCCTGGGAGTGCAGCTGTGAAACTCTTGATTCTGTGACTCCCAACACGTTTCCCGTCTCTTTCATGTTGAGCTCCTCTTTATAATAGAGCGAAAGGACGAGTTTTTCTTTTTCGGGCAATTCCTCGATCGCCGCGGCGACGGCCATTTTCATTTCCTTTAGCCCGGTCTGGGTAAGTACGTCGTCCTCCTTTTTAACCAGGCTGTTTATCATTTTCTCTTTGTCATGACCGATCGAATAACCCAATTCCTCGAAACTGATGAACGAAATACTTGACAACTGCTTAATCTTGTAGAGCTCATCGAGATCGATTTTCATCTCGGCCGCCACTTCTGTATCCTTGACCTCGCGATCTAACAGATGTTCGAGTTTCAAATAGGCTTTTTCCAATTCTCGCGTTTTTCTGCGATTCGATCTGGATAGAAAATCTCGCGACCGCAATTCGCTCAATACGGCACCTCTGATTCGAAAGGCGGCATAGGTCGTAAATTTATTATCCCTTGAAGGATCATACCGATCGATCGCCTGAATCAGACCGATGACACCGACGTTATAAAGGTCTTCCTTATCGACACTAGGGGGAAGATGAATCGCTATTCGATTGACAATTCGTTTTACATAGGGGAGATATTCAACAATCTGCTGTTCACGATTTAAATACGCTTCCTTACGCGGAGATATCTTCTGCTTTTGTGCCAGTTCCATTGCCATTTTTTCTCCATCACCCGATCCGATGTTACCCGGGAACGAAATATTAGGTTTACTTCATATTGATTCGGTTATTGGAAAAATGCCCGCCGCCTTTGAAACTGCGTCGTCACCTGCTCAGGCCATCTGGTTTCGATAAAGATGGTCCCAGATGAAGTTTGAATCTTTTCCCGGCATTTTTAACACAGCGGACCCATCTATTTTTTGAGCCAGGTTTGCGAAACACCGGCTTGCTTTCGAATTCGGAAACATCTCCGTTATGATTTTCTGGCGTCTAACACCGTGTTGTACCTTGTCATCGTGCAGGACGCATCCGACATATTCGATCGAAATATCCAGAAATTTTTCGACCACCTGGTTCAATTGTTGATATATTTCGAGCGCCTCCTGGGTGCTGCCGACCATATTGACCAGCAGTTTACAGTGTCGTTCGGCATATTTGAGAGAGAGTACCTTCATCAAAGCATACGCATCTGTTAATGATGTCGGCTCCGGTGATACTACCACCAAAATCTCCTGCGCCGTGACGTTAAAGTCCATGACGTTGGATGAAATGCCAGCGGCGGTATCGATCAGCAATATATCGACCGAGTCAACCAGAAAATCGAGTTGAGTCAGTACGTTGATTTTCTGATCGAAAGTCAACTGCGTCAACTCCTGTATCCCCGAGGAAGCAGGCAGAATTTGCATGTCTCCCGGACCGCTCACGATGACCTCCCGAAGGGTCTTATCACCCATGATCACGTGAGAAAGGTTAAATTTTGCCGCCAATCCCAACAGTACATCGAGATTTCCCAATCCCCAGTCGGCATCGAGAATAAGTACTTTTTTACCCAGATTCGAAAATGCATAACCGAGATTGGCAACGATATTGGTTTTACCTACGCCGCCTTTACCGCTGGTTATGGCGATGACCCGGGTATCTGATTTACCATCACATTGGTCGTCCTTTTTTACCATCCGCCTTCTTTCCCCGATTTTTTTGGTAATATTGATAACCTTGTTTGAGGAGTTCGTGGAATTCATGCGACTGTTGCCCTTCGTTAAAATATGCCTTAGTGCTATGCAGGTTTCATGCCGTTTTTATCCTGAATGAGATGAAATGTGACACAACCAAACAGCATATAAATAATATAGTATTTTCAAAGATTTATATTCATCAGTCGCTATCGATAAGAAAGGGATCATGTGCCCGGCCGAACCTCCGAAAGCAATGCCGTTGCATTAGAGCAACGGCATATTGGTTTACAAACGGTAAAACCCCGGCAGGTTCGAACAACCGGCCGCTGGCCGGTACAGAGGAGATCAAACCTATCTTCAAACTCGCCGAGGGGTGATAGATACTTGACACACCCTGCAGAATGCTTGACGCTTGTAAAATGATGAGGACCGCCGGCCAGTTGCCGGCCGACCCGTTTTCGCCAAGAACAGTCCGTTCCGGCGAATCGTCATCTCGTGTTTTCAACTCGAAGTGTTCAATTTATTAACCTGCTTGATAGGGCTGATGACTTCTGTCAGTCGTAAGCTGTATTTTTCATCCACCTCAATCAATTGCCCTTTGGCGATCAACTTCCTATTCGCCAGAATGTTCAGGGTCTCACCGGTATTTTTCGGCAGGTCGATGACCGAACCCTGACCGAGCTTTAGTAGATCGTTGATCACCATTTGCATTCGTCCTAGCTCGACGGTAATCTCAAGCGGAATACCAAGGATAACATTCATCTCGTTTTTCGGCAGTGATGCATCTGAATCATTCTCACGAGAATAATTTATTGATTGATGTTTCGTGGATTTTTCATCCGATGCATTCTCCTGCTGCGGATCGATATCTTTTTTGTCCATAGGTGACAGGAGCGCATCGATTTCTTCCTGCGATAAAAGTTGATCGGTCATAGTGATTAGCGACTGCTCGTTTACAAAATCAATTGAATCCCATTTCCAGGTTAAGCTCCCATTCCCCCCGCTTCGCGAGAGAAACATCCTCAATACCAAATCTTCAAAAGCAAACATCTTCTGTACAGCAATATCCTTAATAAGCAATATCCGTACCAGAAGTTTTGATCGCAACTGGATCTGAAATCGAGACAAGATGAAGCCAGACCGACATCCTGTTTTTCCGGAAACAGCCGGGCGTTGTCAAAAATATTCGGAACCACGTCATCTCCTTGACGCGGGCAATGTTATATCGACATCGTTTAAAGGTCTGACTAATGCGGTGAGAATAATGAAAAAATTGTATGAACACCCGTTAAGGAGATTGGGGCTGAAGTTGGTGTCGTTTTATTTTTTCGACCAGGGTGGTTCGATTAAGCTGAAGAAGTTTGGCCGCCTGGTTTTTGACCCATTTGGTCTTTTCCAGTGTTTGCAGGATCAAAGCTTTTTCAAATTCAGATACCGCGTTGTTCAATGATATGCCTGCCTCTGAGATGTCGATCATTTGACCCGGATTGAGATAGGTGACTCTTTTCATTCTCTCCGGCAAATCACGGGAGCTGATTTGACCTTTTCCTTTTAGGACAACCAGCCTTTCAATGAGATTTTTCAGTTCTCTGACATTGCCCGGCCATAGATAATTCAACATAATGTTTAGGGCCTGATCGGCCACGCCTTCTACGTTGCGGCGGTTTTTTTCATTCGACTGCTCCAGAAAATGGGATATCAGCAGCGGTATATCCGACCTTCGTCTTCTGACAGCCGGAAGCGCAATGGGAATGACATACAGTCTGTAAAAAAGGTCTTCCCGAAAACCTCCCTTTTGAACTTCATCGTCAAGATCCCGGTGGGTTGCAGCGATAATTCTGACATCTACTTTAATCGACCGTGTTCCGCCAACAGGTTCAAATTCACCTTCTTCCAGGACCTTCAATAATTTCACCTGGAGATCCCGGCTCATATCGCCGATTTCATCCAAAAAAATAGTACCGCCATTGGCTCTCTCAAACCTTCCGGCATTGTTGGAAATCGCCCCGGTAAATGCACCCTTGGTATGGCCGAAAAGCTCACTTTCGAGTAGATTCTCGGGAATGGCGCCACAATTGATGGCAATAAAGGGATTGCTTTTACGATGGGATAATTTATGGATTGCTCGGGCAACAAGCCCTTTGCCTGTACCGGTTTCACCATTGATCAAGATAGTGCTGTCGGAATCGGCAACTTGCTCGACCAATTTGAATATCCGTTGCATTGGGGCACTCTGACCAATGATACCCCCGAAACTAGATTGATTTTGCCCAGCGGCCGCAGCAGCATATTCATCGGCTCTTTCCTCCGATTCGATTCCAAACGCCTTCTTGACCGCTAGATTAGACAATCTCCCTCCCTGGGTGCTTGGTCCCGCGGATAGCGGGATTGTGCATATTGTGGCAAGACATTTATGCCACCCAGACACAAAGACGCAAACATGAATATTAACCAATGGTTTCGCTTTGTGTCTTGGCGCCTTGGTGGCAGTAACTCAGGCGGATGCCGGTTGGGCAATACCAAACAGTAGAATGAGATCACCGATTTTGCCGGCCGAGCGGATACATCGCCATCGCACAGAGCAAAGAACATGCCATTTGAGGGAGCTTATTTTTTTTAAGAGGCTGTGTGGAAGTGACGTTTGGTGGTGGGAATAATCGATTTACAAAATATGTCGTTGATCGAATCGATCGGATACCACATTTTGGTATTGACATTTTCCTGCAGCGACCGAAGAATCGACTGTAAGATTATTTCTTTTTCATCGTCGACCAAATTCCCCATGCGATGATCCGGGTTGTGGCTTTGAAACGCACGTCAGTTTTTGCAATACGCAAAAACGCTGCGGGAGAATCCATCGCATTATTCCGAATACCGGGGAATGGTTGTTAATTATCTTTCGGTAATCATTTAACTTTTGATCGAAAGCCTTGGCGGTTTTTTTTTTTGCAAATCAAAGCTCAAAACGCAAAGCGCTGTTTTGTAATACTGCAATCTGCTGGCTGCAATCCCATAACCAGCTTAAATCAGAATAAAATTTTCAGCAACTCACCCATCGGATCGACATTTGCAATTTGCAATTCAGCAAATGACATCGCCTGGATATTTAAGGTCGCTCAGTGTCGGGACTTGTTGGGTCTGGGGAAATATCAGATGTGAAGTCGATCTCGGTTGAGCCGCGAGATGGGACTGGGAAACCGCCTTTCGTTGCAAGATACAGTGTTAGTGGTATTTTACTTTTCTACATTTCCTCTTTTTTCCGAGATGAATGACCTGATTGTCGTCTGAAATTTTCACCTGAAGTTTTGCACCGGCATATTTGCTGTCGGTCGAGTCATTTGCCGGCAGGTATACTCTGAATGCTGTTTCCATGCCGGGTTTTGAACTTACGGCGATGTGTCCGTCCAGCGATTTAACCAATCCATATACACTTGACAAGCCGAGACCATGGTGGTTGGCAAAGCCTTTCGTAGTGAAGAAGGGTTCGAAAATGCGTTTTAAAACCGATGCATCTATCCCCCGGCCGGTATCCCTGACGGTCAACTGGACATAAAGCCTGGCAGGGACGTTCCACCCGCATTCAAAGATTTCTTCAGGCGCTATATTTTTAGCACTTAAAGATATTTCACCACCATCTATCATTGCTTCAGCCGCATTGTCATAAAGCTTCTGCAGGATGGTTGCCATCTGGTGGCCGTCCAATTTTATGATGGATAGTTCGCGATCAACGTCAACATGCAGCTGATATTTCTCTTCGCGTAAAAAATAAGCCTCCAGCGCCAACTCGGTCAACTGCTTCGGGTGAAGGCGGCAGTTTTGCACCCGGGTCCGGCTACCGGCATAGTTGAACAGGTCGTGGATCATGGAAAAGCCCTCCTGAACGTGCTTTTCGATTTTCATGAGCCATTCATAGAGGGAAAGACGCCTATCGGTCTGGGCAATCATCAGCACCGCATGCTCCTGGATCTCAGCCAGCAGGCGGTTTATGATACATGCAATACTGCCGCAAAGACGCCTTAAGGCGTATTCGGGCAGATCCGGGATCGGATCACAGCTCACCTCGATGTGATCGGAGGCGTCAACCGGATCGAGGTAATCGGAAATTTTAATAATCTCTTTCAACAATTGCGTCTGGCGATGGTTGCTGATGCGACATCCCCGGCCAAATACAATCCCGAGCAGATCATTGGTAAGCATCGATTCACTGTGAATCAGCTTTTCTATCCGCTTCAACCGCTCTGCATGGGGATGATTATCTTCGGTTTCCAGCACAACCAAAGATACATAGCCCTGCATTGCCATGAATAGGTTATTAAAATGATGGGCGATGCCCTCGACGAATGTCTCCAGGGAGGTTGGACTCTGAAATTGCTGTGGGGCATCAATCGATGACCTATTTCCAATGAACGGAAGGTCGCATTCCGTGATATTTCTGGTTTTTTGAATGAGATCGACGATATCAACAGGTGCTTCAGCCGGCAGGCTGTCCAATTCGAGAACACTGACACGGGCTGCGGTATTGGAAGTCTGTGTCGAGCTTGCATTTGGTTGCCGGATGCGCTGACTTTCAGAATTCCCCCGCTGTTCAAATTGGGTAAACTGACCGCGATCTTGCTTGTCCGTTCGATGAAGCCAAGCGAGATAATCGTCGGCCTTGGGATCGATAAACATTTAATTTCTCCTGCACCGTCATCTTTGGTTTCTTCCCGGGGTTCAAATTATCCGGAGACAAAGATGAAAAAAGTACTTGACTTATATAGGCAATCAAGTTCTGACGAACTATAGATGCATAAATCATGCCAATATAACATTCCATATGCCGGCAGCCATGATCCAACAGACCACGGGAGCTATGGCGGTTGTAAACCGAACAATGGTCGACGTTTACAGGGCCATGCCGATCATGGGTGTCAATATTTTGACAATTTTCAGTGTCTTATAAACATCTCCCCCGCACAGTAGCAGTCCGGATGCCGCGGGGTATTATAAACAAACGATGTTCCCCATTCCAGTCCCCGGAGTATTTCACACCGATGCCGAAATATAGTTCCCCGGCAAAATAGGTGTTCAAGTATTTGCACCAAAAACCGATAGATATAAAAAGTGATTTGAAATCTTTGAATCAATCAGCCGGCAGATAATGCGCCAAACCCACCAGCCGTGCCTGGGAGAAATTCTTTGCGCGAACGATTTCCTTTAAAGAGCATACAACCGTATATTTGGCTGTGCCCTGAATGAATTGCTGAGCGGAATAATAATGTGTGATCTAAAAAAACAAATCGGTGAATGGGTAGAGATTGATCAGGGACGGCTGAATGAGATATCGCTTGAAGATGTACAAATGAACCAGGACGCGCAGCAGTGTATCAGACGGGCAGTCGATGGAATGCTGGCAGAAAATCAACCGGCCGTTCAAACCGGAACTTCAGGGCCGGAATACTGTCATGGTATCCCCTGCAAAGGTTACTGGGTGGAAGGTACAAAAGAACTGGTGATCTATATAGCCATGCAAAATATTTGGCGAACCATCGTTATTCCGCCGGAGGCCTGGATTATCAGGGATGATATTACGGTTCACTAAGGGTTCACGAAGAAATAAATTCACAATTTTAGGCATTGAGGCGCCCGTCGGGCAAGGCGCGAAAACGAAGGAATATCGAGATATTCCGAGTTTTCGCAACGCAGCCAGACGGGATGCATCGGCGCATAAAATGTGAATTTATTTTTGAGTGAGCCCTAAGTTCGGGACCACATTTTCAGCATAGCCACCATCCTTCGATCTGCACCACAATCACTTGCGATCGGCGCGGTAATACGTTATTCTTAGTCGCTCATTAACCTCATATTTACATTTTGTGCGCTTCGAAAAATGTCTTTCTTCCACTTGAACAAGCCGAAAAAAACGCTTTTTCTTCTCGTTTCCGGTGGCCTGTTCTGCGGCGTCATGATTGGCCTAATCATCGGACTCACACGGGATTTACCCCAGATCCGGTCCCTCGAGTCGTTCACGCCTTCTGCCGTAACCCGTATCTATTCGGCCGACCGGACGCTTCTGGCGGAAATTTTTCTTGAAAAACGCCACCCGGTCCCGCTCAAAATGATTCCGGACCAACTAATAGCGGCCTTGATTGCTACTGAAGACCGCAAATTCTACAGTCACAGCGGTGTCGATCTCAAAGGCATTACCAGGGCCATCATCAAAGATATCTGGGCCGGCGAATTCGTGGAAGGCGCCAGTACGATCACCCAGCAGTTAGCGAAAACCCTTTTTCTGACACCCAAAAAAACACTGGTACGCAAGATCAAAGAAGCGCTGCTGGCCTTTCAACTGGAACGCCGCTACACAAAAGATGAGATATTAACCTATTACCTTAACCAGGTATATTACGGCAGCGGTGCCTATGGCGTAGAATCGGCAGCCAGGATTTTTTTCGACAAAACGGTCAGCGCACTCACCCTTGCCGAGTGTGCTTTGGTGGCAGGTATGCCCAAGTCGCCATCCCGCTATTCTCCTCTGGAAAATCCTGATCTGGCACTGAAGCGCCGCAACATCGTTCTCAAGCAGATGGCCGAAACCGGAATCATCTCCGAAGCCGAACATGAACAAGCTGTGCGGGAACCGTTGCAAGTGACCGCCCAGCGGCCGGAGGCAGTTAAAGCGCCTTATTTCATCGAATATATCAAAAAGGCATTGGAAGAAATCGTTGGACCGACCCAGTTGTACAAGGGCGGATTGACGGTATACACCACCCTTTCATATTCACTGCAGCAGGCGGCCGAAAAGGCCATCAGCAAAGGCACTTTTGAGATTGAAAGCAGAATGATAAAAAAGCAAATCATCAACTCTGCTCCCCAAGGCGCACTTATCTCCCTGGATGTTTCAAACGGTGGAATCATGGCCATGGTGGGCGGCAGGGATTTTCATGCAAGCCCGTATAATCGTGCCGTCACCGCCAGAAGGCAGCCCGGATCCGCCTTCAAGCCGATCATTTATGCTTATGCCATCGAAAAGGGATTCCCGCAGAGCAAACTGCTCTTGGATGCGCCGGTGGCATTTAAAGGCGCAAAAAACGGTAAAGACTGGACGCCGCAAAATTTTTCCAAAACCTACCAGGGGGAAATGACGATGAGAAGGGCGCTGGCCGTTTCAGAAAATATTCCGGCCATACGGCTGATAGAAATGCTGGGGCCGGCTACCATCGTCCGGTTCGGCCACACCCTGGGAATTACCTCCCCGCTGAAATCCAATCTGTCGCTGGCCCTGGGCGCTTCGGAGGTTACGCTGCTTGAATTAACCGCTGCCTATGCGGTATTTCCCAACAGGGGTGAGTGGATTAAACCCTACGGGATCATGGAAATTGATGATCACCGGGGGCGTATTCTATGGCGCGTAAAACCACAAAAAAAAGTGGCGATGTCACGGGCCGGGGCTGCTGTCATGACCAATATGCTTACCGCCGTGATCCAGGAAGGAACCGGCCGCAAAGCCCGCATACTTAACCGGCCGGTGGCCGGGAAAACCGGCACGACCGATCAATACAAAGATGCGCTGTTTATCGGATTTTCGCCTTCCATCGCCACAGGTGTCTGGGTGGGAACCGATCACAACAATCCGCTCGGAAATCGCGAGACCGGGTCCCGGGCGGCGCTGCCGATATGGATCGAATATATGCGCGAGGCCCTGGCGCAAAAACCCTATGAGTACTTTGATCTGCCGGATGATATTGTAAGGATACCGATCGACCCGACAACCGGTGCGACGGTTATGGATAATACACCCGGTGCGGTCGTGGCGTTGTTCAAAAAAGATACCGCTCCTGGCGGGGCGCGATAAGTCAGGAAAGAAGGAGAGATGTCTAGCCTTGTAAGTTGTTTGTTGTAGGTTAAGGTTTCACGTGCAGGTAAGCCAAAACATTTTTTTCCCGGCGTCTTTTACTCGGTTTGTCAATGCTTTGTCCATAGTAATAATAAGAATAATGCGAGTAATAGTATTTGTCTTTCTCAAAATCCACTCCGTTGAGCACCGCTCCCAGAACATTGGCCCCGACTTGCTTAAATTGTTCCAGGCCGTTGATGGCGACACCCCGCACGGTAGTATTTGCACGCAGAACATACACCACACCGTCCGTATATTTTGAAAGAACGGCAGCATCGGTCACCGCACCGATAGGTGGGGAGTCAATGATGATGCGATTGAATTTGTGCAGCAGGCTTTTCAGCAGTTCATCCATTCGGCGTGAACCGAGCAATTCAGATGGATTGGGGGGTATCGATCCGGCGGGGATTAGATAAAGGTTCGAAATGCCGGTCGCCAGGGCCTCGAGTTTGAGTTTGTGGTCGCCGATCAGCAGGTTGGTCAGGCCCCGGTTCTTATTGATCCTGAACAGTTTGTGCAGACGGGGACGCCGCAGGTCACAGTCCAGAACCATCACGCGGCTGCCGGCCTGGGCCATGGTAACCGCCAGATTGGTCACCGTCAGGGTTTTACCTTCCTGCGGGCCGGCACTGGAGACCAGAATAATTCGAGGTTCGGCTTCAGGAGAAGAAAACAGGATATCGGTGCGAATACCCCGGTAGGCCTCACTGGCAATGGATTTGGGTGTATTCAGCGTCACCAGTTCCGGCCGGATATCTTTCGAGGTCTCCTCCGGATTTTCAAAGGCTATCACCGGTACCGGACCAAGAAACGGTATATCCAGGTAGCGTTTGATATCGTCCGCATTTTTAACGGTGTTGTCCAGGTACTCGAAGAAAAAAGCCATACCGAGGCTGAATAAAAGCCCCATTACGACCGCCAGCGCAAGATTCAAACCCTTTTTCGGTTTTACCGGCCGGCGCGGGACTTCGGCCTGGTCAACGATACGAATGTTGCCCGTGCGCATGTCTTCGGTCAGGGTCGTCTCTTTGAACCGTTTGATCAGCAGTTCGTACATCTCGCGCGCGCTTTCGGCCTCTCGTCTCAGGACGCCGTAGCTGATGGCTTTCTGATTAAGATCCAGCAATTCCTGCTTTTGCCTGGTAAGTGCGGCCTTTAGCGAATTCTCCCGTGCCAGGGCCACCTCGTATTCGTTCCTGAGCGAATTGACGACCCGGTTTATTTCCGTTTTTTTTCTCTTTTTCAAGGTTCGCAGTTCGGATTTGATCGCTATCATCTGCGGGTGCTTGGCGCCGTATTTTTTGGACAACTCGGACATGCGCTTGTACAGTTCCACTTCCATCGTTTTCATCTGACGAATCAGTTCATTGTTCAGAACCTCCGGGATGGAATCGAGCATATCCGGCGTGTTGGACAGATCCCGTGACTGTGTGTAACGCGTCTCGGCCTCGACCCGGGTGGATTCGGCCGCAACCACCTGGGTGTTCAGTTGGGCCAGCTTCTGGGCCGTTATTTTCTCTGTATCACTGGAAAAATCGGTCACAATGTTATGTTGCTCTTTGTATTTCAAAAGGGCCTTTTCGGCTTTTTCGACTTTCGTTCGTTCCTGGTCGATCCTATTATGGAGCCATTTTACCGCATCCTGCACCGCATCGAGTTTAATCTCCATGTTCTGGTTTATATAGGCTTCGGCCAGGGTTTGGACAATTCTGGCGGCCAATACCGGGTCTTCGGCTTGAAAGCGCACATCCACCAGGCGGCTGTTGCGAATCGGATCGATACGGATCCTTTTGATAAATGCCGAGACCAGTTCGTGATCCGGGCTGTTGTTGGGCGCTTGGACCGAACCGCTGTCTTTCTTGAACAGACCGGAGATGGCGTCCAACCAGGATCGGATGGTATCTTTGATCGCTCGGAAGAATCGGGCAAACAGGTTATCGGCGGGTTGAGGAAAAAACTCTTCGCTTTTGTCCAACTGCAACCGCTGAATGACCTGGCGGGCCACAGAACGACTCTCCATTATTTTATACTGGGTCTGGTAATAATCGGTTCCCGAGGCATCCACGGCCATCACTTCCTGAACCGATAGGACGTTCGGATTTTCCTTTTCGATGATCAGGCGGGTGGTTGCTTCATAAATAGGTGGGGCGGTAAATGTAAATATGGCCGTCGATACAACGATCAACGCGAAGGTAGTAATGATCGTCCACCTGCGACGGGAGATTACATGCAGGTATTCACGAATATCGATCTGTTCTTCCCTGGTTTTTTCCATCGCGGGTTTAACCGTTAAAAAAAGCTTTCCGGAACGAAGATAATATCATCGGATCTGATGACCACATCCTGTATCTTTTTTCCGGCACCGGTAATCGCATCCACTTTGACCTGAATGATTTTTTCCACACCATTTTCCACCCGGATAATGCGGTTTTGTTCCTTGCGGCAATAAGGGTAAAACCACCGGCCATGCTGATGGCTTCCACCAGCGTAATTTCCTCATCGGTCATCGGATAAGATCCCGTATTTCTGACCTGGCCAATGATGAAAAAATGTTCCGCCTGGGGGATATAGAGTACATCTTCATCCGCCATGAGCAGATTGGAATTCTGCTCACCTCTTTCCAAAAGGCCATGCAGATCGATATTGATCACGATGCGTTTTTCACGGGGCGTACCCGGATTTTGCGTGCGAATGATCATGACCTTTTTTCCGGCTCCGGCCTGTTGGTGTGCACTTTTTCCTTCTCTGCGGATGATTCCCCCGGCTCTGGAAATTGCATCGATAATTCGTTCCCGGGACTGTAGCGAATAACTGCCCGGATGGTTTACGGCTCCCAGAACCATAAAACGCTTACTTTTATAATCGGCAACTATCACGGAAACATGAGCATCCAGCAGATACTGACCTTTGGCCAGTTTGTAAGCAATGAGCCCTTCGATTCCGGAGGTGGTCAACCCTTCGACCTTGACCCGGCCGATCAGTGGAAATGAAATGTTGCCGTCGGCCGAAACCCTCACCGCTTCACGGGACAGATCCGCTTCCTCATAGACAACGATATTGAGTACATCGTATCCGCCGACCCGGTAATCCTGGTCTTTGCTTCCGACACTGCTCGGGTGCTGGCGTATATACTCGGTCGCCGAATAATGGGACGTGCTTTGCAACACATCGTTCAGGGTACTGTCCCGCTTTTTCTGTTCGGTAATCTGCCGGATCTCTTCCAGTTTTTTGAGCTCGGATGCCTTCAGATCGCCGTAGGAGCCTTTCTCGATGGAGGTGATTTTGACCACTTCACCGCCCATACTGCAGGCCGCCAGAACCATTCCCAGGACCAGCGCTGCCCAGCATCTGTTAAAACGTGTGATATTTCCGATCATAAATATAACAGCAACAGTAAACGCCACAGTCACTTGCCTCTGACCCCCGATGGCGGGATCTCCGACTGGCCCAGAGTACCAGGTTTTCTATGTTTGAATATACAGATCCCATTTACACCGGTTGGGGGTCGGCCAGGTAGGTGCAGTGAGAGAATTATAGAAAATCAGATTGCCCCTTCCAGGGTGATTTTAAACCGATTCAATTTATAATCGTTGCGGTCAACGCTTGAATCTTTGTTGTCGTACTCATAGCGTACGCCGATCCCAAGCCATTTCTGGATATTGTACATGAGCCCGATGCGGAAAAAGAAGGTGTCGGTTTTTTCACGTTCCGGGTTTTTAAATTTCTGGTGGCGATATGCAGCATCCCATCTTAAAAGCCATTTGGGGCTCAGCAACTGGCGCATAACCAGGCCGAATTTCGTATCTTCGAAAAACTCGTTCGAGTTCGAGCCGACCTGCCGAACCCCGCGCAGCAGATTGAATGTCAACAGTGACGTCTGCTGGGTTTCGAATACATTGGCGCTTCTGGGCAGGTAATTGACGGATGTTTCCGCCACCCAGGTGTTCTTATTCGAATACGGGCGGCCGGAAGGATCGACTTCGTTTTTAAATTTCCGCCACTGGTAGCCCAGATTCAATTCACCGGCCCATTTGGCCCCGGGATCCCAGTTGACACCGCCGTTGACCTGGTGGAATGTAAAATCGGCGTCATTGGACTCGTTCACCCCAAAGAGCTGGTCGATATAATCACGCTCACCATAATAATACCGTAAAAATCCCCAGCTTTTGGTCATGATCTGGGTCCCGGCCTCCAGGCCGCCCCGATACCCCTTCCAGTTCTGCGTAAAATCTTTTTGCTCATCGTATTTCTGGATGTAGGCGTCAAAAAGACCCGTCAGCCGAAAACGGCGGCTGAATCGAAATCCAAATGCCGTTCTGAGATCATTATACCAGCGCTTGGTCTGGGGCACCCCCAGGCCGAAATCATTGGCACTGCCGTATGGGTCTGAAACGCGGGCATACGTATTTTTGATCATCGCGATCAGACCGCCGGGGAACCGGTAATCGAGGTCGAACTGCCCCAGGTGATTCTGCCAGTCATTTTCTCTGAACTCCCGGTAAAAAGCCAGGTCACCTTTGTAGCCGATACGGATACCGCCGCGCTGCGGCATCTCGTAATCCAGAAACAACGTCGGGAGAATATGGCCGATCCAGTCCTTTTCAACCGCATCACCGGGCTGACCGCTGGCAAAAAAAATATTGTTATTGTATTCGGCCTGCAGACCCAGCCCGCCCAGCAGCCGCAGGTTGCCGGTACGGATGTGCCCCCCCCGCAGCTGCGACCCCGGAATGTATCGCAAGCCGTCATCGGCAGTCGGCTGGCCCGTTGCGGCCGCTTGAAATAACAGGCCGACAATACAGGCCGTCACCAGGCAGGCGAGAATTCGTCTGTTTATCATTCTGCAACGCTCCTTTTACAAACACATATTCCCGATCATCGGTTGCATACGCAGTCTGTATCGGTTATTGGGCGGGACTGACGTCTTCCAGCGACGTCGTTGTGGTTGTCGATGTCGACGTCGTGGTTGTTACCTCCAAGGCGGGCGCGGTGGTTGTCTGGGTTGTCGACTCCGTATCGGGTTCGACCGTGCCGGTGGATCTTTCGACGTCCGTCGGCGGCAAATACTGATCCAGCGAGCGGCGCATTTTCTGGCCGATCCCGGCGGCTTCCTCTGACAGTTCACGCGACCGGTCGGCCGCTCGCTGTGCATTTTCCAGGTTGCCGGCGTCGGCTTCTTCCCCTGCCGCAATCGCCGCCTGGCCGGCTTCTTTTTGAATGGACTCGGTTTGGATGATCGCCGTCACAAGCCGTTCAATATCCCTTTGTGCCTCCTGCTGGGCCTGGGTTGCGCGTTCGGTTCGGGCGGCGGCGGCCCTTCTTTCCGCATTTGCCAGCCCGCTTTTTAATTCTTCCACGACCACCTGGGCTTGGGCCGCGCCAATTTCTGCTTCGACTCTGGGCCTGGTCAGCAAACCGTCCATCCGGCTCACGGTGGTGTTGGGGCTGTCGGTGTAGATAACGGCCGCCTGCAGGGCAACATTCAGGATCTCAACCCGGGCGGTGGCGCGATCCAATTCTCTTCCGGTTCGCAGAGCATTCAGATGGCCCCGGTAGGCGCTGCCAAACAATCTAAAGACCGGGCTTTGGTCAGCCGCCTGGGGGCCAATTCCCGGGAAGTCCTCTCTGAAAGCCTCGCCTTCGATATCCACCTCACCGGTGAACATTTGCACATAGGATCGTCCCCGTGCCGGATCATATCCGAAATCTCCGTCCGATCCGCGTACGCCCATGACAGCCGTGGGTGTCTGGAGATAATTATTTCTCTTGGAGGCGCCGCTTTTAAACCAGAGCTTACCGGCAAAACAGGTTATGCGCCGCATGGCCTTGCGGGTTTTAAATAACCAGCCGCTTTCTTCTTCCCTCTCCTGAATCCGGGTGTTGGAAAAGTCGGTGAGACGAACGATAGCGCCGTCATTAAAGGTAATTTGAACCCTGCCCTTCCTGGTCTGAATCAGATCACCGGAATATAAAACATGCCCCTTGCGGGTAATCCGACTCATCTCTGTCCCGGACTGAAGAAAGGCCTGCCCGGAAATTTGTGTAATTTTGGCGATGGGAGCGGCGGCACCGGCAATAGAAGCCGCGAGCACTAACATCAAGCTGATCACCCCTATTAAGGCATAGACCTTGTTATTGGGAGTCATATACTTCCTCCTTGTATACGCATGCTAAAAAAAAGCCCTCATCCGATCGATGGGGCGCTGAACGGTCATTATATGCATGCGAACAAAATTCCAGTTCTTTTTGATGGTTACGCAGTATGTAAAAATGAATTCTCAGTTGGCGCACTAGATTACTTCAAGTAAAAACAAATGTCGAATTTGTTATTTACAAATCTCTTTTAATTAACTAATATTACTTTATTTTCTGAACTATGTCAAGCCGGTATGCGGTGGATGCAAGGTAGCGTCACAGTAGTTGTACATATCTTGCTTGACAAAAATTACCTTGCGCAAAGTCGCAAAAACGCTAAGTTTTCATGAACTTCCTTTGCGCCTTAGCGTCTTTGCGCGAAAATTCAATATTTTCGCCTTAATGCAATGTTTTCAAAGCCTTGACTGATAGAATCACTTATTTTCTCGATCGGGGCTGCGCCCTGCACGGAACTGATCCGATGAACGACTGCGAAACAAATCGCCTCCGGAACAAAATCTCCATCGTGATTCCCACGCTGAACGAAGAATTCAGTCTGGCGGATGTCATCACCCGGTCGCGCAAGTATTCAAACGATGTTCTGGTCGTCGACGGACATTCCCGGGACAGGACCATCGAAATTGCCCGCTCCCTGGGTGTCAGGGTAATTTTTGACCACCGGCGCGGCAAAGGTGATGCCATCCGCACCGCCCTGCCCTACATACAAAACGATATCACCGTTCTGATCGATGCCGACGGTTCCCACGACCCGGACGACGTTCCCCGCCTGGTAGAGCCGATTTTCAACAACCGGGCCGACCATGTCTCCGGCTCGCGGCTAATCGGTGGTTCCAGCGAGCTTCACGGGGGGTTTGACGAATTTTTCCGCCTGACGGGAAGCTCTTTTATAACCGCCTGTATCAACCACCGCTTTCAGGTCCGGCTGTCGGAAAGCCAAAACGGTTTCCGGGCCATCAAAACCGAGGTCCTGCGAGCGCTCGATTTGAAGGAGGACATCACCACTATCGAGCAGGAAATGATCATCAAAACTCTTAAAAAGGGCTACCGTATGGCGGAAGTCCCGACTCACGAATACGAGCGCCAGGGTGGATGCTCCAAGGTAAATGTCCGCAAAATGGCCATGCGTTATATCTACAGTCTGTTTAAGTATTTCTATTTTTAACCCGAACCCCGACAGAACGGGATGACTCACCATGCGAGCACCCTGGAGAAAAGGGATGGAATACCTTATCTATACCCAGTATCCAGCATCCAGCAGCGGGTATCGCGAAATTCTATTTGCATCTGTCTTTGTCCTGGAAAATAGCGTAAAATAACCTGTAATAATCGAACCTTTCGATCAATGGAGTTCTTGCGTGCCGCAGATTTTACTTTTCAACCCTCCCATCCCCGGAGGCCGGAAACATACCCGCGAGGGACGATGCACCCAGGCTGCCGGTTTGTGGGCGACTCAGTGGCCCCCGCTCTCTTTAGCGACAACCGCTGCATTTCTCGAAAGAGACGGCCACACGGTCAGGGTCGTGGACTTTCCAGCCAAAAATAAAAATACGACCGATCTGCTGCGACTGATTGAAAAAGAGCGTCCGGACATTGCCGTCTGGAGCACCGGAACTCCTACCCTGGAATCCGACCTTGGTCTGGCCCGAGTGATAAAACGCATCGCTCCCGCGACTATTACGGCTGTACTGGGCACGCATGTATCGGTTCAACCGCAAAAAGTCCTGGAAGTCTCCGGGGTCGATGCGGTCATCCGACGCGAGCCGGAACAGACGATCCGTGAACTCTGCCTGGACATAAGCGGCAGCTGGCGCGCGGTTGCCGGCCTATCTTACCGTGAAACCGGAACCGCAAAAATCAGGCACAACCCGGATAGAAAATTTCTCAACCCGGAAGACATTCCACCGCCGGCCTGGCACCTGCTGGATATCCGCCCCTACCGACTGCCGCTGCGAGGCCGAAATTTTCTGATGGTCGCACCGATCCGGGGCTGCATATATCCATGCAATTTTTGTACCGCTGCGATTTATTACGGTAAAAAACCTCGCCGGCGGCCTGTCTCGCTTGTCATCGACGAAATCGAGGCCGGCATCGAGCGACACCGGGTGCACGATTACTTTATCTGGGCCGACACGTTTACCATCGACCAAAAATACGTGCGCCGGTTTTGCCGGGCGATCATATCGCGCGGGCTGAATATCTCCTGGGCCTGCAACAGTCGGGTCGACACCGTGGACCGGGATCTGCTGGTCTTAATGCGTAAATCCGGGCTGTGGATGATCAGTTTCGGCATCGAATCCGGCAAGCAGGCGATCCTGGATCAAACCGGCAAGCAGATCACGGTGCAGCAATCCAGAACCGCGGTGCAGACCGCACATGCGCTGGGGATAAAAACATCCGGACATTTCATCCTGGGTCTCGCGGGTGAGACGCAAACGAGCATGCAGGATACGCTGCGCCTGGCCCTGGAACTGCCGCTGGATATTGCCCAGTTCTATGCCGCCGCTCCGTTTCCGGGAACCGGTTTGTACACCCAGGCAATTGAACGGCAATGGTTGACAGATAAAGTTTCTGTTTCACAAAGCCGGGCTGCGATGCACCTGCCGGGTCTGTCCGCCCAGGAGGTGGACAGATTCCGCAAACACGCTTATCGTAAATTCTATTTGCGTGCCGATACTGCCCGCAGGCTGATGTCCATGTTAAAACCGGGGGCCATTCGGGATGTCCCCGTGAATGTATGGGGCTTTCTGCGATGGGCAGCCGGATAAGCGCCGACTGGGTGTTGGGAATATGGGACGGCCATGATGCCGGCGCAGCCCTTTTGCAGGGTAATCGGATCCTGTTTGCCGTCAATGAAGAACGCTACAGCCGGCGCAAGCTCGAAGCCGGCTTTCCAACCCGATCCATCAATGCCTGTCTAGCGTATGCCGGAATCCCGCCCGGGTCGATTCAACATGTGGCCATATCGACCAGTGATCCGGCCAAAACCCTGACGCGACTGTTTCCCGGTTTGAAGGAATCCTATTACCTCTTGAGGCGCCGAAAAAAAGATCCCGGTGTGCTGCTCGGATTCAAGAAGTGGTTCAAATACCGCGCAACCGAATTGCAGCCCAACAGTGTTTCCGGATTATTGACCCGCTGGAACATCAACCGCAGCCTCAAACGCCTGGGATTTGAAAACCACAATCTGCATATCGTCGATCACCATGAGGGCCACGCCCGGGCTGCGGCCCGCTGCAGCGGATTTCGCCAATGCCTGGTAATCACACTGGACGGCGTCGGCGATGGTTTGTGCGGATCGATCCGCACATTTATAGACGGCCGACTAGAGTTGGTCAAAAGTTTGACGGTTTCCGGATCGCTGGGCATATTTTTCGAACACGTAACCAGTCTGATGAACATGCGCGAACTGGAGGACGAAGGCAAGGTGATGGCCCTGGCCGATTATGCCCACCCGGTGGATGACACGGTTAACCCGCTCATGGAATTGATACACATCCATGATCTGGATCTGGTGTGTCCCTTGCGCCGGGGCAAACTTTATCGGGAAATGAAAAAGATATTCTGGCGCTTTCCGTCCGAGCAGTTTGCCTACATGGCCCAGCGGGTGGTGGAGACAAAGGCTGCGGAGCTGATCCACAACGCCGTGAAACATACCGGTCTGCGCCAGGTGGCGGCTGCCGGAGGTTTGTTTTCCAATGTTAAACTGAACATGAAGGCAGCGCAGTCGGCGGATATTGACAACTTTTTTGTCTTTCCCCATATGGGGGACGGCGGGCTGGCGGTCGGGTCTGCCTTGGCCATCCAACTTCAGCCCCACCCTAACAGTCGGATCCCCTTGAACGATCTTTACCTGGGGCCGGCCTTTTCCGCCCGGCACATTCGGCGCTGCCTTGAAAAAAGGCACCTGTCTTACCGCCCCTTGGATGACAAAGTCCTCACGGCCGCCGAACTGATCCTCGAAGGCGAGATTATCCTCTGGTTTCAGGGGCGAATGGAGCTTGGCCCACGCGCCCTGGGCAACCGCAGTATCCTGGCCCGGGCCGATGACCGCTCGATTCGCGACCGGCTGAACCTGGCGCTTAAAAAACGGGTCTGGTATCAGCCGTTTTGCCCCAGCCTGCTTGCGGAAGATGCGGCGGCCCTGCTTGATACAAAAGATCAGTCCCCGGCCGATAATCGCTTCATGACCTCGGCCTTTAGCGTCCGGCCTGAAAAACTGCCGCTTCTGGAAGGGGTTGTCAACATCGACGGTACCTGCCGTCCCCAGTTTGTAGCCGGAGAAAATTCTCTTTTCCGAGATCTTTTGCAGCGTATCAAAAAAGAACTCGGATACGGCGTTGTGCTCAACACCAGCTTTAACATCCACGGCCAGCCGATAGCCTGCTCCCCGGAGGATGCCCTGGACACCCTGCTGCAATCGGGATTTCGCTACCTTATCCTGGAGGATTACCTGGTTGAAAACGACCCGATCTAAATCCCGCTGCACGCCGTTTTTCCCTGTTTTGCTGTGGGCCGCTCACCTGTTGCTGCTGGGCGTCGTCGTGTGGATCGTCGATCATTTCAACCCGCATGAAATTGAAAAAATCCTGAAAATTTGGGTTCCCTGGAATTTCATCGCCAATCTTGTCTTTATCTCTGTAGGCCTGTTTTTGTGCCGGCACGACATCTGCGGCGCACTCAAAAAGTTAAGGAGACGCCGGGTGGCGCCGCTTTTATTGTTGCCGGCATCCGTCTTTGTCTTTATTGTTTGGGCGGTCCCTGCAACACACCGCATTTATTACGACGAGGATATTTACATCAACACCGCCCAGACGCTGGCCTACGCCAACCGGAGCGGTTTCTGCAACTACGGCACCTTTGAAAACGGAAAGTACCAGCCGCACTGGATCGCTTACAACAAACAGCCGGCCGGCTGGCCCTTTCTTATCAGCCTGGTCTTCCGATTCATGGGCACGCGCGAGATGTATGCGTTTTTCTTGAATATCTTCGTTTTTTGCGGTTCAATCATCATGGTCTATCTCATCACGCGCAAGATGACCGCTGACGGGATGATGGCCTTTGTGGCTGCCCTGGTTTATGCCGTCATGCCCCACAATTTGATCTGGGCCAATACGGCCGCCGCCGAACACGCAGCCGCTTTTTTCACCGGATTGACGATACTTTTGGCTGTCATTTTCCTGACAGGTGGAAAAGACCGGCATCTTTTCCTGCTGTCCGTCTGCTTGCCCTTTGCAGCCCAGATGCGACCGGAGTCGATACTCATTTACCCGCTGATACTGCTCTGCTTTGTTATCATATCACCGGGCATTCTTAGACAACGGAAAATCTGGATCTTTGCCGTCCTGGCGGCTGTTTTTATCTTACCCCACCTGCTGCATCTATATACGGTCAGCGGTCAGAAATGGGGCGCCGACCATTCCAAGTTCTCAATGCTCTATTTTGGCAGGAATTTCAGCGACAACGGGTTGTACTTTCTGAACCACCGGTATTTCCCCACGGCACTGACTGTTTTGGCCGCCATCGGTTTGTTGGGTTCCAGCCATTTACTGAAGTTTCGAATCTTGACCGCAACCTGGTTTATTTTTTTCTGGGGCGTCTTTATCTTCTTTTACGCCGGCAGTTATGGTTATGGGGCTGATGATCGGTTCGCCCTGCTCGCATTCATGCCGCTCGCCGTTCTGGCCGGACTCGGCAGCGGCCGGCTGCGGGATAAGGCAGTGTTTTTGACTCGAAGAATCGGAATATTGCCCGGCATCCGTCTGCAGCCGGTTTATCTGGTCATCCTGGCCGTAATTATTCTGGAATTTGTCTATTTTCTGCCTTTTGTGCGTCAGACCGGCGAAGAAGCTTGGGCCTCCAGGCATGATCACCTGTTTGCCGAAAAATTCATCCGGAACATCCCGCAGGATGCCATCGTGCTGACCCACAACCCGACCATGTTCCTCAACTGGGGTCAGGGCGCCATCCAGGCCTACACCGGCATAGCGCACCCGGATCACATTCGGCGGCTGCTGGAAAAAACCAACGGGCACGTCTATTTTCACCACGATTACTGGTGCAACACCGACAGCAAGGCCCCGCAAAGGCTTTGCCGGGCAATCAGTGAAAAGTATGAACTGATCGAAGTCGGCCGGGCCCGGGAACGCGATTACACATACGGACTATTTCAAATGCGGGTGAGAAATGCAGAGGAGACAATCAACCTCGTGGAGAAGTAATATCCTAATCGAGCTTGCTCGATTAGTGTGAAAGGAAAGACGGGATTATCAACGGATTTAATCGATAACCCTTTTAAATTTGCTGTTTGAAATTCTTTTTTTCCCCTTTTCGCTGTGGCCTGCGGCGAGCTCCCCTTGACAGGCTCGGGGCCTGAACTTGTCGAAGGCGGTCGAGTCGGAGCGGCTTCGATTCGACTGCCCGGTCATGAGCCTGAGTCTAATGGAGCTCGGCGCTGGCCAGCCGCGACAGGGTCCATTTTAATCAGGGATAGACGATGGGCAGTTTAAAACAAGATATCCCCCTGTATCTAATAATTGCATTCGTTTCCCTGTTGCCGGGATCGGCCGATGGCGGCATCATTGAAACATCCACCCGGCTGCAGGTGATGACAACCGCAGAAGGGGCGATTCATGTCAAAGGATCGATCTTCAATACGGGAAATGCAGCGGCATATGATACAACCGTTGAAATATTGATGGCGGAAAAGCGCTATCCGGCTGTGAACCTGGGAGATAATCCGCCGGGGGGTGAACTAAATCTGGATTATAAGATTGTCGGAGACGACCTCAAACCCGGACATTACGTCCTGGTGGTCAACATCTTTTTCGAGGATCTCAGCGGCCGCCGGCACAATGCATACCGCTTTCTGCCCTTGAACCACCGCATAGATCATGACGATAAAGACGACCCGAGAATATCAATCCGGCTGAATTCACCGCGCTTTAACCTGCGCTCCCCTTTCCGGCTATCAGAAAAATTAAGAATTACCGTTGAAAATGAGACCCAAAAATCAATTCAACCCAACCTTGAATTATATCTGCCTGACGGCATCACATGTGTGCAAAGTTCGATTCAAACGATGCTGCTGCCCGAGGAAAAAAAGATAAAAGAAGTTAACATCCAGGGGGATCGTTCAGCGATAACCGGCACTCAAATCGTGGCCGTTGCATGGTGGCAGTTGAATGGCAGGATCTATTCTACTAAATCGGAGGTTGAAATGGTGATAGATCATGAGCCGATCCTTTTTCATTGGTACCTAACGTTCAGCACAATCCTGCTGTCATTGCTGTTGTTAAGGGCTGTTATAATACATCATCGCAGTTAATTATCTGTAAATGACCACGAAATGCTTTTCTTCGTTATGCCCGCGCGAACATGCTGATTGGCGGTGAAATAAGTGCGGTCATCAAAATCTGTAAAATCATGGTGTCTCACCTGCCTGTAAATAGTTATCGTAGCTAGCACAAGAAACAGGCAGATCCAAAGCTCCAAGCGTGTGCCCCAAAACATCTCTTTATCGACAATGGTGTTGCTCATAAATACTTATAGGCCTTTAAGAAGCTCCCTATACTCAAACGAGCTCCTAATATTTTCCAGGTTTTTGTCACTTTTAAGCTGATCCCAGTTGTGATACCCCTTTTTAATGGCTTGCTTAAGCCAGGCAATGGATTCATCGACCTTATTTTGCCTTGCGTATAGACACGCAACCAGATAGTGGGCATCGGCCTCATCCGGACGAGAAGCGATCATTTGCTCTGATAACTTAAGCGCCTTACCATATTCCCCTTTGAGTGCGAGAACAATTGCCAGATCTTGTAGTGCGTCGAAAAACCCGGGCTGTAATACGAGTGCTTTTCGAAATTGTTCCATGGCTTCATCCAGTTGACCGCTTTTTTTATACAGGATCCCCATCTTATAATATAACACCGGATCCTCGGGATTTTGCTTCAGCGCTGTCTGCGTGTTGGCCAGCTCTTCGTCAATTTTTCTTTGAATTGCTAAGACCGATTTAAGGTTGTTCTGCACGAGTTCAGAGTCTGGTTTTAAACGGGCGGCTTTCTGGAAATAAACAAGCGCCTCCCTTACCTTGCCTTTTTGGAGCAACACATATCCCAGATTCGTGTGAGCGTCGGCATAATCAGGTTTTAGTTTCAAGGCATTGATATAATAACGGACAGCCTCAGTTATTCTACCCTGTTGTTCCATAATATTACCGATACTGAAATGTGGATCAGCATAAGTAGGATCTACCTGCACTGCCACATAAAAATGACGAATGGCCTCTGCTACTCTGCCCTGCTTTCGCAGAGTGATACCCAGATTATTATGGGCTTGCGCATAATTGGGATTTAATCGCAACGCCTCCGTATAATGACTGATGGCTTCCGCTATCCTTCCTTTTTTTTGCAGTGCAACCCCTAGGTTGTTGTGGATTGCACTGCAAGGGGTGGCGGACTTTAGGGCATGTTCAAAGAGCGTTATACTGTCGGACCAATATCCCACCTGTAATTTTGTAGTGATCATGAAAATTGAAAGAACTGCCGCTGTGGCTGCGACCAACCATATCCTTTTAAAATGCCATCGGGCCGCCAGTGCCGAGAGACCCCAGGCAACCATAATAAATATACCGATAAGCGGCACATAGGCCCAGCGATCCGCCATAGCCGGCCAGAGACCGGCCTGCATTAATCCGATAACCGGTACCAGAGTTCCAAGATACCACAGCCAACCGACGGTTAGATAGGGTGCCCTTTTCAACGCCCGGATGACAACCAAAGAAATACATATCAACAGCACTGCGGCACTGACACTTTGCCACATCGGCACCATTTTGGGAAATGGATAAAAAACCGCCAAATTCTGTGGCCAGATCGTATTGCCAATATACTTAAGGTATGACACGACTGCGTTGGCGATTCGCAGGTTTACAGGCACCGAATCCATGGATATCGATATTCCATGGACCTGAACCGATAACGAGGATAAATTAATTGCAAATGCGGAAAAGGCTAAAAGGGGAATTTTCTCTAAAACGAGTCGAAACGCTTGGGATCCTTTCGTACCGCCAAAAATGGACCCAACCGTGCGTTCATTACTGCCGACTTCCGATTGCTCAAACCGAATACGCCCCAGAGGCCAATAGTCCAACAAAAGCAGAACCAACGGCAGCGTCACCAGCATAGGCTTGGCCAGCAGCCCCAGTGCGAAGACAATAAGTACCAGTACATATCGGAAAAAACGCGGTTGTTCTGTATACCCTACGTAGGTGAACATGGTGAGCATCCAGAACAAAGTACTCAAAAGGTTTTTGCGCCCTGCCACCCAGGCAACCGATTCCACATTCATAGGATGTAATGCGAACAGGGCTGCTACAATAGCACTTTGCCATCGGGCTCCGGTCATCCGTTTAAAAGCCAAAAACAGCAACACACTATTTGCCACATGAAGCATCAGATTGACCAAATGGTGCACCCCGGGGTTTAACCCAAATAGCTGGCAGTCCAGCATGTGAGAAAGCCATGTTAACGGATGCCAATAGCCCTTCTCTGAAAAACTGAACGCCCACTTAAAACCCTCCACGCTTAAGCCTGCCTGGACATAGCGATTTTTAGTAACATACAGGCTGTCGTCAAAGTAAACAAATTCATGATCGCTGACTTGCCAATAAACCGCATAAATTGCCAGCACGAGAAACAGGCAGACGAAAAGGTCACGTCGGAGACTAGAAAACGTCTCTTCATGGGCATTGTTATTGTTCATAGCGGAATCCCTACAATATCAATTGTGGAACGCAAGTGAATCTGTTCCATAAAATTTTCGAGGGTGATGGCGGGCACGGATTCAGCGGGCTTTATTATTCCACCGTGCAAGGTAGCTTTATAAAATCTGTCAATCACATTCATACTAGATGAATTTTATACGCCTGGCGGCGAAGAAGACCATTTTCATTAACAACCACACGTTGCGCCAACGATTAATATTGGTTGCGCCATATGTGCGCGCCCGATAACGAATCGGCATCTCAAGGATTTTCAAATTTAATTTTGCTGCTCCGAACAGTAAATCGAAATCACCGAAGGGATCAAAATTTCCGAAGAATTGTCTGTTCTTCACGCTGGATTCATAGTCCCGTTTCAAGAGAACTTTGGTCCCGCAAAGAATGTCTTTTATGGGTTGACCCATAAGCCACGAAAATGCCAGGCTGAAAAATTTGTTGCCGAGTATATTGATAAACCGCATGGACTGATCCTCAAGAGGATACACCAGGCGGACACCGTTGATGAACTCACCTCTGCCACCCACAATCGCATTATAAAAGCGCGAAAGATCTTCGGGCGGTATCGTCATATCCGCATCCAGAACCATCAGAATGTCCCCCCGGCTTCCTCAAATCCCAGCCGCACCGCATCGCCTTTTCCTGTTCCGGTTTGCTGGAACAGTCTGCAGCTTCTGTACGGAAATTGTTCAAGTATTTCTTAAATGGTTTCAAAAGTATCATCGATAGAATGGCCCTCCACAAAAATAAGTTCGGTCATGCAGCCAAGTTCTGGTACTTTCCTCAGGATAGTTTCAATGTTGTCGGCCTCATTGCGCGCCGGAATGATACTGAAACCGAGGAGGTTTCTCTCAAATTATATTTGTCTCGGGCTAGTTCGGGCCGGGCAATTACTATATATCCATGCAATTTTTGTACCGCTGTGATTTATTACGGTAAAAAACCTCGCCGGCGGCCTGTCTCGCTTGTCGTCGACGAAATCGAGGCTGGCATCGAGCGACACCGGGTGCACGATTACTTTATCTGGGCCGACACGTTTACCATCGGCCTGTTTTTATGCCGGCACGACATCTGCGGCGCGCTCAAAAAGTTAAAGAGCCGCCGTGGGGCGCCGCCCCTTTTATTGTTGCCGGCCTTCGTCTTTGTCTTTATTGTTTGGGCGGTCCCCGAAACGCACCGCATCTAGTACGACAAGGATATTTAAATGGTACTTGGCCTTTAGCACAATCATGCTATTATCCTTGGTGCTGCTGGCAGTGAAAAAGCATCATCGGAATCAAGATATCGCTTGAATTGTCCCTGATGGTGCAAATGTCGAGGATGCCACAGATCCAGTCCGTCATTCTTCCCTCCTTACCGTGTACTGCCGACTCCCAGCGCTGCCTGTTGTTTTCTGCATTCACCCATCGATTCCACGCAGATTACGTGTCATACGTAAATTACGTGTAAAATGACTATGAAGAATGCAAAATGAAGCAGAATATCACCTTGAGCATTGACAAAAATCTGATCAGGAAAGCCAAGATTATGGCAGCTCAAAAACAGACTTCGATAAGCCGAATGCTGAGCCGGGAATTGGAAAAAATGGTCCAAAATGCTGAGCGCTATGAATGGGATAAAAAAAGAGCTGTTGCCAACCTCGGAAAAGGCTTTCACCTCGGCGGTAAAAAGATGGTTCCCGGAGAGGAACTCCATGAACGCCGGTAGAGTCTTTGTCGACACCAATATCCTCATCTATGCTCATGATCTTGATTTCGATGTCAAATACGAAATTGCCGGCTCCATACTGAAAAAACTCTGGCGGGAAGGTGCCGGGGATCTCAGCCCGCAGGTTTTAGAGGAATTCTATGAAAATGTGACACGGAAGATTCCGGAATCTTTATCCCCTGCGAAGGCAAGAGGCATTTTAGAAAACTATATGGCTTGGCATGAGGAACGGAACGGACCGGAATCGATCCTGAGAGTTTCGGAGATCGAGGCAAGACATCTTCTCTCTTTCTGGGATTCACTCATGGTTGCAGCAGCTTGTAATGCAAAGGCAGATAAAATCCTGACCAAAGGCTTGAATCACGGTCAAATAATTGAAGGTGTGGTCATGGAAAATCCCTTTCTTGACCCCAAACCATGACCTGGCTCTCATCCATTCATTCAATCCTCCAATCTTCTACCCAATTATAGCGCTGCCTGCTGCCTACCTTTAACTTTCCATTCGCCCATACTTCGAATCATCCCGACACACATTGTGTAACAGAACAGGGTCACATCTCGATTCAAACGGCGGCTGGAAAGAACCTCCTGTGCCACCCTTTGATTTTAATTATCACTTATAACGTTCCTACAGCTTTATTTGAATAACCGGAATAACCGCTACTTTTAATAGCACGAACTTTGTAATAATATGTTTCGCCGTCATTAACATCTTCATCAAAATATCTTAGAACCGGTTTTTTTGTTTTATTGATTGCTTTAAATTCACCACAAATATCAACTGAACGGGCAACTTCATATTCGGTTACTTTATCAGCATCCTGATTCGGTGGTTCCCAAGTAATAGACAAACCGGTTTTTGATACTGTAACATTATTGCTATGAGGAGAATCAGGACTTTCGACCCAAACCCATTTTAAAATACTATAGGTATCAGGTGTTCGTTTCCAGCAATAGACATCACCATTAGGAGAAATAACCGCCTTACCATATTCCATGATCACCTTTGAGTCATACCCAATCGGATGTGGTCTGTCGGTAATATAAGTTATATCATATTGATTATCGGGAATCTGTAGTACATTTTTAAAATCTCCGTCGTCGCACAAATCAAATCTGTAAATAATATCATTCGAGTATTCACCCGTAGCTTTTTTTGTTCCATATACATTACCTATTGTGTCTTGTAGCATACTTCTAAGCTTCACTCCAGATTTTTTTTCGCTTATTGCATTTTTTTTTCTAATTGGATTTTGTATTTTATAGATATATCCATATCTTGTTGTCTTGTCTTTTTATATTTGGCCCAATTCCAAAGGTTTTTCTCCATATCCCTTTAACAATTTACCAGAGGGAGAGAAATGTAAAAATTTATCCAAGTCCTTTCTATTTTCTCTGTGTCCATAAACAATTACACTGTTGTCGAAAAGGACATGGATTGAACCTACAAACACTCCCTTTTCCCAAATAAGGGTTCCATCACTCTTATATTTCTGGAGCTTATTATCATAATTTGACGTATAAATGCTATTCTCAGAATCACATCCAACGACTGAAGGCCACAGATATTTTGTTCTTTTGGCATTTATTGGTTTAATAACATTGATAAGACTGCCGTTATGGTCAAAGAATTTTACACGTTTATTATGTCCATCAATTATAAATATATTTCTAGATCGATTAATAGTAAATATCTTTGGGAAAGTATCTGCTGTATCTTGGTGTTCTATGCCAAACTCCATATCTCCTTTACCCCAGCCACCTTCCACAACTGTAAATGGGCCAATATAGTCGGCATTCACATTATATGTCAGCAGTAATAAAAATACAAAGCAACAAGCGATTTTTGTTTTATTGATTAATTCCATAATTTGATCCTCGCAAATCCTGTTGCGATTGTGTAATGTCATCTGCAGTAATTAATACTTTCCTAGAAACATCAGATTTATATATATTGATACCATATGCATGTATAATACCATAATTCGATCCATTAGTACTTACACCCCAATTATTAGAATAAACAATTGATACATGTCTGCCATACTTAACCAAGTCTCCTTGATGTAATTTTTCACCCAGATAGTTATTGAAATTTTAGACCCTATCGTCTTTACTCCCAGATTGTACAAAGATAAAGACAAAGAAAAAAGGCGGCTGGAAAGAACCTCCGGGGCCGCCTTTTGATTTTATTTTTTGCTTATAACTTTCCTACAGCTTTATTTGAATAACCGGAATATCCGCTACTTTTAATAGCACGAACTTTGTAATAATATGTTTCACCAACATTAACATCTTCATCAATGAGATATAGTCAATAGTTGTGTATGAAGAAATTAGGCGGCAATCCGTTTTTCTTCGACACCATTGACAAATTTAACTCCTCTAATTACTTCTGCCAGGCGTTGCGGATGGTGAAGTCG
>Ga0126326_1000167_pt1 | contig 30494 bp, 25 predicted proteins | sample InaspJWI67metaG_FD_94485 | JGI IMG/M metagenome (GOLD analysis project Ga0126326, IMG submission 94485) | Marine gutless worms symbiont microbial communities from Oahu, Hawaii - Inanidrilus sp. 1 OAHU.JWI-67 metaG | ecosystem: Host-associated > Annelida > Digestive system > Unclassified | place... | reverse complement strand
CTTTAGTCTCGATAATCATAATTGAAAACTCGGTAGTGCTTAATATGTAGTGGTCGTGTGATGATTCCATCGAAGAAGAAAAGGTTCACCAGAGAGTTCATCACTACACGTTAAGCACTACCATTTCTGTTTCTCCCCTCCCCACCGTCCCGCGAATTGGCTCCGACTTGTTGTGGGTGAGTGCGCCACAGGCAAGAAACAAGGGCTTAGGTTTTCACCTAACCCCTTGTTTTTAATGGTGGGCCGTCAGGGATTTGAACCCCGGACCAAGGGATTATGAGATTACATCTTCGAGATCGGAGCACCGCGAAATACGCGGGTGTGTCCCTCTTCATCAAACTCACTCTTACGAGTTTCGTTACCAGCCGGAGTCTGGTTCGTACCGGAATCCTAATTTCCAGTGGTAAACGAAAATTAGCAAGATTCAATCAGGTATTTTGGACCAAACTTACACCATTACCAATTTTTTTGGTAGATTATTTGGGCTTTAGAACCACCTCAACCTGCTCTAGAAGTTTTTTACGACTCCAGTTGCTATATGCGGCGTCGTGTGACTAGGAACAGGCGAGTCAATTTTTTTGTTTTTTTTCTATAAAAATTCTTTCTAAATGAAACTGAAATGCGTCATTGGTTAATGCTGTTCGCACTTCGCTCCCAAACTCGTCGTCCGCATTATTTGCTGCCACGTGGATGCGCAGTAATCCTAACAACCATTTAAACACTCGGGGTCACACATTGGTGCCGGTTCTTTACTGGCGATTAAATTATTTTTATGTACTCTCATACAGCCTAATGAAAATTGTATGCAGCAAAACCCACTAGGGTAAATTTTACACACTCTACCTTTTTCACCTTGGGCAAATATTCTAGTTATACCCCCCGCCCGGGATCGGCGTCTAGATTTTAATTCCACTGGGTGTCCGGTCCTAATAGGCATGGCTCATTCACTTGGTGAGGCTATGGAAAACCGACTTGATTGACTTTGGTAAACAGCATTAATCGCCTCAATAGATTCTTTTACTTCTGCAGCAGTCCCTTTTTCAATTTTTTCCTTTTCGTCAAGAATGGCTTGTGTAAATCTTAGTAAGGCAGATCTCTGGCCCTTGAGGTCGATTGCCAAAGAATCTTGCGCTGTAATAGCTGAAGAAATTCGAGAAGAAGACTTGGCCAATTGTGCTCCATCTCCAGTCACATCACCATCAAGGTTGATAGGAACACCTGATATCTAAGCAGCTAGTATCAGAGCTTGTGTGGTAACTTTTGAAACAGCATTTGTGATATCGGATGGATTAAAAGAAAGCCATTTAACGGTGAAGTTTCCCGGCCCAAGTGCCTTGATTGCAATATCTGTGTTTCCAAAAACTCCTTTGCCGAAACTGCGGTCGTAGTATTTGGCCCATTTATCATCATCGGCCTTGACTACATAGTAGGCATATCGAGATTCCAGTAATCCACCACTGTCAAACAGCAGTTTGGACTTACTTGCAAGCTTAATCTTCGCCTTGTTGATCTCTGGAGATTTAAACTTCGTTGTCACCCTGTCAATATCAAATGCGATGAATTTTTTGAATTCCGTGAGCATAATGGTTCGCGACTCAAGTTGAACAATAAGCTGTCTTCGCAAACTTCTTTTTTGCAACTTATCTTGTTCCGTCAAATAAGCAGTATAAAGCTCCTTTATTTGTAAACCCGCAGCAATCCAATCCTCTATAATCTTGTCATAGACTGGTTCAATAAAAGTTCCAAAGTCAGCAAGTAAAAGAGTAGCTAGATTGTTTATTCTAGTCTTTTGATCCGTATCAATTGTTTTTTCAGCTTGGGCCCGATATGCATTGTACTTAATATCGTAAATCGATTTGTGTTCGGTTTTAATTTCACTAAACGTGTTCGCTACTTGTAATTCGTTTTCAGCAAGAACCACATCCATATTTTCTTGAATATATTCTTGCTCTGCAATTGGACGGACCACATCTGGATCAAGAACATCCACAGTGATTTCCAATTTTGCACATCCTGAACAAACAATTGAAATTAGAGACACTAGAGCAATTGATTTGTTCATATTAGTCCCCCTTAACCGAATCAAACCAATCTTGTGCATCATCGAAGGTATTAAATCCCTCGGTGTGACCGTCAATTCCCGCCGCAATCGCGTTAATCACACGTAGATAAGCTCGAGTTGTTTGATTGGCGTCGGGAGATGCAACGCTAGGTACGAGTTCCATTAATTTATCGACCTCTTGGGCGATGGCGTTGGCGTTGTTCACATCTTCTGTTTGTTTTTTTGCATCTGAACGTAGAAGGTCTTTATTCGCAAGATTTGTGACTGCTTCCGCAACAACCCTACTTTCTGCGAATTGCCCAATGGTATTGGTAACGCTGCTTGCATTAGTGCTAAGGATCATCACGAATGCCCCGTTTTGATCATCGGGACTTAAAGGCACTATTTTGTCTGTGGTGCCCGGATTGATCTGATTTGGAGCAAATAGTGTGCCATAACTAGCGGTATCGCTTTCGGTCGCACCAAGTTTTAGCTCGTTAAAAAACAAATCAACGGCGCGTTCATCATAGTATCCAGAAACATAGCGAGCTGAACTAAACCGGGCATAGCCGTCGACTCGTAGTCGATAGTAATTACTTACATTCCCAGTTTCGCTATTTACTGCTTGAAAGTAGTGATCTTCTTTAAAGCTCGATGAGCATCCTCCACAAATCCACCATCCAACGAAACATTAACTACAAACATTGTGTGAACACATATCAGAATGACAAATGCAACTAGGGTGAGAATTAAGGATCGAATAAAGGCTTTATTTAACCAACTCTTCGTTATTTTCTCACGCCCATACCTCTCGACGACAACAGCAACTATACCCATTAATGCCGCAGAAAGAGGGAGCACGGTATCTTGAATTGTTATGGGTATTAAATTTAATAATGGAGTAAATAGCGGTATGTCAAGCTTCCCTAAGTATGGCGCGAGCCCAATAGCCACACCGACGCCAAAGCCGACTACATAGCGAACAAACTGGCGACCAATTTTTGTGGGTGGTTTAATCTTACCTGGATCCCCGTTCACTGGCGTTTGCATGGGTGGGGTCCATCGAGTGCATTATCCTCATGGAGTTCGCAAATTAGTTTGCTCACGCGTTCATCCACAAGATTTAACGTTTCAGAAATTTTCTTATAGCCAGCTTTTTCTATTGTGTAGGTATATAAACCTCTATAAACGCCAAGCATAGTCGAGTCACTGGTAGTTGATCTCTCTCGCCCACCCCCAAGAGGTTTGATACGAAACACTGCCTCAGTTGGCTTCGTGTTTATCGTTATATCACGAGATAGACCACCTTCGGATTCCAACTTGCCAATAAAATGGTAAACATCATCGAATACAGCCTGTCGATCTGAAAGAACCAAACCTTGCACAGTATTAAAATTTCCGTCAGATGGAAATTGTTTGGTTACATAGGCCCTCATCCCTTCAAACTCTTCACGATTGAATCTTTCGATAAGTTCATTTCTTACTTCTAATCGAGCCATACGCACTTGATTGTATTCCAATCCACGTATAGTTTTGTCCCGCCCACCGTTATAATCTTTTTTTCTCTAATAGACAGGAACGTTTCGAGTTGTGGTATTTTGCTTTTAGATTCAAGCAATATCGTAGCAAATTCTTGATTATAATTTTCTGCGTGCACTTGGACGCATATCAAGGATATGAAAAGTGAATACTTGAATATTTTAGTCATGGCTAGTGCCTAATAAGTAATTGATTTGCTATCAAAAAATGAATACGAGTTCCATACCTAGCAACTACGCTAACTGTGTATTGAACGACCTCTTTTTTGCATAGGCATGCAATCTCCAAAATCTTTAGGGTGAAAAGGAAAAAGAACGATTTGAGGTGAATCGAAAAGCCATTTGTCCGGATGAGTTTGCAGCGCTGTCTTGGACGATATTTTCTAATTCGTGCATCACAGCTGCATCTCCATCGTCCACATTGGAGTCCGCATTAAACCACAGCTTGAACCGGTTAGGCGTTTGTGGGTTCGGGCTCCTAGTCGTTGCACCTCCCAACCGTGAGTCTATGACATGTCTGACAGTACGATGATCTGGATTTTCGTGTTCGCCGTTGCCGCAAAAAATATAGTGATCGGCAGTAACATGCTTAGCAAACCCTCTCGAAAAATTATTCTCACTGCCGTGGTGCTGGATTTTGAGTACATTGACATGGACAAAGCCGTTATTGTCGGAAATTCCGGAGTCGATCAGCTGTTCTACGATATCGTCATCTCGGGCATCGCCCGTTAGCAAGATATTCTGATTGCCGTCCTCGACAAACATGACTATAGAGGCGACATTTTGCTCAGTTACTGAGCTTCGGCGACCAATCGCAGGTCCTATGTTTGCCAGGAAAAACTCATCCAGTTGACCATCTGCGAGCATGTTCTCGTCGACAATGGCCTAGTTGCGGACTTCTCGAATTTGCCGCTTGCCCTTGTCTGATCGCAACCAGGCATTCCACTTCTTCCTAAGCCTAATTAGCTGTTTGCCGGTAGGACCGATAACGGTAACGCGAAAATTACCGATCTGAGTGGGCTGTTGCCCAGGTCGTGTTTGTACAAGCCGATTGTTAAAAGTACGGTTAAGAGGAATTCCCAACTGGGATGCGCCGATGCGCCGAGAGAGCTGTGCTGACTCTTTCATGCTTGTCGCAAGGCCGTCAAAAAAGTTGGTGCCGTGACCGATGGGATCCAAACCCAACGCCAACGATTGCGGTGCCGCGGCGGCAATCGCATCTGCGATTCTTCGACGATTTTTGCTAACCAGCTCGTGAAAGGAGTTGTGCCAGATTTCGTCGATTGATGGTGGTCGTGAATTCTCGGGTTCTTCAACGGCCAGGCCTTGAGATGTCTGAAAATCGAATACACGCCAGGCAAATTCATCGTCCAACATTCTTAAAACACCACCAATATGGTCCTGATCAAAGTGCGAAACACATAGCAAATCCAGCTTTTCGCCGTTGTCACGCATTTGGCCCAGAAACGGGGCGACATTTGGGCTGTAGTGGTCGATACGATTTCTGGGATTTACGTGTCCACCATCAATCAGGATGTTCTTGCCGTCTGTGCTGGTCAGTAATAGGCAATCACCCTTTCCAGAATGGAAGACGCGTAACCTCATTGGTTTAGTTTTACTCGACGGGATAACGCGCGTGCCTCAGCGACGCAAGCCCTAGCGTTAACTATGCCAAAACCACTATCGTCACGCCATTTGTAGTTTTGACTTGGCAGGGGTTGAGACGTGCGTTGGATGATGCCTTGGATCTGCGCTGCAGTGAGACGAGGGGCAACCTCCAACATCAAGCCAATTACACCGGCCATGTATGGGCTGGCCATACTTGTGCCCGTCATTCCGATCCAGCTTGGATCATCGTCGCCTGCAAAGCCATTGGCGGCCACGATGTCGGTGCCAAGTGCGGCGACATCTGGCTTGTATCGCTCATCACGTGTGGGTCCTTGGCTGCTCGAGATGTTGATCTTATCGTTTACTGAATCATAGTTTGCGACGGATATGATGCGATGCCCGCAAGCAAGCGAGCTTACAGAGGTATCGTCAACATTAGATGATTGCGCGAAAAACGATGGAAAGTTCCAGGTATCTTGGGTGCCGATAACCCCTCGAGGCCGTGGATCATCGCGTTCGATCCAACCATCATATCGGCCGTCACGTACCTCTATGCCATGGAGACGGACCTTCCAGGTACCGGGTCGGACACCTACAATCGGATTTTCCTTGAGGAATGGACTTAGATAGATTGCAATGTAGTTCGCGTCATTAGCGGCATGGTAGAGCTCGTTATAGATGCTGATGAAACTGCCGTCGCTGAGTTTCTGGTTTTGTATGTATTCACCTGGACTGACGGGGCCGATCGGGTCTAGTCCAGGTGGTGTTACCGTGACCGAGAATCGGTCTGAAGCGCTGTACCAAATCTCCAGCTCATTTTCCGACACGTCGGCGATACCGTTGCCGACAACTATCCATTCAATATCGCTACGGAGACCACGTGACTCGATTCGACCACTGGTGTGGATGCGTCCGCTGATAAAACCTAGGTCACCTGGTGTCTCAGGCTGTTCCTAGCCGGAATTCCCAGCGGCGTTACAAACGCTTCGGCCAGGTATCGAGAGTCGATGGTCAATCCAGCGACTGACACCGCTTGATGCATCGTGTGCACCACCATTGGTACCTAGGCTAACATTGATGGAGATTGGAAGATCTTCGAGATCGTGTTCTTCTTTCAGTTGATTCGCCACATTGATCAGGTGGTCAACGGCATGTGCGACGCGTGTTGAATCGTAGAAGGACTTTCGGCGGTCGAGTGCGATCTCTGTCGGAAGATCGATTAACACGCCAGCGAGGAACGCATTGCGACTCACACCATGGTTATACCACCAGCGATGCTCGCAACGTGGGTACCATGAGATCCGACGGCCGTCTGTGACTGCGGTTCCAGTGCCCATGCTGGCACGCCTGCGGCTCTGGCGCTAGCGATTGCCGCGTCCATGTTAGCTTTGGTTATTTCGGATCCATAGTCGAAATCGATCGGAGCTTCTCGCGGTCCCCCGCCTTGATCCCAGATGGAAATCCAGCGTGTTTGGCCGTTGGCGTCAAGAAAATCTGGATGTGTAAAATCGAAACCTTGAACGTCGATTATACCGATCAAGACGTTTCGTCCGCCCGCATCCCTGCCGGGAATGTTTCTCTCGGAGTAGGGAGGTGTGCGCGTTGTTCCTTCGCTCATGACGGGCTCGGGGGCCTTGAGTGCTTCACCCATCTCAATATGTGCAACGGATTGATACTCAGCGATAGGACCAAGCTGACTCAGAGGCACTGTGGCGGTTGCCATACCGCCATCATCCGTTTGGTCGGTAATGCCGAGCCTGGTATTGGTTGCGGCCGATTCTGATATTGCGTTGTACCGGGTAAGAAACACATTGACTTCGATCGAGTCGCTGGTTTCTTTAAGCTTTGGGGCCTTTAGTTTTTTGGTCGGGACTACGCCGCAGAGTCGCTGGCGAGTGTCATCGGGGGTGAGAGTTTTTAATTGTGCCGGACTAATGCGCATAGCCGAGGCGAAATCAGATCGAATTGCGTTTACGTTGTCGTACGCTTTCGCAATCATCCTGAGCTTCGGCTGAATCTTTCGAAACTCCTTGCCCAATTTACGCTCGGTCCATTTCGACGCCACAATATTATTCTCTTATCTAGTATGACTGGATCACATAATGCACGATTCACCGCTCTGATTCCAGGACTTTCCCTCCCTGATATTATTAATGTGTCCTTAGTATAGTTCTGCTAAAGTCGAGCGCGGTCAAAAATTTCACCTAATGATGTTTCCGCATTGGTAATTCCGAAAACGGTTTCATCAGTGTGAAAATTTACCCCTTAATCCGTTGTCCTTGACCCTAATTGGATGGATGCTTCTTGAGCATCAATTGGGAACCATCATCATGTCACTACTCACAGAAGGCCAATTCAGCGATATTGTGATCATGATTGTAGATGACTACGGGTCACGATTGACTGGTGATTTTTTAGATGTCTTTCTTCTTATCTTCATCAACGTATTGATCTACTTTATGCGAGGCTGCGCTATACAGCTTCTCAGCAAATGCACCGGCTAATATACAAAGCATCGTAACTCTCCAAAACTCCGGAGGAGTACTATTTGTACCTGTCGTATTATCGGGCTGAAATATGGTTAACTGTTTCGTGTAAAACAATCCGAAAATTACAACAGATACAACTGCACCTAGAAAAGCATGACTTATCAGTAGTGACCAATAATTTGACAATTTGAATAGCCCTATTGATTTTTCAATTTTTTGAATGCCAATAATATTTGTTGCTATTAGTGTAACTAGAGCGCCCAAGGCCCCTAAACTAAGTGCTCTCATAGCATAAAATATATTTTCAGTGTAATTAGATTTTTGGAGCGCATCTAGTTGGTGCGAAACAATATTTAACTCATCCTTTTTTCTTGCGTATACGCCCTCTATGAGTCTTTTTCTATTTTCAATTTCTTTAATTGACTCTCCTAGATATGCCATTTTTTCATCAAACGCGTCGGGATTAGGATTTAGATTGGCCAAATTACTGTAATTTCCGGTATATCCGCTATATCGTGATAGATTAAATCTGTATTCAAGGGAATCCAAGCTAGCTTTTATTCTTTGAGCTAAAGATTGAGCATCCGACAACTTAGTAGCCGTATCCAGTCGTTTCAAATCTTCTAAGTCTAAATATCTTTTCAGTTCACCATATTGGTCTAGAACTTGGGAGTGGTCTTTGTCGATGTTAGGCAGCGACTCAGCGAGAAAGGAGACATCATTGTCTAGCGATATCATTTTTACAGCCGCCTCTGAGCGGAGATTTGAAATATCCACAAAAAACGAGGAATAAACGAGCGCGAAAATGATTGCTGACAGTCCTACCTCTCTAAAATGTAAGGGCAGATGCTCCTTAATATACGATTGCCCGATATTAGTTCGAGCCAGCAGATACACTCCAAATACAACGGTGATTATTAAGCCAAATAGAATTAGATAGTTATATGGACTTTGGTAGAAATCCATTCTCTTTGCCCCTTTCTTACATTTAATAGTGAACTTTAAAAAAGTAATGCTAACAGGAATAAGTCATATCTGTATAACTCAATCATATAGATTCACCAAGACTCCTGTTTAGCCAAAGGATAGAGTTCAGATAGCGATTACGTGTGTTTCCTTTGGAGAGAATAAACCCTTGCCAGGACTACCTATTAGTATTGGTTCTGATTTATCATTTTAATCAGATCGAAATTTATCCTTTCTTCCGTTGTCCTTTACCCTAATTGGTCGGATGGTTCCCGTACATCAATCGGGAACCTTGTCATGCCATTACTCACAGAAGATCAACTCAACGATATCGTGATGATGATCGTGGATGATTACGGGTCCCGATTGACTGGTGGTGAAGTATCCGAAATAACCGGATTGATTCTGGAAAATATCTCCGGTTTCGAAACGGTTGATTCCAATACTTTCACTCAAGTTATCAACGAAATCAGGACACGATACAATGAATCAGTCTGTAAAAACTCCAAAACCCAAGAATCCCCAGAAAGTTAAAGAAGCCATCACACTGGGTAAGAAACTGTCCAAAACACCGGATATTACGAAAGTATCAGTCGCTACTCAGATGTTCGAGCTAATCCATGATGAAGACCGGGAAACCATTTCTAAAGCTTTTATGGAAGGTGCCAATCTCACGGAAAAAGGTTCGATGACGTACTACTACAATTGTCGACGTAAATTCAGACAATCCCAGAAGTAGACTCACTTCGTTCTTTGACTATTTGGGATTTATAAATCCCAAATAGTCCTCGATTTGGAGGGATTCAGACTGTATTTGGTCTGATTTTTCGGTTAAATATTAGGTTTCTAAAGATAAGTTATTGATTATTAGGAAATTTGGTGCCATTTCTTAATATATTAAATTTAAGCTGGTGAGGTGTTTAATTAATAAAAACAATGAGTTAGTGGGGGTTTGTTAAAGTTTTACGGGAGAATGGTTCGATTTTTAGACTGTTGGCCAGAATCCCTCAAATTTTCGAACCATTTTTGATAAGCATCCCGATATTTATCGGGGGCCCCTGTCCAAGATGATGTGGGTTCTGAATTCACAAGTTCTGCCGTTTCGTTAAGAGTTTCTTGTTTTTGATCTAACGGAATCCATTTCTCCAATAACCAGTTGGCGAGTTCCTTGTACTTCGATTTATGTGGGTTTTCGTCATCTCCATCTTTTTTTAGATCGATATCTGCATAACTGCTCAACGAGCCAAGGATTCTAACCACCAAGTTATGTTGTTTCTTACTATCGAGTACGTTGTTTAATACGAACTCAATATCAAATTTACATTTTCTGAAATCACTCACATAAGCATCGATGTTGTTTAACAGTGAATCGATTTGTTTAACCATTGGTCGGGCCGTATTGTTCAACCGACTATCTAGCCGGCTCATTTTGGATGTTTTATCGATAATGACACTGTTTTCATCATCTATTTTGTACCGCGTTTCACTAACGATATCTCTATGAAACATCTTATCAATAAGAACGACGCACTCCTTACCGTTGTATCTATATCCACTGTTTCGGCCAATAGCTTGGTGAAGCCGGTCAAGCATAATTTGTTTTCGTACCTTGGGCCTGTTAGCTGCATACTCTAGATCCAAAGCGTCACAGATAGTTTGTATTTGGAAGTCATGTGGAATACTGAGTTCAATTAAAAGATTTTCCCCAGATAAATCATTGCGGCCTTTATTGTTACTATGATTCCATCTCGCTGCCAATCCGTCGGCTATCAATATGTTTTCGAATTTCATTTTAAACAGTCTTCGTGAAATAGCTGGTATTAGACCATCAAATCGTCTTCGAACTTTATCTGTTCCTAGAATCGTAATATTCCCACCTTTGGTGTTGTCCATTTGATCGTGAACCAAATAATGTTCCTTTCTCCTGCTCAGCATCAATTCGATCGCTTGTTTTGTTATACCTTCGGTGGTTGTGTAGATGCATTGATGTTCACGTTGCGCATAGCCTAGTGACTGCTTGATATCCCTTCGGAAGTAGTGTCTGTCATTAATTATTTTTGATTCGGCTACTAATTTCTCATCAGGTAACTCATCCCATTTCTTTAAATCATAAGGATCAATATCTATAACATCGTTGATATCCGGATCGTCAAACCAGATTGTCCAATCGAATGGGATTTCAGTATTTTTTAGTTTGTGTATTCGTAGCTGCTCAAATGAAGTGACAATAACTCGGATGTTGTCGTCAAACATAGATGCCAGTAAATCCCCGACCTCCTCCATGTTTTCGTCAAGCTCTCTGAAAGGAATGGTTTGGAATGCAAACTCATCTGTCGTAAAGAACTCCCAACTTAGTCGTATAAATGCCTCGCTTAAATCAGGATTGTTTTTTATGAATTCATCTATTGTGGCTACATCGTCTATGTATCCGGGTTTGTATGGTGTTCTTTGTGGGGAACGCTTGGCTTTACTGTTGAAGCGTTTTCTCGCCTTAGCATCCTTACTTCGAATGATGGCAACTTTAAATCCATGTTTATTTCCTTCCTGAGAGTATTCTTGAAATTTGCTTTCAACCTGGTCCTAGGATTTACAAGCAAAAACAATCTTTCTTCCGTTCTTGGCTATATCAACTACTAGTCTACTTTTACCCGTTCCTTCTGGCATATAGATAATATGTGAGGCGTAATTTTTAAAATGCTTTTCACCAGATTTGTTGGCGGAAACGAACTTAAAACCCGTGTCTGATTCGATTTCCTTTTGAATTGATTCTAGCTGTGTGATTACCCTCGAGCGATCAGACGCGTCACTATAGACGGTATCGAAATCCAGCTCCTTCTCAGCGAATATTTCACGCTTTGTTCTTCTCTTTCTTTTTGTGGGTTTCTTTATCTCTCTTGGTCGATCATCCGAATCCTTATCTGGCCTCATATAATATTTGAACTCGCACTTCTTGCAGTACAAAAATATGTTCCCTGTGTGTTCTACCTTTCGAACAAACTCGGATCCTCTCTTGTCATTGTGAAAAGGGCAAACAACGCCATCGATTTTCCCAACGACATCCTTAACTTTAATTGGCCCTTGTTTAGTATCGAGTATTTGATCTGGTTCGAGTAACTGATCGCTACTGGGAGTGGTAGAACCTTTGACCGCTGAGTAATCGTTAGTGACAGGGCCTACTTCACTTTGTTCAAACTCTTCCCAATTCAGTTTTTTACCATTGTTATGGCCGCTCCTCGCGAGATGCATCCTTTCTTCAGGGGCCGAAGGCATTTCATAGATTTGATTAGGATCGAAGGATTTCGGATCACAGCCGGGACCAGCAAATTCTTTTAATGGGTCAACAATTCTGTACCAGTCGCCAACATCGTTCCCTTTCCTGTGGGAGGGAATCGGTTTGTGGAAAGGAATGAGTATTCGAAACTTTTGAGTATTATCATCAGCAAGATGGCTGTGTGATGTGTAGTAGACCAATTCGTATTTTTTGAAGCGAAGAAAGGCATCTTCTAGGGTTGCATCTGAATCAAAATCAAGGACCAATACATGGTTGCGAGTCAGATTAACCTGTCTTCTGGTCGTGTAAAAATTACCATCTTTATCTTTTACGAGGTCATCCGAATCTTCAGATATCTCTGACGGCAGCAGATACTCCGCTGCGTTGAATAGCTTAGCCTGATGTTTCTTCGGAAACGTCTGATGCTCATCTGTAAACAACTGAACGATTTTATCCCAAGTTGTTTCGACTGGTTTTATCTTGTTATCAGTTTTTCTGAGGAATACGTTAAGTTGCATCTAACAGCCTTCGCTACGAACCCCATGCCCCTACTGCCGACTTTGTGCCTGTAGCTAAAAATAATTGGAAGTGATCAGACTAATAACTATAGTCGAAAAGGGCGGGGTTTTTGGCTGTGCAGTAGTTGTCTAAAGGTCGATTGCGAATGCTGTTGGTCCGTTAATAAAATTAATTATCGGGCTGTAAAACCTCATTGAGTAGTTCGATTTCTTTTAATGTTTCGATACGGGCTTTACGTTTCAAATAAGCCTTTCTATTCTGTTCTTTAAATCGCTCAGGATTCCGAATCCGGTATCGTTTGTTGATTTCTGATCGTGACAATGGTTGTTTTATGTTACTCACTTAATTCTCTCTTATCGTTTGTGTTGTGCGAGTGGGGTTACTTCGCGTAGGTCCCACTGCCGCATAACGGCATCTTGTATCTCACCACGTTGTTTCTTGAATAGGCGCGTTGCCACATCCGCCGCTTCTTGTTGTGACCTCGCAGTCAGTCGTGTTTGCCATGCCAGCAGGACACCACCGAGTTTTGTTGAGAATGTCACCCGATATCGAGCTTCTGTCAGTTTGGGTCTTTTAACTTCTGATAATTTCATAGGCCACCTCCTGTATGGTTGATTTAGATGCAAAAATGGAATCTGGTTTCTTAAATCTATTTATGGACGGTCTCCCGTAAGGACACCTAAAACAGATAGTTCAGCGATTCGAAAAAATACCACTAAGCTTGATGTACGGCAGTTATCAAAACTTTTATTGAGGGATTACAACTAGGGATTAGAGATGAAATTCACTGAAATCATAGCCAATGTAATTAGCTTTGCTCATTCAGCAGCTAAGAACAATACAGCGACAAATCCTGCTATCTGGGAGAGTCACTTAAATTCACTTTCAGATGACGAATTGATTATGCTGGCAACATTTATGTATTTCGGGCGAGATTCAGAAGACATACACGAAAATGATATTGCGGGATACCGGAATGACCTTGATCTCAGTAGAGACAGGGCAATGCTGCATCTAGTACAAATAGCGGCTTCAGAACAGATAGAAAAATATTTGCGAGCTGGTCTAACTAAAGCATCGAATCAAAATATTGATATCAATTCCTTAGTTTAAGCTTCAAATTTTACTTCAGAATTCGCTTAGTTATGGGTCCCGTATAGGGTCCCGGATGATCTAGTGTTTATGCCTGGTATGTTGATAAAGCGGCCAGAGTTTTTGGTTGGTATGCATCTTTTAAACTTTGCGCCATTTGTATAATTACCCGCGCATGTTCCTCATCGAATAGATTCGATTCTTCGATGAGCGGCTCATTCAAAGCTTTGTGAACGGGTACCACAAAAGATCTTGCGAATTCACTGGTGCCACTCGGGTTCTTCAGGCAGATTGCCTCAACTCTCTCGGCTAAAGGTAGGGCTGCTAGAATCGTCATCAAATAACTAATTAGCTCACATACAAATCAATTATTGTGCACTACTCTTATTAATGGCGGAGATAAGCGCCCGTCCTGAGTGTCTGTAGTGGACTTAATTGGATGAAATGACATCCGAACATAGCTCAGTCCGTAAGGAGCTAGTTATGAGTGATCATAATGAACAAGATAGGCCGGAATGCGAGTTCCATTCAGCACGTTGGTTGAGAAATACAATTGTTCAACTGACTAATGCTTGGGAAAACCAAGATATGGATGAGTTGGAAAGGCTCGTTGATGACTTGGAAGACTATTCTTGGTTTATCGAATACTAACGTACGTTAGTAGGCGGACTCCTTCGGGGGTCCGTTTTTATTTCTGCTCATTCGTTAGGAGTTATGGGAAGCTCCGCGAATGAAGTTTCTTCTTGGACGAATAGTCGTCACACGAAACGCTCATGAAGTGTTGTCGCAAGACGACGTACTTATTGGTTTAGCTTGTCACGCTAACGGTGATTGAGGAGATTTGAGTGATGAAGACTCACGCCTCAATGACTTGGCTGTCGATAACGGAGAACGTATTCTATTACTGATCGGCAGATGGTTGGGTAGTGCCCAACTGATTTGCCTGCTGCCAGATTTCCCAATAAAAGTTACGATAACCCTGTAAACCCCGTTGACCTGTACTGTAAATAGGAGGGAAGGTGTACGAACTCTATGCAAATTCGTATGGGGTGATAGAAAGGAGCAAATTCAATGAGTGTTTTTAAAAGAGGAGGGGCAGGCAGCTACTACATCCAATTCAACTACCGTGGCAAAACCTATGTGAAGTCATCGCGAACCACAAACAAACGAACTGCTGAACGTATGGAAAGAGAATGGCGTGATCAAATTCATGCCATGCTGGAAATGGGCGAACGTCAACGAATTACATTGAAAGATGCGCTGGAAGGATTTAAGGAGTCGAAAAATAATACTCCCAGTGGTCGATACACACATCACGCAGCTAATGTTTTAAACGATAAATTCCCAACTCATTTGTATCTTGACGAAATCCAAGCGTGGCATTTAACGAAATTCAAATCACTGCGGGAAAAGGAAGGAATTGCAGCGCAGACGATCAAGCATAATTTCCAAACAATACGAAGCACCTGTCAGTGGGCCAAAGATAATGGCTACATGGTAAAGGAACTGGAATTTCCAAAAGTGAAAATAGACAACAAGCGTATGCGGTTCTTATCAATCGATGAAGAAAAACGATTGCTGACTGAACTTGATCCTAGGGTCGAATTACCATATCGGCCAAAATATGAAGATCGACCAATCAAGGAAAATCGTATGCGGCAGGATAATTATGATTTAGTGATAATGCTGCTGGATACGGGTGCGCGGTACGGAGAGATAGCCGGATTAACTTGGGATCGGATCGACCTCGAGGAATCCACAATCAGTCTTTGGAGACCGAAGGTAAAAAACGAGTCGATAATCTATATGACGAGTCGTGTAAAAGAAGTATTACAACGCCGTAGTGAGGAAAAACAATGTAATTATGTTTTCACTAACGAAAAGGGCGATGGTCCAAGAAACTATGCCACAAACGGAATCAAAAAAGCGATGAAAAGGGCAGGAATTGAAGGTGTAACGATCCATGATTTTCGACACACATGCGCCAGTCGGCTTATCCAGAATGGACTGAGTTTATACGAAGTGGCAAGTATACTTGGCCACACCGATGTACAGACAACCCAGCGATATGCGCATCTGGAGCGTAGAGATGTAAGCCAGAGAGCTAGAGATATTATGGAGAGTTTGAATAGCGTTTCTGACAGAGCTGCTGTTAATTCTAGTCTGCAGTTTGAGGAAAAATTTCGCCAATGTTCATGACTGTCCCAAAAGGCTGGAGTTGGGGAGGCAATGCGAATTTTCCCCTCGTGGGAGAAATAGCCTGAAATAAGCCCCATTCAATCAGATATCCTCCACGACCATTATCGACCTTTTCGGATGTATCCGTAAAATCAGTGGAAAACCCAGTCTAAGTACAAAGGTTTTTTGCATTACGATCTCTTTAGTGGGCATAATTGGATGAAATGGATTCGACAACATATTCACACGAGTTTGACGCTGCAGAAGTAGCTAGAAGTACACTTGCGTGCCTAAGCCAATCAGATAATAACCAGGTTCACGAAGTTCATATTGGAAGAATGCGAGAGATCTGGTCAAGATTCGACCATGCTCCAGAATCCGTAAAATTTGCACTAAAGCACCTAAGTTTTCTCCGAGAAGCTGAGCACCTGGGTCACGGGTATTGGCTACCCGCACCGTCCCGTTGACAGACGGAAAATCAATTGTTGTTAGCATTGCTCCAACTATGGAGCTTGAGCGACACTTTCCAAGTGTAAAGAGAGCAGGCCTAGGCCGCGTAGTAGAGACCAGTCAAGCCCCCCAAATTTCTACTCAATCAATTGACTCTTGGCTTGGTAGAAGCATTCTTGATGCTAGATCTTGGGTGGACATGCTTATTGATTCAGCTACGAGCGAACTCAATTCTTCAATACTATCGCCAGATCTTGAAGTCTTTAGTGTAAAAACCGCTAGATCCGGAGCCATACAACGCCGTTCTACTCCTACTTGCGTAGTTCCTCCTGATCCGCGAATGATTACCTGGAGAGGACTAAGCCTTTTCCGCTCAAAACTCGGTGAAAAGCATCACCGTTATTTCTTGGGGAAAATATCAGAAAACCAGAGAATTCTTGAGGGACCTCAAGTAAAAGATAATTTGACGCTTCAGTATGGGTTGGCCGCGATTATTGGACGACCGTTGACGACTCTACTTAAAAAACAATCTGGCTCTTTTCAGATTGATTTGCCACTAATTCCACCTGTTTCTTTAAAACGTTTATTGTTGGCTCTTTGTGTTGATACACCCATGCGTGCCAAATCTAGCTGGTTGTGTCTCCAACCTAGCTGCGAAGCATTAATTTCTGGAGTCGTGGAGAGCTTGGGGTCAGAGATTGTAATCTATGAATGATTTTCAGGCATATTCTGCTCGCTCCGTGTTTGAGGGTATGAAACGGAAGCTGCATCAATATTTGGAGGCCCAATACCACATTTGGGATGAAGGGTTGATTGCAAATCGTGTAGAGCTTTTGGACAAAGAAGGCTGCACTTACCAAGAACCGCGACTCGAGGCAACTCCGTTTTATGTTCCAGGAAGCGACTATGGGGAACTGAACATTCCCAGTAGTGCAAAAAGATTCTTGACTTCCACAAGTTCTATACGAGAAACCGGAATACCAGAGATCCCATATTTACACCAAGCTCAGGCCCTCGAAAAGTTCTTGGGAGAGGAGCGTGAGATTATAGTCGCAACAGGAACAGGTTCCGGGAAAACAGAAAGTTTCCTTATGCCTATCTTGGGGACAATGGCAGAGGAGTCAGAAAGTCGGCCTCAATCCTGGCTTAGATCAGGTTGCCGAGCTTTGCTGTTGTATCCGATGAATGCGCTTGTGAACGATCAGATTTCTCGCTTGAGAAAGATTCTAGGTCAAGAGGATGTCGCCAGCATGTTGCAGGCTAGTCGCAACCACATGGCAACTTTCGGTATGTATACGAGTAGGACTCCCTACCCTAGTGAAGAGAGTGCGCAGAAAAATAGGATTCGTTTACGGAAGTTTATAGAAAATGCCTTCCTGAATTTACCTGCCGAGGCCGAAGAAAGATTAAAGGTTGAAGGTAAATGGCCTGCAAAAGATTTACGTCAATTTGTCTCATCGTCGTTTAGGACCGGTGCAACGGATGCCGAAATGATATCTCGCCAAGAGATGATGACCAGATGCCCCGATATTCTGGTTACAAATTATTCCATGCTGGAATATATGTTGCTTCGCCCAATTGAAGCTCCGATATTTGATCAAACAGCAGAGTGGTTGTCAGAGGACACTTCGAATAAATTTATCGTTGTGCTAGATGAGGCCCATATGTACAAGGGAGCCGGGGGAGCGGAGGTCGCGTTCCTATTGAGAAGGTTACATTCTCGTCTCGGGGTACCCCGCGAAAGAGTGAAATACATTCTTACAAGCGCAAGCTTGGGATCCTCTGAAGAGGCTCAGTTACGAATGAAAACTTTTGCTGCTCATTTGAGTGGCCACGAAGATGAGAGCGAAGCGTTCTCGCTTATTACAGGGCAACAACAGTCGAAAGACGGGGAGAGAGTTGCTTCTGAAAGTGAATCAGATGCATTAGTCAAATGTGATTACTCCTTGCTGTTCGATACCGGCAGTAATTTGTCTAAGGCTTACAACGAATTCCATCTTTTGAGAACTAACTTAGGCGATACTAGCAATCAAGAGTTTTCAGATGTTGAGGGCTTTCAGAACGAAGTTTATCAGTGGCTAGTTAAGTTTGGCCCCGCTGCTTTTATTGCAAACCGAATAACATCTAGCCCTCAAAAGTTGAAAGATATTGCGAAAATTGCATTTCCGAAGTCTAAAGATTCTGAGGCAGCGCTGGAATGCCTTTTGGCTTTTATGTCATTCGCAAAAGAAAAAGAATCGAAGAAAGTCTTTGCTCCCGCCAGAGCGCACCTTTTCTTTCGCGGAATACCAGGACTTTATGCCTGTATTAATCCGGCATGCGGTCGTACCCAGAATGGAGAGATTGGAGTACTAGGTAGACTTCGTTCTACACCAAATCTCACCTGCGAATGTGGATCCAGGGTTTACGAGATTCTAACTCATCGTGATTGTGGCGCTGCATTTATTCGAGGCTACTTAAAGGATTTGCAAGGGGATTTTCTGTGGCACGAACCATCTCATGGCCTTTGGGGAACAGGGGGGCTATTAGAAGCTCATTTCTTGGTTGAACTGAATCGAAGGTCTCAAGATAGCTCCGGAAGAAACGAGGGTTCCACCAATTGGCTTCATAAATCTACTGGCCAAATAAGCGTAAGAAAACCCGATGATTCAATTCTCGACCAGTTTATTGAATTACTAAGGCCTGAAGGCCTTGTGCAAGTGTCAGGGGTGCCAATTCTTACTTTCAACAATCAATGTCCTGTATGCACAACCAATTGGCGCCCAGGTAGTACCAAGATCATGGATTTGGCTACCAAAGGAGAAGCACCTTTCGCGCAGCTTGTTCGCACGCAAGTTGAGTTGCAACCCAAGACCATGGAACCAACCGAGAGATCACCGAATGGCGGTCGAAAATCACTTTTGTTTTCGGATAGTCGCTAGAAAGCAGCAAGGTTAGCAAGAGATATTCCTAGAGAGATCGAAAATGACGTATTTCGTCAGCTACTAATTCTTGGTGTAAATGAGTTGTTAGACATAGGCGTGGAGCCACGCCTAAGAAGGCTATATGTTTCGATGGTTCATGTATTGGCTAAGCATTCTTTATTTCTATTCGATGGCGATGATAAACAGATTTTGCAACAGCATGTAAGAGAACATCAGCAATACAATCAAAACAGTCTTCGGGACGCGCTTGAAGATCCATTAGACCCCCCTGCAAGTTATAGCGCTTTATTGCTGCGGCATCTTGGTTCACCATTCTGCTCTGTAAGTGCACTAACACTGGCTCATATTGCCCCTGTGAAAAGAGCCCTGAGATCAATTGCTGATAGGTTGCCTGCCCTAGGCCGGAAGGATATCGAAAATCTAATCACTAGGTGGCTACAGACTTTTGCAAATGCATATGCGATTGATAGTAATCTGCCCCAGGGCATTAGAATAAAAGCAGCTGGTCATCTTTTATCAGGCGGGCTAGGTTCAATGGGTGGATTCAATCGCCAGACTCAAGACTTTTTAAGAGAAAGATTTTCGAACCTAGATGAAGTTTGTGAGGTGTTTTCAGACGTTGTATGTCAGTCTAGCCCCAACCGCGATGGTTTGTTTTTAGATCCAAACAAGTTGTCCATTGAGTTATCTTCAGAGAATCAATCTTGGTATCAGTGTTCATATTGTGCCGCGGTTTCGCCTGTCGAATGGTGGGGGCATTGCCCTGTTTGTCTATCTTCTGGCACTGCTTCGGTTAACCTAGGCAAAACTGATTATTTACGTGCCAAGAAAGCATTTTTTAGAGATCCGGTCGTCGATGTACTAGATGGTAAGGTGAATCCGTTCAATCTTTCTGTTGAGGAACATACGGCCCAGTTGTCCTATCGCGACATTGAGGATCCGAATACCACAACTGAGGATTTTGAGCGCCGATTTAGAGACATTATTGTTAGCCCCTCCGATACCTCGATTGATGTCTTGAGTAGCACAACAACTATGGAGGTTGGTATTGATATCGGATCTTTGGTTGCTGTTGGCCTTAGAAATGTTCCCCCTCTAAGGCAAAACTATCAACAGCGAGCGGGACGCACAGGACGCCGGGGCTCCGCAATATCGACAGTGCTGACATATGCGCAAAATAGTCCGCACGATAATCATTATTTTGACTTCCCAGAACAAATTATTTCTGGTGAACCAACGCTTCCAAGCATTGATATTGAAAATCCTAAAATTGTCGAGAGGCATATACGAGCTCAACTGCTACAGGCGTATTTTCATTTTGAGAACCCGATACCAAGTGGTTCTGATGTGTTCTCAGTGTTGGGCAAGACATTAGAATTTTATGGTGAAACTAGCACGTTCAGCCTAGCTGCATTTAAAGAGTGGATTGAAAGCGTGGATTCTGCCAAGACCTGTTTCGATACTATTGAGAAATGGCTTCCGTGTTCCTTTGATAAATCGCCCTTGTCAGTAGCAAGAGATTTTTGTGATGAACTGGAAGAAGTACGTCCCCAAAATGAAGATGAGTTAGAAAACTCAGAATTAAAGTTGATTGAATTCTTATTCAGTCGTGGGTTTTTACCTTCATATGCCTTTCCTCGAGATTTGTGCGCTCTGCAAATTGAAGTGCCACCAGTGGTTCGCAATGGATTCACAAAAGTAAATATTATTCAACGCCCTCAACAAGGACTTAATATCGCCCTTTCTGAGTATGCCCCTGGTCGATTTGTTGTCGTTGATAAAAAGACTTATAGAGTAGGTTCGGTTGCTGCTAGTGGATCAACTGCCGTGGAGAATCGCGCGGCAAGACTTTTTTCTGAACCTCGCTATTACCTATTTTGCCCAGAGTGTGAGTTTACCCCGGGCTTTAGATTCGAGGAGCCCAGTACAGAAGAATGTCCTCTTTGCGGCATGTCTGTACTCGAAGCTAAAAGGGTTATCGTTCCTCAAGTTGTATTTCCGGATGGAGGTAGAGAAGTTAATGAGTACGATGACGAGCAGGTTTTTACTAGTGCTACAAGTGCTCAACTGTCTGTACCGGAAGATAGCAATTTTAATTGGAATGAGTACGGCAACAATTGCGAGATTGCCTTTGCCAGAAACCAGCAGTTGGTAATGGTGAATAAAGGCGAAGAAGAAAATGGCAACTATGAAGGTTTTTCGATTTGCAATCAGTGTGGAAAAGCCGCAATTGACGAATCACATGAAGGGGCTCATGAACGTGACTATCATGTTTCAGGTCGAAATACGACCAGTAGGAGATGTCTAGGTAGATTTGAAAATGTCTATCTTGGATACAATTTTAATTCTGATGCTTTGCTAATCCATATTCCAATTAGTAATGCGCTTAGGTTTAGCCCGGTTAATAGGCTCGAAAGAGCCCCTATATCTGACGCTATACAATCTCTAGCAGAAGCCTTAGTTTTGGGTATAGGGCGGGCGCTAGATATTGATATAAGAGAGATAAATGCTGGATTTAGATTTCAACCGGTCAGAGATGAAAATTTTGCAGATATTTTCGTCTACGACACCCTCTCCGGAGGGGCCGGGTATGCAACTCAAGCAGGGGAGGCGATAGACAGTGTGATCCTCCTAGCTAGGGAGCTTTTAGAAAATTGTGACTGTAGTTCCTCGTGCGATAAATGCCTAAGGCACTATGGAAATCGATTCCATCATTCCACCTTAGATCGCTTTATAGCTCTTGATTTGTTGAATTATCTCTTGGATGGGGTCCTGCCAGAAGTTCAACCCATTGAGGACCAGCGAGTCATGCTAAGTCCGTTGGCAACTATGTTGGAACTAGCTGGTTGGGACGTGTCTGGCTCAAATACGGTCCCGGTAATCGCAACTAATCGCGAGGGAAGGACAATAAATTTACACTTGTTTCCTTCGCTTGTAAGACCTGAGCATTATGGATTTGAACCTGACAATTCAACATTTGCCTTCACTGCCTATGAATTGTCGAGAGACCTGCCGGGCGCGTACGGAGTACTTGCGTGACCACTTCACGACTAGTCGAAATTCTTGGCGAAGAGGCACGTCTAAGAAGGAAAATTCGGCGGCATTTCAAAAAATTAAACTTCACGAAAGGATGCGATGGGCAGTTGGTTCCCCCAGGCCTTGATAAGCAAGCTTATCGTGATATGCATTCGCACCAAAGAATAGCAAAGCTCACTGAGAACCGAATCTGGATAGAAAATAATGCTGGCAAATTGATACATCACTTTGCTTCTGGTTCAGAAGTAAACGCAAAAAAAATCCTTCCGAGAATTGAGGTTATAAAGGCTAGCACATGGCAATCTAACTTGTTTCGCCTCGCTAGCTATTATTGGCGAGTTCCAATCTCCGAAGGCTACGGACGTAGAATGAGATTCCTAGTTTGGGATGATTCTAACGAGAAGCTGATTGGAATTTTTGCCTTGGGAGATGCTGTCTTTAATCTAAAGGCACGCGATGAGTTTATAGGGTGGGACCATAATCGCAGATCTGAAGCACTAGTAAATCTCATGGATGCATATGTCTTGGGGGCGGTTCCTCCGTACAACATGATTTTAGGTGGAAAATTAATTGCAAGCCTGATACAAACACGTGAAGTGGTAAACGAATTCCACTCCAAATATCACGATTCTGTTGGCTTGATATCAGGTGAGAGTAAAAAAGCACGACTAGCCGCAGTAACAACAACTTCGGCTTTAGGGCGCTCATCCGTTTACAATAGACTTTCTCTTGAAGGGAAACCTATTTTCATACCAATAGGCTATACGTCTGGTTGGGGTCATTTCCACATATCAAACGAACTTTTTGTAGAACTCAGAAACTTTCTTAAGTCGGTTGGCTATGATGACTTTGATTCGCACGATTATGGTCAAGGACCTAACTATCGACTTCGAATTGTAAAAAAAGCTTTTTCGATCTTGGGGATGAGACCTTCCTTGGCCAAGCATGGGCTTAATCGTGAAGTATTTTTCTGCCCAATAGCTACCAATGCTTTAAAACTTCTGCGTGGAGAGAGTAGCAAAGTTTCCTACTCTGGGTTATCAACGATAAAGAATAGATCCCGAAGTGCCTTAAATCGATGGGTCATACCAAGGACAGAGCGGATGCCCCTTTATAGGGATTGGCATCGCGAAACTTTTTTATCATTGGTTTCTCTCGACGAAAATAGTGGGGAGAACGTTGAAGCTCAAGGAGTGGCTAAATAGTGGAATGGGCAAAGGATTATCATGGATAAGATTGTCCGCGCTCAGAAAGGTGCATACTACAGTTTCGGAATGTCATGCCCCACATGCGGTGAGCCTGTCCACCTAAAGCAAGGCCCAATGCGTAGGGCGCACTTTGCTCACTATAGCAACAGAGCGAAGCCTGATTGCGAGCTATATCACCCCCCGAGTGACGTAATAAATCGATACAGATCGCAGGGGATAAGTAAAAGAAATTCACTTCTTCCTAAACGTGATTCTTTACTCTGCGGATTATTTTTATCACACCGCCAAGACCCATCCGAATTTGAACTCTCAATTCGGATACCTTCGTTGCCTCTCAACTTGGATTTATCTGGATCGTTGCACCTGCAACACAAGCTAGGACTGAAGGAGCTTGCTGTGTCTCAACTGGCGAAGGTTCAGAATTTAAAGGTAGAACCTAGCGTCCCTTTATTAGAGTGCGCTGCGGAAGAAGACTTATTGCCACTGTCTGATCATATCAATGAACAGATAAGTCTTTTTGGCTCTAGCATGAACGTGTTTTTTGTCAGTGAAAACCGAGGGCGAATTTTGTTCAAGGATGAACCGCTAGAGTGGGGTGGGAAATACTGGATAGCATCGGAAGACTACATTTCGCTAGGAGAAGAAATTTTGGCGCATACCGAGTGGATTCTTCGTGGTTCCCTATCGGGATGGAAAGTCTACGAGTTGGGGCTGCCATCAACGTTCAGTTCGAAGACGTTTGATTACATAAAAAACATTATAACGGAGTTCTTTAGTCGAAATATTCGTACACGTCGGCCCAGAGCACACATAGTTTATCCCCTGCCGCATCACATAGGAGATGATGGGGCTTATGTTTATCCTAGGTCTCCTGGGACTCTTTTACTACGAAAAACAAGCACAAAAGAGCTTAGTGTCGAGGGACCCTCAGCTGTGATTGAAAGTGTTAGTTACCAGGTAATTTCCGAAGAGTTAACTCTAATTCAAGGACTCCAGTTATCCGATCGAGATACAACTATTTTGATAGGTGGAGTAGAACAAGTAATAGTTCGAGTGGAGGAGTGTGAATTAATCAAACCAGAGGGAATTGAGGCTGAATCTAACGGTTTACGATGGAGCTTAGTATCAGATTCTAAGCTGGATCAAAATCAACTATATGCTCAAGAGGTCAAGATCACGTGTGGAAATAATAGACTTGTAAAATATCTCGAGAAGAAAAATGTTGGGCTCGAGTTTGAGGGGAAGACTTTGACACTACCGAGTAATTCTAAAAAAACTTTTCTGGCGGGTGCTTTCGGTGAAATAGGGCAAGTTAAATCAGAGGCTCATTACTTGCCACCCATTTCTGTGGCAAATAAAGAGAGCGTTTCAAGTCAGGAAAAGTGGATTATAAATTTAGTTCGATCTCGCTATGGCTCACATAAAGCTAATTTGGTTTCAAATTACTTTAGCAATCCGATTCAAAGTAATCTCCAAAAGCTAGGTGATATAGTTACAAGTCCTTTAATGCCTTACATACTCAACTCATCTAAAGCGAACAGACAAAGTTAATCTATCAAAATGGCTTACAAGGGAATAAACAAATCACGATTCCGATACTTGCTTTATTTCGGCCTAGGTGATGACGAGCTACGAAGTTTTTCTCAGCCAACCGACCTTTACTAATTATGAAGGGGGCGAAAGTCCAAAATCTTTCTAGAGGTGGAGAGGCTCGGATTTCCGCAATGCTTAATCTTCCTGCTGCGACAGAAGCAATTGTACAGAAGTGGTTTTCTGAAAATTTATCCATGATTGAACCTGAACCCGTGGGTGAGCTAATCGAAATGTATTCGCTTTATGAGGATTCCACTGAAGTGCTCTCTGAGAGTGATGCCAAACGATACGCTCGTTCCTGCTTGATGCATTTATTCTCGGATGATCTATCAGAAGACCTGATTAATTTCTTAAAATCTTCACCGGATGGCTCTGATCCGGAGCCTGAAATTGAACAAGAAACTGAATCCGAAGAAATTTCTACAGGAGGTGCAAACGATCAAAGCGCAGAATTTTTAGACTCCGACTTGGCGCATGGATTGATTGCAGTTTTAAGAGGGAAGGATCCGGATGAATTTTTGGCAAGTCAGTCGCCAAGCACAGCAAACTTTATTTCGGGATTGTATTCAATTAGAAATGGGGAGAGTCAGGAGGCGCAAAGCGCAATAGAGAATCTAAACGATCTTAAGCAAACTGAAATCGCGAAAATTCTCTCCGATTATTCAATCAGCTTAGAAAAAAAGACTGCCTCTGTTGAATCTTTACCGTCCGGGATAAGAATTATCCAACCTGAACTTTTAGAAGAGCCAATTTTCGATTTTGATAGAGACCAGATAATAGGCAAATGCACAAAAGATCATCCGGAAACAGCAGTCTTTGTGCAACCATTTGCCGTACAGACTTGGGATGGCAGATTACTATCTCTAGCGGAAAGGGAAACCAGAAAATTAATTTTTCCAAATTCAGGGGATGTTCAGTCATTTACTGGTCAACACTTCCCTAAGCAGCCGAAAAAGCATGAATTAGGTATTTGGCATGTGGATCGCAATGAATCTAGCACCGCAGATCACTTTACAAACTTCCACATAAAAGGCACTAAAACAAACGTGTATGAAGTACACCTGGTGCCGTTTAGTTCCACGGACTATGAATCAGTACGTGAGTACTTGAAGGAGCATTTTTCTCAATTTGGGCTGAGACAAACAGTCCCGTATTTGTTCCAACTGCGCGATGGGGTGATTCTAGGATGTCCGCATGGAAAAGATATGAGTAAAGATGAGGGATACAGCGAGGGCTTACCTTACTGGAGGACCCTTGATGCATTTAGATTTGAGGGAAGATTACTGGTTCTTGGTCCTTTACCTGCCCACGAGCTTTATGAGTGTGCTTCGTTGACAACTACGTTAAAGAAGTTTTCTCTAGTATCAAGGATAGTCCTGATGGCTTAACACGGTCTCAGCAGAGAAAGCTGCAGGAATGGATCAGTTCAGGTGAATGGAATAAGAACGAGGTGCGTAAGTCGAGGCTACTTGAAGAAATTGAGCATGTTGGAGCAACTGACGAAGGTATTGAAGTCGTTCTAGAAGAAGCAATGAACCATGATGTGGTGAAGAAAAAAATTGAACAGCGCGTTGAAGAAATTGTTGAACATAGAGCAAAAGAGAAAAGCAATTTGCTGGATGAACTAGATCAGATTCGAAAGGAAAGTGCTAATCTGAGAAGAAAAATTACAAAACAAGAAAAAGAATTGAAGGACTTGCCGCAGTCGATCAACAAAGTTGTTAAGGAATCTCTCAAGAAAGCCAAATCGGAAGTTCTTAGCACACTGGGGGAAGTAGTCATTTATGATGCCCTCATAAACGGATCCGTCAGTACGGGAGAGGCTAGGCAAACGTTAGAAAGTGATCAGAAACTTAGACGTCATCGACTTAGCAAAAATGGCGACAAACCGCTGATCAATACGCTGAAATCTATAGGCTTGTCATCTAAATATTCATCTGCCCTAGAGATTACGGGAAATGTAGTTTTAAAGTCGGGTTTGATTCTTGTGGTTGAAGGTTTGTCAGCTAGATTTATAGCGGAGAGTTGGGGATCTAGGATTGATGCAACGTGTTCAGTTTTTGATTGCGGGATAGGGTTAACAGACGATAATTATTTTAATGATGTTTTGGCCGAAAGGGTGCCTTCTGTGGTGATCTTAGATGCGAATCTATCTCCTGTAGATGTATACGCTCGAAACTTGATTGATATCGTCCAACAGAATATTTCTGATACGGAAAAGCGAGAAACCCCCAAAGTAATTTTCTCTCTTTCAAGTGGTTTAGCTGGATTACCTTTGCCTAAAAATGTCGATGCAATTAGTGTCCGAGTTTCTCTGGATAAGACAATAGAGTTTTTACGTGAGGAAGAAGCCCAGATAGAGCTGGAAGAATTTGATGACGATTTTTCCGAAGAATCTTGGGAAGGCAAATTTTGGAGGCCAGCAATGAAAGTTTTGCTTTCAAACCTACGTGAGCTTCCTTCTAGCGAAGCTGCATTAGTCCTTTCAGTTATAAAAGCAGATGTAGAGAATGAACAACAAGAATATTGAATAGAATTACAAAATCACTCTGATGATGATGGAGTCCCCTGATCAAATCAGGGTGTAGCCATCATTCTTTTCAATGACTTAGTGCGCTTTCCTAATCCCCGATCGCCTTCAATGTTAAGAGATTTTCGGGAAATAGGGATTTGAGAGGGGTAGTGAGAAAAACTTGGAATCTACACGATTATCGTTACGACGACTGAGCCTATACAAACCGTGGACTTTGGAATGGGGTAATACACACCAGAAAAACCTTGCCCAAGGTATTCCACCTTAGACAAGGAAAGAATTTAGTAAGGTTATAGATTTCGAAGGGGTGAAATCGGCTGAGAACCGCGTCGTTAGTGGGTTTGGTGGGCCCGGCTGGACTCGAACCAGCGACCAATGGATTATGAGTCCACTGCTCTAACCAACTGAGCTACAGGCCCTCTAAGACTAACTTTTTCAACTGTACTACATGTCCCTGTCAATTATGAGTCCCCTGCTCTAACCGCTGAGCTAACGGCCCGTGACTCTCACTCCGTATCGAGAAAGCTCTTGAGCTTCTCAGAACGTGTCGGGTGGCGCAGCTTGCGCAGGGCCTTGGCCTCGATCTGCCGAATCCGCTCGCGGGTGACATCGAACTGCTTACCGACTTCTTCCAAGGTGTGGTCGGTATTCATATCGATGCCGAAGCGCATACGCAGGACTTTGGCCTCCCGCGAGGTCAGGCTGGCCAGCATGTTCTGAGTCGCTTCGCGCAGGCCTTCGACCGTGGCGGATTCCACAGGGGCAATCACGCTGGAGTCCTCGATGAAATCGCCCAGGTGGGAGTCCTCATCGTCACCGATGGGGGTCTCCATGGAGATGGGCTCCTTAGCGATCTTCAGGACCTTGCGCACCTTGTCCTCGGGCATGTCCATGCGCGAGGCGAGCTCCTCGGGCGTGGCCTCACGGCCCATTTCCTGGACCATCTGGCGGGAAATGCGATTGAGCTTATTGATGGTCTCGATCATGTGCACCGGGATGCGAATCGTCCGCGCCTGGTCAGCAATGGAGCGGGTGATGGCCTGACGAATCCACCAGGTGGCGTAAGTGGAAAACTTGTAGCCGCGGCGGTACTCGAATTTATCCACCGCCTTCATGAGACCGATGTTGCCTTCCTGGATCAGATCCAAGAACTGCAGACCGCGGTTGGTGTACTTCTTGGCGATGGAAATGACCAAGCGTAGGTTCGCCTCGACCATCTCCTTCTTCGCCCGCCGGGCCTTGGCCTCTCCGATGGACATGCGGCGGTTGATCTCTTTGATCTCGCCGATGGTGAGCAGGTTCTCCTTTTCCATATCCTGCAGCTTACGCTGCGCACGGCGGATGTCCCGCCTACTCGCCGTAAGTCGCTCGACGTAGGGTCTCCCTGCGGAAAGCTGCCGATCGATCCAACCCAGATCGGTCTCGTTGTCCGGAAAGGTGTCGATGAAGACCTTGCGCGGCATCCCGGCCACTTCTACCGCGAGGTCTATGATCACGCGCTCCTGGGTGCGGATTTGCTCGACGGTGCGGCGCAGGATCTGCACCAGAACCTGGAAGATGTTGGCTACCAGCCTGAAGTGCAGGAATGCCTCGGAGGCCTCCTCCATGGCGGCACGGGTGCGCTCGTCTTGCCGCCCGAACCGCTGCAGGCAGTTGCACATCACTGCATAACGGTCATGCAGCAGTTCTACCCGGCGGGCAACTTCTTCCCGATCCGGGCCGACATCTACCGCGGCCTCTTCGTCGGCAGCATCCGGGGCCGACTCGGCCTTGGCATTCTTCGTCGCGCCCGGCGACGCCGGCACCTGATCCTCGGTATCGACGAACCCCAAGATGACGTCGGAAAGGCGAACCTCTTCCTTTTCTACTTGGCTGAAGGCGTTCAGCAGCTTTTCGACCGCACGGGGATAGATGGAAAGGGCGGATAAGATCTGGTTGAGACCGTCCTCAATGCGCTTGGCAATCCTCAGCTCGCCCTCGCGGGTCAGCAGCTCGACCGTACCCATCTCACGCATGTACATGCGTACCGGGTCAGTGGTGCGCCCGAAGTCGTTGTCCACCGATGCCAGTGCCGCAGCAGCATCCTCGGCGGCTTCGTCGTCGGAAACGGCGGAATCGGTCAGAGTGTGATCGATTTCCGCGGGGGCGATCTCGTGCACCATGATCCCCATGTCGTTGATCATGCGCACGATATCTTCGATTTGCTCCGGCTCGACGATGCCGGGCGGAAGATGGTCGTTGACCTCGGTGTAGGTCAGGAATCCCTGCTCCTTACCCTTGGCGATCAGTTGCTTGAGCTGAGACTGTTGCTGTTCTTGATCCATAAGATACCTGTGGGCCCCGGACGACCAATCACAGACACTGAATTTTTCAGTTTAACATAGGTATTCGGGGCTGTTGATATTCAGCTTCTCTACTTCTCAGGGCGAGCGCGTATAAAGTTGTATCGTCACTAGCGTCCGGGGAAACTGGTTCTTCCATCTTGGGTAGTGCTTAATATGTAGTGGTCGTGTGATGATCCCATCGAAGAAGAAAAAGGTTCACCAGAGAGTTCATCACTACACGTTAAGCACTACCTGTAAGATAAATCGTGGTCTCTGGTTCTTCTACATTTTCACCCTCCTGAGGACTTACTTCGATGTTTTTCTGCCCGAAGAGTTTCCTCAACTCCTCCGAAAACCATCCTGATATTCCAAACAACGCTGTCAGAACGAGTCCAATATGCGCTAATTTAGAATTCTTCTTGTTTTGACTTATTTGTTGCGCACGCAAATAATATTTCTCTAGCTCATCTATCAGGCGATCTACGTCATCATACGCTTTTATAAACTTATTGACGCCCTCTTCCCATTGCTCGTCCCACACATTACGTGCTTTTGCACCTCTTCCATCTTCAGCCAGTTTTATAATGACTGATATTTTTTTACGGAATTTGGAGTTTTCCGCATGACAAGCAGCATTGAAGAACAATTTTCCCAACTGGAGGATCCTCGGGTCGAGGGCAAGCAACTTCACGGATTTGCGGATATTCTGATTCTTGTGATCTGT
>Ga0126326_1000166_pt1 | contig 30557 bp, 21 predicted proteins | sample InaspJWI67metaG_FD_94485 | JGI IMG/M metagenome (GOLD analysis project Ga0126326, IMG submission 94485) | Marine gutless worms symbiont microbial communities from Oahu, Hawaii - Inanidrilus sp. 1 OAHU.JWI-67 metaG | ecosystem: Host-associated > Annelida > Digestive system > Unclassified | place... | reverse complement strand
TTTAGGCATTTAAAAGGTAGCCGATAAAATTCGACTCCCGTGTTAAATATATTGCACCCTTTTATGTGAAGGACCTTATTTTTTTATACAAAAAAGCGTATGTTCTTTGAAAATACTGTCTGTGTACCAACACATGAAACGGCTCTTCATTATCCCAAGCCGCAAATAGCAGCCAAAGAAGATATTAAACCATCACGCCGTGTGGATGGCTATCTAATCGCTACATGCTGTACCGACATCCAAGTCGATTAACCGGTACCTTCGCAAAACTAGTTTTCGATACTCTGATAGCAACACGCTTTATATAAAGATAGGTCCTTAACCATTTCAATTAGTGCGGCGTCAATAGCCATAGTGTCACCATGCGTCCCGGTGCAACGGACATTTCAAATTAAAAAAAATATAGCGTTTGCGTCAAGCCATCAACGTCGTGATAGTCCGGAAAATGTAGTAAAACCACCGGTATCGGAACATTATTATGACAAACGCTATAATTGCTTACTTAATCCCATTGAGTTAAAAATAGACACTGAATCCTGCATCCCACTTCTTGCTTCCATCACCCCTTATCTTGTATACTATGTGCCGTAGACTTTTGATTTTCCCTTATTCAAATAGGATCCGTGAGTTGAAATTATTTTCTGCAAAGCCTCCCGCCGGTATGATGCTGGTTTGAAATAGTATGAAACATATAAGACGAACGCTGATCGCATTATTGATCGTTACGGTGCTTCCGGTCCTTATTTTACGCTGGGTGAACCCTCCGACAACTTCCTTCATGTTGCAGCATAGCCTAAAAGCGCGCTGGAACAGTCGTGACCATAATACGATCTCGCACCGATGGGAGGATTGGAAGGACATTTCACGCGATGCGTCGCTGGCGGTTATCGCTGCCGAGGACCAAAAATTTCCGATTCACTGGGGCTTTGACCGCGAATCCATCTCCCAAGCATGGGAGGAGCGCCGCAAAGGCATACGATACCGTGGTGCCAGTACGATCACCCAGCAGGTGGCCAAAAACTTGTTTCTGTGGTCTGGCGGCGGTTTCATCCGCAAAGGGGTGGAAGCCTACTTTACGGTCCTTATTGAGTTGCTCTGGTCCAAGCAGCGGATTTTAGAGGTCTACCTGAACGTCGCCGAATTCGGCGATGGTGTCTATGGCGTCGGGGCGGCCAGCCGTAAATATTTTCGAAAAACGCCCCGGCGGCTGCGCCGCGGTGAATGTGCTCTTCTGGCAACGGTTCTGCCCAGCCCGAAACGGCTTCGCCTTGATCGGCCATCAAGTTACATGCACCGGCGTGCCGCCAGGATTTTATTCGAAATGACCCGGCTGGAGAGAAACGGTAGAAAAACTCAACTATACAAACTGTACAAATAGAAGCGAAAATTATTGCCTAAGCTATCTTAAAAAGCCATTTAGGTCCATGACCCAGCGTAAAAACATAGTAGCCATTCTCAAGCGTGTTCAACGGAACCAAATGCATGACAGCGTCGGCTTTTACGGGATAATAAAGTTCGGGCCCCAGTTTTTTTATATCAATCTCTTCCCAGTCTTTTAAATTCTCGGATTTTTCAAAATTGGCGTATAAGAAAACATTTTCTTCGTCTAAAAAATCCATTTTTTCGCCTTTGAGTTCTATCGGAAATTGCTCATAAAATTGTAAAGGTATGATCTGACCTTTTCTCTGCTTTAAGATATTTTTTCTAAAATAAAGCGCCAAATAGCCTTTATCGCCGCTTTCGCGGATATGAGAGGTCCGTATCTCACTTTCACGGATGTAATAACGGTTGTAGGTGGTGTACCCGGTCGTGCCGATCCAGTACTTTATAACGACTTTATTAAATTTTGCCTTGAGCTTTTCCATCTTTTCAAACTTATGGCTGTTTGATTGTTTGACAAAGTAAACGCCGAATTCGTCCGGAAATTTCATTAATTTGGTTTCATTTTTTAGCTCCGTTAATGAACCGGGATTTTTAATATTAAAGCCAAAGGAACCGTAGCCTTCTTTTTCAATTCGAATATTATAGCCGGAATTAGGATAAAAAGGCCCGATCTCGAAAACACCTTGCGCATTAGATGACGCTCGAAGCTCAGTCAGTGACGGGAATTCAACCAATTTCATCATTGCTTTCGCAACCACATTCGCACCGGAGATCGGAAGCTGTGAGAATCTGTCAACAACCTTCCCCTTCACCATGTTCTTTTTGATAAGAAATAATGGATTTTTTAAATTCTGTGTTCTGTCCTTCCCGGAAAGGCTCGCTGTAGTTTCGGATTCCCTCAGGCTGAAATAACCATCTTTGGTTGCTTTTATTCTGTAGTTATAATTCCGTGAAAGGCCTTCAATGATGAACTTCCCGGATGCGTCCGTCTCAACCGGCTCGATTTCATCTTTTTTGCCTTCTGCAATATCGGAAGATGTTGCCTGCACTTTGGCATTCTGTATCGGTTTGTTGGAGAATTTTTCTTTTACTTCACCGGTAACATCTGATCCGCAACCGCCGGCTAAAATCAATAAAATTAACAAGACCAGGCTTATCAACACCTCAGTGGTGGTGCCTCTTTTCATGATTCCTCCTAATTTAATACCAAATGCTGCCTGCATTGCCTGCCTCCGGCAGAACAGATAGATATGTATCAATGTGCATGCGGTGGTCATAGTCTTTAATATAAATCATAAGGATGGGTACAAGTTTTTTATTCGTCATCGTTGTTCCCAATCGATACTCCGTAATCTCAATTTCATTTGAATCCCCCGGCTTTCCAATTGTAACAGACCCGCCATTTTTCGTTAACAGGGCCTCTAACTATTGAAAATCAGACTACAGCACGTAACACCACCCTCGGCTTTGGCTAATTCCGAGACCTCGACCGTTTCGACGATAATGCCGCGATCTTCCATTCGCTTATGAGTGGCCGGATATGCTGAGGGATAAATCACAGCTTGACCCACCCAAAGTGCATTGGCGCCGAAAGGCTCCGAAGGATCCACATCGATAAGCGCCATTTCCGCAAATGCGCCTGTGTCGATCCAGGCCCGGTTGATTAGTAATGTGTTCCCGGCCACCAGGCACACAGCCGTTTTCAAGTGCAGGCAGCCATTTAATTCGACGCCTTCTACTGAGTATCCAAGAGGCAATACATGCGTACGAAGCTGCTCGATACCGGCTGCGTTGGTCCTGCCGGACAAGCCGACGAACAACTTCCTGCCGATTTGCATGACGTCGCCACCTTCGATGGTGCCGGGTGATTCGATGGTGCGCAACTCTCGATGCGGTTCGAGCGCATTCGCTACGGACGCTGTTTCTGGTCTTCGCGATTCAGGCGCTGGCCGCGTGATGACCGCCAACTCATCGAGCACGACTGCGGTATCCTCAACAAACACCGAGTCAGGCAAATCGGCCTCGACAGGCAGACAATGGACTTCACAACCTAGCTTCGCAAGGCATTCCTGGTACTGGCTATGCTGCAACCTGGCAACTTCGACGTCGATTGAACTTCGTGTCAAGTGGGTGAGCTGGCAGTGCCGGATACCGGGGCTAACTTCACGCGTAATTGCTTTCAACAAAGCATTGCTTCCCTATTTACGGTTATCAAATGTTTGGGTAAGAATGACTCACGCAAAATCGCAACGTCAATCAGAGGTGGCTGCGGTTGGAGGATGAGATGATTGGGAGCTGTATCGAATTATGCCCGGCGGGTTTTTTCTTCTTCGATCCTGTCATCCAGTAAATCGCGCACCGTTTTGGCCAGCTTACCCAGCGCAAGGGGCTTTAATAAATATTCGCTGATGCCGATACTGCGTGCGGTCTCATCGCTCATTTTCGCGCTGAAACCAGTACACAAAACAATCGGAACAGCCGGATCGATCTTGCGTATCTCCTGTGCCAACAGATCACCAGTCATTTTGGGCATGGTCATATCGGTGATAATCAGATCAAACTTATTCGGCTGCGACTGGAAATCCCGCAGGGCTTTTACACTGACCGTCCGGATGGTTACCTCATAACCGAGATGTTCGAGCATCTGCTGCTCCATCTGAACGATATCCTTTTCATCATCCACCAGTAAAATGTGTTCGTTACCCCGGGGGATGGTTTTGGCCGCATTTTTATGCCAGCGCTTTGCATGCCGTGCAATCCGCGGCAAATATACACAAAACGTCGATCCTTTCCCGACTTCACTGTGAACCGCTATATGACCGTTGTGGTTTTTCACGATACCATGCACCACTGCCAGTCCAAGTCCGGTTCCTTCCCCCTTTTCTTTGGTGGTGAAATAGGGGTCGAATATACGCTCCAGCACTTCGGGCGGCATGCCATGGCCGGTGTCACTGATCTTCAATCGCAGGTGGCTTTCAGGATCCTGTCCCGGAAACTGCAACGTAAACTCAGGATCGCCTTTGGGACGGTTCAAGCTGACCTGCAGGATACCGCCCTTGTCGCGCATGGCATGATCGGTATTGGTGCAAATGTTCATCACCACCTGATGAATCTGAGTGGGGTCGGCCAGCACATTTCCGATATCCTGATCGATAATCTGCTGGATTTCGATCGTGGTCGGCAAGGAGGCACGCATCAGCTTCAAAACTTCTTTGACGACGGAGCCGATATGTACCGGTTTGTTTTCATAATCCGCCTGCCGACTGAAAGTCAGGATCTGAGAAACCAGTTCCTTGGCCCGGTAAGACGCTTTGAGCACTTTATCCAGGTTGTTTGTCGCTCGGGGATTATTCTTCATGTCAAGTCTGGCAAGTTCCGAGTAACCTGAAATAGCAGCCAGAATATTGTTAAAATCGTGGGCTATCCCACCGGCCAGAGTTCCGATGGCTTCCATTTTCTGAGCTTGTTGCAGCTGTTTTTCCAGCATGGATTCTCGGGTCACGTCACGTTTCACGCCGACAAAATTGATAATATTGCCGGCGCTGTCGCGGATGGGAGTTATGGTTGCCTCTTCCTGATAGAGGCGACCGCTTTTTGTCTTGTTGATAATGCGTCCGCGCCAGACTTCGCCGCTGTGGATTGTATCCCACAGATCTTTGTAAAAAGCCTGATCATGCTTGCCGCTTTTTAAGATTCGCGAATTTTTTCCGATCAACTCATCGCGGGTATACCCCGTAACCCTTTCATATGAAGGATTCACATATTGGATCGTGCCGTCCGTGTCGGTAATTAAAATCAGTTCAGCAGCCTGCTCAACGGCAGTCGCCAGCCGCATATGGGCTTCTTCCGACTTTTTGCGTTCGGTGACATCGCGGATGATTCCTTCAACGCCGATGATATTATGCGCCTCATCCCGGACATAATGGGCATTAACCGATGCCCATATGATCGATGCATCTTTTCTTTTTAATTGAAACTCGAAGCCTTCGACAGACTCCTGCTCACTCAATAGCTCCAGAAGTTCATCTCGCTTTTGTGGGTAAAGGTAGTAATCACGGGCGTTTGTACCGATAATTTCTTCAATTATAGAACCGAGCAAGTTGCCGATCGCCGGTGAAGCCATCACGATCCTGCCGTCCAGGTCTGTTCGGTAAAACACATCCGGCAGGTTGTTGAAAAGTTTACGATATTCAGCCTCCTTTGCTCGTAAGGCTTCAATCGCCTGGGTGGCACGCATTTTTTCGCAGCTGTATGAGGTCAATAATGTGCCCATCTCGAGGTCCTGATGGGTGAAGGGTGGGGGCTGTTTGTTGTGAAGGGTTATAAAGCCCACAATATCTTCTTTTTCATCAAACAGCAGAAAGACGAGGAGCGAGTCGTCTTCGTAACCGGACCAGCCGCTGCACGCGATGCCGTCTTCATTGCGGATATCTTGAATCAGAACCGGCTGGCCCCTTTCCATGGCCAATTCGAGTATGGAACCTTTTTTAGGAGGAAATGGGATGATATCCGGCGAATGACCGGGATCCAGGGCATGTACACGCTTCAGGTTGGTTGCTTCACGCAGGTACATGCTGCCGCCATTGGCGCCCATATTCTGTGCAAATTCTTCAAGCAGCAGCGGCCCGAGTTCGCTGAAATACGAACAGGCCGCCAGCCCTCTGGTTGATTCAATCATATCGCGCAGCCGGGCATTGTTCTCATTGAGCTCGCGGTTGGCAGCCTTCAAGGCTTTTTGGGCTTCGGCCTTTTCTTCCTCCAGCCTTATTTTATCAAAACATCTGGCAAGGGTGGTCAAAAGATCGTCTATGTTTATCGGTTTTCGCAAGTAATCGTACGCACCCTGGTGAATCGCCTCAATGGCGGTATCGATCTCCACATAGGCCGTCATCACGATACAAAGTGTAGCGGGATGCGCGTCGCGCATTTTCTGAATAAGCTCGATACCGCTGCCTTGCCCCAAACGGATGTCCAGCAGCGCCACATGAGCGTGGAATTTCTTTATGCGCGCCAGCGTCTCCTGTTCGTAGTATGTCACTGCCGGCGTATAGCCGCGCTGTTGCAGAACGTCCGCAAGACTGTCAGCAAAATCACGGTCATCGTCAACGATCAGGATACGACGCTCACGCGCTTCACCTGAAGAGTTGTTCTGCTCGCCCATAATCATACAGAATGACCTTTCCTGTTTGCGATAGTAATACATTCACGGTTTCGCGAGCCGATGCATCTTCTCTTGGCATTTAATAAGCTGATGCATCTCCTCCCGGGAATTTTAAACGATGATGCATCCCGTCTGGCTGCGTCGCGCGTCGGTCAAATTGCTTGTCGCCCGCCGCCTTGCCACGCGGTCGCCTCCCCGTCAATCTAAAGTGATATCTTCGCAAATCCTTAATGTTAACCGGATGTCAAGCTGCTGAACTCGCGTTATAACCAGTAGCTCTTCAATGCATTGACGACGGTCATTTTGGCGCTTTGATTGTTCGGCGTATTTTTGCTCCAGTTCACTGGCGCGTTCTTTTATTATCGGTAAGTGAGTTTGAGTGTCATTATTAGAACTTGTTGAAATCAAACAAAAAGCCCACACACAGGTTAAATCGTGCATGGACTTTACGCTTTGCGCTTTTCATATGGGCGTCTAATTCCTCTAAGGGTCGGCGGATAAAGGATTGTGTTGTTAATACAGGGAATTATATATTATCTGCAGAAAGCTGTCAATGGGCATATATCCGCGCGCCGATTGATTGGAGAAATTCGGTTATTTCTTCCCCAACTCAAACTTTACCGCGATCCCTATCTTTTCCAGTGTATAGGGCTTTTTTACATAAGCACCCGCACCCAGCCGCTGGGCTTCCCTGACCCTGTCGGTCTCGGAAAAACCGCTGGCAATGATTGCTTTTTGCCCCGGTCTGAATTGAACAACTTTCCGGTAAGTCTCCAGGCCGTCTATCCCGGGCTCCATAATCATATCCAAAACCAGCAGATCGGCCGGGTTTTGTTTCAGGTATGCCACGGCCTCTTCACCGCTGGCGACCGCATTCACAGTGTATCCCAGCTTCATAAGAATGTCCGAGGCAATTTCTCGCTGCTGGGCAATATCATCGACAACCAGAAGCGATTGGCCACTGCCCATCAACGCATCGAGAGTCAGGGCGGGTTTTTCCGGAATTGTCTTTTCTCTGATCACCGGAAAATATAGTCTAAACGTGGACCCCTTGCCTTCCGTGCTCTCAACATCGATATAGCCCCGGTGGTCTTTTACCGTCCCCCAGACAACGGCCATACCTAGCCCGCTGCCGCTTAGGCCCATTACTTTTTTGGTGTAGAAGGGTTCGAAAATTCTTTCAATGTCTTTGGGCGGGATTCCGACACCGGTATCCGTAATGGTCAGCACGACATAATCGCCTTCCTGGACATCATCATATCCCCTGACAGGCCGGTCGATATAACGGTTTTCGGTTACCACCCGAACCAGACCACCGTTTGTCATAGCTTCAGATGCATTGGCCGCCAGATTCATCACCGTCTTCGACAGGTGCACCGGTGAGCCGGCAATATTTAACAAGTCGTCTTGCAGTTCCATATCAAACCGAACATCCGGATGGTTGTCCATCAGCGTATCGAACTCGGGACTTTTCATGTAATCTTCGATAATCCGGTTGAGATTGACCACCTCGGTTACCGCCACGCCTCTGCGGGCCAGGGTCAACATATCCTGTACGATGGCTGAGGCCTTCTCTCCCGATTCTTTCATCGTTGAGATCGGTCTCCTGTACAGGCTGTCTTGCGGTAGATCCAGCAGCAGCAGCTCCGGATAGCTGACAAGCCCTGACAGAATGTTATTCAAATCATGAGCAACCCCTCCGGCGAGGGTGCCGAGAGCCTCCATCTTCTGGGCTCTTTGGAGCTTGGTCTCAAGTTGGGCACGCTCCGTTTCCGCCTGTTTGCGATGCTCGATTTCTGCGGTTAGGGCTTCAGTCTGCGCGGACAGTTCTCTGGTTCTGGCTTTTATCTTCGATCTTAATACCACATTTACACCGAAAAACAGGGCCAGAAGAGCGGCGGCCCCGATGCTGAACCATTTGACCCACTTTCCGATTTCGGATTTTGCATTGACGCCGAACCACCGGTTAAGCGATTGATAATAGACCGATTGCTCGTCTTTTTTCAATTGGCGCAGTTGATTATCCAACACATGCAACAGTTTTGGGTTTTTCTCTTTGGCAGACGCCCAATATAGCTTCTGCGGGCTGAGTATAACAGCACTCTTGTTGATGGAATACTTTCTCTCATTTTGCATACCGTAAAAATGGCTGACCAGACCGGCATCGCAAATACCCCGTTCGGTCAGCATCAAGACATCTTCGTACTCGAAGGCTTCCACATATCTGCAATTAATTCCAAATTGACTCATCAGGTTATTTAAATTCAAATAGTGCATGTCTGCCTGCAGGACGGCAATCTTTTTATCTCTGAGATCGAGGATCGACTCGATTCGGACATTTTTATTGGTATAGATCTGACCCCACTCGGTGAGAACGCTTTCGTAGGTGTAGTCGAGAAATTTGTTGCGTTCCACGGAATAGGCGATGACACCCAGCAGGTCTGTTTCACTCTTTTTTAGTTTGTCCAGGCACGCGGCCCATGTGTCCGGTACATATTCGATTTGCCAATCTTCCTCGTCGGCAATATGCTCCAGAATATCGATATAAAATCCTTTAACCTCACCGTTCTCCTCGATAAACGTTAAGGGTTTGTTCTGATAGACGCCGACTTTGACCAGGGTTTTGGCCGATATATTCGTGCAAGTGATCCCTTGGACAATGAACAGGGCCCCTAGCGCTAAAATTATTTTTTTCATCATGTTTGGGTAAAGCATTTTTTCTAATTCTATCCGGACAAATAACCAGGGTCAATACAATACATGTGACATCCCCAGCGATTGCATGAATTCGGCAAGTGGAAATACGAGGTCGGGATCACAGAACATATAACCGGCTGCAGCGGTGGCCTTTATATCCTCTGTGGCCAGCGCCTCGCTAATCAATGGCGTCCTTCAATCCGGCTTTAAGCAGGGCAGGGTTTGTCAACAGCTTGTGTTTCTTGATTCCTCTGGCGTCAACATAAGTGTATTTTAAAGTTATATCTGATTTTTTCAATACCCTGGGTCCATTGTCGGTTAGTATGAAATGATAGTTCAATGCCCCGAAAATGATAGCGCCGGCAACAATAAACAGGATGAGCAATTTTTTCATGGTCCTTTTCCTATTGGCGGAGGGGGTGAGCTAAACACCGGTATGAAAAATCGAATATTGACTCAAAGATTTAAAACTCGATGCCAGGTTACTATCCACGTACGTCATTTTTCGGTTCCTGTTTCGTTTGTCGATACGATCATCGCCTTTGGTCCTTCAGCTGAAACCAACTCCCCCGTGAAACTGCCGACGATGACTTTGCTTTTGATTTTCAAAGGGATACGGCGCTCATCAGCGGTGACCCAAATGTAAATTTTGGCATCCTTACTCTTGCTGAAGACGCCTTCGATATGCTTTAGATCCGGTTGAACCAGAAAGGTATCATATAATTCGCCGTTGAGTTTTATAAACTCACGCTTAATGATCTCAGCACTGGCCATGACACATTTTTTCCCATCCGTAACGGGACGTTCGATGGGACGGTTCTGGCTGATATTTAGTAGGCGGGTGTAGTAGAAAACGGACAAGGGGTCAAATGAACCCGCCAATAGAGGCGTTCGCCTTCTCCGGTATTTAGTTGTCGGTTTCGTGCCGAATTTTGTTTTCGACCGAAAATAGTATGCTTCTTTTTTCTCCCAATCAAACTGCACGTTGACTTCTTTAACCGCCTTTCCAGCCTCGGTCCTTTTGAGGTACTTCAGGGAGCGGGTCATCCTCAGGTCTGCATAGGCGTCGATTCGGCTGCGATATTTGTATATTCTATCGATGAATGAGTTGGTTTTGGCCTGCATCACGAAATGAAAGGATTTTACGCCGTTTATGGTCTCTATCGGCAAGACCTCCAGGACAGCCTCACCGGCCGGAAATATCCCCCATTTCATTTTAAATTTAAGCTTTTCGCCGGGGAAAAAAGCGAAATGATTCTCATCTGCAACAGCATGAGCGCTTGCGAAACAAAGGAGCGTTAGACTGAATATGGTGATTAAGATTTGTCTGGATAACATAGTAAATTGCATGATTGGCCCTGCAATGATAAAATCAGTGTATTTTAACATATGTCATCGCCGATCACCATGAATAATCCTCGACATCTAAAGCAGATGCTTAAATTCGGCCTTTATTGCTTTCAAAAGTTTCTCCCCAATTGCGATACCGATATCGATGAATTGAGGGCCGTATTTTTTGCCGGTCTCGGAGCGGAATGTATTTTTAATTCTCAGCAGGCTCTCCATACCCCGGGGATAGCGCGCAATAAATTTAGACAACGGAGGATTGTGAAACAGTATCATCTCCCAAATCGTATCTTTGAAGTTATCCGGACCCCACCGAAACTTATCGGCATCGTAGAGACAATCGGATACCAGGGCACCTCTGCGGCCGCTCGTGGGAATGCCCTTTTTAAAGGCCTCATGGTTATAAATGGCGACCCGGATATTTTCCACTTCTTCTGATGAAAAAGCATATCCCTCAAGTAGCCGACCGGCAAAAGCAGCGCCTCGAATGGAATGATCCGCATGTTTGCGTTTTACATCGTGGAGCAGACCGGCACTTTGCACGATAACCACGCTGCGGCTTATGAACTGCTTGGAATAACCATTTTTCCGGCCCTCTACGATTATCAGCGCTCCGGCATCCAGCGCTACTTTGGTTGCGTGCCCCAAGCCGTGTCCGAAATCATCGTCCAGTTGATGGATCAGATATGCTTTTAATTCTTCAAGGACGGCTTCGGTCTCAAAAATGTTTCGGGAGCGTTCGAAATCTTGAGCGCAGTCGCTGTAGAAATCAGGCTGGGGAAACTGGGTAGCAATCTGACGGGCTCGCTTGCGAATCTGAGCGTAAACGGGCACCATAGTTTCTGGTAATTTCTGATGGGTTGAAGAAATGAAAAGGAGGCCGACGCTTTCACTGATAATCGGCGCTTTGCAGTTGGCAATATCACACGGCCAATGAAAATGCCCTGCCGCAGACTTTCCACCTGCCGTCTTCTTTAATCACTTTCAACGTCTCATCGATGTGATAGATTTCACCGATGAAAAACAGTTTGGCTATCAGTGTAAATACTGGATTGATGTTGCGCTTGCCCTGTGCGGTAATACGGATCTCCGCCTCGGATTCGCTTTGGGCGATAATTTCGGTATGGACGGAAAATAGTTTTTTGCGCATATAGTTCAGGTCAAAACCGACTATTCGGGCCTCTTCCGCCGCTTGCTCGATATAGGCTTTCACTAGATCAACATCCTCTTCGGCGGTAAGGTCACTGCACAGGAAGTCTGCCATGGACTCGTCCAGTTGAAAATAGGCTTTGGTAAAATTGACAGCTGCTCTGGCAGGTGTATCTCTGGAGTCCAAAAAACCGAGAAAAAGCTGTAAAACGAGTGCTACAACTAAAACTGCAATGAATGTAAAAAACAGATCACCCTGGTTCATCTATGTCTCCTCCTTTTGAACAGGCTTATACCGGTAAAGCTCTTAACACGGAAAATTTTTGAATTCAAGAACTTTTAATGGCTTACCCCGGTTGGTCTGCTTCTTGGGCGGGGGGCGGTTTTTTAATGGATTTTGGGAGGGATTTGGGTATCTTAATGGTGAAAAGGGTCGACTTGCCGGGGGTGGATTTTACCTGGATTTGCCCGCCGTGCTGCTGGATTATTTTATCGGAAATATAAACGCCAAGGCCGGTACCCTTGCGGCTTTTAGATGAAAAGAAGGGGGTGAATACTTTCTCGATCGTTGCGCGGTCCATACCGATGCCGTTGTCAAACACCTCAAAAATGATATGCTTTTTGTCCTGACGCACACTGAAAACGATTTTATGATCATTTTTGGCAGTATCCCTGGTGCAGGCATCCATGGCATTTTCGAGGATGTTCATTAGCGCCGAATGAACATATCCGGCATCGATTTCGAATTCACCCACGGTTTTGTCAAACTGTTTCTCGAAGGCGATATTGCGCTCCCGGATCTTGGGTTCAAGGACACGGGCAACGTCGCTGGCAAAACTGAACGCGTCCAGCTGTTCCCATTTCAAGTCCCTTTCCTTGGCATAATACAGAATGTCGAGCACAAGCTTCCGAATGCGTTCGATCATCATTTTAACGATTTCCCAGCCTTCTGCGATCTGGGATTGGTTTTCCTTGGAAAAACCAGAATCGAGCAGGTACATCCCCCCGTCGAGTCCGGTGAGCAGCCCTTTGATTCCATGGGAAATGGAACCGATCATCAATCCGAGCGATGATAGGCGGTCTTGAAGTTCAATTTTTTCCCGCACAAGCGCCTCGAGATTTTCGGTGTACTGTTTTAATAGCTGCTTCATGGTGATTTTGTCTTGAACACGTTTCAGGGAAATCTCCAGGGCATCCACATTGATCGGTTTGGTAATAAAATCGGTGGCCTCGTATTTGAGACTTTTGACGGCCAGGTCCATGTCGCCATGGCCGGTGATCATCACGACCTCGGTATCCGGATTTTCCCGTTTTATTATTTGCAACAATTCGATTCCGTCGATACCGGGCATTTTGATATCGGTTATAACGATGGGTGGTCCGATCTTGTGAAAAAGACGCAATGCATCCTCACCATTTTCGGCACTATGCACAGTATAACCGATATCCGTTAAAGACATTCCCACAACTTCGCGGATGTCGTCTTCATCGTCTACCAGTAAAATGGTACAATTGGCTTTCGTCATGTTGATTTAAAAGTGACTAAAGTTGAAAGTTATAAGTCATCATTATTTATAAATGCATGTAGTTATTCCTTTGACTGCAGCTAAAATCCATTGCCGGCAGTCTTGCAAGCTTTAGCAATGGGGAAGATTATAGTGAAACAGGCGCCTTCCCCATTGATGGATGACGCCTCAATATCACCACCGCAATCTTTTATGATGCCGTAACTGATAGAAAGACCGAGACCGGTTCCTTTGCCCACCTCTTTGGTTGTGAAAAACGGTTCAAATAGTTTGTCTAAAATCGCATCAAGGATGCCCACCCCTGTATCGGCCACCTCGACGATGACATTTTTCCCATCGGTTCTGGTAATCAGCGTAATGGCATTGTCTTCAGTCTGACGCCCTTTGTTTACCCATTTTTCCTCGATAGCATCACGGGCATTGATCAGCAGATTGATAAAGACCTGCTCAAGCCTGCCGGGATCCGCCATGATCATGGGCAAATCCTCGCCGATGTCCCAGATCACCTCAATCCCCCGGACCTTAAGCTGCTGACTGAAGATTTCAAAGGCTCGCTGCAGCACTTCGTTGACCTGAACTTTCTCGAGGTCCATGTCGGACTTGCGGGCAAATTGCCGCATATGATTGATAATTTTGGTTGCCCGGTCCACATTGCTGTCCACTTTCAACAGCATTGTGTGCAGGGTATCTTTTTTAATTTCTTCTTCCTTGTTGATCTTTTTGACAAAAAAACTGCTGGCGGTTTTAATCACGGATAGCGGTTGGTTCAATTCATGGGCCACACCGGTGGCCATCTCACCTAAAGTCGCCATTTTGCTGGCCTGGATGAGCTGCTGTTCGGTTTGAAGCCGCTGGGTGATGTCACTGGTGGTAACCAGAAGCGCTTTATGGCCGGGATACTCTGAAGGCGAAACCCAGATATCGACAAATAGGGCATTACCATGCTTGTCCATATGGGTTGCCTGATTGATCACCTGGTGGGTCCTAATTTTTAAAGCCTGTGCCTGCCTTTCGTTTTCTCTGACCAGATCCAGAAATGATTTATTTATCAGTTCAGTTTTGGCGTAGCCGTAGACGGAAGTTACACGATGGTTACAGTCAAGGATATCGAGGGTGTCCATATCCAGAACAAATACCGGGTTGGGGATGTTGTTGAAGATGGCATGGTATTTTTTTTCCGATTTCTCCAGTTCCACTTCGAGCTGTTTTCTTTCGGATATGTCAAGGTTCATTTCCATAGCGGCTACAATTTCGCCGTTGGCATCCCTGATGGGTGTGGTCCTTACGATCCAGTGTTTTATGGTTCCGTCCTTATTTTTGCCTAACTCTTCGCTGTAATGTGATCCACCATCTGTAAAAGTTTTTTCCACCGGGCATACATCGCATTTTTCATTGCGGCCCTTGTAGGCCTGGTAACAAAAATCCCCCGGTTTTGGATCGAACATCTCCGCAAACTCGCGGTTGTATCTTATCAATCTGTAGTTGCGGTCCTGTACGGTAATCAAACAGGGTACTCGCTCGAAAAGATTTTGATATTCATCGCGCTGTTTGTTCAGTTCCGCCTCGTGCTTTCCGATTTCCCAGCCCATTTTGTTGATGGCCTGGGCCAGCTGCCCCATCTCATCATCATGTTTGGCGTCGACTTCGGCGGCGTAATTCCCCTTTGCGATCTGACGTGTTCCATCGATCAGTTTTTTAATGGGACGATTCACAAACTGCAGCAAAAACAGGAAGATGATGGCGGATGTCACCAGAAAGACAATTGCAGCCAGGCGGATGATTCCGTTTTGGGCCTTAAAAATCTCTGCGTCTGTTCTTTCAAGGGATACGACGACATCCAGTGCACCCAGTATTTTTTTGTCCGGGGGGTGAACGTGGCACGCATCCGTGGCACAGCCCGGTTCATTGCAAATGGGGCTGATAATTCCGAGCAGTCGGTAGTCCTTGCCGGAACCAAATATTCGGATTCGCTCTTCTAGTCGAACCTCGGCCAGCGGTGGATCGGTTCGGTGGCAGATGAAACAGGCTTCGTCCTTGATGTTGGTTATATGGTCGATTTCCGAAGGCCGGTTTGAATACGTTATCTGTCCTTGCTTGTTGTAAATGCGAATGTTCACGATTTCAGGCTGCTTGCCGATATTGTTGATGATCTGGTTGATGTCATCCCTCGAATTGAGCATCATGGCGTAGTGGGTGCCGAGTTTGATGGTGTTAGACAATCGATCGGTTCCGGCCAGAATATTATCCATCAGCTTTTGCTTTTGGTATTTAATATTAAAGTACGCCCAGGCCGATATAATCAGCAGCAAGGTCAGGCCCACCGTGATGATGAGCTTGGAAACCAGGCTTTTTCGCAAAAATTTCATCGGCTTTAGCATAGTCAGGATTGCTTATTCTTAAGCCGGTTTTTGGATGAACACCCCAGCGTCCTGCACGAACCACTGCTTAGTGCAAGATTCAAAATTAAAACCGAAAAGGTGAGATTCTTAATAACTGACTATCTCCTCTCACCGCTTCTCCCATTCCCCGTTTCACCGCTTCCCCTTTTCCCCATTTCCCCGCTTCCCCGTTTCACCGTTTCTACTCTTCACCAACTCCGCGATTCATCAACCAAGGGCCACATCGATGATCCCCATCATCTGCTGCTGCCGGAAACCTTCCACAACCGATGCACCGTTGGGACAAACCGTGGCACAGGAACCACAGCCCTGGCACATGGCCGGATTGACCAGCACCTTTTCATTTTCATCATCCAGGAGGCGCGCACCATAAGGGCATGCTTCGATACAATTCTCACAGCGGCTGCACAGACTGTGATGCACGCTGGCCACCACTTTACCGGTGGGCAAGTGTTTACGGGTCAATATTCTCAAAGATCGCTGGGCAGCCGCCTGGGCCGTGGCGATCGATTCAGCAATGTTCCGGGCTGAATGCACCAGACCGCAGGCAAAAATGCCTTCTTTCAAGCAATCGACCGGCCGCCATTTTGACTCCGCCTCCTGGAAAAAACCGTCCTGATCGATAGTGATTCCGTATGCTGCCGCAAGTTCTGCTGGAAAATTCGGGCTAATGCCGGTTGCCAGGACACAAAGATCGGCCGTGATTTCTATTTCCTTCTCGATGATCGGTTCGTAGATGGTAACCCGAACCTGATCGCCAGCTGTTTGAACTTCGGGTTTCTTTTCGAGGTCGTACTGAATGAAACAAATACCGGCGCTGCGCGCCTGGGTGTAATAAGTTTCGGTAAATCCGTAGGTCATGATGTCGCGATACAGAACATATACGGCCACATCCGGATTCTGTTTCTTCAAATAAATGGCATGTTTGATAGTTGCGGCGCAGCACACCCGGCTGCAATAATTTCTTGGCTCCTGTCGACAGTCGACACACTGGATCATCACCACGCTTTCCAGCTGTTGAGGATCAAGATCGCCGCCGTCAAGTTTTTGCGCCAGCTCTTTTTGGGTAACGACAGCCGCACCGGTTCCATATGCATAGGAATGGGTTGTTGCCTCTGTTCCGCCGGTTGCTAGGATGACCACACCGTGTTCGACCGTGCGGACACTTCTTTCACTGTTTTCGATGGTGGCATAAAACTGACCCACCTGCCCGGTGGCGGCCGACACCCGACTTTCGGTATGTACATTGATCAGGGGATGCTTTTCGACTTTGCGGCAGGTCTCCTCCAGTAACATCCGGGGTTCGTACCCTTCGACGGTTTGATTCAACCACAAAAGATTGCCGCCAAGCTGTTCTTCTTTTTCAACCAAATAGACCGTAAATCCATGGTCGGCGATGGCAAGCGCGGCCGTCATGCCGGCGATGCCGCCACCGACAACCAGAGCGCACTGCTGCACCGGTATCGAAACAGTCGGTGCCGGATCGACCCATTTAAGCCGTTCCAGTCCCATTTGAAGAGCTGATAGCTGTGCATAAAATAAATAATGACCCGGGTGAGTCTCGTTTTCCCTAGACTGCTCAAATGCCGCTGATCGAATATCGACAACTTCCATTAATGCCGGATCAAGATTAACTTCGTGGCCGAGGTGCCGCAGTTTACGCGCATAAAGGTAAGGCAGGCAGGCACCGATCAGCAGTCGATTAGGTTTACGGGTTATTACTAGTTCGACCAGCGACGCCCATCCTTCGGCCGTGCATGTTTTCTCTATCAATTCGACGTCATCCACCAGCGGATCTGCGGATATACGTCGGGCCAATTCCTGCAGATCGGATATTTTGCCGAGCGTGTCCGCGCAGGTACAGATAGCAATTAGAACGCGGGGCGGTTCCCGTAAAACTTCAACCACCGGATGGTACGGCTCTGATTCGGGAGCCAGACCCCCGCCGGAAGCATGAATGACACGCGATGCGCAAAGCGCTGCCGCAGAGGCCTGGGTCACCGACTCACTGATATCTTTCAAACCGGTAAACGATCCGCCGAGCAGAATACCTTTGTGTGCAGTTTGAGTCACTGAAAACGGCTCTGGTTGACAAAAGCCCCAGGGATTGAGCTGAATATCCAGCATTTCAGCCAACTGCGACGTTCCATGGGCAGGCCGCTGCCCGACTGCCAATACCACGACATCCTGTCGTGATTCCTTGAGAGCTCCATGGGTGTCGATATATTTAATCAGCAAATCGTTGGTCATTCGGTCGTATTCTACAGAATGCACCCGGCACCTTTCGAAACGAACACCGCCTTCATCTTCTGCCTGGTCGCGATAACGCTGAAAGGTTTTGCCGAAGGTGCGCATATCCATGTAAAATATGGTCGTGTCAAATTGACCATCGCTTTTTTCCCTGGCTACCAGGGCTTCCTTTATGGCAAACATACAGCAGATGCTGGAACAAAAGTCAGCCTCTTGTTGCAGGTTGCGCGAACCGACACATTGGATCCAGCCCACTTTGCGGATCGGTTTCCCATCCGAGGGTCGCACCAGCTGTCCGTGACTCGGTCCGGTGCCGCTGAAGATCCTTTCAAATTCCAGACTCGTCAGCACACCGGGTAAGACACCATAGCCGTAAGTATTTTTATCTTCTTTGGGATCGAAGTAGGAAGCTCCGCCGCACAAAACCAACGCGCCGACGTCTATCTGACGACCGCCTGCGGTTTTAAAATCCTCGTAAATCCGCGTGACCATTGGGACAAGGCTTTCAGGATCAAAAGGTTTTACCAGATAATCCAGAGCGCCGATTTTCATTGCTTCAACAGCGGTTTCCACCGTCGCGTAAGCGGTCATCATCACCACCGTAAGATCCGGAAAATCTGCCTTGGCTTTTTGGAGCACTTCAACCCCGTCCATGCCCGGCATCTTGATATCCGTGAGCATCAGATGATAACTCTTTTCTGCCAGCAACTGCAGCGCCTGGGGTCCAGATTCGGCCATATCCACCGCGAAACCTTCTTGTGCAAGCCACTCTTTGAGAGAGTCCCTTACGATCAGTTCATCGTCGACAACCAGGATACGGAACCGCCGGCGTTCCTCTTCCAACAAATGGATGGCGCCTGTAGGACAGATTTTTTCACATTCCTCGCAACGGGTACAGGCTGCGCCGTCGATCACGTAAGAATTCGGTATAGCGTACGGCACCGGAAGATAGATGGCTTTCCGGCGGGCCAGTCCGGCGTTGAACGCATCTTCGGCTTCGACCGGACAGACGCTTTCGCATTCTCCACATCCGATACAAAGATCCGGGTCTACCCGGCTCGGTTTCCGGCGCAGCGTCACCCGGAAATTTCCCGCCTCGCCCTCCACGGACACCAGTTCGGTGGAGAGAAGAATTTCGATATTTTCGTGGAAAAGCCCTTTACGCAGGCAATACTGGGAAGATGCATCACGGTCCACAAGGGGGAGCATTTTGCACATACCGCACCGATCGGTTGGAAACTGATAATCGAGCTGGCTGAGAATGCCCCCGACATGCGGCGATCGATCAATAAGGGTGACCCCGTATCCGGTTTCCGCCAGATCAAGGGCGGCGCGAATGCCGCTAGTTCCCGCTCCCACCACCATGGCTTTGCCAATTTTTCTTTGCATGTTTGTGCCTTTCTCGGTTGAGCCGGTTAAGCCCGTTGAGCCGGTTAAGCCGGTTTAAATAAGGAAAAAAGCCAATGTTATATGACTGAACAATTCAACAGAAGTAACAACTCCAACGGGCCCAACGGACTAAACGGGCTCAACCGGCTCAACGGGCTTAACCGATCCCCACCACTTCGGCAAACTCTTCTTCCCTGAAATCCGTCAGCGGTGGTTTTTCATCAATATCTCTTCCGGCTTCATATTCGAACGCTTGCTGCGTATGCCAGGCAATGGTACGAAACAATTCCATAACCGGGATGTCATTGGGACAGGCGTTGAAACACTGACCGCATCCGACACAGGCGGTACTCATATGAGCCAGGCGTGTCAGGTGATAAAAAACCGTATCCGTGGGCATCTTTACGACGCCTTTGCGGCCGGCCCAGCGTAAATACTGGGAAGGCTCATGATCAAAAACATCCGTCACGAATACACACTCCCGGCAGTAACACACCGGACAGGCCACCCGACAGTTGTAACAGTTGACACAGTTGGCCAGATAAGCAGTCAGTTTCTCCAGACTGTTCGTGGCGGCGTGAGTCTCGGTGAACATCTTGTCTCGAAGCTCGGTTCGTTCAGCAGTCAGCTTATCAATCGCTTTCTTACGCGACGGTGGCTCTTCGACCTCCGTGAACGGGAGTCCGGCCATCAGCTCTTCCCCTTTGAGCGTCCGGGCCTGAACCAGAATCTGACGGTCAGTGTCCATGCCGTATAGACCAATGGCGATATCGGCTCCCGAAGGTATGGGTAATTCGCATACCTTACAGGCGGGAGCTGAATCAATGCCGTCCATGGTGGCACCGTCACCTGCAAGAACACTGGTGTAATATTTTCTGGTGGCTTCCCCGATATTCTCGCCGACCCATCGAAAATAATCCGTATTGCGATAGGCACCCAGACAATCGATGCCGATGATAACAAGGTCCTCGGTTCGTCCTTGCTTGAGCTTTACCAGTTCGGTAAATGCCCGTATTTCGCAGGGCCGCATGACCGCCGCTATTTTACTCCCTGACGGTTTGCGAGTGAGCCTGGATAGGACCTTGGCGCTATTGATTGGAAAGGACGGGGACAGCGGGTCAATCCCGTCCAGGCGCTTCGGATCGGTTATCAGGGTCGGCATCACCATGTTCTTCATCGGAAGCCGCCAGGGAACCAAAATTGCGTTGATATCGGCCAACTCCAGAAGGGCTTTTAAAAAATCCCGAAACGCTCCCAAAAGATCCTGATCCTCAACGTCTACTTGTACCGTTTTCGCCATGAGTCGCCTCCAGGTTTGAAATTAGAAATTTGAAACTTGACCGGAACATCGATAGAAATATGTTCTACCTGGATTTGAAGGTTACGCCCCGATTGACTCTCCAAAATCTCAGACCTTGCTGTTTCCAGTTTCAAGTTTCGAGTTTCAAGTTTCACCCTATATCACCATCTTCAATTTGGCCTCGTTGGGCCCAAGTTCTTTTATCTGGTTCACCAAATCCTGCATGGTCTCGGCCAGCAGAACGCCGTCGCTGGCGGCTATCCAGGTCAGCCGCAAACGCTCGGCCTCGAAACCGAATTGAGGCAGTATCTCTTTTAAAAGTTTGATCCGCCTGCGGGCTTTGTAATTCCCATTGATATAATGGCAGTCACCGGGATTGCATCCGCTGACAAGCACACCGTCGGCGCCTTCCAGAAGGGCCTTGATCACGTATTTGGGATCGACCATACCACTGCACATCATGCGAATGATTTTGATATTGGGTGGGCACGCCAGACGGGAGGTACCCGCCAGGTCCGCAGCGGTGTATGTGCACCAGTTGCAAAAAAAGGCGACAATCGTCGGTTCGAACTCGCTCATCCTTAAGCTCCTTTTATTTGTTCTGTCGGTCGTGTTAGTTGATTATGGTCCTTACTTACCTGACCCGGGCAAGCCGGAATGGCATATAAAATTGAAGATTGAAGGAATGCTGCCGATTTTAGCCTTAGTTCTAAGGTCACTACGGTGGAGCGCAGCGACTTCCACAATTCTTCAATCTTAAATTGCACTCTCCATGCATAAACAGAATAAGCTCGGATGCATTTTTGTCACAAATTTCCAATATTAGACCGAAAGTCCTAACCCGCTAATAGTCCGTCGATTTCCGCAAAGATCTGCTTGTCTGTGAAATGTCCAACCTTGGCCGCCCCGCTGGGGCAGTGGGCGGCGCAACTTCCACAGCCTTTACACACGGCTTCGTTTACTTCGCTGACACCTTTGAACGCATTGAATTCGATCGCCGAGTACGGACACAGCCCGATACAGCCCTGACAGCCGATACAGATATCCGGATCGATGCCTGAAATCATCGGGGCCACCGCTACCTGTCCGCAGCTGCTAAGGGCCAGCGCTTCAGCGGCCGCCCCTTTAGCCTGCGCAACCGTGTCGGGAATATCCTTGGGACCCTGGCAGGCCCCGGCCAGAAAGACACGGCTGGAAGCCGTAGAAACCGGCTCGAGCTTGGGATGCTCTTCCTGGAAGAAACCATCACTGCCGGTGTTAATCCCGAATAGACGTGTCACTTCGTTTGCATCCGGACGCGGTTCCATGGCAGTACACAGGATCACCATTTCGACCGAAATCGTCACCATACGGTCAGAGAGTGTATCTTCGGCCGTTACTATCAGCATCCCGTCCTTTTCATCCACCCGGGATGCTTTGCCGCGAACCATGCGCACGCCCTCGTTCTGCACGCGCTTGTAAAATTCCTCATATCCTTTTCCAAAACAGCGCATGTCGATGTAAAAATTAAAAATCTCCGTATGATGTCCGCACTTGTCCTTGAGAAGATGGGCATACTTTAGGGCGTACATACAGCAGGTGCGCGAGCAGTACTCATGATAGTTTATATCGCGGCTGCCGATACAGTGAAGGATCGCCACACTTTGGGGCGGATCGGTGAACTCGAAGCGGTCATTCGGGTCGCGTTTAAGGAGCCTGCCGCTCGTCGGCCCGGTTGCGTTGGACAGCCGTTCAAATTCCAGGTTGGTAAAGACATTGGCGTATTTGCCATAGCCGTATGGCGTCATCGGTGTCGGATCGAGGGGATCGAAACCGGTGGCAATAATTATGGAACCCACTTCGATCTCTTCTACCTTATCCTCCATGCTGTGGTCGATTGCGTCTCCTTCACAGGCACTCACGCACAGCTTGCATTCGCAGCATCCACCGCAGTCCACACAGCGGGCCGCTTCCTTTTTTGCCGCTGCTTCGGAAAAACTCAGGTCGACCTCATCAAAATTATCCGTCCTTTTATCTGGATCCATATGGGCGCATACCACCCGGTCGGCCTTATCGATTTCTTCCGGAATTTCCTGCCAGTTGTTTCCGGGAGGATTCTCCAACGCCAGTGCTTCTGCGTACGCATCGAGATTCTCTCCGCTGATAAATCGGTGCATGGCCGCCACTGCCTTGTGGCCGGCTGCAACCGCTTCGATGACCGTTGCCGGCCCGGTCACCGCATCACCGGCGGCAAATACGTCGGCAATGCTGGTCTGCATCGTGTGGGGATTGACTTTGAATGTGCTGCGTGAAGTCAATGAAAGATCCGGCTCTTGCTCAGCCCAGGTCACATCGATTTTCTGACCGATGGCCGGTATAACTGCATCGCAGGCAATGACGAATTCGGATCCCTCAACCGGCACCGGACGCCTGCGACCGCTGGCATCGGGTGGGCCGAGTTCCGTACGAATGCACTCAAACCCTGTCACTTTACCGTCCTGGCTATGGATGCCAACCGGTGCAGTGAGGTACGATATTTCGATACATTCCTCTTTGGCACCCTGTATTTCTTCGGGATAGGCCGGCATTTCCCGTTCGGATCGCCGGTAAACCACCGTCACCGTTTCAGCCCCCAGACGTTTGGCCACACGGGCGACGTCTATGGCAACATTTCCGCCGCCGATGACAATTACCCGCTGTCCGGGAATCTCTCCGCGACCCAGGTTTACCTCTCGCAAAAAACCGACGGCATCGATGACGTTTTCGGCCTGATCTTCTCCCGGTATGTGCATACGGATCGAGTCATGGGCGCCAATTCCTAAAAATACGGCGCAAAAGCCATCTTCCCGAATGTCATCCAGGGACAGATCCGATCCGAGGCGAACGCCGGTTCTGACTTCAATCCCGTGCCGCAGAAGATAATCGATCTCGTTGTCCAGAATATAAGGCGGCAGTCGGTAGTCCGGAATTCCCACCCGGAGCATACCGCCCAGCTGATCAAGTGCCTCGAAAATGGTTATCCGGTAGCCTTTTAACCGTAAATAATATGCCACTGTTAGACCGGCAGGTCCTGAACCGATGACCGCCACCTTCTCCGGCCGGTCTTCGATCTCGGACAGGAGCCACTCGGATGGATTCACCTGGTCTGCGGCAAACCGTTTCAGGGCGCGGATGGCAACAGGCGTATCCACCTCGTCCCTGCGGCATGCTTTTTCGCACGGGGCCGGACAGATGCGCCCCAGGGTCCCCGGCAGGGGAATGCGCTCCATTATGAGCTTGACTGCCTCCTGGTACTTTCCCGATTTGATAAGCGCAACATAACCCTGAACGTTGATCCCGGCCGGACAGGTCTGAACACAAGGGGCACGGTCGTACTTGTCGATACAGTAGGTAATCGGTACTGCCTGAGGGAAGGGCCGGTAGATGGCCTTTCTGGTCTTCGTGCCCACGTCCCATTCATTAGGAAAATCAACCGGGCAGAATTTTTCACACTCCCCGCACCCGGTACAATTGTCGGCGACGTAGCGGGACTTGCGGCGGACCTTTACCTTGAAGTTACCGATAAAGCCGCTGACATCCTCTACCTCGCTGTATGAGAGCAACTCGATGTTCGGCTCCTGGCCTACGGAAACCATCTTGGGCGTACCGATACAGGCCGCACAGTCAAGGGTGGGAAAAGTCTTGTCGTATTGAAGCATGTGTCCACCGACCGTGGGCTGTCTTTCCACTAAATAAGCTTTATATCCGGCCTTGGCCACATCGAGGGATGCCTGCATGCCGGCGATACCCCCGCCCACGACCAGAGTGTTGGTGCAGACCGGGAACCTGGCTGGGGTCAGGTCATATTGGCTCGCAACGCGCAAAATACCGGCACCGATCAGCAGCTTGGCTTTTTCAGTGGCTGCGTCTTCATCCTCGGTGACCCATGAAACATGCTCACGCACACTGACCATGTGAAACGCTCGATACGGATTGAGACCGGCCCGCTCACAGGCGCCCCGGAAGGTCTTTTCATGCATCCGCGGGGAACACGATGCTACAACCACGCGGGTGAGATAATCCGTGCGGATATCATTTTCGATGAGTTCCTGTCCTGGATCGGAACACATGAACAGGTAGTCGCGTGAAACCGTCACGTTCGGCAGCGTCGCAACATAATCGACAACTTCCCGCACCCGAACCCGGTAAGCGATATTAATCCCGCAGTGGCAAATATAAAATCCGATTCGTTCAGACATGTAAGACCTCCTGATCAAAGCCCGGTTCGACATGCTCAGGCATCATCGCTTCATCCCCCACCACCACCGACTCCCATAGCAATTCGGCCAGGTCCCGGACGACAATTTGACTCTCGACCCCGAGTTTTCTTACGACATCATTCAATATGCGAATACAGTAAGGACAGGCCGTGGCAATTATCTCAGCGCCGGTGTCAAGCGCCTCTTTTATTCGTAATCCACCTATGCCCTGTTCGGGGGGATAATCGATCCAGGCACCACCTCCGCCACCCCCGCAACACAGGCTTCTTTCTTTATTGTTGGGCATCTCAACCAGCTTCAAACCGGCAATGCTTTGCAGAACGCGGCGCGGTGCATCAAAGATGCCGTTATGGCGCCCCAGATAACAGGGATCGTGATAGGTGACGATGCGACCAATCACCTGCACCGGCCTTAACCGGCCCTGCTGAATGAGTCGGTCAAGAAGCTGTGAATAATGTTCACAGCTGGCAAAATTCTTCAGATCGGTATAGTAGTTTTTGAATGTGTTCAGACAGTGGGGGGAAGCGGTCAGTATCTTCTGTACGCCGGCACGTAAAATCAGCTCGGTGTTATTATGGGCAAGCTCCGCGAATACATCACTTGCGCCTAGCTGGAGCGCCGGATCACCGCAGCAGCTCTGCTCGCTGCCGAGAGTGCCGAAGGAGATCCCGGCTATTTCCAGCAATTGGGGCAGTGCCCGGCCGGCATTGATGGCATCGAGATCATAGGCCGTGGTACAACAGGTGAACAGGCCATACTCGCCATCAGGTGTGAAGGCAGGAATGTCCAGGCTCTGGGCCCATTCCAGGCGCTTTTGGCGGACACCATTCCAGGGATTGCCGTTGGCTATCAGGCTATCAAGCGGCATCTGAAATTGCTCGGGGATTCTTGCATTGTTGACATTGAGCATCCGCACCGCCTTGATGACGTCGATTATCTTTATACCGCGCGGGCAGTGCAGCCAACACGAATTACAGGTAACGCAGCGCCAGGCGGCCAGATCGACAGACTCCTCGGTGCCGGTGTCCAACGTCAGCTCGCGCAGGATGCGGCGCGGGCTGTAAGACGCAACCTGGTTCCAGGGGCATACGCTCGTGCAGGTGCCGCATTGCAAACAGCTCATAAAGGTTTCACCGACCCTGGCTCTTATATCCTCAACATCGACAACGGATTCTTTGACTGCTTTCTCCTTGACAGTTGCTAAAAATATTGCCAGCGGTCTGTAACACAGATGCGACCATTTCCCAAAAGGAACCTCGATGACAAGCATCGGTACGGCGATCGCCAGGTGGATGACATACATCACATACGTGCCCATGGGCCACTCGGCCAGGCGCAAGACGTGCATGATAATGCCGGTGAGTGTCGTCAAAAAAAGCAGGATCAAAAAAAGCCAGTCGGACAATTCAGAGTAGCGGTGGATCTTTTCTTGCTTCTTGAGACGGCTGCGGAACATTTCGACGGTAATTACCAGCAGGACGCCGGTGGCGTAATAGCCGAAGATACTCGTGAAATGCCAGCTGCTGTCATCGACCTGGAACCAGCGAATGAAAACAATGACCAGTGTCATCATGGTCAGATAACCGGTAACCAGGATGAAGTGCTTCAACCATCGGCTCCGGTCCTCCCCGCATTGCCGCCAGCGCTTCTGGGTTACAAAGTGCAGTACAAAGGCTTTTGCTTCCGTTAGGTACAACCAAAGTGGCACCTTCATATCGCTCATGATGAAGCGATACATTCTGAATGCGTTCGACAACAGGAAAGCCGACAGGATGGCAGCCATTATCAAATCACCGATCTCAATCCAGACAACCGGTGCAAAAGTGTTGACGGAAACGCGATCGGTGATTATCGGCCCGTGACCCAGCCAAAAGAGTAAAATAACGAAAAGGGCGACGAGTGCCAGGGCCACGAATTCCCAAGTCTCAGAGAGATAGAACCGCTTGGCAAGCCCTGTCCAGTCGTACTGAGTGGTTAACCAGCGGCGGGTGGCCATCATGGTCTCGGCCGGTTCGGCCCCCCTGGGACAGTCCTTGTTGCAGTCACCGCAGTAGTAGCACAGCCAGGGCTCGGGCGATTCGAGCAGCTTGTCTCTGAGCCCCAGCTGAAGATAGCGGTAAATTTTGCGTGGAAACGGATTCGATCCACTGGACAGAGGACACGATGCGCTGCAGGTGGCGCACTGCATGCAAATCGCCATGTCCCTGGCACCAAATCTTGCCACCTCGTGAGACAGTTCGGAATCTATACTGTTATTCATCAATCCAGACCATTTCCTTTACTCCAACAGTCCCTGGGTCTTACAAGGCAGAGCTGTCTGTATGTGACCTGGCCCACAGGGCCAGGATTTCTATGTTGCACTAAACGTTCTCCATAACTGCAAACGATCGATCGGCTTTTGTCAGCACATTAACCAGGTGAAGCAGTTCGTCGGCTTCCGGCGGTTTATTCATATAAGCTTCCGGTTCCGGAAAACCGCGTTCGACCGGCGCTTTTTTAAATTTCTGGTAATGGAAGAAGGTTTTTCGGTCCAGGGTCGAGAGCATAATGACCGGGATATGTTTCAGTCTTTGGTCGTGTTTCAAGTCCCGGTACAGCAATGTGTTTTCGTCACGATATTTCATGATGTTCAAAATAATAAGCGCTGGATTTTCTTCGATAATACGCTTCATACCTTTTGTTCCGCATTCCAACAAAACTGGCTCAAATTCGCTGCTGTCCAAAAGATTGTTCAGGAAAATGCGCGTCTCCGGCTCATCATCCATGACAAAAATTTTTTTTCTCTTTTTTGCGGGCGGCACGCGCGGTTCTCCTTGTATTCGGGAGTAATCAAATCATCAAACATCGCCAGCACCCGATTCTCTCCTCTCTTTTAGAGCATGAATCGTGCCATGCGACTTAAAACAAAATTCAGTTTTTATAACAGAGTGTTAGAACCTAAAGCCGGAACTACCCGTGCAAAGCGGATTCAGTTTTGTTGCAAGAACTGCAACATACAGAAGGGGATAAAATGAATTTTTATTTTAAATTCAGAGTTATACACAATTAATGCGATTTGCAACATAATTGCAACGTTTATGCAACACCTTAACGGCTGCAATGGCCAGGATCACCATATCGCAGCTGGCGGACAGCACCAGGCGGAGTGTGTAGGGCATGAAAATAAGTGGAGGGACTATGGGGTGAGGTTAAGTTTTTTCATTTTTCGCCACAGTGTCGTGCGATCAATACTCAACTCGCGGGCGGCTTTCTGCCGGTGCCAGCCGTGCTTGCGGAGTGCCTGCAATAATTTATCCCGCTCGTTCCGTACTGTTTGCGGGCGGTCATTGAGACCATTCGGCTGTTGGGATCTGCGGGTCGCCCTGCCGTCTTGCAGGTATACGGGCAGATGTTCGGGCTGTATAACATCCTGGCGGCAGATGATCAGAGCGTGTTCGAGAATGTTTTCCAGTTCTCTGACGTTGCCCGGATAGCCGTAATCGAGCAGAATTTTCATGGCCGATTCGCATATGCCGATCCGTCGATCATCTCTGGTGGCGCATAATCTGCGCAGTATATGGTGGATCAGAAGCGGAAGGTCGACCCGCCGGTCTTTGAGGTCCGGCAACTCGATTCTGAAGACATTCAGCCGATAAAAGAGATCTTCTCTGAACAGCCGCTTGGCGACAAGCTGATCCAGGCTTCTGTTGGTGGCGGAGATGATCCGCACGTTCACCTTCTGGGTATGCCGGCTTCCCAACGGGTAGAATTCCCGGTCTTCGAGTACGCGCAGCAGTTTAGCCTGGAGCGCAAGCGGCAGATCACCGATTTCATCCAGGAAAATCGTCCCGCCGTCCGCTTCGTTGAATCGGCCGGGCTTGTCCCGTTCGGCACCGGTGAAAGCACCCTTGGCGTAGCCGAACAGTTCCGACTCGAGCAGGTTGTCGGTAATGGCGGCACAATTTACTTTCACCATCGGCTCGTCCGACCGCCGGCTGGCCGAATGAATGACCTTGGCCAGCAGGTCCTTGCCCGTTCCGGTTGCACCTTCAATGAGGATGGTTGCATCAGTGGTCGCCACGACATGGACCGTTTCAAAGATTTTTTGCATGGCAGGATCTTTACCGATCATGTCGTGAAAAGTATATCGCTCCCTGATGGCCTGGTTGAGCTGGCGCACAAGGGTCAGATCGCGAAAGGTTGCCAGACCGCCGACGACTGTACCTTTCTCATTTTTGAGGGGCATATAATAGGCTCGGATCGGTATGGTCTCGCCGTCTTTGGTGGTCAACCTGCCCTGCCCACTGCTGCGGGTGCCTCCGTCGGCGATGGATTCTTTCAGCAGGCTTATATCGTGGGCCGCTGCGCCCTCAAAAACGGCGGAACAGGGTTTTCCCAGGACGTGACGTCGATCAAAACCGGACACCTTCTCGGCCTCACGGTTAAAAAATGTAATATACCCGCCGCGATTAACGGTAAAAATGCCGATACCCAGATTGTCCAGGATGATCTTGAGATTACGTTCTTCATGATGAATGCGATTGACGAGGTCGGCAATCGGGGTGTGGTCCTGTAAAATGGTCAAGCATCCCGCCAGGCTGCGCGCTTTATCATAAATCGGTGTGGCCAGTCGGGTGAGCAGACGTCTGGTAGCTTCTTCATTTTGAATTTCGATCTCGGGTTCTTCAAGGGAAAGCTCGTCATTACCTTTGATCAGACAACGGGTCATACATGGAACGCCGGTGAAAACTTCCCGGCAGTCCTTTCCGATAACTTCAATTTCTTTAAGGCCCATCAATGCCTGGGCGGTATAGTTCATGGACGAGATTTGGCGGTCAAATCCCACCGTAAAAGCGCCGATGCTCAGCTCGTCCAGCAGCTCCAACCACTGGTCGCACATTATTGAGAGGCCGTTTTGGTTGTTTTTTATATTCATTCTGGTGGTCCTGCATTCAACGGGAAGCCTGCTCGATCGGCAGTTCAATAGTGAATTTACTCCCCTGCCCCTTGCGGCTGTCGACGATGACCTTTCCATCATGACGTTCGACAATGCCATACACCGTCGAGAGTCCGAGCCCCACACCGTAACCTTCATTTTTGGTTGTAAAAAACGGTTCGAAAATATGGGGCAGATCTTCGGGGGCGATCCCCGGCCCATTGTCTGAGACGATGATTTGCACCTGCCCGTTGGGAGCCGCATAGCGCCCTTTTAGGGTCAGTGTGCCGCCATCGGGCATGGCATCGATGGCATTGAAAATCAGATTGATGACACATTGCTGCAGCTGGTTAAAGTCGCCGGTGATTGGCGGTATTCCCGGCTCGATGGAAATCAGTGGCCGGATGTTGCTCAACTCGAGTTTATGCTGGCTCAGGATCATGCAGCGATTGAGCAATTCGTCAACTTTCACCTCTCCAAAATCCGGTGGCGACTTGCGCGAAAAAGTCAGGAGGCTGGAAATTATATCCGAGCAGCGTTCGGTTTCATTCTCCACCAGGTCGAGGTAGCGCTGGAATTTTTGTCGCTGCTTTTCGTCCAAAGCACCGCGATTTATGATTCGGATCATCAACCTCAGATAGTTCAGTATCCCGGAAAGCGGATTATTAATTTCGTGTACCACTTTAGTTTGGGGTCTGTAGGCAAAAAAGACGCCCAAAACTGCCTAATTTTCAATTCAGTATCAATAATATCAGCTACTTAGCCAATTTTGATTTTTTGCGAACCCCGAAAAGTGTAGGCAC
>Ga0126326_1000165_pt1 | contig 30677 bp, 25 predicted proteins | sample InaspJWI67metaG_FD_94485 | JGI IMG/M metagenome (GOLD analysis project Ga0126326, IMG submission 94485) | Marine gutless worms symbiont microbial communities from Oahu, Hawaii - Inanidrilus sp. 1 OAHU.JWI-67 metaG | ecosystem: Host-associated > Annelida > Digestive system > Unclassified | place... | reverse complement strand
TCGACTTCACCATCCGCAACGCCTGGCAGAAGTAATTAGAGGAGTTAAATTTGTCAATGGTGTCGAAGAAAAACGGATTGCCGCCTAATTTCTTCATACACAACTATTGACTATATCTCGGTTGGGGGTTATGGGTTGCAGGTTATGAAAAAGGTTTATTTAGTTAATTGAGTTCTTTGGGTTTATTGAGTACTGCGCCAAACTGACGGATGCATTCTGCATGAGGCTTTAAATAATCCACTGGCTATTTCTTGTAGTCCTTTGAGATTAATGATTTTTTTCTAACACGGCAATTTTGCTAATCGTCGGCACCGCTCCATTTTCTTGCTGCTCATCATCTCAATTCCTATCTATCCCATATTTTAATACTCCACCATATCCTCTCCTTACCTCTCGCCACTTTTTAAATGGCAATTGGTGTTTGAGTAACCCTCCCGGGCTAGAATCATCTATCTGAGTTTTTTCTAACAACTTGATAATGCGGTCTCTATCTTTGGTTCGAGATATCTGGAGCTGTAGTCTTTCAATCAGAGAAGGAATTTGGGGAGCAGGTTGTTTGGTAATTTTTTTCCCTCGGATCAAGGTGATGGGTGAATTGGTATACGGTTAAACTACATCCTGAATTTTTTAAAGGTGATTATGAGGTTTGGGGGAAGATGTGGGTGATTAAAGTATTTTAATAGTATAATCAATTGGTTAATTAGAAATATACCTTTTCAAGTTACAGCTCCGCCGGGTGAGTTACACAAAATTACGCCTAACCTGGACTTGTCAAGTATCTTTGTATAGTGTTGTAATACATTTGGATGTTCAAAAAGTAAACGTTCACATATTGAACATAAAATTAATTTTGTGTCAAGCAAAAATATGCATTTTTACCAAATGGTTACCAATTTTAAAAATTTTTTCCGCTTGATGGATCTCATTTCATCTGATATGAGAATCGAGTTTTTATCTGTAAACCCATGTTATTTTCATTCTAATTTAGCATTTAATTTCAAATGAATGGTTTATCGAAAATTATTAATTCACTTCGATTTCGATTGATGAATGATGCAGTTGATCAGGATTGGTGTGAAAACCTTATGTGGATCTTAACTCTGCTTTTTCCGGCACTGATGACGGTTAAGCACGGAGCCAGCGTTGTTTTTTACCTTATAAGCGCTGTCTCAATTTATCAGGTGGTAAAGAAACGCCCAAAACTCAACCTTCTCTCGAAGTACCTGCTGACTAGTTTAATTTTTTTGTTTGCCGTTTCATTGGTTAGCCTGTTAAATGCCGAAGATATGGTCAATGGTATAAGGCGTTTGAAAAAGATCTTTCATTTTTTAATACTCATTTCGATTCTCCCGGCCATGGCAACGGTAAGAAAGGATTTGGCATTTCCATATTTAATCGGGTCCTGTATCGGAGGATTGGTGGTATTTAGTATTACTGCATATCAGGTTCACATTGTAGGTGTTACACGTGCTATCGGTTTTTATAATATAATCATGGTTGGTTCGATGGCGGTTATTTTAGCACTATCGATTTTTATCGGATTATTTCTCGTGAAAAACAATAAGGTTTTTTTCTATCTACTGTTGTTATCACTGGCTTCTGCACTCTATGCAGCGATTTTATCAGGCACCAGAGGTGCATGGCTTGGATTTTTAGTCGGGGTCCCGCTGGGAATATTCCTGATGAGAAGAGCTTTTCCTAAAAAGAAACTCATACATGCATCTTTGATAGCAATTCTGATATTCGTGTCGGCAGGTATTATCGGTAAAAATATGATAATTCAAAGATGGGAAACTACATTGCATTATATGAAGGTAAAAAAAACAGAAGAATCAAAGACGACAGCTATCGGCGTCAGATTTTTACTGTGGGAAGCTGCTTTAAAAATGTGGTCACGCAGTCCTGTGCTGGGTACCGGATTAGGTGATTATGAGCATGATTTGGTAAAAATGGTTACAAACGGGGAAACAGAACCTCCAGATATAAATAATACAGCAATCGCTTATGCACACAATATTTTTTTAGATTCCCTGGCTTGTACAGGAATATTAGGGCTTTTGGTTATGACATTTGCAACGCTTGGGATGCCGTTGCTATTCTTTTCTAAAGCGATAAAATCATCAAATATTGACTTCGATTTGTACGCAGCCGTTTTTGGCGTTGTATTTATTATTGCCTTTTGTATATTTGGTCTGACAGAAAATTGGTTGGCCCACAAGCAGCTGGTTATGACATATACGCTGTTGCTGGCGATAATGGGGACGCGTTTTGCATTAAAAACCGATTGAGAAAAGCTAATATGACTTATGAAGATGGCATTAGTGTTATTATTCCAAATTATAATGGTCGGCATCTATTAGAGAAAAATCTGCCATCCCTGTACTCAGCGTTAGAAAACGCCAAAACACCTCTTGAAGTTATTGTTTCGGATGATTACTCGACAGATGATAGTATCGAATTTCTGAAATTTAGCTGTCCTTCGGTTCAGATCGTCAGCACTTCTGCAAATTCAGGCTTTTCAAAAGCTTGTAACACGGGTATTGCAATAGCAAGATACCGCTATACATGTATAGTTAACTCGGATGTGACCTTTAATGATGACTATTTCCGAAATTCGATTAAATATTTTAACAATCCGAACCTGTTCGCGGTAAAAGGAGATATTGTAAATTATCGCGAGCGCTATGACGACATTCTTGACATCAACAGAGATATCATCGTTTACTTTAAACGCGGACATATTATTTTCAAAAATGCGGATAATTTCGAACCTAAAAAATACGATTTCAAAACTGTCCTGCTTGGCTGCTGTTTTATTTGCCACACAGATCTGCTGAAATATCTTGGTGGGTTCGATGAAATGTTTTCGCCTTATTATCGAGAAGATCTCGATCTGGCACTGACGGCAATTAAAAGTGGCTATGCGGTGCAGTATATACCGGATTGCAAGGTCTATCACAAAATCGGCTCCACTATCGGCACCACCCAGCCCCCCGTAAAAAAACAACTGATAGCAAAGAGAAATAAGTTTTTACTCACCTGGAAGCACCTGGATACAGCCCCCAGATGGACGATACATGTTCTGTTTATATTTTTATCATTTATTTCACGCTGGATCGTTTTTGATTGGAAATGGTATGCCGCATTAGTGTCCGCCTTAATTCGTTATGCCAGATTTAAGTGCAAATCACAACACATCGATTAGAAGAGATCTCATTCAATCACTATTTACGAATTTCCAGTAAAACTCGCAACCGCCCCCATTCCCGATTCAGGAATATTGAATTCTGACGACGGCAAACAAAAACAGCCATAAGCCTTCACAGCATATGGCTGTTTTTCTGGGGAAACGGACTGGGAAGTTTTAATCCTGTTATTACTGCTGGTTGCTATTCGACACTAATCCGATCTTTATTGATCTCATATGTTTTTGGTCCAATACCGGATACTTTCATGATATCCTCGGGCTTTTCAAATGGTCCGTTGGCTTTTCGAAACTCGATAATCTTAGCGGCATATGAGGGTCCGATTCGCTGGAGTTTAACAAGCTGTTCAACTGTAGCCGTGTTAATATTAACCTTTTCAGTGTTCTCAGCGCAGACTGCTCCAGAAATAGCAATGATGAAGACAATAGTACTAATGATCGTCCAAACTCTTTTCCACTGTCGCATACCGGTTCTCCTTTCTGATTTTAGCCCTTAAGCTCCATTTCCCACTCGCTGAATTCACCACAGAATTATTAGCGCTCTTTCATTCTGTTGACAATCCCACTAATTTCGTATTCTTATGACACCCAAATAATCAACAAATCTTAATAAATCTTTCGAATTCAGAAAACTGTCGTAATAAAGGAGCAAGTAGCGAGATGAGTTACAATATCGATACAATAGAAGTGCATACCAATGTCATCATGACAACGGAATCATTGAAGGCAGTCGTGGAAAACACCAAAAAAACTGCCGGAAAGAATGAGAAAGGCCGATTAAAGGTGGACACGGCGGACGCGGTGGGGCAGATGGTCTCCCGTTTTCTGCTGGAAAACGATTTCGAAGCTTTTGCAAAGGATGAAAGCAATTATCCGCCGTTCGGATGAAAATGTCTTATGCTTTCAGCTGGGTGTGTATCTTTTGCATGGCCTGTAGGAATTCTTCACGAACCTTTTCCGCAAAGGGATTGTAATGGGTCATGTCCACAAACAGCTGCCAGGTATCATGCTCCACAACCCCCAGGATGTGCAGCAACCGTTTATACCCTTCCGTATCGATCTCAAGCTCCTTGGCACCGAAATTAGATAAAGATCGGCCGATAAAATGAGTCAATGCCAGGCTGACCGCAATCTGCCGGTCATGGTTTTCCGGAGTTGTATCGATCACGGTCAGCCCTTTGGAAGACAGGTAGGATTTGATTTTAGCGAATAATTTGTCTGCGATTCTGACTTTACACAGCGCAATTTTCATCCCCTCAAGGGAGTTAGCAGCGCTGTCCGGTCCGAACATCGGGTGGGTAGCGAGGATGGGAACCGTTTGGGGAAGCAGTTCGGTCATCCATTTCACCGGATTCACTTTGACTGAACACACGTCGATGACTAACGAATCCGGCTCAAGAAGCGGCGCCATCTGTTTCAGTGTGTCTCTGAAAACCGAAATGGGTACCGCCGGAACAACGATTTTCTGGCGACATACATCCACCATATCTGCGGTGCGGATTCTTTTGTTGTCGCCATCGAGTATCAGCTTGCGACGACTGCAAATAAGCACATCATAATCATCGGCAAGATATCTTGCCGCCAATTTCCCAAAACGTCCGTATCCAATAATGCCGATCATGTCTGCGTGTGTTGGGTTGTTTGTGTTTATTGCGTTTGTTGGGTTATTGCCTTGTCTGAGAATTATGATTCATTCAACGCAATGAATCCAATATACCCTTAAACGCAATGAAATCTATATCCTTGCTTTCTGCCGCAGGGCAAAATCCGTTAGCACCAGCGCCGCCATTGTCTCCACGATCGGCACTGCGCGCGGCACCACGCAGGGATCATGCCGGCCTTTTGCCTCGAGCACCTGTTTTAGACCGTCAAAATCAGCGGTTTCCTGAGGCAGTCCGATGGTCGCCGGTGGTTTGAAGGCAACCCGAAAATAAATCGGTTCCCCATTCGATATGCCGCCTTGGATTCCACCGGAATAATTGGTCTTCGTACCGAGTCGATCCCTTTTTGTTATGAACGGATCATTGTGTTCGGAGCCGCGCATCCGGGTGCCGGCGAATCCGGAGCCGATTTCAAATCCCTTGGTTGCCGGAATCGACAGCATGGCCTGGGCCAGGCGGGCTTCGAGTTTGTCAAATACCGGTTCACCCCATCCGGGAGAGACATTGCGGCACACACAGGTAATAATGCCGCCGAGTGAATTCCCCGCTTCTTTGGCTGCCATGATGTCTTTCTGCACCAACTGAACTGTCTTCTGATCGGGGCAGCGAACAATATTTTGATCCACCTCACGGCGCTCTATCCGCTGCATGTCGATTTCGGAGGCCTCGATCTTGCCCACCGAGCTTACCCAGGCGACGATATCGACGCCATAGGATTGTTTCAGAAACTTTTCTGCAATCGCCCCCGCGGCCACGCGACCGATGGTTTCGCGGGCACTCGAGCGTCCTCCGCCGCTGGATGCACGGATGCCGTATTTCATCTGATAGGTAAAATCCGCATGTGATGGACGTGGAATTGAGCGCATACGATCATAATCCGAAGGCCTCTGATCTTTGTTGGCGACAAACAAAGCAATGGGGGTGCCGAGGGTGATCCCGTTTTCTACGCCGGACAGGATTTTTACCTGGTCTATCTCCATGCGATCGGTGGTTAACCTGCTTTGTCCCGGGCGGCGTCGGTCCAACTGCGGCTGGATATCCGCTTCAGTCAAGCGTATATTGGGTGGAAAGCCGTCCACGATCGCTCCCACGCCGCTGCCGTGAGATTCTCCAAATGTCGTAACTTTGAGTATGGTTCCGAATGAGCTGGACATAGTTAAAATGCCTTATTCATTTCTATTCTCAGTGGCTATGGGGTCGATTTGCTGGTTAAATTTATTGTTTTATTGGTTGAATTTGTTCAATTTGAGTTTATCTTCATTATTTTTTAACAAAAAACCAATCAAACCAGTAAAACCAAATTAACCAATAAAACCAATTAAACAGCTTTATTCTAGCAACTGCTCAAACACTTCCCAGAAGTTTGGAAAGGACTTCTTGACGCACATTTCATCTTTTATCCTGGTGCCAGGAGTCTTCAAACCGGCAAGGGCAAAGCTCATGGCAATACGGTGATCATGGTACGTATCGATAACAGCACCTTTGGGTTTGCCACCCTTTATGATTAGGCCGGTATTGCTGCACTCGGCTTCGATGCCCATTTTTGACAGCTCTTCGGCCACTACACTCAATCGATCGCTTTCTTTTGCTTTCAGATGGGCGACGTTTTCTATCACCGTCGTTCCCTCGGCAAAGGCAGCCACCACGGCCAGGGTGGGCACCATGTCCGGCATATCCGCCATATCGACGCTGATGGCCGTCAACGGTCGGCCGCTGACCTGAATTCCATCTTTATCATACCGGACGTCACAGCCCATCATTTTAAGACATTCGGCAAAACGCACATCACCCTGGCGTGTATCTTTTGATGTGTATTTTACCTTAATGCTGCGGCCGGTGATTGCCGCCGCTGCCCAGAAGTAACCGGCCTGGGAATAATCGGGCACCACTGCATAGTCACCGGCTTGGTACTTCTGGCCGTTTGTAATCTCAAACTGCGAATACCCACAGCGATTTACGGTGAGACCGAAGCTTTGCATGACATCCAGCGTCATATCGATATACGGTTTGGAAACCGGGCCGCCGGTGACATTAATTTCAACCGGTTCTTCGGCAAAAGGTGCAATCAGCAGCACCGCTGATAAAAACTGGCTGCTTATACGACAATCTATATTAATTTTACCGCCTTTTATTTTTGTACCGGAGACTTCCACCGGCGGGCAACCATCGTTGTTCAGCGACCGTGCGTCGATTCCCATCTGGATCAGGCTGTCAAGCAGGTCTTGTATCGGCCGTTGCCGCATGCGCCCGGTTCCTGTCAACTTATAGGGTCCTTGCCCCAGAGCAACAACGGCGGTCAGCAGGCGCATGGAGGAACCGGAGTTGCCGAGATCTATCGGATGATCAGCGGGTTTAAATTTCCCCCCTGCTCCCTGGATATTAACATGGCCTGTTTCTTCTCTTATTTCAGTGCCGATCTGCCTCAGGCAGGACAGGGTGAGCAGCGTATCTTCACTTCTAAGATAATTTTTAATATTGCATCTGCCATCGGACAGGGCAGCTGCAATCAGCATCCGGTGGGTGTAGCTCTTCGACCCCGGCACGGATACGGTCGTGTCTTTGATTTTTCCCGGTTTGATTTCAATCATTTGTATGTCAAGTTTGTTCTATTCGCCTTGGCTGAATACCCATATCTCGGTATTTATAGTTTCATGGAGCTGCGGCTTTGCATTCGGCGATACCGATGCAGTCGACGCAAGGATATGCGCCGCACCAGCCTTCTTTCAGATTTTGTGTCGTCCACAGTATAAAATTTTTCGATAACTGCAGCAATATCCTCTTTCAACGACTGATGCTTTCTTTCTTCAAACAGGTAAATCAAAACAGATTTGGTTATGACGAATAGAAGAATAAAAAAGGTTACCGGAAATACAATGCTGTCGAACAGGTAGCCGGCAATAATTTGAAGCGTCCAGATGGCGATGTTTCTGGTTTTATCTTTATAGTACTGAGTCTGTTCGCGGATATGTTCTTTGGCTCTTTCGAACTTATTATAAAAATCAAAATGGGAAAACCAGCCTTCATTGCTCTTTAGTTCGTCGGGAAATAATCGACGATTGAGCGTATTAATGCTAAACTCATCCTTGATGCCTTCAAAACTCTGCTGAGATTCTCGAATCAAAGGGGCGGTTATTTTTTCAGACAATAGTGCGGCACCGGATATTGAAAACGGGAAGACCAAATAAAATACAACGGTAAACATGACCGTAAAGAATGTTGCTTCCCGGGTTATCCGCAAAATCCTTGGAAATTGGGGGAAAAACCATTTAATTATAAATGAACTCAAGATGGCAAACAGAGCCAGCGCGAAACACCAGTGATCAATCAGCGCCACTGCCTTGATCACCAAACGGGTTAATAATATTACGGTGCCCCCGGCCAATGCCGTTTTCCAGGCGATATCGACATAATCGTAAACGGATTGCACCAGATCGCCCAATTCCAGATTGAATCCGACACCGATCTCGGAACCCTCGATAACGGCCAGGCCGGTTTTGATGCCGGACAATATCAAAAAACCGGTAACTGCCTTGTTCAACGAGTTTTTTAAATATTTCTCGTTGGATTCAGCAATTTTTCCCATACCCAGCTCGTGGATAGGCCTATCGATATATCCGACCGCCGCAATGCCTATGCCAATCACTAACAGTATGATGGTTATTATCCTGGTCGTTCGTCGTGAGTCCATGATAATTTCCGCAAAGATAGATTTCCAAATCCCGCCGATTGCAAGATCACTTTAAATCTCTTAAACCACTCCTATTTTGAGCCGGCGCTAAATCCGGTGTTTGCTTGGCTCGTTCGAGTCCTCTGAGGCGCCGGTTAATATCATGCCGTCACCAGGATACACTTTGCGAAGGCTTCGCGGTGTCGGACTCGGAACTTCCGGCCATTGCCCGAGTTGCGGTTCGGAACCTTGCAACGCAGTCGGTGTTGGTTCTTTATCCATCATTTTCGGCTCGACGCGGACATCGACTTCAGGCACCGTTGTACTGAACTCGACGGCGATATTGTTGGGATCGAATGTGTAAATGGAGTGGATAAACCCGTGATCAACAACCTCTGAAACCCAGAAATCAGCACCCTCCAATTTATCCTTCAACTCCCACAAATCATCATGGCTGGCAACTTCAAATGAAACATGGTCAAACGCCAAGGATCCCTTAACCGGTGCACCGTGGTCCTTTTCCTGGATCTTTTCAACATGCGGCCATTCAAAAAAAGCGATCATGTCATGCTCAGAGATCTCAAAAAAATAATGTCGATAACCGGGATGCCCTAACCCGGCCACCAGACGCATGCCCAGCAGATCCCGCCAAAAACGGATCGTTGTATCCATATCATCGGTCACCATCGCCAGATGATTGATGCCGGTGTATTTTACCATCTTACTTCTGCTCCACGTAAACCCTAAGATTACATAATCATTAGGCTTTGATTTTATATCATAAATAAGGATTTTTTTCGATAGACGATATATGACCTGATCGCTTACGAGGAGGAGCACCCACCCATAAGGCAACGGAAAATGCTTTACCGGCATTACTCTCAGGTTCGACCAAAACTCTCCGAAAGGCCGGTCCGGAAAGCACTGAAGTAATTCCCGGCGCATGTATTCGGGCGGCAATTGAGTGCATCCGTTTGGAAACCGTCAGCCCCGGATCATGGTCAGCAGCATCTTAAACTGCTCGAGCGCATGCAGCGCATGGGGAACATCAGCCGGCATGATCAGCATCTGGCCCGCTTCAACCGTATGGGGATCTCCACCGATGGTGATTTCTGCTTCCCCGTCTATAATATATACGACTGCATCAAAGGGCGACGTATGTTCACTGAGCCCCTGTCCTTTGTCGAATGAGAACAGCGTGATGTTTCCGGTATCTTTTTTTAACAGCGTTTTGCTAACGACTGAACCGATGGCATATGTAACATTTTCAGCCAGATGGAAGGGCGTACCCTTTTTTATCTCTTCAGCTTTCTTGTCCATTTATTTCCTCCCAATAAATATTCGTTTGGCCTATCGGCCATTTGGTTAAGCCGGCAATAGCAGTTAAATTTTAGACCATCAGTCATAGTTCAACCGCAAAGGCACCGAGCCACATAGATTATAATATAATTCTATTGATTCTTATTGTGAAAGCTCACTTAAAAATAGTCCACCGCAGACGGAAAGGTCCACCTGCGGCGGATCAATTTTTGATCGAAAATATTCAATGAGCTTGTCAAACCGGCACCCCGGCCTTGAACAGCACGGCGTTACCTTCGATAATATATTTTTGCACCGCGGCAGGGATGAAGAGGGAAGTCCCTTTTTTCAGCGGGATGCTTTCGTGGTTGCCTGCATCGGATATGTCGGCAGCCCCTGATGTGCAGAGTATTATTTCCGCACTCCGATTGACTGCACTTTCATAAACGCCGGTTGGATTCACCGAAATTGAAGAAAGAACGAATTCCTCCGCATCGCCGCAATAAAAATGCTCCTGATCCTCAGAGATGGTCGGTTCAAGGATTTGAACCTTTCTTTCTTCGAAATTAAGGACTTTCATCAGTTCCTGGACATCGATATGCTTTGGTGTCAGACCGCCTCTGAGAACATTATCAGAGTTAGCCATCAGCTCGATGCCCACACCTTCAAGGTAGGCGTGTAATTCGCCTGAGGGTAAAAACATCGCCTGCCCCGGCCGGAGCTGGATTAAATTTAAAAACAAGGGCGACAGTATGCCGATGTCACCCGGGTATTCTTGAGCCAGCTGCAGGATCCATCTGAAAACCGGTTCCTCTGCGGCTAACAATTCAGCATTGGACGCGACTTGGTCTGCTGTCTCCTTTTTTAATTCCGGCGACAGGGTCATCAACGAATAAAAGAACGATTTTAAACCGCGCGAATTCGGATCGTTTTGTAATATCCCCAGCGATTCATCCAATCCACGGGTGCCGATTCTTTTTAGGAGCGCCAGGATTTCGGTTATATTTCGAAAACCGTTCAACGCCCAAAACGGTGTCATTGCACAGATGCATTCGGGTTTGTGGTTTTCGTCTTTGTAATTTCTGTTTGGTGCATCCAGGGCCAGGTCCCTATCATTTTCTTTCCGATACCCTTCACGGGCTTGGGATATACTTGGATGGGCCTGCAGAGAAAGCGGTCTGGCAGCTGCCAGTACCTTAAACAGATAAGGAAGCGTATTTTGAAATTTATCTGCGACGGTTTTGCCGAGTATTTGAACCGGATGCGCGGCGATGATTTTTTCCAATGATACCCATGTACCGTTCACTTTTGCCAAAGACGGCGCCTTGGGATGAGCGCCCATCCACAGTTCGGCCTGGGGCATATTCGGATCCGGACGGGTGCCGATCAGCTCGGGTATGGCGGTATGGGACCCCCACACATATTTTTGCACCGGATTCTTTAAGATATAAAATCGACCCAAATTTCTCATTTTTTGTTTTTTTTATTCAATTTCTGCCGATAATGGTTTTAGCAAATCAATTTTTTAATACCGGAACCTGTTGGGTTTGGCAGTCAAATACAAAACAAAAACAGGTTATTATTAAATAAGCACCTTGAAAAGATAATGCAACTATCTTCTGAAGCATGCACAATTAATGCAACGCTGACCACACCGAACCATAAAAACCTGTCGGTGGGTGACAATTGCCAATTCATGTCGATAAGTTTATGATTTACGGGTTAAAAGGTCGTAATATTAACAACTTACGCCAGAGTTTTAAACAGCGGTGATAAAATGAGCATTATTAAAAAGCATCCTGCGATAATCATGGGTTTGGGAATTACCATACTTTTTTTGATTCTGGGCCTCGTTCGATTAGATTTTTTCGATGCTATGGATCTGAAGGTTTATGACATGATGATGAAATTGCGCGGTGCTGCCGGTGCTGCAAACCAGGTGGTCCTGGTGGATATTGATGACGATTCCATCGAAAAGCTTGGCCGCTGGCCTTGGCCGCGTTCCGTGCTGGCCAAAGGGGTTAAATACATAAACACCGGTAAGCCAAAAGTTATCGGTTTGAACATCATCCTCAGTGAACCACAAAAAAATGAGGGACTGAAAGAGCTAAAGCATCTTGAAACCCTTTTTAAACAGCAGGTCCTTGATCAAGCCGGCCCGGGGGGCAGCGGTTTTCTGCGGGCACTCACAGACACCCAGAAAAGGCTCGATCATGACCGGCAACTGGCTGAAGCCATTAAAAAATCCGGAAAAGTCATTCTGCCGGTATTTTTAAAGCAAGCAGCCACAGCCGCTGAACGCAGCAGCGATCTGGACGAATTGCTGCTCGCACAATCGGTCCAGAACTTACGCAGTCCGGCAGGTATTGCCTACCCGCGCTCCAATGAGATCACCCTGCCCCTCCCGTCATTTTTCAACAGTGCCAAAGGCATCGGCCACATCAATCTATTCTATGATCCGGACGGAACGGCCAGAAGGGATCAACCGCTTTATGAATTCAGCGGTATTTTTATTCCGTCTTATGCACTGCGACTTGCATGCGCTTATTTAAACGTTCCGATCAATAAAGTCCGCGCCAATTTGGGGTCTTCCATCTATGCGGGTTCACTGAAAATCCCACTCACGGTCAACAATGAAATCTTGGTTAACTTTAAAGGGTCAGCCGGATCCTTTAAACGCTACTCCTATTTTGATGTGATCAATGACAAGGTCCCGTCCAAAGTTTTTAAAAATAAAGTTGTACTGGTGAGTCCGTCAGCCGCCGGAATTATGAATCCCCTCAGCACGCCCACCGACGCTACCATGCCGGTCGGAGAGTATTCGGCCCACACGGTCTGGTCCATTTTAAATAAAAATATGATTCAACAGCCCGTCTGGGATCATGCGGCAGAGCTTCTTTTTATTCTTATAATCGGGCTCATTATCACTTTTGTCTTCCCTCGCTTCAAAGCGCTGATCGCCGGCATTGTTTTTGTTGGACTGCTTTCTCTATTAATCGGTAGCTCGTCTTATTTTTTTATATCCAATGGTCTGTGGGTCCGAACCACCTACCCGCTTCTCCTCCTGGTTCTGGGCTACATCGGGGTCATCAGTTTAAAATACTTTGTAACCGAATCAAAGAAAGAAAAAGTAGAGGGAGAATCTGCTGAAACCAACCGCATGCTGGGCCTTTCTTTTCAAAGCCAGGGTATGTTGGACATGGCCTTTGATAAATTCCGGCGTGTCCCGGTCGACGACGTGTTGAAAGATCTTCTATACAACCTGGCCCTTGACTTCGAACGCAAACGCCAGTTCAACAAAGCGGCGAGTGTTTACGAATACATTGAAAACCATGATAAAAACTTCAAGGATGTCGTTCAAAAGAAGCACCGGTTGATGCAGGCCAGTGAAACCATGGTGTTCGGCGATGGATTGCTGGGTGGTTCGTCCGGCGATGAACTGACATCGACCGCTACCGATACCCGGCCGACCCTTGGAAGATACGAAGTGCTCAAACCGCTCGGGAAAGGCGCGATGGGCATTGTCTATCTCGGAAAGGACCCCCGCATCAACCGTACCACTGCCATCAAAACTTTTCGATTCGAAGATGATTTCGATCCTGAAGATGTCGAAAAAATGAAAACCAAATTTTTTCGGGAAGCGGAAAGCGCCGGTACCCTCTCCCATCCGAATATTGTAACCATTTACGATGCCGGCGATGAACAGGACCTGGCTTACATTGCCATGGAATTTCTGGAGGGTACTGACCTGGAAAAATACACGCGCAAGGACAGCCTGTTGCCCATGATCAAGGTGGTCGACTACACAGCCGATATTGCCGACGGCCTTGATTATGCCCATCAAAGGGGTGTTGTTCACAGAGATATCAAACCCGCCAATATCATGCTGCTCAAATCGGGTGTCGTGAAAATCACCGATTTTGGTATCGCCCGAATTACGGCAACATCTCAAACGCAAACCGGCATTGTTAAGGGAACCCCCTATTATATGTCACCGGAGCAGATTTCCGGATTGAAAGTGGATGGTCGATCGGATATTTTTTCATTGGGGGTAATGATGTTCCAGTTGCTCACCGGAAAGGTACCATTTCGAGGAGAAAACCCGGCGGCACTGATGCATCAGATAATGAACGTACCCCATCCGAATCCAAAATCGATAAACCCGAAAATAATCACCCCCCTGGTTGGCATCATCGACAAAGCTCTGGAGAAGAATCGGGAAAAGCGCTTTCAAAAAGCTTCGCAGATGAGGGATTTACTGCGGGAAATCCGCCGCAAGGTCAATACTGTCATTGCCAAAAAGAAATCCGGGGAACGGCCCAGCCCGGCATAGCTCGCTTTTTCTTACTACCCATGACAGACGCTGCCGTAAACAGGGAACGATATCGGCCTGGCGAAATCCATGGCAGACTATGGCTTGCAACATCCTGTCATTTTGAGGAAAAATGTGGCAAGTGTTGACCAAGTTCAATTTTTATTATAAAATTATAGACAATTTTCCGGGTGATACTGACTACTCCATGCATGTATCTCCCCGAATTTTACCGCTCTTGCAAGAGCATTCCGGCACCTAGCCTGACAATAATTCGGCCCATCGATCAAATGATTGACATCGAGTCTACAGGTATAACCGACATCGGTAAAAAAAGAAAAGGCAATGAAGACGCACTGCTTGTGGACGATGAATTGTATCTTTACATCGTTGCCGATGGAATGGGCGGCCACCGGGCTGGAGAGGTGGCCAGCAAACTGGTGGTCGAGTCCATCCGGGACTACATGAAACGCTTTAGGGACGGCGAAAAGGTTGAGGAATTGGAAGATACCGACCTTTCGCTCTCCAAGGAAGCCAATCGCATTCTTGCCGGCATAAATCTGTCCAACCGTGTGGTACATGAGATTGCGAGCAGCAAATATGCCTATCAAGGCATGGGGTCGACCGTATCGGTTCTCTATTTCAACGCGCAGACATTAGTTGCCGCCAACGTTGGAGACAGCCCTATTTATCTAGTTCACAAAGGCGACATAGAGCTTCTCTCTGTTCCGCACACCGTTCTGGCTGAACAGGCAGCCATTGATCCCGAAGTAGCCGAACAGCTGGGTGATGAATTTAAGCACATGCTCACCCGGGCGATGGGAGCGGAAGCAGCTGTCAAAGCCAGTGTCTGTGAAATACCCTATTTCAAGGACGACATTCTGGTGATGAGTTCCGATGGTTTATCAGACTTGGTTTCTCCAGACGAAATACTGGAAATTGTTACAAAACACCGTCCGGAAATCGCCTGTCAATCCCTGGTGAATCTTGCCAACAACCGCGGCGGAACCGACAATATTACGGTGATCGTGATCGGGATCAACAATACCGGAAACAATAACGGTAGAATGAAGGATTTAATTACACGGGTAACCGATAATTTTTTCAATATTGCTTCAAAAAAGAAAACAAGAAATGTAAGAGGGTAATGAAATGCCGATTTTATCACTTAAATTCAAAAATAATACCATTGCAGAATATCAGCTTGAAAAAGGCAAATCCATCACCATTGGTCGACGCGGCAACAATGATATAATCATCGAGAACCTTGCAGTATCCGGCCATCACGCCAAAATTGACTCGGTAGGCGAAGGTTTCGTGTTAACCGATCTGCAAAGTAAAAATGGATGCTTTGTAAACGAGCAGTTGGTGACGTCCCACTGGCTCAACAACAAAGATATCATTACCATCGGCAAACACACCCTCGTGTTTAATTTCCAGGAGGGCGAATCCAAGCAGCAGGGCCCGCCCGGCGAGATGGACCAAACCATGGTCATGGACACCAGCACTTTTCGCAGCATGGTGGCCAAAAGCGCGCCCAAAAAAGCCAAAAAAGCAGCCGCGCCTGCGGCTCAGAAAAAGCAAGCTAACGGGCTTCTATCCTATCTTTCCGGTGGGGACGGAGAAATTGAGCTGAACAAGAAGCTGATCAAAATCGGAAAAGATTCTTCTTCAGATATCGTTACCAGCGCTTTTGGGATCGGCCAGACCGCTGCAACCATCAGCATGCGACCCAATGGTTACCACCTGAGTTATGTCAGTGGCCTGTCTAAAGTTAAGGTTAATGGTGAAGCGGTCAAGGATTCCACCCTGCTCAAAGAATTTGATGTTATCGAGCTGGGATCTTTGAAAATGCAGTTTTTTTGCAAAGAATAGATGAACATAGCCTTTGTCCACTATCATCTGAAAACCGGTGGTGTCACAACTGTCTTGCGCCAGCAGATTGAGGCGGTGCACGCCGGTAATCGAGTATTGGTTCTGACCGGCTCCCCCCCTGAACCAGCCTTTCCTGCCCCTATTGCTGTTATAAAAGGTCTCGGCTATGACAATCCCTCCCGGGCTGCACCGCCACCTGAAAAAGTTGCCGAGTCGATGATCAAAGCGATACACGCTCACTTCGGCGGAAATTGCCACGTGCTTCACGTCCACAATCCAACTCTGGCCAAAAACACCCATTTTCTTAAAATTCTACAATTACTGCAGCAAGAGAAACTGAATCTTTTGCTGCAAATCCACGATTTTGCGGAAGACGGTCGCCCGCAGTCTTTCTTTAACGAAGCGTATGTTTCCGATTGTCATTACGGCGTTATCAACTCCCGCGATTATGAACTGCTGCAAAAGGCCGGCCTGAAGTCGGAAGGTCTGCATAAAATATACAATACCGTCAAAGGATTCAAATTTACATCCGAGCCCCCGGCGACTGACGATCGGGTGCTCTATCCCGTACGGGCCATCCGCAGGAAAAACATCGGAGAAGCGGTTTTGCTGTCATTGTTTTTTAGGAATGGCGAGACACTGGCCATTACCCAGCCGCCCAACAGTCCGACAGATTTTCCGAGTTATAAAGCCTGGAAAGCCTTTGTTGACAAACATCATCTGAGGGTCGAATTTGAGGCGGGTGTCTGCCGTGACTTTAACGAACTCGTGCAAACATCCAAATTTTTAATTACCACCAGCATCACGGAGGGATTCGGTTTTTCCTATCTGGAGCCATGGCTCGCAAACAAGCTGCTGTGGGGGCGGAAGCTGCCCGATATTTGTTTTGATTTTGAAAAAAATGGGATTCAACTACAGCATCTTTACACGCAACTGCACGTTCCATTGAAATGGATCGATGTACAAAAGTTATATGCGCAGTGGACTGCCTGTGTCGAGCACAACTGCAAACTTTTCAATTTTCCATTAAAAAAAATCGATCCGGAAAAGGCTTTCGCGATCATAACAACCAACGGCGTGATTGACTTTGGCCTTTTGAACGAATACTTTCAGAAAAGCATTATTTCACACGTGCTTTCCCACTGCCCGGCTGCGGACGAACTTATCCGATTGAACCCGGTCCTTGCGGCACCGGGCTCGGTACCGGACAGCAATCAATTGATATTGTCCAATCGAGCGGCGGTGCGCAGAAATTACAGCCGATCACTGTATCAAAAAACCCTGCTGGAAGCCTATCGGCGGATCGTGCATACGAAAGTTAAACATAAAATCGACAAACAAAAGCTGCTGGCTTATTTTCTAGACCTGACAAAATTTAGCCTGTTGAAGTGGTGCAAATGGGATGGATGAGACACGATTAAAAAAAATTCTGCAACCGCTATCGCCCATCGCAACGCAATTAAGACCAAAAGGCTTTGTCCACGTTGAGCTTGCATGCATATTATTTGATATATACGGCACGCTGTTTATCAGCGGATCCGGCGATATCGGCACCGCGAAGAAACATACCCAAAACCATGGAAAACTCAAAATGCTGCTGGCCGATTATGGCCTTGATGAACAGCCGCAGTGTATCCTGGACAAGCTCTTTCATGCCATTGAAAAGGAACATCAAAAGTTAAAAAAAACCGGAATCGATTATCCTGAAGTCGATATTGTCCGTATCTGGCAGCAAGTGCTCGACATCGAGTCGATTCAAGCCGTGTCCGATTTCGCCCTTGAATTTGAAGTCATCACGAATCCGGTTTATCCCATGCCGCATCTGGCCGAACTGCTCTCGACCTGCCGGAACAGGGGCATTCACATGGGAATTATCTCCAATGCACAGTTTTATACGCCCTTGCTGTTCGAGTGGTTTCTGAATTCAAACCTGCCCAACCTGGGTTTTGATCCCAACCTGGTTTTTTTGTCCTATCAGCATGGCTGCGCCAAACCGTCGCCCGTCCTCTTTCAGCGGGCGGTGAATCAATTGGATCAGATGGGTATCGAAAAAAATTCGGTTCTCTACCTGGGAAACGACATGCTCAATGACATCCTGCCGGCCGACAGAGCCGGTTTCCATACCGCGATTTTTGCAGGAGATGCACGCTCACTGCGCCTGCGAAATAATGATCCGCGCTGTGAAGGCCTCGCGCCCGACCTGGTGATAACGGATCTTACTCAACTCGTCGAATTGCTGGACCGATGAAACCAACCCGGAAAAAGATATCCGGCCAACAAGCAACGACTGCAAAAGGGCCGAATTGCACAGTCCCTTATCGCCCGGGAATCAGCCCGGAACTGGATGCATGGTTTACGGCCTTTTACATTGAAAATCATCTCGATCCTTTTACGCACCCCGAACACGCCGCCCCTCCCGAACAGGTCCGATTTATGGTCTATATGGAAGAGGATGAACGCTACTACCCCTGTTCCAATCGCACATTTGAAGCCATCATGTGCCGTAAGAAATCACGTTTTCTCACCCAAAAATACCGCGAAGTCCTCAAACGGATCATGCGCCTCATCGAAGCGCAGATCGAAGATAAAAATGAGCGCAAGTTTCTGGAAACGCTGATAAAAATCAAATACGACCACGAAATCCGGGATCAAATCATGATCCCCTCCCGACTCGAAAAGCGCCTGCTCATGATTTTTTTAAACCGCATTCAGATCGACGATCCTTATCTGCATGAAAAGGCGCTGCGGAACCATCGCATGCATCGTGCGCTGCACTCGAACGCTTTTAAAATGGCCATGAACCATGTGGAAAAAGCCCATTTCACCCTTGCACCGCGCACTCTCAATGGAATGCGGGAGTTGGCTGATTATTTGGAGGTGAGTCGATTGATTGCCGTGACCGGCGAACGATCGCTATGGGAATCGGAATTGGTCGTTAATAATACCGAAAATGATTATCTGAAGCTCTTCGACCGTAAATTTTACGGCAACGGGGTGAGGCCGCTGATGAAATTTCTCGGCATTGCCGGCAACGGGAAATCCGAAGCCAGCGCCCCGGGTAAAATGATCCTCTGGCTAGCTAACGAAGCGGGAGAGGTGATCGTTGATCTGGCAATCATCCGGTATTTGACCAAGATGGGTCATAAAGTTGTCATTGCGTTCAAGGAAGGTTCGCTGTTTACAAAAGTTGATTATGCGGACGTATATTCTGACGATGTGTTGCGCCAAGAACTTGAAGGAGCATTATTGATAACAGAAAAGGATCTGAGCAAAAACGATCTGGTTCGGAAAATAAAAAGCGATTACGATATTTTTGCCATATCAGACGGAACCCGTGAGAATCTAAACCTGTTGCTGGCCTCAACCACGTTTGCCAGAACCTTCAAAGAGGTCGACGGTGTCATATCCAGGGGGGAAAACCAGAAGCGGCGGCTTTTTGACACCCATTTTCAGTTTACCCAGGATATATTCAATGTATCCGCCGATCGTCATGGCAAGGTAAGAATATCGCACAAACCCAGACACCCGGCGGTAATCAAATTCTCACATGCAGATCTGGAGAAAAAAGCCAGATCAATCATTGAACAGATGACAGACGCCAAAAAACGCGGCATGACGATCGTATTTTACAGCGGAATTATCGGATCCGTGCCCGGTAAAATAAAAACGGCCAAAAAAATCATGTCGGTATTCATCCAGTATCTCAAGGAACATTCTGCCATGACCTTCATCATTAATCCATCAGAATATTTTAAGCCCGGAATGGATGCCGACGACTTGATGTATATGTGGGAAATTGTTCAGCGCAGCGGTCTCATCGATATCTGGCGCTTTCAAACATATGAGGATATTGCCCAGGCCTTTAAAATTTTGAAAACCAAGGTTCCCCCCGAATGGGTCGGCAAAGATGCCACCTTCAGCACGGGTTGCACCAAGGAGATGAAAACCGCACTGACAGTTCAAAATGATCACCCGGAATTACAGATCATCGGCCCGTCACATGAAAAATTCATGCGGCGGGCGGAATACGGCATTGGCAAAATGTATGACCGGCGATTGAGTGAGGTGTATTGAGTTATTGGTATAATTGGTTTTGTTGGTTTGATTGGTTTAAAAAAGGATAGTTTCATTTTTACTTTTTCTGAAAAAAATTTTTGATATCCGCAAGTTTCTTTTCCTGCCAACAATAGGCTTGCACACCAATAACAAATTGAACCAATCATACCAATTAAACCAATAAAACTACCACGCCACCGGAATACGCAAGCGTTGTCCGGTGCGATCTTCGAACAAAACATAACCGTTGCTGCGACCGAACAAAAACAGATCTCTGGTAATGGCGACATCATCCCTGCAGTAGGCCACAATCTTGTCCATGCGACCCTGCTTCCACCATTGCAGCGCCTGAAGCCCGTTGGCCGATTTTCCGACACCGAGGGTGACCGTGGCCAGGTGATCCAGAGATAGCCGGTAGCCGAGATGTGAGTGCACCGCCTCCAATAAATCCAGCGTCGGCAGACGATTAAAATCAAAATCAGCATATCCTCCTAGGACACGATAATCGAATCGTTTGATATTGAATCCGACGATCAGCTCAAAGTTTTTCATATCCGCGATCAACTGCATAACTTCTTTCTCCGTAAACTTAAGAAATTGTCCAGTTTCGGAATCGAACAAAACGGCACAACTGATGCCCATTTTATGCGCCCGGTGCCATCCACCGACTTCGGCCGCCGACCGCCGGGTTTCAAGGTCCAGAACGCCGAAGCGGATTTCGGTCCGAGCTGAAAGGCCCTTTGGCATGTGCTTGGCCGGTTTGGTCGGGGTGGCATTGATGTTGTCTTTTACCGCTGTCGATTCTATTTTCCCGACCGCAGCCTGCGGCACCTTTGGATTGTTGTTCGAGCGGTTTAGCGTGACGAGCGTGTCATCAACGTCACCAGCCGCGGTTGCCTTACCAGCGGTCGAGCACCATTTTTCAAGGAGGAAAATGGCGCCTTGCTTGTCGATCGGTCGGTTTCCGGAACCGCATTTTGGTGAATGAACACAAGAGGGACAACCGCTTTCACAAGGGCATTCTTCAATCGCCTTCAGGGTATATGCCAAAAGCTTGCCGAACTTTGCATACGCCATCTTACTCAAACCGGCACCGCCGGGAATTGCATCGTATATGAATATGGCCGCACAACCGAGCTGTGGATGATAGAGGGTTGAAAAACCGGCCAGGTCATTTCTGTCGGACATCACTACCAGGGGAAACATACCGATGACTGCATGTTCCACGGCGTGAAGACTGCCTAGAAAGTCGAAAAAATTTGATTGGATATCGATCTCAAACGTGTGCGGTATAATCAGCCAAAAACCCTCTGTTTCGAAAACCAGTGGCGGCAAATCCAGATCGAATGCCGCAATCTTTTGGCGGGGGCGAATGCGCCACTTCTCGTATCCGGTAACACGGTCGGTAACCTTCAACCGACCAAAGGCAATCGGTATTTCCCAGAGACTATTCTGATCATAGGCGTCGATGATATCGGTTTCTTTCTCGGTTCTGGCCCGGGTGTAATAATTCACCCGGGCTGCAGAGACCGTGATGATGCGGGTTTCCAAATCAAGATCCTCAACCAGGTATGTCTGCCCCTGATGCATGTAAATCGCCCCGGGATGGGTTTCGGAAAACGCCCGAAATCCATCGATCTCACCCGTGTGTTGATCCGAATGCCTGTCCACGATGTTAAATCGAATCCCTGTGCCGCGCAGGTCGATTTCTCGATGGGGCGTCCGCCGCTTGGAATACCAATGCATGCCGTCGGCACTTTTTAGCAGTTCACCCTTTTGCTCGAGTTCGGCTGCCGCTTGTTGGATGGCAACGGTCGACATCAGCGGCTCGTTTGCTCTCAACGGCATTTCGGCCGCGGCGCACACCAGATGCTTGGAGAGTATCTCCGGGTTGAAGGGATTGATAACCACCGCTTCCGGCGCTTTGTTTATCAAATCATCGGGGTTCCGTAAAAAATACTGATCCAGCGCGTCTTGGCCCGCAATAAGAATCGTGGCCGAATCCTGTCCGCTTCGTCCGACCCTGCCCGCTCTTTGCAAAAGTGCGACCACCGAGCCCGGATAGCCCACCAGCAGGCACAGATCCAGGTCACCAATATCGATACCAAGCTCCAGCGCACTGGTGGAAATTACCGCCAGAAGTTCACCGGTCGCCAATTTTTCCTCAATCGCCCGGCGCTCTTGCGGCAGAAACCCTGCCCGATACGCCCGAATACGGTCCGCAAATCTGCCGGCTTGACTTCCGGACCAAAAGGCCAGCAATTCGGTTAATTTTCGGGACTGGGTGTAGACAATGGTGCGTAAGCCGCGATGCAGGGCGGCTTTCAAAAGCAGGATTGCCGTCTCGGCTGGCCCCTGTTCAGGATCTATAAACAGGATATGGCGGCGTCCCCTTGGGGCACTGCCCTCGGTAACCGGCACCACATCCAGTCCGCATAGTTGCTGTGCAAATTCGGCCGGATTGGCCACCGTCGCCGAGCAAAAAATGAATGTCGGCGATGAACCGCAATGATGACAAATCCGTTGCAGTCGGCGCAGGACAAGTGCCATGTGAGAGCCGAGAACACCTCTGTAGGTGTGGATTTCGTCCACGACAACGAATTTGAGACCGGCAAAAACAGGGACCCAGTTGCGATGGAATGCTAAAAATGCCAAGTGAAGCATTTCAGGGTTGGTTAGCAGGACTTCCGGCGGTGCCTGGCGGATTTTTTTGCGAAACCATGCCGTGGTATCCCCATCGTAGATGGCGGCCGCCGGTTGCCGGCCGCTGAACCGATTCGCCAGCTCTGCAAATACCCGCAACTGATCCTGGGCCAAGGCTTTCAGAGGAAAAACGTACATGGCTTTGGCCGTCGGATCGGAAATACAGGTCTCCAACACCGGCAGGTTGTAAATCAGTGTTTTCCCACTGGCAGTGGGCGTGGCCACCACGACGTTTTTACTGGCCCGGATCCGGTCGATTGCCTGCGACTGGTGCCGATAAAGCTCTTTTATATCTGATTCGGAAAGGATTTTATGGATTAAGACCGGCCACGGCCGAGTCGGTTCCGACCACTGCGGTCGGCTGTCAGGTTGAACGACATGAAACGCCACTTGTGATGCCAGCCTGGGGGATTGCTTGAGGGCATGGATATAGCGGTTAATATCTCTGTCTAGATCCATTATACTAAGGAAGACAAAGGATCAGGCATTAAAGGTTCGGCGAAAATTTGTTCCTTTAACGTGGATCCTGGTTCATTAACACCGAAAACAGTTACCTATACTCTCGGTTGCAAACATCCTGTCGCTCGGATCCTGTATCCTGCATCTTGAATCCTGCATCCTACATCTTGAATCCTGAATCCTGTATCCTGCATCCTGTATCCTGCATACGGGCTTGTAACAGGCTTTGTGGTGTTTTATTTCTTTCGATCGATTCGCGCCGAACTACCTCTTGACGCGCTCCACATATTCACCTGTTCGGGTATCGATACGGACCAGTTCACCTTCCACAACAAACGGCGGCACCTGGATAACATGACCGGTCTCGAGCGTGGCCGGTTTGCTGTCGCCGGAAGCAGTATCCCCTTTTACCCAGGGATCGGCCGATACGATTCGCAGATCAATGAATATCGGCAGGGTAATACCGATTGGTTTGCTTTCAAAAATCAGGACGTTGCATACCGTATTTTCTTTCAGGAGTTTTATGGCATCACCGATCTGTTCTTTGGTCAAGAATTCCTGATCGTAGGTCGTCGTATTCATGAAGCAGTAGCTGTCACCGTCATTATACAGGTATTCCATCTCGGTTTCTTCAAGGTTGGCTTCATTAAATTTCTCTCCGGAGCGATACGTTTTGTCAAACTGAACTCCGGTGATCATGTTCTTGAGCTTGCATTTGTAAAGCGCCTGGCCTTTTCCGGGTTTCACAAATTCGAATTGAACGATGACGTACGGTTCACCGTCAATTTCCAACTTCAGGCCTTTGCGTAGATTGCCGCTTTCTAACATGGGTTCGAGTCTCCTCCTTTATCCATTTTTCAGAACCTATCCCGATTCCACTTTACTCAATCGGAAACGGACTTATTTAAACCTCAAATACACGAAGAACACAAAGATTTTAATTTTTATCTCTTGCTTTGTGTTCTTTGTGATATTAGTGGTGGTTAGAATTCTCCGGAAAAATATGAATTACTTGAGAAGGGACATATGGTTCGCTTGTCCCGGGCTTTAACCAACGCCTGCACTCAAAGGTCATTTTTGCCTTGAATCCAGCACTTTTTCAGGATTACGTACACCCTCGATTAGGAATTTTACCTTCCGCGGGTCCTTTTTAAAGCGAGTTCGATCATTTTTTCGGCCTCAGATGGTGATTGAATCTCGTATATCTGGATGATCATGGTCGTATACCTTGATGGAATATCTTAGCATCCGGGCAAACTGCACATTTCAGTTGACATTTCCAGTCGCCTCTAACATATTCAGCCTGTTTTCGCAAACGTATCACGATGCAATAATAACTTCAGGTGCCGATATCTGCCGGAATTCACGGGGTAGACCATGATTCTCATCATCGATTTCGGATCACAATACAATCAACTCATCGCCCGGCGTGTTCGGGAGTGCCGTGTCTACTGCCAGATCGAACCCCCGAGTATAGACATTGATACCGTCAAATCATACAGTCCTGAAGGAATTATTCTATCCGGCGGTCCTTCGAGTATTTACGAAAAAAACAGCCCGAAAATAGACAAGGCCATTTTTGACTTGAATATTCCCATACTGGGCATTTGTTATGGTATGCAATACATGGTCGATGCCCTTGGCGGCACCGTCAAGCATGCCAACAGACGGGAATACGGTTTCGCCGAGCTCAACCTGAAAAGGCCGATCAGAATTTTCAGTGGTGTGCACAAAAAAACACCGTGCTGGATGAGCCATGGAGATTCGATCATAAAACTGCCCCGCGGTTTTATCATAACCGCTTGTACCATCAACACGCCGATCGCGGCGACACATTACTCGAGAAAAAAATTTTTCGGCCTCCAGTTCCACCCGGAGGTTGAACACACGCCCCAGGGCCGAAAAATCCTTCGTAATTTCCTGTTTGAAATCTGCCGGTGCCGGCGCTCATGGACCATGAAATCGTTCGCCCGCGATGCCATTGGGCAGATCCGCCAACAGGTCGGGAATAGAAAAGTAATTCTGGGCTTGAGCGGCGGTGTCGATTCTTCGGTCACGGCGGTGCTGATACACAATGCCATTGAAAAAAATCTGACCTGTATATTTGTGGATAATGGATTGTTGAGGAAACATGAGGCTGAGAAACTCAAAATTACCCTGAAACAACATTTGAAAATCAACATCCGGTTTGTCAGTGCCAAGTCAAAATTTCTCACGGCACTGAAAGGGGTTACGGATCCTGAAAAGAAACGCAAAATTATCGGTAAAATATTCATGGATGTATTTGAGGCCGAGGCCGGAAAAATCAAAGGTGCCGAATTTCTGGCCCAAGGAACCCTGTATCCGGACGTTATTGAATCGATTTCCGCCTTCGGCGGTCCGACCGCTGTGATCAAATCCCACCACAACGTGGGAGGACTGCCTGCCAAGATGAAGCTGAAATTGGTGGAACCTTTAAAATATCTGTTCAAGGATGAGGTCCGCCAACTCGGCAAGGCGCTCGGCATTACGGATGATTTGGTTTGGCGCCAACCCTTTCCCGGCCCGGGGCTGGCGATCCGGTTAATCGGAGAAATTACCCGACAGCGTCTGGCTGTACTCCGGGAAGTAGATGACCTTTTGCTTGAAGAAATAAAAAAGGCCGGTTATTATAAAAAGCTTTGGCAATCGTTTGCTGTGCTATTGCCCATAAAAAGTGTCGGTGTAATGGGTGATGCACGTACTTATGAAAATATTGTTGCTGTCCGGGCGGTTACCAGCAAAGACGCCATGACCGCGGACTGGGCCAGACTTCCCCATGATTTTCTAGCCAATATATCCAATCGTATCATCAATGAGGTAAAAGGCGTAAACCGGGTGGTCTATGACATTAGTTCCAAGCCGCCCAGTACAATAGAATGGGAATAAACTGCTATGATTGAAGATAGCCATCAAGAGTTTAAATTTAGTATCGATGAAGAGAGCCCGGATACACTTCTCAGAGAGGACCTGCAAGATTCACGCATAGATAAACTCAGCCGCAGAATAACAATTCTTGCGGTCCTGATTCCTTGTATTATAGGAGTTGTTCTTTTTTTTCTCTACCTCGATTTGAAAAAACGGGTTAATTTAAATCAGGATACCGGAACCCAGTCGGTTCAAAACTTGTCCAGAGATTTCGATACCAGGTTGTATGAATTGTCCACCAAGTTTTCAGAAATGGAAAATAAGTTGGCTACCCGGGCCGCAGCCATTGAAAAACGAATCGATTCCCTTAAATTCCGGCTCTATAAATCCGAGAATCGAATAAAAAAAGTCAACGCAGACAAAGTGGACAAAAAGAATCAGGAAAATGTAATCAAGCGTGTTGAACAGGTATCATCTCAGATTTCAGGGTTGGATAAAACCTTTGCCAAAAAGTTTTCCGATCTTACCGCCATCGTCGATAAAACTCAGCAGGACTTGATCAAAATCGAAGCGGACATATCAACCCTGGTAGTGAGCAAGATCGACAGTAAGACGTTTAAACAGGAATTAAGCCGGGAGCAAGCAAATCAAGAAGAAAAATTGACCTTGCTCACCAGGGATCTGGATAAAAAGCTGAAAGCCGCTGCAAGTGAAATAAAAAACCTCCAAAAAGATATCAAACAATTGCGTAAATCAACCAGTGCCCCACCACCGCCGAAAAAACCGTCAGGTGCGCCAACACCAAGTTCGCAAACCAACAGCACGCCATCCAATCAAACGGTTCAACAAAAATCAGGGATTACCGTGGAGGATCTCAACTAGAATGGACATCAACAACCTGCACCGACTTCTTTCTTCAGTTGCCGCCGGCCAGACCGCTATTGAAGATGCTGTCGCCAAACTGAAACATATATCTTACGAGGACATCGATTACGCTCACATCGACCATCACCGTTCCCTGCGCAAAGGATTTCCCGAGGTCATTTACGGTCAGGGGAAAACAGCTGAACAGATCTGCGGAATCATGGAAAAAATAATGCTTCAGGAAAACATCGTGATGGTAACCCGCGTAGACGCGCAAAAGGCTGAAACGGTGTGCGATCGATTTCCTGAAGCAAAATATCACCATGATGCCCGAATGATTGTCGTAAAAAAAGAAGAGCGCCCGATCCAAGGCAAGGGGACCATCGGCATTATCGCAGCCGGTACATCTGATATTCCGGTAGCCAGGGAAGCCTATCTTACGGCATCATTGATGGGAAACGATGTTGCATCGGTGTTTGATGTCGGTGTGGCAGGGATTCATCGCCTTTTTCAGCATCAAGACCTGATCGACAGTGCCTCGGTTCTTATTGTGGTGGCCGGCATGGAAGGTGCGCTGCCCAGCGTGGTGGCCGGGATGGTGCGCCGGCCCGTGATCGCCGTTCCGACCAGTGTCGGTTACGGGGTCAGTTTCGGCGGACTGACCGCCCTGTTTGCCATGCTAAACAGTTGCAGTTCAAACGTGGCCGTGGTCAATATCGATAACGGATTCGGTGCTGGATATATGGCTTCGATAATAAATAGCAGGTGATTACCGCCAAGTATTAGCCCAGATCGTGCCTTTTCGATTAGAGTAGAAATAACAAAGGCCCTGATGTGACACAGGGCTTTTGTTTATCATTATCTCATTTATTTCGGCCGTAGCGTCACTTAAAACATTCCCCGGCTTTGGCCAGGCTTACCGAAGCAAATCCCATGGTGACCGACGCGGCTATCCCCAAATCGATCTTTCTTTTCTCATCGGCGGCTTCTTCTTTCAGCTTCCAGGCCTTCTTAACGATTTCATAAGAGGAGTAACACTTGGTCACAGCACTATAGAAACACATGTTTTTTTTCTCGACACTTTTAAGACTTTCAATTTTCTGGCCGGCGCCGACAAGCAATTCGTCGAGCTCTTTATATGATGCTCTGGCATCCACGGCCTGCTGAATTTTTTTCAGGGCATTCATCACCGCTTCTTCTTCCGGTATCGGTCTTGGGGGGCCGAAGCAGGATAAACAAACCACGCAAACAAACATCAGAAAAGCGAAAACGGAGACGGAAACGATTTTCTTCAATACGCCTGACCCTTTCATGTAAATGAAGATTATCCGAATAAGTTAAGTATTTAATAATACCTCAAAAACCTTTGGTGATCAAGGCAAAACATTCCCATATCTTTTACTTCCCCGTACCTCTCATCTGGCATTGTCGTCATACTATATCATAGCGCACTAGCAATCGGTTTCTTTTTTTCAACGCAATATAAACGAGCGGATTAAGGTGCCGATTCATTCGACCATTTACCGTTACGAGTTCCCAATGCGATCGGCAGGCTTGATGTCGCAATAATGTTGATAGTTCCACGTGAAAACACACTTTGTTGTGGCCCGGCCTTATTTATGTACAATCTGTTGTATAAATAAACAGACACTGTTGCATGGGACAAAGAAAAACCAGATTTAAGTTATCAACAGGAAGGGCGATAATAGTAACCAGATGATTCAAAAATCATACTCTGCGGGATATCAGTCGAAAATTCCTAAAATAATTTGTGGACCTCTAGGCGAGACGAGACCCGAATGTCGAAAATTCTGATCATAGATGACGACGACATCGTATGCAAAACGATGTCGGATCTATTAGAAAATCAAGGATATGATGTCAGTCATGTCTCAACCATCAAGGAAGGGATTACCACAGCTAAAACAGGAGAGTTTGACCTTGTTTTTCTGGATGTTCAACTCCCCGACGGAAACGGCCTCCAACATCTGCCTGAGATACAGTCCGTACCGTCAGCTCCCGAAGTCATTGTCATCACCGGATATGCGGAGCCCGAAGGGGCGGAATTTTCAATTAAATCCAACGCCTGGGATTATATCGCCAAACCTTTTACGGCAGATTCAATCAATCTGGCGGTGTCCCGGGCCATGCAGTACAGAAAAGAAAAAAACGACAGCAATCCTGCAGTTACACTTAAAACCGAAGGAATTATCGGCAAAAGCCGCCAAATACAGCATTGTCTCGATCTTGTGGCCAGAGCCGCACGCTGCAGTGCCAACATCCTTGTTACCGGTGAAACAGGTACCGGAAAAGAACTGTTCGCACGCGCAATTCATAAAAATAGTTCCCGGGCAGACAGAAATTTTGTTGTCGTCGACTGCACTTCTCTCCCGGATACATTGATAGAAAGTTTACTCTTTGGACATACCAAAGGTGCCTATACCGGTGCCGTCCAGGCCGAAGAAGGCTTTATCAAGCATGCTGATGGTGGAACGCTTTTCCTGGATGAAATCGGAGAGCTTCCTCTGGCCACCCAGAAATCATTTCTGCGTGTCTTGCAGGAGCGACAATTCACGCCAGTGGGCGGTGCCTGTGAAATAGAAAGCAATTTTCGATTGGTTGCGGCCACCAATCGAAACTTAAAAGAAATGGTTGCGGCGGGGACATTTCGAGAGGATCTTTATTTTCGGCTCAGTTCGATCATCATCGATTTGCCGCCGCTTCGGGAGAGAGCTGAAGACATTAAAGACCTGGCCCTGAACTATGTCAGTTTTCTATGTGAATCTCAGAGTATGGCTTAAAAGGATTCTCGCCGGAATTTTTCGACGTTCTGTCTGTTTACAGCTGGCCGGGAAATGTGCGCGAGCTTTATGGTGTCCTTGAATATGTCATCGCCCAGGCGTTTTTTGAACAAACCATATTCCCCAAGCATCTACCGGAATCGGTACGTTTAGAGGTAACCCGCTCCTCCTTCTGGAAAAAGCGGGAGCAGACAGGTACAGGCACTCCTAAACCGATAAATACAGCATTCGACACGCTTCCCAAGTGGCGCGACTATCGAAAATCGCTTATTTACGAAGGTGAAAAAAAGTATATGCGTGAATTAATGACCAAAGCCGGGGGGAACATAAAAAGAGCCGCGGCGTTGTCAGACCTTTCTTGTCCGAGAATATATGAACTGTTGAGAAAATACGATATTGCAAACTGAATCAAATATTGTGGTCAAGGAATTTTCTGGAGTAAAAGCCGTATTAAAAAAATGACCGCCGGTAATCCGGCGAGCGAAGAAGCACTTCAAAAAAGTTTTATGAAAATGACGGCGTTTATCACAACTACCCAAGCCAAATTATGGATCATTGTATTAGATGCTGAATAATAATTTTACAAACTCCGATAGTAATTCTGAGCGGCGCCGGCCCAATTGCCGTGGGTTTTCACTGATAGAACTGATGGTGGTTGTTTGTATCGTGGCCATCATTGCCGCGATCACCACACCGTCGTTTTTACGCTGGCGCACCAACGCGAAACTTAGAGGGGCCGCCAGTAATTTGACCGGTGATCTGGAGTTGGCCAAAATGCGGGCCATCCGTGAAAATTCATTCGTTGCGGTTTTATTCAGCAACGACGGCTACACAATCTTTGTCGATAACGGCGCCGATGCAGGAGACTGGATCGAGGATAACGACGAAG
>Ga0126326_1000164_pt1 | contig 30983 bp, 18 predicted proteins | sample InaspJWI67metaG_FD_94485 | JGI IMG/M metagenome (GOLD analysis project Ga0126326, IMG submission 94485) | Marine gutless worms symbiont microbial communities from Oahu, Hawaii - Inanidrilus sp. 1 OAHU.JWI-67 metaG | ecosystem: Host-associated > Annelida > Digestive system > Unclassified | place... | reverse complement strand
TTATCCTGGTTCATGGGTGGTGTATCCTTTCCTTTTTAGTGTGGCCGGTTGACTGCTGCTAACAATCTACCGGTGGATACACCGCCTTTTCCTTTAAACACAACTTTTAAATATAACTCCACCGGCTACAGTGATAAGCGCATATCCTTCAGATCGCAGCATTTGGAGTTTTGATTACTTCCTCGCTTTGGCATAGCCGATGGTCTCGAGTGCTTCTTGCATTTCATCCAAAATGGTGGGATCATCAATGGTTGCCGGCATCTTCCATTCTTTATTGTCGGCGATCTTTTGGATCGTGCCCCTGAGGATCTTGCCAGAACGGGTTTTTGGCAATCGTTTGACAACCGTAGCCGTCTTAAATGATGCCACCGGCCCGATTCGATCCCGAACCATCTGGATCACTTCCTTGATGATGTCATTGTGATCACGGGTAACACCGGCATTGAGTACCACGAATCCGACCGGAATCTGCCCTTTGAGTTTGTCCTCAACACCCAGCACGGCACACTCGGCCACATCCGGATGGTCGGCCAGGACTTCTTCCATACCACCGGTGGACAGGCGATGGCCGGCCACATTGATGATGTCGTCGGTGCGAGTCATTACAAAAGCATAACCTTCTTCATCGATAAATCCAGCATCGGCTGTTTTGTAATAGCCGGGGAATTCTTCCATGTAAGCTTTAAGAAAACCCTCGTCGTTATTCCAGCAGGTAGGCAGCGTTCCCGGGGGCAGCGGCAGTCTCACCACAAGGGCACCAATGTCACCAGCCTTGACCGGTTCTTTGGTTTCCGTATCCAACACCTGCAGGTTCCATCCCGGGGCCGGCTTGGTGGGAGAGCCTTCTTTTACAGGATAGTGATGGAGGCCCAGGCAGTTGGCCGCAATGGCCCAACCGGTTTCGGTCTGCCACCAGTGGTCGATCACCGGCACTTTGAGAGCGTTTTGGGCCCATTTCATCGTATCCGGATCCAGACGTTCGCCGGCCAGGAAAAGGGATCTAAAACTGGACAGATCGTATTTTTTCATCATTTCCGCCTGGGGGTCTTCCCGTTTGATGGCTCGAAAAGCAGTGGGCGCCGTAAACAGGCAGTTGACTTTATGCTCTGAAATAACCCGCCAGAAAACACCGGCATCCGGTGTACCCACGGGCTTGCCCTCGAACAGGATGGTCGTGCAGCCCTTTAAAAGAGGGGCGTAAACAATATAAGAATGACCCACGACCCAGCCCACATCCGAGGCAGCCCAGTAGACATCGCCGCTGTCAATGTTATAAATGTTTTTCATGGTCCATTTCAGGGCCACCACATGCCCCCCGTTGTCACGCACAACCCCCTTGGGTATGCCGGTGGTGCCGGAGGTGTATAAAATATAGAGTGGATCGGTAGCAGCTACCGGCACGCAATCATGGGGCTTGGCATCGGCCACAACTTCTTCCCAATCAAGATCGCGGCCCGCGACCATGGCGGCAGTTTCCATAGGACGTTGAAATATAATGTATTTTTCCGGTTTTGAAGTTGCCATTTCAATGGCCCCGTCCAGCAGAGGTTTATAGGGAATGATTTTGGCTATTTCGATGCCGCAGGAGGCAGATACAATGACCTTGGGTTTGGCGTCGTCGATGCGCACGGCCAGTTCTTTGGCCGCAAATCCGCCGAATACCACGGAATGAACCGCCCCAATCCGGGCGCAGGCAAGCATGGCCACCAAGGCTTCGGGAATCATCGGCATATAGATAAGAACGCGGTCACCTTTGGCAACCCCCTGGTCCGCCAGCGCCCCGGCAAACCGGGCCACCTCGTCGCGCATCTCGCTATAGGTAATTTTTTTAATGGTATCCGTAACCGGGCTGTCATATATAATCGCATTCTGGTCACCGCGGCCGTTTTCAATATGATAATCCAGGGCATTGTAACAGGTATTGATCTCACCGCCGCTAAACCAGCGGTAAAAGGGTTTGTTGCCGTCATCGAGCACTTTGTCCCATTTTTTATACCAGTGACAATCCTCCGCGGCTTTGCCCCAGAATCCATCTGGGTCTTCAATAGATTGTTTGTGTGCGATTTCATAAGGATTTGCCATGTTTATCCTCCTTCTGTCCGACGACCGGGTGAGATCTTGATTCAGTTGAAAAGAATATGTATAAAATCTTTGATAAGATCGAATATGCTTTATAATTTAGCTGATAAAACGAACTCTTCACTAACCCTTTTGTTCCTTGACTACCTGCTTTAAGTACTCCAAATGCTTACGGATACCTTTGTCGGTATTCGGCTCGTTGCTGAAAAGGCGCGTTATAAAGCCCGGTTTATTGTCGATCTTGGGATCCAATTCCAGGCCTTTCTCATAGTCTGCGATGGCTTTTTCATATTCTCCCAGATGACTGTAGGCGGAGCCGCGGTTAACATAGGCATTGGCCAGATCCGATTTAATTTCAAGGGATTTATTGTAGTCCGCAATCGATTCCTCATATCGCCCCAAAATCTGGAGGGTATTGGCACGTCCCAGATAGCCGGCGGCCACATGAGGTTTTATTCTTATGGCACGATTGAAGTCCTCGAGAGCTTTCTCCGGTTTGCCCGTATTTAGATGGGAAGCACCGTCCATAATGGCATCGTCATACTTGGAGACCCCGAGGCCACAGCCAGCAACCAGAAAAATACTGCTGATTAGAACTGTAAGTAGTCGTTTCATTTACGAAGAACCAAATTCTTTTTATATGAGGTTGGGATGAGGAGGCTGAAAGCACCTCCTCATCCTGATTAATGATTTAAACGGGATGAACCGCTAGCTGCTACACCCCGGATTGTCCACGTGAAGACTCTTCGGCCACAACCGACTCTTCTTCATAGATATCGTGTTTCAAAGCCTTGAAGTCCGTGGTGATGTTGGTTGACATCTCCAGCTTGTAAGCCAGAAACCACATCATGGCAATACCCAGAATCCACCAGATGATTTGCCAGATCCAGATCGACGGCATGCCGTTGACCCATGTTGCCGGTTTCGCCGGATCACCAAAGAGCGTGTTGCCGATTACGCAGCCGGGACCGATGGCAAAGAAGTACCAGACGCAAGTGATGATCCAGCCCCATTTGATCAGGTGCCGCTTTTCCGGCGCCAGGCTGGCATGTTGCCGGAGGAAATTGTGGTATTCCATTTTGCGGTCCTGTTCCTGTTTTTCCGGCTGGGTAAAATAGCTCACTATAATCGCGACCGGCAGGTTGAACAGGATTCCCCAGCCCGCGGCAAAAATCGTCAGCGGATTGTAGCCCCAGGGCAGTCCGAGATCGAACCTGAAGGTCAGAAAGACCGCGAACATGCCGCAGATCAGGCCGGCGACGACCCCCTGGCGCGTTAACCACGGCCAGTAAAGGGTGGCGATCAGGGGCACATACATCATGAACCCGAAAGACGTCGCAAATGCCCCCAGCATGACGATGGCGCCCGGCACGAGGGTCGCAAAGATCAAAGCCGATCCAACCACGATCAGAACCGTGATGCGACCCCACTGGGTTTGCTGGGTTTCGGACATGTCCTTCATCATATAACGCTTGACGATGTCGCGGGTCAGCATACCGCTGGCGGTCGACATATAGGCCGCGCCGGTGGACTGCATGGCCGCCAGGGCGCAAATTGCCAGAATGCCCACGGCAAACGGCGCTGTGTCTTTCATCAGCCAGATCAGATAGGGCACCAAAGCGTTGCCCCCACTGGTGATGAGCTTTTCAACCGGTATTACGGTGCCGGCGCCGTTGCTGCTGGGCAAAAAGCTTAGCACCCAGCCGCTCATGGACTGCATGGTGGTGAAGATAATGAGGGCTAATCCGATGCCGGCGGTGGAGGCCCACACCTGCTGCAGCGGGAAAGGCCTGGGGTTCTTGTTGGCAAAAGCCCACATGGAAAAGGCCGGTGAGGAATGAATGCCCATCAGGGCAAACATATAGGTCAAAATCATGACACCGGTCCAGGTGCCGCCTTTGGCCATGGCACCGGCCGGCACAAACTGGATCACACCGGGTACGGCCACTTTGTTGGTGACACCCAGCGGCGTTATACCGATTAATTTTTTACCCTTTTCCAAAAATACATTCACGGCCTCCGGATCGGCCCATTTGGGTACCGCCGAAGGGTCACCGCCGCTGTTGAACCAGGCGACAACATCTCCGAATTTCGATGTCAGACCATCGTAACCGCCGGCAAACGAAGCCCCGATGAATCCCAGGGCGATGATTCCCGACCAGAGCAGAATGCACTGGGCCGTGTCCACGTAAGCCACCGAGCGCAACCCCCCCAGGGCTACGTACAACAGAACCACAATGGCCAGCAGCCACATGCCGACGTTAACCGAAAACAAACCATCGGTCAGTACGTTGAATAACACACCCGAGGCACGCAATTGAATGCCCAGGTAGGGTATGCTGAAAAACAGGGCCACGATGACCGTCAGGACACGTATGGCCTCGCCGCCCATATAGGCTGAATACATCTCGCCCGGTGTGACAAATCCATAACGCTTGCCCATCAACCACTGCCGTTTGAGAAAGAACACGCCGGTGATCGGGATGGTCAGAACGTAAAAAGACGCGTACCCATAAGGGAGACCGTCCCGCCACATCAGGGCCGGATGACCGACAAACGTCCAACCACTGAATGATGTGGCCGTGGCCGCCAGGACAAACACCCAGACGTTGAGTGTGCGCCCGGCAATGAAGTAGTCGGTTCCCTTCTTGGCCATGATGTAGCCGCGAACTCCAATGGTGATGCAATATGCCCAATAGAGAAGAACGAAAAAGAATAGCCAGTATACATGAGCTCCCATTCTATTCTCCTTTCGCTAACTAGTATTTTAGCTTTTTTGTGCCTTTTGTGAAAAAAACCACAATAAGCCGCTATTGATCTAAAGCGCAATAAATCGTGATATCCTGTACTAAATGAATCAAACACAAAAACATAAAGGAGTGAAGCTTACTTCATTTCGCTTTTCCGGTTGATCCGAATAAGGTAATAAAATCTTCATCCAACTCCTCTTAATTTATTGTCGGGAAGGCATCACCTCCTTTTTTGAAAACAACCAATTTAGAAACAACGGTTACTTTTGGGCCATTTCCTTTATTTCTTCAACAATTTCCGGATTCGCCAGGGTGGTTACATCACCCACATCCTGGTTGTTGGAAATTGCCGCCAGCACCCGGCGCATAATCTTGCCGGAGCGCGTTTTCGGCATGTCTTTTACGATCCACACCTTTCTCGGTTTGGCGATCTTGCCGATTTCCTCGGAGATCACATCGGAAACCTTTTGGGCCAGTTCATCGCTGGCCTCAATCCCGGGTTTGAGGGCTACGTACAGATCCGGTTCCTTACCTTTGATCTCATGCGCCACCGGGACCACGGCCGCCTCGGCCACCTCGTCGCACACCAGAGCGGCGGACTCTATTTCCTTGGTACCGAGCCGATGACCGGAAACATTGATGACGTCGTCGATACGTCCCAAAATGCGGACATATCCGTCTTCGGCCACCACTGCGGCATCACCGGTCATGTAAGGCCAATCCTGCCATTTCTTGGATTTGGGATCTTTACAGTAGCGCGCATAGTATGTGTCCACGTAACGGTCGCGGTCGCCCCAAATAGTCTGGAAGCCGCCCGGCCATGGATTCTGAATGCAGATGTTGCCGGCCTTGCCGGCCCCGGCGTCAACCACCTCGCCTTCGTCGTCGTAAACGATCGGGTGAATGCCGGGTATACCCGGTCCGGCGCTCCCCGGTTTCATGGCTCTGAGTGCCGGCAGGGTGCTGCACAGAAAACCGCCGGTCTCTGTTTGCCACCAGGTGTCGACGATCGCGGCTTTGCCCTTGCCGACCGCTTCGTAGTACCACTTCCAGACTTCGGGTTCGATGGGCTCGCCCACGGTGGTCATGTGTTTGAATTCATAGTTGTATTTCGCCGGTTCGTCCGGACCGATTTTGCGCAGGGCGCGAATGGCGGTGGGCGCCGTATGAAAGATGTTCACGTCCAGGTCCTGGGCAATCCGCCAGGGCCGTCCCGGATCCGGATAGTTCGGTATGCCTTCGTAAATAACCGAAGAGGCCGCAATGGCCAGTGGACCATATACGATGTAGGAATGGCCTGTAATCCAACCGATGTCGGCCATGCACCAGTAGACATCTTCGGGATGAATATCCTGCACATATTTTGAGGTGCCGGCCGTATAGGCCAGATAGCCGCCGATACTGTGCTGACATCCCTTGGGCTTTCCGGTGGTGCCGCTGGTGTACATGAGAAACAACGGTTCCTCGGCGTTCATCTGCTCGGGTTCGATGCGATGACCGTAGTAGTCTTTCAGGACATCATTTACAAAATAATCCCGGCCTTCAACCATCGGCGGTTTACCGGAGTATTTACCGGGATATCGCTGCCATACCAGAACCTTATCGACTTCCTGCCCTGCCTCTTTGGCTATGGCTACGGCTTGATCGGCTTTTTCCTTGTGATCGAGTAGCTTACCTCCGCGGTAGTAAGCGTCCATGGTAATCAGCACCCGGCTGCCGGAATCTTCAATGCGGTCGGCTGCCGCCTTGCCGGAAAATCCGCCGAACACCTGGGAATGGATCACACCCAGCCTGGCGCAGGCCAGCATGGTGATGGGTAGTTCGACCGACATCGGCAGATGCAGGGTTACACGGTCGCCGCGTTTGAGGCCGGCAAAATCGCGCAGCAGCGCAGCCATTTCGTTCACCCGAACATACAGTTCCTGGTAGGTGACGTGGTCTACTTTTTCCTCCTCCAGCTCCGGAACAAAGTGTATTGCTGTTTTGTTCTTATACTTGTCCAGATGGCGGTCCACGCAATTGTAGCTGGCATTGATTTTGCCTCCGACGAACCATTTCCAGCACGGTGCATCGCTGGTATCCAGAATCGTGTGCCAGTATTCGTACCAGTCGAGCAGATCCGCATACTCCTTGAAACAGTTCGGGAAATTGTCCAGGCTAAACCGGTCATAGACGCCTTCGTCGGTCATGTTTGCCTGGGCAATGAATTTAGAGGAAGGATGGTACAATTCTTCCTCCCCCCAGTGCACGGCAATCTGAGCTTCTGAGGTTTCCACAACTTCTTTTTCTGCCATAGATCACTCTCCTTCAGCTAATTGTTTACATTGTTACGGATGATCATATAGCCATAATCTTCACATCCACCTTTGTCTTACCATCCCTCCTTTCCCGGTTTTGTAAAACACGAAAATCGATTTCATTGGTTCTTTAAGATATTGCCACCGCAAGCCCAAAACAGCCGTGAGGCGTCGTTTGGGCATTCAACCCATGCAGGGGGTTTTGACTGGAATGATGAAAGCATGCGACACCACTGATCTACTGATTATTACTGCGTTCAAGATGTACCTTCTTTCGAAATTCCCTGTCGAAAAATCTCGAATGCAACTTCCAGGGTCGATTTGAGATAATCCTTATCTTCGTTTATTAGCCGTTTGCTTTCCTCCCAGAGGATGATACCGGAAAATAAGGCCCACAATATATCCGCCAGTGCCACCGGGTGGGTATCGATGAATGCGCCGTCTTCGATTCCTTCTTCGAATATTTCGGCCATTGTACCCAAAGAAATGCGGGACAATTTCTTTATTTCATCAAGTAGTTCGGGAGACAGATTTTTTAAGGTTTCGCTCGATTGGAGGTGAAACATATTGATCAATATCAACGGATCAAACTCATAGACATCGTATAGTGCCTGTTTCAAAGACGCGATCCGTTCCTCATGTGCCTGATATGTTTCAATTTTGACGTGTTCGAGTCTGATATTTAAGTGTTTCAGAATTCGAAGTGAAAGGGATGCATATAGCTCGTCTTTATTCTTAAAGTAGATATAAATGGTACCGGGGCTGAGCTCTGCTTCTTTGGCGATATCTTCTATCGTGGCTTTATTAAAGCCCTTGGCGGAAAAGACCCGTTTCGCAGCAACGATTATCTGCTGGCGGCGTCTTTCCCGTTCGCGCTCTTTGCGTTCTCGTATGCCCATTAGTTAATGAATATTATTTAGTTGGTTTAGATCTCTATAACAAATATTTGATCATTGTCAAGAAAAAAAATATTCATTTTTCAATCGCGGATTAGTGGATTCGGGAAAGCCGGTGGAGACCAAAACTGAGGGCAAATGTTCAACCACTAAGACACAAAGGCACCAAAAAATCGTTGTGGAATCCCGCATCGCGAGGCAACGCAGCAATTGAACACAAGATGGGGTTTTAAATCTTTTCTAGTGTCGGTCGGAACCTCAAGCCCCGGGGTCTGAGATTCCGAAGGCTGAAATCAATATGACCAAAAGCATCATCTGAACGATCATGCTGATGCACCAGCAAATAACACACACACCGGCAGCGCGCAATGTACTGGTATAATCGAGGGCTTGCTTGACGGCAATCACGCTAGCAACGAGCATCCATATGGTCGACACAACGATGGCGATCCAGGCGATACCCGGCACGACCCCCAGCGCACGGATCCAACCGGCTGAAACCGCGAATCCCATAGCCCGAAACACGGCTTTGCGGTCGGTGTCGGTTTGCGGTTCACTGAAAATTTTCGTTCCCAGGTAATAGGTAAAAAAGGCCCAGATGTACCATCCGAAAAGGGTGGTCAGCAGTACCATGTTGATGGCCGCAGCACCGGCTTTTCCAAAAAAAGCGAATCTGGAGGCCATGCCGTAAATAGCAACAACCCACAAAGACTGGCTTGAAGTTCCTTGATCTTCAGCTACGGCTTTGTAAAGGCGACCATCGAGTTTAATGGCGCCAAATACACGATCCCAAAAATCTGTCATTGATCACCTCCCGATTATTGCCCAAATCAGGGAATGGGTTGCGGCAGACCACAGACATTGTGCCGGACGATCATGATCTGCAGGGTTTTGGCCTAGCGCCTGGCACTCAGCTATCGAGGATTTTTCCAAATTCCGGATTCCGTGCGATGTGGGCAACCACGGATTCGACCTCCGCCAGCTCGGATCTGTTTTGAAAAGAAAATGTGAGGGTGTAGCGACGCCCCTCAAAGTTTGCCGGAGGCTTGAGCGAAACACCCGGACCCAGCGCCATGTTTTTCACACACCGTGCGAATGCTTCCTCGGTGGCGGCAATGGTGGGGAAACGCCGCCGCTTTAAGTATGACCGCAGGTATCGCGCTTTCAGGTTCCTGTCCATGTCGCGTGTGTCCAGGATTGCCGCCAGCGCATTTTCCGCTAAAAGCGATTCAACGGCAATATCTTCCCTCAGCGCAATCTCCTGCGCCAGGGTCAGGATTTCACGTTGTTTATTAAAACCCAGCTTCAGATTACAAAACAGATCCGCGAACCGGTTTGCGGTAGAATTTTCAAGCTTTCCCAGTTCCAGTGCCATCGCCAAAGGTATCCTTTCTGTGGACACCCCGCGCTGAATCGCTTGGGGCAGAAGGCACAGGATTGCTATTTTTTTCAAGTAGGATGGATTTATGGCAAGGCCGACAATCGATGCCGCTTTTACCAGCGATTCATCGTCATTTAAAAAGCGCAAAAGCAAGGCAGCCGATCGCGACTGTTCTATCAGGTTCAGCGGCCGCTGGAGCGCATTGTCACAAATTGCCAGTTGCGCGCACTGCAGTTCGGAGGTGTTCGGCTCCATGATCTTGGCAGGGATCGAATGCCACCCCAGATTGCCGCACGCATCGATCCTGCGAAAGCCGGCAATTACGGTGAATCCGTCCGATTTTTCGATCAGAATCGGCGGGTTGATCACCCCGATCCTGCGAATGGAAGGCCTCAAGTCTTCGCTGCCGGTGCGGGTCGTAATTCGGCAGGTGTGATCGGCGGTGTTTATTTGTGCCAAAGAGATGGTGCGCACAGTGTTATTCATGCCAACACGACTGCTTCCAGAACGATAAAAAACCGGTTTATGCCAGGCCCCGGGCAGGTTATCGGCTTTATATCAGGGGTAACAGGTGAATGGTTGCTGTCGATTTGATTCCGATTTTCTACAGTAAGAAGATGATCAACTAACTGTCAGTTAACTGTTTTAACGCATCCATATATTTCTGACGGGTATTGTCAATCACATCCTGCGGTAGGTTCGGTGCCGGTGGATTCTTATCCCATTTGATCGAAATTAAATAGTCTCTGAGATACTGTTTGTCATAGCTCTTTTGGGCGCCACCGGGTGCATACGTTTCCCGGGGCCAGAAACGCGAGGAATCGGGGGTCAGAACTTCATCAATCAACACCAATTCTCCGTCGCACAGGCCGAATTCGAATTTAGTGTCAGCGATGATGATACCCTTCTTTTCGGCCAGCGCTGCTCCCTGACCATAGATGGCCAAACTCAGTTCCTTTACTTTTTCGGCCGTTTTTTGACCGACCATGCGGGCGGCTTCGTCAAAATCGATATTGATATCATGTTTTCCGAGTTCTTCCTTGGTAGACGGCGTAAAAATCGGTTCATCGAGCTTGGCCGATTCGGTTAAACCGCCAGGCAGTTTGATGCCGCACACACTGCCGGTTTCCTGGTAGGATTTCCAACCGGAACCTGAGATGTATCCGCGTACAACACATTCAATCGGCAGCGGTTGGGCCTTTTTTATTAACATACTCCGGTCGCAGAGCACATCCAGATAAGGCCTGCAGATTTGCGGGTACTGTTCCGCATCGCCGGTGATGACATGGTTTGGCACCAGAGATTGCATTTGCTCAAACCAGAACAGGGAAATTTGGGTCAGAATCTTGCCTTTGTCGGGTATGGGATTGGGCATCACGACATCAAAGGCCGAAATCCGGTCGGTAGCTATCATCAACAACCGATCCCCCAAATCGTAAATATCTCTGACTTTACCTCTTTTTAAAAGCTGCAAATCCGCAAAATCTGTTTCGACGACAGGCGCTTCCATTATTTTCCTCCTCCGGAATTAATTGTTGATGTGGTTGTATTATTATGGCGTGGCTATCAGATTGGACCGGGCACGCTATTCACCGAGACCGCGCTGTTCTCTGAATGCTTTGATGAATTTCTTTAGACTCTTACTCGTTGGGGCATCTTTGTCAAGGAACTCCACACCGAGTTCGTATTTACCGTCTTCATTTTGTTTGGAATGAACCACCCGGCCCCTGATGTCGACCAACTCCTCTTCCAATCCGATCGACACCATCATCTGGCGGCCGATATCGACGGGGACGTTGGTCTCCAGGCGAACACCGACTTCGGAAACGTTCAGTGTGCGCCCCATGGTCTGCATGTCTGATTCATCTTGATTGCCGTCTACAAGAACATAGGAGAGATTCAAAGAACTGATTCGGGCGAATTTCCTTTTTTCTTTTGAGCTCATACTGTTCTCTTTCCTCTTAAGTGTTACCGGACTTTTTGGGTTTTTTATTTGATTTTTCAAGATATTGGCATGCGAGCATCGTACTGACCGAAATGCAGGTGACAACATTTTCAATGATGTTGCGAAACGAAGATGACAGGGTTGTATGTTCTCTTTGCAAATTGCCGACATCCATTGGTGTTACTTTAAGGTCTTTTGAGGCGAAAACAGATGCAGCGTGCGGTTCATGTCCCATTTTAAGGAACGGCAGGTGTCCGAAAAAATCACCTTTATCGAGCTTGAGCAGGGGCACATAACCGCTTTCGGTTTTACGGACAATTGATGCCGTTCCCTGGGTGATGGAGAATATCCGCTCCTCTTTTTTGCCCTGTTCGATGATCGCCTTTTTGTCTTTAATAAATTCATTGATTTTGCTGTTAGCAGAGAAAATATCGGCGACGCTGTCGGTGACTTTTTTCAAGCGATTGTCCATGCTTATTAAAACAGCCCGCATTTCAGGGGACAAGGCAGTATATTCACCGGAAAGGCGCTGGGAATCCAGCATTCCCAGCTGTACACGTTCTAAAGCCTTGGCCGTGGCACTGCGCACACTTCCATCCGCCAGAAAAGAGGCTATACTGCCGATATATGAGCCGTCACTGAGTCGCAGCAATTTCAAGGGACCTTTGGGAGTCTCTTTTGAAATCTCTACCACACCTTCTAAGATGACCCAGATCCAGTTGCCGTAGTTACCTTCGATGACAATCTCATCACCTTCATAGAACTCTTCTTCGTCCACCACGTACATGTAGTCAATGAAAGGCCCCTTGATAAGCGGCAGATTTCTGTCCTTGCCGGAAGCGCCTTTTGCATCCTTTTTAAAGGATACCGGCCCCAGCTTCTCAATTTTACCGTCATCCACCATTCGAGAGCCGTCAAGAATGATTTCCATTCGGTTTTTGTTGATGACATTCTTTTTATCAACGGCCTCCAGATTGAACGAAAATTCACCCTCTATCCAGCCGAATAGCGAAAACAGGGCATCCAGACCGGTTTGCTCCCCGCTGGCTGCGTCGACCGGATCGCCGCTGTCCAAATAAATAAATCCGGGCGACTGGGCGTACTTGCTCATGATGCGCAGTACACCGGATCCACCGTTGTTGCCTATTATCTGCAACAGTTCACCCAAGCTGAGGAATTCGAGATTGCCGGAAAATGCAATGCCTTTGCTCATTGGGGAAAATTAATCGCTCCAGTTCAACTCTTTCTTTAATGATTGTAACGTCAGTTTTAGACAGGCTTGCAGGGTTTTGCCGACGCCTTCACCGGTAATGGCACTGGCGGGAAATGATGGCACCTTTAACTGTCGATTGAGCTCTTTTTCCATCTGTTCGATCGGCATCAGCGGAATGCCTTCTTTGGATAGATCTCTCTTGTTGTATTGAACTACCAGCGGTATTTTCAGGATACTCAGCCCGTAATCTTTTAAGTTCGTATGGAGATCTTTAAGGGACAGCATGTTCTTTTTACGTCGAACTTCCAGTGAATCGGCGACAAATACAACACCGTCAACACCCCGCAAGACAAGTTTCCGGGTTGAAGTGTATTGTACCTGGCCCGGAACCGTATACAAATGAACCCTTACGTCGCATCCTTTTAATTTGCCGAGCTCCATGGGGAGAAAGTCAAAAAAGAGCGTACGGTCCCCATCGGTATTGATCGATACCATCTCACCTGTTATTTGCTTTTTATAGGCTTTGAAGATATATTCAAGATTCGTTGTTTTGCCGCAGCGACCCGGTCCGTAAAAGACGATTTTGCACTCAATCTCTCGCTTTTTTAAATTAACAATAGCCATTAAATCCAGCTCCAGGCAAATTATTCGGTGATAATGATGACAGAAAATCAGTGCCAAGGCGGCTCATATCATGTCGAGCGGTAAACCGCAATAAATTTAGTATCTTATTTTCCAGCGGGTTGGCTGTTCGACCCTTTCCGGTTTTGGCAACGGTTGCGTTTCATAAGCAGGAATAAACGCCATAATAATATCCTGTTTTGACGGTCTCTGTCAATATAGAGAATTATATAAATATGTTGACAATAATAAAATTTATGCTATCAGTTCGGACTTTCTTCCAGGTGAAAGAACATTAAAACAAGGCAGGAGGATGATTAATCGATCTTTTTTTACCAGGATTCGCTATGAAATTATTTTTGAGCGAGCCCTAAATATCAATGAAAGGAGCATGCCATGGATAAAAAAGTTACCGTAGTCGGAGCCGGTCACGTCGGTGCCACAGCCGCCCAGCGGCTTGCAGAAAAAGAATTATGTGACGTTGTGCTGATTGATATTATCGAAGGTGTTCCACAGGGAAAAGCCCTGGACCTAACCGAGGCTGCTCCGATTGAAAAACACGATGCCCACCTCACCGGTGCGAATGTCTATGACGTCTCCGAGGGATCCGACATCGTCATCATCACCGCCGGAATACCGCGCAAACCGGGTATGAGCCGCGATGACCTGATCAGCACCAATGCTGGTATCATGAAAAGCGTGACGGAGCAAATCGTCAAACTATCACCGAATACGATCCTTATTATTGTGAGCAATCCATTGGATGCAATGTGTCATGTCGCCTTTGAGACAAGCGGCTTTCCGAAAAACCGCGTGCTGGGAATGGCGGGGATACTGGACTCTGCGCGCTTCCGGGCGTTTATCTCCATGGAACTGAGCGTTTCTGTTGAAAACACCCATGCCTTTGTGCTTGGCGGACACGGTGATACCATGGTGCCGCTGCCGCGCTATTCGACGGTTGCGGGCATTCCGATTACAGAATTGATACCCCAGGATCGCATCAATGCCATCGTCGATAGAACCAGAAATGGCGGGGCGGAGATTGTTGGGCTGCTCAAAACCGGCAGCGCCTATTATGCTCCGGCATCCGCCGCAGTGGAAATGGCAGAATCGATTCTTAAAGACAAAAAGAAAATTCTGCCCTGCGCCACCTATCTCGAAGGGGAGTACGGCATCAAGAACCTTTTTATCGGTGTACCGATAAAACTGGGTTCAAACGGTATTGAAGAGATCATTGAGATTAAACTGACCGATGCAGAACAGGCCGCATTAAACAAGTCCGCCGATGCGGTGCGGGAATTGAAGGTAATTTTAAAAGGACTCAGTTATTAGATTTTCAGTAATTTTGATGTATTCGTAAAGTGTCAATCTCATCAGGTGTTTAGTGTTTGGTATTTGGTGTTATGTTTTAAATAAAGGATATCATTCAGTTATACAACCAAACACCAAACACTAAATACAAAACATCTGAATACATAGATCTCAATTCTGCGCCTGTTGCAGATTCTCTTTGATTACCTCGGCCAGATTGCGGGGAATCCCGGGCAGAGCACTCAATTCATCGAGCGTCGCTTCCCGGATCTTTTGCACACTTTTGAATTGTTTTAGGAGCAGCGCTTTTCTTTTTTGACCGACTCCCGGAATGGAATCCAATGCCGACTGCATGGCCGCTTTCCCTCTGCGCTTGCGATGGTATGTGATCGCAAATCGATGGGCTTCGTCTCTAATGCGCTGGATCAGGAGCAACAGGTCCGTTTCTTTGCCGAAACTTATCGGATTGATTCGGCCGGGTTTGTAAACCTTATCCTGGGTTTCGCCCCGTTTTTCATCCTTTTTAGCGATGCCGATGATATCGAAACGTCCCTGGAGCTGTAGTTCCTTGATTACCGCAACCGCAACACCCAGCTGGCCTTTGCCGCCGTCCAGGACCAGCAAATCTGGAAGCGGTTCAGAAGCCCTGCCCTTGCCGAGGCGCCTTTTCAGCACTTCATACATGTAAGCGTAGTCATCAGCAACGGAGACGTTTTTGATTATGAATTTTCGATAGGATGCCTTGTGAGGCTTGCCGTTGGCAAAGACCACCAGGCTGGCCACCGGTGCGGTGCCTGAAAAATTAGAATTGTCCAGACACTCGATCCGCCTGGGAATCCTTGACAGCTTCAAACGCTGCTGCATCCGTGTCAGGGTTTGAAGGTTTTCCGATCTGGCCGCAATCTGTTCGTTAAGCTCTTTGGCGGCATTTTCCTCGGCCATTTTCAAAATGCGCGCCTTTTCACCGCGACGAGGCCACAGAAGCCGGACTCTTTCACCCTTTATGCTCAACAGCCATTCTTCCATCAGGGGTGCATCTTGCAGGCGGACCGGCGTGAGAATTTCTTTGGGGATAAAATGCGCCGTTTCATAGTGCTGCCGGATGAAAGAGGCGACGATTTCCTCATCATTGGACATCGTCTCGCTGAATGTGAAATTGCGGCTGCCCAGGAGGAAACCACCCCGAACGGATAGCAGGGTTACTAGTGAAAGTTGCGGGGATCTGGCGGTGGCAATGACATCACGGTCTTTAAAATCGGTCGAAACCGCCACCTGTTTTTCGATGGTCCTTTCCAGTGCGAACATCTTGTCACGCAGGGCAGCCGCTCTTTCAAAGTCCTGCCGTCCGGCAGCATCCTGCATATCCTGCTTGATCTTGCGAATAAGGTCGGGTGCTCTTCCTTTCAGAAACAGAATAACTTCTTTGATCATCTCCTCATAGGTGCCCCTGTTTACATCCCGGCAGCATGGCGCCAGACACCCTTGCATCTGACAGTGCAGGCACGGCCGGGTGCGGGTTTTAAATTCCCTTTCCGTGCATTTGCGGATTTTGAACGTCTTGTTGATGATTTTGAGCGTCTGGCGCACTGCCTGGGCCGAGGAATAAGGCCCGAAATAATGGGCGCCATCTTTTCTGATTTTGCGAACAATCGAAAGCCTTGGATACGGATGGGTGGTATCCAGACGCAAAGAGGGATAGCGCTTGTCATCTTTTAATTCGACATTATACCGTGGTTTGTGGCGTTTGATTAAATTGGATTCGAGAATCAGAGCCTCTTTTTCCGAGGCCGTGATGATGGTTTCGACATCCGCTATCTTTTTGATCAACACCCCGGTTTTAATATCCGGTCGACCTGAATTTTTAAAATACGAAGCCAGGCGTTTCCTAAGATTGCGGGCTTTGCCGACATATATTATTTCACCGTCCCCATCCCGCATGATATATACGCCGGCACCGGTCGGCAGATGCGGCAGCATTTCCCGCATTTCGTTAAAGCGATGTCTGTTGGTGGTTACGGTCGTCATGTCGAAAATGATCTGACTAGTGAAATTTTTACATGCCTTGATGGATACGAGGCGTTTTATGTTTACTGAATAATGCCATGACCGTTGAGCCGGTTGAGCCCGTTGGATTTGGTGAGTCCAAAGTGTCCTCCAAATCCGTTATGTCATTTTAGTCTGTCGTCATATACAAAAAGGTTCCCTTCCTTTTTCAACCGGCATAACCGGCTCAACGGGCTAAACCGGCTCAACCGACTCAAAGCACGACCAGCCCCTGCAGCTCCTTGATTCGATCACGAAGCTCGGCCGCTTTTTCGAATTCAAGGTTCTGAGCGGCCTGTCTCATTTCTTTTTCGAGCTGCCGGATCTGCTGGTCGATGTCATCGAGTGTATGGAACTTTTCCACCGTTTCCGAGATGCGGGCTGTGTCGGATCGATCCCTGTCCTCCTGATTTTCGAAATTGAAAATCGGCGTAATCTCTTTTCTGATGGTTTCAGGGGTGATACCGTGCTTACGGTTGTGGGCTGTCTGAATTTTGCGGCGACGCTGCGTTTCGTCGATCGCTGCCCGCATCGATGACGTCACCGTGTCGGCATACATGATGACTTTTCCGTTCACATTTCTGGCCGCCCTGCCGAACGTCTGGATGAGCGACCGTGTCGACCGTAAAAAGCCTTCCTTGTCTGCATCGAGGATCGTAACCAGAGAGACTTCCGGAATGTCCAGTCCTTCCCGCAGCAGGTTGATTCCGACCAGAACGTCAAACACACCTGTTCTTAAATCCCGGATGATGTCCATTCTCTCCAGAGTGCTGATGTCCGAGTGCAGGTAGCGCACCCGAATCCCGAGATCGGCGTAGTACTCGGTGAGGTCCTCGGCCATGCGTTTGGTCAAGGTTGTTACCAGCACCCTCTCCCCTCTTTGCTGGCGCACGCGGATTTCTTCCAGAAGATCGTCGACCTGATTGAGTGCGCTGCGGACCTCAATTTCCGGATCGATTAACCCGGTCGGTCGCGCAATTTGCTCCACGGGTGCCGTATTGGCCATGGACAATTCGTAATCGGCCGGTGTGGCCGATACGTAGACAACCTGATGAATTCTTGCCTGGCATTCATCGAATCTCAGCGGTCGATTGTCCAGCGCCGACGGCAGCCTGAATCCGTATTCCACCAATGTCTGCTTTCGCGACCGGTCTCCTTTGTACATGGCCCGAATTTGCGGAACGGCAATGTGGCTCTCGTCAATGACCATCAGAAAATCATCCGGAAAATAGTCCAGTAGGGTCGGCGGCGGCTCACCGGGCGCACGACCGGTGAGATGACGGGAATAATTTTCGATGCCGTTGCAGTAGCCGAGCTCCTGAATCATCTCCAGATCAAAATGCGTGCGTTCCTCGACACGTTGGGCCTCGATCAGCTTGTTTTCATCTCGAAAGTAAGCGATCCGTTTTTTGAGCTCTTCAATTATGGTTTCTCTGGCACGTTTGAGGGTGATCCCCGGCGTAACGTAATGGCTGGCCGGAAAAACAGTTGCATCTTGCATCTTCCGGATCAACGTGCCCCGCAGGGCATCGAACTCGGCGATATCTTCGATCTGATCCCCGAAAAAATCGATTCGCAGTCCCCGGTCTTCTTCATAGGCGGGAAATATTTCAACCCGATCGCCTCTTACCCGAAATACGCCCCTGTGAAAATCGATATCGTTGCGGACATAATGCATGGATACCAGATCCCTTAAGAGCTTTTCCCGGCTGTATTCCGAGTCTTTTTCCACCAGAATTCGCATGGAGAGGTAGTCTTCAGGTGCTCCCAGGCCGAATATACAGGAAACGCTGGCCACCACAATGACATCCCTGCGCGACAATACCGAACGGGTAGCCGAATGACGCAGCTTGTCGATCATTTCATTGATGGACGAATCCTTCTGGATATAGGTATCACTGGCCGGGATGTAGGCTTCGGGCTGGTAGTAATCATAGTAACTGACAAAATACTCTACGGCATTTTCCGGAAACAGGGTCTTGAATTCATTGTATAGTTGAGCAGCGAGGGTTTTGTTTGGCGCCAAGACCAGTGTCGGTTTGCCTATCCTGGCGATGACGTGCGCCATGGTGAATGTCTTACCGGAACCGGTAACCCCCAGAAGCACGTTGTGCCCTCGGCCGGCCTGAATGGATTTGCTCAGATCCTTGATCGCCCGGGGCTGATCCCCGTTGGGTTCAAATTCCGAAACTAATTTAAAGTCAGACATTAATTATAAGTTCACAACTTGCTTAAATCGTGTAAAATACGAGTTTAAATCATTCAATTAGAACAGTGCAGATTGCCGCCATGCCCTCTTTATTCCCGACGCTGCCGAGTCCTTCCGTGGTGGTTGCTTTGACATTGACGCGGGATGGTGCCGTGGCGACCGCTTCAGCGATATTTTGCTGCATGGCATCCCGGAACGGTCCGAGTTTCGGGGCTTCAGCTAAAATCGTCGCATCGATGTTAATCACCGAAAACCCCTTGTCATGAATAATTTCATAGACCTGTGATAGCAGATAAGTGCTGTCGATATCTTTGTATTGGGGATCGGTGTCCGGAAAATGATGACCGATATCCCCTTCACCAGCTGCGCCTAAAAGTGCATCGCAGATCGCATGACATAGCACATCCGCATCGGAATGACCCGCCAGCCCCAGGTCAAACGGGATGGTGACACCCCCGAGAATCAGCGGCCGCCCTTTTACCAGTTTGTGGATATCGTATCCTATGCCGACCCGCATAGCTTCTTCCTCAATTCTGCCGGTTTTGGTTTCTGGATACGGCTTGACTGCCTTCGACAAGCTCAGGCCCCGAGCATGTCGAGGGGAGCTCGCCGGCATTTAGATATTATTAAATATCATGATGAGTGCATCGTTTATCTTGAATCTTGTATCCTGGATCTTGCATCAAGATTCCAGAATCTGTCCATAAAACACAACCATCTCACGCATACCGGCAGCTAGGCTATATGACAATAATCCAAGTTAAAGTTTAACCGGATTAACACACCAATATTGCTGCCAAATCACGTATCATGCAGTTTATACATCGCCGGATGAATTGTCAATGTTCCCACCGGGCAACCCAAAACGTATCTGGTTCTCCGTTTGAACCAGGTGCGATCCGGCCAGCAGTTTTTCTTGTTATCCGCGACGGCATATGGTAACTTTAAAACTACCTGTCGTTACCGGTGATAGCTGCTGGCCGCAGAAAAAATGACCCTGATGAGGAAGTTCGAGCGATTTGATAAAGTACCCCATGAAAAAGAGTCGATTCAGATTCAGATTTGATTTTGAGATCGGATACCTGATTAAGAGCCCTTGCCGCGAATGTGACCGCAGAAAGAACTATTTTCCGGCATGCTCGCATGATTGCGTGTTATTGGAAAAGATTCAGACGGTACTGGCGTCAGGCATATCATCCACTAAAAACCCTTAAGCCGCACTCGATTGGACCGGTAAATCACCTCTCGCATGTTCCAGGATTTTCATCGCCCCAGCAGAGCGATTACCAGATCCGCTGTACGAAATTGCTGAGACACGCGGATGTTTACAATTCTTTTGTATTAGAGTCTCAGGATACGCCGGGATCCTGAAGCGCTTCACTCCAAACGCATTGTTATTTTTTACACCCCGGGGGGTACTGTGGTAGGTTTTTCGGGAAAAAGTGAACATCGAACATCGAACGTCCAACATCGAATTTTGAATGGGAAAAAATTAAGAAACAAACTGTTATTGTATTTTTTTCCGACGAATGAGCGAACCGAATCGGTTCGAAATCTGTAAGGAGTATCAAAGCGAATGAAAATAAAAGGAAATAGTCATTCAAACTTCGACATTGGTTTTTTCATTCGATATTAGACGTTCGATGTTCGACGTTCATCTTTACTTTAGGCTCGTCTTGCCCCACAACGCATCCCGCAGGCCGGAGCTGCGTTGAATCTTGCGATCGATCGCTGCCTGCAGTATTTTTTTCGTTCCCCATATAGTCATTGTTTGTTTGGCCCGGGTTACAGCCGTGTAAATAAGCTCCCGCGTCAGCACCGGCACGTCCATATCCGGCAATATCAGGTGGACATCTTCAAACTCGGATCCCTGGCTTTTGTGGACTGTCAGGGCATAAACCGTCTGATGACCGGATATCCGGTAGACTGGTATTTGGCGGATACCTTTTGCTTCCGGAAAATAAACATAGAGGCGATCGACGTCTGAATCCGCTCCGGCCATCGTCAGGCCGATATCACCGTTGAAAAGTTCCATATGATAGTCGTTGCGGGTAATCATCACCGGCCGGCCGGCGTACCACTGATCATCGAAGGGCTGATCGGGATGGATAAGGTCTTCGCGGTACAGTATCTGTTCTGCGAGATGGTTCAGGGCTGCAACGCCGAAGGGGCCTTTATTTACGGTGCACAGTAATGTAAACTGATTGAATTTTTCCACCGCTTCGTAAGGCGTTGCGGCTGTAAGATAATCCCGGTAACCCTGCAACACCGCTTTTTTCAGGTCGTGCTGCAGTTCGCCGTCGGATGCAGCCGGCCGCAACCGGACAGTTGGATCGGAGCTTTTTGCCAGCACCTCAAACGCCTGCCGGCCGTCTCCGCGGTTCAGGGCCTGACTGAGTTTGGCGATACAGCTGTCTTGCGCAAAGCGATAGCTTTTATTGAGATGGACGATGCAGTCTTTCAACATGCCCGGTTGATCGTCATGCGGTGTGAGGTCTCGCAGGTTCTCTCCGGTCAGGGCCTCAATCTCAGTGTGAAAGGAAGCGGAAAACCCGCGGCCGTGGCCGCGGCCGCACAGGTCGCCCAATACGGCACCGGCTTCGACAGATGCCAGTTGATCTTTGTCGCCCATCAGGACAAGCCGGGCCGAGACCGGTATGGCCTGAATCAGCTTTGCCATCAAAGCCAGATCCACCATCGATGCTTCGTCGACCATGACCACATCGGCCGGCAACGGATTGTCCCGGTTGAATCTGAAGCGAGGCGTTCCCGGCAGCGGTTGCAGCAGACGATGAATCGTGCGGGCTTCGACCGGGATGGCATCCCTGACCGCCGCACTGCAATCCAGTGTTTGGCCGACGATCTGGAGCGATTCACCTAGTCTGGCAGCAGCCTTGCCGGTCGGGGTGGCCAGAAAAATTTTCAACTTGCGTCCCTTCGACTGTTCGATGAGCAGCGCCAGAATTTTAGCTGCCGTGAACGTTTTGCCGGTCCCCGGTCCACCGGATATCACACAAAAAGGTTTCAACACAGCCGTCAGAGCGGCGATCTTCTGCCAGTCGATTGATATGTCGTCCTGTTTGGGGAAAAAACGTTCTAATCCGTCTTTGAGCAAATTCAGGTCAAGGCTGTCCGCCGGCAGCGCTTGGCTGGTGCGGTCCTTGACGGCTTCAGCCAGATTCTGCTCGTAGGCCCAGTACCGGTACAGATACAAGCGGTTGGCGTCATCCAGGATCAAAGGACAGTTCTCACCCGGTCGGCCTACGGCGCCGGAGCCGATCAGCCCGTTTTTCCACTCACTGAGCGGTGGGCAGATCACCGCATTCTGACCCCCCTTCCCTTCGAGCAGCACGCGCTGCGCATGGGTTGCCAGGTCCAGACAGATATGACCTTCGCCGGTGATGTGACTGACCAAGGCGGCCCCCAGCCCGACTGCCGGATCTTCCGCCTTAACAAGTTCCGAGATAAAATGCGCAAAATGAACGTCGATCTCGGTCAGAATCCCCTTCTGATACAATCGTCTCAACAGTTTTTGCGTCATAGATTTGCCATAGGGTGTTGGAGTATTGGTTATTTTTACCCAATACTCCAAGATCCAAGATTTTAGTTCATAATTAAATTTTGTTGCAGTGTTCGGGCTTTATTTCCCAATTTTACAGTATGAAGAAGAAACTGGCTCAACGGGCAAACGGGCCAACCGGCTAACGGATAAACCGGCGCGACCGGCCAACCGGCAAACGGGCAAACCGGCCAACGGGCTAACCGGCAAACCGATTACGGAACCAGCAGCCTATCCAGGGCGTCGATCAGCTGTGCGCCGGGCCGCTCAAAGCAAATACCGTACCGGGGACCTTTGGTCGCGTCGATACCCCGGATGAATATGTATATGACGCCGCCGAAATCGGTCTCGAAACGAAAATCCCGCCGGCGAACCTGCATGTAGCGTTTGAAAGCCAGCGTGTATAGACAGTACTGCAGAATATAATACTCCGAGACCATGGTCCTGCGGATATTTTCCTGATCGTAGTCTTCCACCCGGTGGCCCAGGTGGTTTGATTTCCAGTCCAACACAAAAAACCGGTTTTGATGTTCGAAAATCATGTCCACGTAGCCCTTTAAGAAACCGTTGGCAGGTGATAATGTCAAGCGCTGGAGCTGCAACTCAAATCCGGCGGGGATCTCAATGCCGCCGTGTCCGACAAATACCTGTTTCAATTGTCGGGGTGTGACCGGTTTTAAAGGAAAGTAAAATTCCATTTCGTTGATGCGCTGGTCCCGGGAGACGCCGGCCAGTGTCATGTGCCCGCTTTCGGGCAGCAGGGATACGGATAATGTATTTTCGATTGTTTGCGCCACCACGTCTTTCCACTCCAGCGCATACCCGTATTCGCGCAATTTTTCGGCGATCAGCTGATCCCGGTGCGGGGTCTTCTGATCCGTGAAATCGAGCCGCTCAAAGATATCGTGAAAGAATATTCCGGCCCGGGCGCCTTTGGGAAAGTTAAAAATGCTGCGAGCTGCTGAGGGAGCTGCCGGCATTGATGCCGCTGCCGCTTCACCGGCCGGCGTCTGTTTGAGCTGCAGATGAATATCGTGGTCCGGCAACTCGATTTCCGGGTGCTGGCGTGCAACCAGGGAGGAATAGCTGGCAATCTTCCAGGATCTGTCGATCTTTCCGGCAAACTCTTTGCAATGCAGCGGTCGGACGGCGGCGGTCCGGTCTTTGGCAACAATTGTTTCGGGTTGATCCGGCATAATCGAAATCTGAATGGTTCCCTCTGATTCATCGGCCAGCTGCTGCAGGTCGGCCATGAGATCCGGGGTATTTTTCTGTGCCAAGTGTTTTCGCATGGCCGCAGGAATATCGATTTCCCGGGCCGCCTCCGAACAGTGAAACAGATAGGCCATGGCGGATGTTTCGGCGGTGTTGATATCGCCCCAGACCAGGTAGCAGTGCGACTTGGCTCTGGTAATCGCCACATATAGCAGTCTTAAATTCTCGGCCAGAAGCTCATGCTGGGCCTGCACCGTATGTCGGCTCAGATGTTCTGAACCCAGATCGAGTGACAAACGGCGCTCGGCATCCGGGTTGTGAAAAACGATCTGCCGGCCCTTTCGAAGTGTGGATCCTTCCCAGCCGAAGGGACAGAATACCACGCGATATTCGAGGCCCTTGCTTTTATGGATGGTTACGATCTTCACGGCCAGCGCATCGCTTTCAAGGCGCAGCTGGTGTTCTTCCAGCCGGGGCGCTGCAGGTTGGCATCGGTCGGAAAGCCATTTGATCAGACTGGCCATTGAATGTCTGTTCTCGGTTGCCTCCTGATGCAGAATTTCGATCAGATGCAGAACATTGGTCAGGCGGCGGTCACCATCGGCAAATGCCAGAAGCCGCGTTTTGACTCCTTCACGGGCCATGAAAAGGCGAAACATGCGTACAAAACCGCCGCGATGCCATTCGTCAAAATAGATTTTGAACCCAGCCCGCCGCAGCTCCCATCGATCCGGCTCGATATCGGCCGCTTCGAGTTCGGCGGCGGACACGCCGATCAAATCGGTCGTCAGAGCACAACGCAACCGCTCTTCGCTTTGATATTCGGCAATACCGGCCAGCACTCGCTCCATTTCCATGGCCTCGCGCGATTCAAAAATGTTGCCCGAACTGAAGAGTACACACGGAACCTGTCTATGCGACAGGCTGTTTTGAATGATTTGCGCCTGGCGGTTGGTCCTGACGAGAACGGCAATATCCCCGGGCGCAACCGGCGCTTGATCGCATGAGATCAGACGTGCGATCTCGTCGCCCACCGCTGCGGCAATGCTGCGCACGGCATCGGATTTATTGACCGGCTTGGCTCCGGTTGCTGGAAGAAACCAAAGGTTCATTGGCGGTTTTCCGGGATCAACCGCCCTGTTTTCCCCGTCGCCCGCCCTGCCCGGCTCAAATTTTATTTCGCTGTACAGAAACGGGTCCCGGCATCGGGAGAAGATGGTATTGACGGCTTTGATAAGTCCCGGGTCAGAGCGCCAGTTTTGATCCAGGGTGTATTTCGAATCCGCCCGAGCGGCAGCCGCCATGTATGAAAAAATGTCGGCACCCCGGAAACTGTAAATCGACTGTTTCGGATCACCGATCATGAACAGCAGGCTTTGGGTCCCGCCGAAGATCCGTGAAAATATTTTATACTGGATCGTGTCGGTATCCTGGAACTCGTCCACCAGGGCGGCCTTGTACCTGTATCTGATCGATTCCAGCAAATTTGCACCGCTATCCTTTTCCAGGGCCTGGTGCACGGTCAGCAACAAATCGTCGTAAAACTGAAAGTTTTTAGCGGTTTTTCTGACGGCCAGTTGAGATCGGGCATACCGGAAATACTCGGATTTGAAAAACAACAGCCGCTGTGCCATTTCAGACTGGAGCTTTTCAGCCTCAGATTGCAGGCGGTCGCAGAGATCAAAAAACGGATGGGTCGGCGGGCGGTGGTTCTTTTTTGTAGCCTGTGTCAGATAGGTCGCCGTAAATTTTTCAAAGTCCTTGAAAAGTGGAAAGCGCTCTGACTGCCGTTCGGCGAACCGATCCATGGCTGCAGCGAGCGCTGCAATGCGCCCATCTCGAGTGCGCAGTATTGGACGGCCTTCTTTCGGCTTGAGGCTGCCGTATTTTTGGGCGTTGAGCGCTTCGTCTTTTAAAAGCGCAATGACCGTGGATCTGGCCTGTTGCCATTCCGTGCCAACCGCCCGGCAGGTATTGCGGTACTTTTCGAGGCTGTCCAGGCTCGGTTCTTCAATCACGGGCAGCACCTCCAGGTCGAGGGCATGGACACCGGTGTGCAGCCGGAAAAAATAAGACGGGCCGGTAACCTGGTGTTTTTCGGACGTAAAACGGATAAATTCCGGTGGGGCATCGTAAAAGCGGCTGCGCCAGAAATCATCGGCCACTTCGCGATAGATCTCATCCGGAACGATGATCAACTCCGTATCATACAGGCTGCCGGTTTCAAATGCATTGTCATGCAGGACTCGCTGGCAAAATCCGTGGATGGTATAGATGGATGCCTGGTCGTAATCGACGATGGCGTCACTGAGGATACGTGCGGCTCGGCGCTGGTCGTCATCATTTCGAATCAGGGCCGCAACCAGCGGGTCGTCGCTTTTGCCACCCATAAATCCCCGGCGGGTCTGCAGCAGTTTGTTGCGGATGCGTGTTTTCAGCTCCTCCGTGGCGGCCTTGGTGTAAGTAACCACCAGGATTTGATCCACGCTCAAGCCCAGCTCGACAATCAACCGCACGAACAAACCGGCAATCGTGTAAGTCTTGCCGGTGCCGGCACTGGCTTCAATTAAGCGGGTGCCGGTCAGGGGTGCCTGAGTCAGTTCGAAAGCCTTCATGCTAAGACTCCCGCCGATAAAGGATGACCTGCTTATAGTCGATGATAACATCGAATGCGGTCCGCAGGCTATCGACAAACTCACTTTGGGCAGCATCGACCTCGTTGATGCGTTCGATCGTAACCTGGCGCAAAGGTTGCGGCCGCCTGCTCAGCAGATGATGCAGAAAAGCGAAGTATTCCGGCAGACGGGGATTATTGCTTTCGACGTTGACGGTCAGCTGCCTGGCATGCCGCCGGGACACCACCACCAGTTTGGGGCCGTGATATACCAGATGGGTACCGGCCAGGCGTTTGGGCAGCCGACTTTTAACCGCCGTCAGGGGTGTGCCGCACAAGGAAGCCGGATCAGCCGCATTCAGCCAGTAAACGGCATCCTGCGGCAGTCCTTGCGTCAGCAGACGAAACCCTTGGTGCGACATGAACTGCGGTCCCGGTATGTCGTGAAAAAAATAGCCTGCCAAAAGTTCTCCGGACAGCTCCATGAGACGCAGGGTGCGAAAAATATCGGCCCACCGCCATCCGGGTCTTTCTCTGTATAGCAGTTCCCTGAACAGGATGCCATAGCGTTCGAGCAGAAGGCGGACGCGATCTTTTTTACGCTCTTCAATTTCGATCAAATCATCCGTCGCTTCCGGCAGCAGAATTCGATGCCAGTAACCGGCATACGGCAAAACATTTTTCCAGCGCCGGGAACCGAAACCCACCCTGCCCCGGCGGCGGCGTGCCGGGGCGGATCTTGAGCGAATTTGCGAAAGCTCAGGGACCTTGAAGCGATGTTCGATGCCGCGTCGCAGGGCACCGAAGGCATCATTGGTGACCTGCCCCGACCAGACCGCTTTCCAGAGACGTTCGCTAAGCTGCGTGGCACTGTAGCCGGAATTTTGCAGAAGCGCACCGAATTCATAGCGTCCCCGGGGATCCGGCATCAATTTCTGCAAGTCCGGGTCGATGGCGGGCAGTCCATTGTATCCGACCGCGCCTTCATCGGGGCTGTCAGAAAGGCTTCCGGTCTTTTGACCGGCGTCGCGCCGGTCGTTATCGACTTTGAACAGGTCCAGGTCCGACTGAAAGCAGAAAGCCACTTTTTGGCCTTTTTGACCCAGCCACATCAGATCGCTTTCCTGTGTCAGTGTATCCAGCCAGGAAGGATCATACCTGTCGATCCGGGCCGGTATGACATCGGCTTCCCATGCGGCAGCCGGTGCCGGCAGGCATACCAGCCGCTCAATGCATTGCGCCAGCGCGTCGACGCCGGCTGTTTTTTGCGCCATTCCCTGAATGCGCGCCAGCAGAAGCTGCAGCATTTCAAAACGCAGTGGGCGAAAGTCCGGCACCGCTGCTTTGCGGGCCAGGCGCAGCAGCATTTCAAAATTTTGACTGTCGCAGATTTCTTCCACATCACCGGGCTCGATGAGTCGGCCGCTGACGAGGATTCCGGCATTGATCAGATCGGTAAGCGTCGGCTGAATGTCAGTCGGCGCTATACCCAGGGCGGCCGATACAAAATCAATGGTCACCGGACCGTAGAACTGCAGCCACTGGCCAATGAGCGCGGCCCGGGTCTCTTCCGGCAGAATATCGGGCGGCAACAATTTCTCCAGTGCAGATTCCCGTACGTCTTCGCCGGTGTCCAGTCGTCGCACTTTCAACCGGCTCAGGCCGGCATACAGGCCGTGGTTGAGACGGGAGGCATCTTCCAGAGCTGCGACAAGGGGTGCAGATCCCCGGACCGGATCGACCCGCACCAGCTTGGCGGCAACCGGTGCCAGCATGCCGGCCGGATCCATTCCGTGGTGGCCGGCAATGGCTTGAAGCAGGTTCTGCCACTCCGGGTACGGAATGGCTACCCGCTCTTTGACCCAGTCGAGCAGATCGCGTGATCCGGCAGGCGCATAACCCGGGCTGAGACGCTGGCGCTTGTCTATGAACTGCCGTACGATCTCGCTCTTTATCGTCGGTCGCAGACTGGGATCAAAAACAAGCTGCTGCAGTAAATCACCGCGCAGACTCGATGCGATATCCGCCGGCGGCTGATCATCCTCATACATGTACTGATTGATCTGGACCCAGGCGGCGTTGCGGGCCATGGGACTGGGTCGACCGGTCCGGATCCGGCTCCAGGCAATGCTGCCGGATTCCAGCTCGGTCAGGACCCGGCGCAGACTGTCCAGGTCGAATTCATCCTGAAAACAGGTGCGCCATGCCTCCAGCAAAATGGGAAAATCTCCATAGGATTTGACGCTCTCCAACAATTTCTGCGAACGCAGGCGGCTCATCCACAGCGGCAGCCGCTCGTTGATTTTGTTGCGGGTCACCAGCAGGGCCCGTCCGGCACACTCCCTGAACCGGGCACCGAAAAACCCGGATCCTTCGAGGCTGTTTCTGAGATGATCCACCACGTTGGACGCCGTGACCAGAGAAAGCAATTCATCGCCTTCCAGCGGATACGCCAGTTGAATTACAATATGATCGTTGGCGCTGAATATTTCAGGCCGGTGGCCATACTTGATCTGCCAGGCGGACGTCAGGGCCATGGCCAAGGGCCGGTTCACGCGACCCCCCCAGAAGGTGTGCAGCACGATCTGACTGCCCGGTGCCCCACCCGGTCCCCGGCGGATATCTTCGATCAGCAGGTGATGCCGGTGAGGCAGCGCGCAGCCGGTGATTTCTTTTTGCTGCCTGAGGTAATCCAGCAGTTGATCGGCGGCATGTTGGTCCAGGCAGTGGGTTTGATGCAGGTCCTGTTTGAAATGCGGGTCTTGGAGCCGGGTGTCGGCGGATTCCAGGAAAAGCCCGATGCGCTCTGAAAAATGAAAGTCCCGGCTGCCGGATTCGCCTTTCCAGAACGGTGCTGCCGCAGCCTGGGGGTTTCCGGGCATAACCAGGACATCATTGTGGGTAATCCGCTCTATTTTCCAGTTCTGGGTGCCGAGGGTGAACGTCTGTCCGATGGACGCCTCCCAGACAAATTCTTCATCCAGCTCGCCGATCCTGGCGGCCGTGTCGGCGTGGATCAGGCGGAAATATCCGCGATTCGGTATCGTACCGCCGGAGGTGTACAAGGCCAGCAGCGCCCCCCTGCGGGCTTCAACCGTGTTGTCCAGCCGGTCGAGGGATATGCGCGGCTTCAGCTCTCGGATTCGGGTACCGGCATAGCGCCCGGCCAGCATGTTCAGCACCAGTTCGAACTGTTCACGCTGCAGGTGCCGATAGGAATAACTCGCCTTCAGGTGGGTAAATAAAGCATCCGCATCCCAGGATTCGACACCGGTCATGGACAGGATAATCTGGGCCAGGACATCCAGCGCACCCTGCACCGGCCGGACGGTTTCGATGTCCCGGTCGAGCATACCGGTGGTCAGCACGGCCGCCTGCAGAAAATCATGGGCATGGGTCGGAAAGATAACACCGCGGCTTACCTGCCCCACCTGGTGGCCGGCCCGCCCCACCCGCTGGATGGCAGAGGTAATCGAAAACGGCGATTGAACCAGGAGCACCGTATCCAGGGCGCCGATATCGATGCCCATTTCCAGCGAATTGGTGGCCACGATCGCCTTCAGCTCCCCGGCTTTGAGTTTGCTTTCGACCGCTCCTCTGATTTCGCGCGACAGTGAACCATGATGGGCATAAGCCAGCGGCCATTCCTCATCGCGGTTGATCATCAGTGTAATTTTTTCGCACAACTTGCGGCTGTTGACGAAAACCAGCGTCGAACGGTTGCCGGCAATGATGTTTTTGATTTCCTTTACCAGAGGCTCCCACAACGACTCCTGGACCGGACGCTGCAGGGCGTGTTCGGGGAAACGAACCTGCACATCGAAAGATTTTGATGCGCTGCTTTGCACCACGGTTACCGGCCGCGGTGTGTAAAGGGGGGTGCCGGGACTCGCGCTGATTTTGAACCCGCCGATGAACTCGGCCACCGTTTCCAGCGGCCTTACGGTGGCCGACAGGGCAATGCGCTGAAATTCGCCGCTGAGCGGAACCAGACGCTCGACCGCCGTGATCAGATGCACCCCCCGCTTGTTGCCGACAACCGCGTGGATCTCATCCAGAATAACGCCCGTAATCCGGGTCAACAAGCCGACACCGCTTTTCGAGCTCAACATCAGGTTCAGGCTTTCGGGCGTGGTGATGAGTATCTCCGGCGGGTGCCGCAGCATTCGTCGCCGATCGGACTGGGGCGTGTCGCCGCTGCGGGTCAGAACGCGGATGTCCGGGAAAGGCACATCGTTGCCTTCGAAACGGACTTTCAACTCGGCCAGGGGCGCCAGCAGGTTGCGCTGGATATCATTGTTCAGCGCCTTTAACGGTGAAACATACAGGATTCGAATGCCGCCTGTCCGCAGTTGCCCGGACGTCAGCTGGTGGATCGCCCACAGAAAGGCGGTCAATGTTTTGCCGCTGCCCGTCGGAGCGGTGATCAAAACATGCCGGCCGTCTGCAATCCTGGGCCAGGCCTGACACTGCACGTCCGTCGGTGCACCGAACCGCTCTTTGAACCAGTCGGCAATCGTGGGATGAAACAATTCGAAGATGTTGCTTTCCTTTAGCATCTGGTTAGTTAGGTTTAGCCGGTTTTGCCCGTTGGCCCGTTAGCCGGTTAGTGGGGTAAATGATATGTGATTTGCGTTTAACCACCAATCAGGTCTATCATTTTGCAGCCGGCCCGGCAATTTTCATTGTGTTGCGTTGATTCGCAGTTAAACGATATATTATTACCAACCAGCAATCTCCGGTGAAAAAAGCAAACAAGCAAATCGGCCGTTTAGGAAGATTATTTAAATTATTTTTCGTAAAGAATACGGCCTCGGTCATTGCTGTCGATCACTGATGCCAATCACCAG
>Ga0126326_1000163_pt1 | contig 31461 bp, 23 predicted proteins | sample InaspJWI67metaG_FD_94485 | JGI IMG/M metagenome (GOLD analysis project Ga0126326, IMG submission 94485) | Marine gutless worms symbiont microbial communities from Oahu, Hawaii - Inanidrilus sp. 1 OAHU.JWI-67 metaG | ecosystem: Host-associated > Annelida > Digestive system > Unclassified | place... | reverse complement strand
GTCACCCTGGACAATGCGGTGGCCGGCGCCTTTACGGTGGATGTGAACTTCACCGATGCCACCGCCACCGGCGGGCTCGCGCCCCTGGTCGCCCCGGCAGACTATGACAACGCCGTTCAGACCTTGAACTTTTTGGGTACGGCCGGTGAAACCCGGACCTTTACGGTGAACACCCGCGACGATGCGGTCCTGGAAGGCGCCGAGACCTTTACGGTCGGCCTGACGGCTTCCAACGCCCTGGTGGACGATGCCGGTACCGGCACCGGCACGATCAGCGAAAACGATACGGCAGCGGTGACCGTGGATGATGTCACCGCGGTGGAAGGCGCAGGCCTGCTGTTTACCGTCACCCTGGACAATGCGGTGGCCGGCGTCTTTACGGTGGATGTGAACTTCACCGATGCCACCGCCACCGGCGGGCTCGCGCCCCTGGCCGCCCCGGCAGACTATGACAACGCCGTCCAAACATTGAACTTTTTGGGCACGGCCGGTGAGATTCAGACCTTTACGGTGAACACCCTCGATGATGCGGTCCTGGAAGGCGCCGAGACCTTTACAGTCGGCCTGACGGCCTCCAACGCCCTGGTGGATGATGCCGGTACCGGCACCGGCACGATCAGCGAAAACGATACTGCAGCGGTAACCGTGGATGATGTCACTGCGGTGGAAGGCGCAGGACTGCTGTTTACGGTCACCCTGGACAATGCGGTACAGGGCGCCTTTACGGTGGATGCCAACTTCATCGATGGAACGGCTACCGGCGGTGCCGCACCGCTGTCCGCCCTGGCAGACTATGACATCGCCACCCAGACCCTGAACTTTACGGGCACGGCGGGTGAGACCCGAAACTTTACGGTGAACACCCTCGACGATGCCGTCCTGGAAGGCGCCGAGACCTTTACGGTCAGCCTGGCAACCTCCAACGCCCTGGTCGATGACAGCGACACCGCTGCCGGCACGATTTTAAACAACGACTACGGAGTCTCCATTGCCGATGCCTCCGCCGTCGAGGGCAATCAGGTCCAGTTTACGGTAACCCTCGACCGCCCGGTCAGCGGCGCGGATGTGGTCGTTAACTACGACACTTCCGACGGCAGCGCCACGGCCGGTACCGATTACACCGCCGCAGCCGGCGCCAGCCTGACCATCTCGGCTCCTAACGCGAGCGGGATCATAACGATTTCGACAATCCCTGATGTCATCGATGAAAGCGATGAAACCTTTACCGTGACACTGAGCAACACAGGGCTGGCCGGGGACAACGCGTCTATTGCCAGCGGCACGGCCACGGGCACCATCACCGACAACGACCACACGGTGACCTTTACCGCCGGAGCGAACGGGAGCCTAACTGGCTCAGGGATGCTGCCCAATCCTTATGCCGAATCGATAGAGGACATGGGCAATGCGACTGTGGTAACGGCTGTGCCGGATATCGGTTTTCAATTCGTCGAATGGACTATCATCAGCGGTGCCGGCAACGCCACAATCAGTTCCCTGACCGCACCGACACTGACCATCACTGATGTGCAGGGCCCGGTGCAGGTGGATGCCACCTTCGACTTTGTGGAATACACCCTGACCATCAGCACGGCCGGCGGTTTTGGAACCGGGGTCGTTATACCTACTCCGAACCAGGCCACCTACCACTACGGCGATACCGTTACGCTGGAGGCCGTGCCCGGAGTCGGAGAACTGTTTAACTCCTGGAGCGGCGGCCTGACCGTAGTCGGCGGCAACCCGGGCACGGTGACCATCGACGCCGACCCGGCCAATAACAATGTGACGGCCAATTTCGATATCATCACATTTACCATTACCACCAGCGCCGGCGCCGGCGGCAGCATCACCCCTTCCGGGCCACTCACCGTCAACTACGGATCGAGCCAGACGATAGCGATTACGCCGGACACGGCCAGCGGCTTTTACAGCGTCAGGGACGTGCTGGTGGACGCGGTCTCCCAGGGTGAAGGCACAACATCCTACACCTTTACCAATGTGACCGCCGATCACACCATCAGTGCCACGTTCCAGGATTTCGGCGGCAGCTGCGCCACCGGCAGCAGCGTTGGGCTGAACTCCATCCTGAGCGGCAGTATAAACCCAGCCGGTGACAATGACTATATTCGGGTGGACGTTCCGAGCCCCGGTGGCGTCTTAACGGTCTACACCGAGTACACCGGGGATAGAACCGATACTTACGGCTATCTATTGGATGAAAATTGCAATCAGATCGCCTACAACGACGACAGTGGGCGCCGCCTCAACTTCCGCATTCAACGGTCAGTCAGTCCGGGGACCTATTATATCCGGATCAGACACTATTCGTCGTGGAGAACCGGCACCTATACCCTGCATGTCGAATACGAGGCCGATGATCACGGTAACGACTGCAACAGCGCCACGCCGATCACCTGCGGCAGCGTGACCGCCGGCCGAATCTACCCGCGCGGTAACTGGGACTATTTCCAGCTGGATTTGGCCGGCCCGGCCCTGGTGAGCATCACTTCCACCGGTGGTGAGGACACCTACGGCTACTTGCTGGACAGTGCCTGTTCCGAGCTCGACCACGACAACAACAGTGGGCCTTCGCGCAACTTTTTCATGGAACGGATGCTCGATGCCGGCACCTATTATATCGCCGCGCGTCACTACAGCGGCTGGGGCACGGGTGATTATGCTCTGGACGTGCAGTGCACCACAGCCCACACGATCACAGCCAGTGCCGAGTACGGCGGCATCATATCACCAGCCGGCTCCATCATCGTGGCCGGAGGTGGCAGCCAGACGTTTACAATCAGCCCCAACGCCGGAAACTCCATCGCTGATATTCTGGTGGACGGTGTATCGGTCGGTGCAGTCAACAACTACACCTTCAGCAATGTCAACGCCGATCACACAATTGTGGCCACTTTTGCAATACCGCCCGAAGCCTGTGTGGACCTGTCCGACATTCCTCTGGATGTTAAACGCCACGGGGCCCCGCCCAACATCATGTTCGTGATGGACGATTCGGGCAGCATGGACTGGGAGTTCATGACCACCGACGACGACGGTAAATTCGAGGTCGGAAACACTGACTACGAGTACCTGTACGATCTTGATGACCGAATGTACAAGAGCGGTACCCACTCGCACGTGCTCAGCGGCTCGAACCGCATGTACTGGAAATCCCAGTGGAACGGGTTCAACCATGTCTACTACGAACCGACCACCGACTATGAGCCCTGGGTGACGCTCTCCGATGCGGACCCGGATGTGCCGCGCTCATTCCCCCTGGAGGCGACTCCGACATTGAATATGGGCGCTACATTCCACCAGTTCGACGGCGGCGTGGTCGACAATATCGTCGACAATCAGGACAGTGGTTTTACGTTTTCCGCGCCTACGGTGCTCGTGGACGACCAGGACGGCAATTTTACCAAAAGAGACATGGCCGGTGGCAACTGGGGCGACGCCTCTGACAGCCAGGCCAACGCAGACCACTACTACGTCACCACTTCGGTTGGTAATTACGAAGCCGAATGGACCCCGGATCTGCCGACCGCCGGCACCTACACCGTATACGCCCGCTGGCATGCCGACGGCACCCGTTCTCCATCCGTGCCGTACACCGTCACCCACAGCGGCGGAACCGATATCGTTAGTGTCGACCAGCGCGTCAACGGCGGTCAGTGGGTGGCCATCGGCACTTATGCATTTGATCAGGGAACAGCCGGGGATGTGGAAATCGATACATCGGTGGCTGACATTGCCACCGAAAGCGTGTGCGCCGATGCGGTCAAGTTTGTTCTGATAGACGGTTGGGATTGGGCCACTGACACCGACGCCCAAAAAGAGCATTACTACTGGACCGCCAAAGACATCCCCTATACCGCCGTCTGGACCCCGAACATGGCTGCCGGCGAATACGATGTATACGCCAAGTGGGTGCACAACGCCACCCGTTCGACCACTGTGCCTTACACCGTCAATCACGCCGCCGGCGCTACCACGGTGATTGTGGACCAGCAGCAGGATGACGGCGAATGGTACCATCTGGGCACCTATGACTTTAACGCCGGAACCGGCAATGTTACCATCACCTACACCCGCACTGGAGCCAATGATACAGTGTGCGCCGACGCGGTCAAGTTCGTGCCCACCAGCGATACGGTCATCGATATCAAAAACGCGCACTACTATGTGTGGTCGACATCGGAAAGCAGACCCTATCTGGTGATCGTCGACGGCGGCACGATCCGCTATTTTGGGGTGACCGACGACGGCGACGACTACATCGAACAGGGCGAACTGCTGGAGACCACCGCCCCGCCGGATGACGTACGCACGGTACGCAACTACGTCAACGAACGCCAGAATTTTGCCAACTGGTTCCAATACTACCGCAAACGTGACCTTTTGACCCGCTATGCAATCGGTAAGGTGATCTCCACCATGCAAGGGGTGCGGATCGGTATGCGCGGCATCAACGGAGCGCATGTACAACCCGTGCTTGACGTCAAGGTGGGCGGTGAAGACTACACCGCTACACTTCTCAGCGGACTGTACGCGTATCACATCGACGCCCAGCGTTCTTCCACACCCCTGCGCCGTGGACTGGAATATGTGGGTCAGTACTTCGACGCCGACGATGGTGAGGACGGCGGCGTGGGGCCGTCCCCCATGGCCACCGAAGATGAAGGCGGCGCCTGCCAGCAAAACTTTGCCATCGTGTTCACCGACGGCTATTACAACGGAGGCCCGCCATCAGGATGCGGTAATGCGGACGGTGACAATGGGACTCCTTTTGCCGACGGTAATTCCAAATCCCTGGCTGACGTGGCCATGTACTACTATGAAAACGACCTGAACGACAACGTGGACGACCGGGTGCCGGTCAACCCGTACGATGACGCCACTCACCAGCACATGGTCACTTACGGCGTCACGTTCGGGGTGCACGGTACCCTGAACCCGGCCGATTACGATTACAACGGCGACGGCTCCGCGGATGTTCTCGATCTGCTAGACTGCGGCGGCGCCAATCCCTGCCCTGTTTGGCCGGAGCCCATCACGTCCCATAACGACAAGCGTTTTAAAATAGACGACCTTTGGCATTCTGCCGTCAACGGCCGTGGTACCTTTGTCGAAACGGCCAATCCCAAAGAACTGGTGGCTGCTTTTAGGGAGGTGATGCAGAACATCGAAGCGCGCATCGGCTCGGCGGCCTCGGTGTCGGTCAACGGCGACGAACTTTACGGCGTGCTGGATGATAACGTGCGCATGTACCAGTCCAGCTACTCCAGCGACGGCTGGACCGGTGATGTCAAGGCCTATGAGGTGGACATGGCCACCGGCGAGGTTGTCTCCTCCTCCTATGTGTTCTCGGCCGGCGACATGCTCGAAACCATCGACGACAACGACCGCATCATTGCCACCTTCGATGGCAACGGTACGGCCATGCCATTCCGGTTCAACAACCTGCCCGATACTCACAAGGACCTGCTGGTCGCCGATGGGGAGGCGGATTACACAAATGCCGCTCTCAGGGTCGATTACCTGAGGGGTGACCGCAGTCAGGAAGAACGAAACGGAGGTGCATTCCGCAACCGCTACCAGAAACTGGGCGATATCGTCCACTCCTCACCGTTGTTTGTCAGCGGCACCTTGTATACCGGCGGCAATGACGGCATGCTACACGCCTTCGACGCCACTGACGGCCGCGAACTGTTCGCCTATATACCGCGCCTGGTGTTCAAGAACCTCAAAGAGCTTACCGACGTCAATTACATGCACAAGTTCTTTGTCGACCTGACGCCGGTTGCACGCACCGGCGTGGAAATCACCCCGGGCAATACGATCACCCTGCTGGTGGGCGGACTCGGCAAAGGCGGCAAGGGCTACTATGCCCTGGACATCACCGACCCCGCCGCCATCGTCGATGAAGCCGCACTGGCCGGCAAGGTTATGTGGGAATACCCGCGCACGATACCCGAGGCCGCCATCACCGGTGCAACTGATGCTTCACCCATCGTGATCACCGCCCCCGGTCACGGCTTTATTACCGGCGACAGCGTGGTGGTGGACAACGTGAGCGGCAACACGGCGGCCAACGGCACCTGGACCATCACGGTCATCGACGCCGATACCTTCAGTCTGGACAGCTCCACCGGCAACGGCGCCTACGCTTCAGGCGGCACCGCCACCTATCATGATCCGTCTGCCGCCGACATGGGCTACTCGTACAGCCAGCCGGTGATCGTCAAAACCAATGATGCCGGCCGCTGGGTGGTCCTGTTCGGCAACGGCTACAACAGCCACAACGGCAATGCGGTGCTGTTCATTCTCGACCCGGCGGACGGTTCCGTGATCAAGACCATCGACACCGGGGTCGGCCCCTGCAACGGGCTGTCGTCACCCACAGCCGTGGATATCAACGGCGATTTCAAAGTCGACTACGCCTATGCCGGCGACCTAAAAGGCAACGTGTGGAAGTTTGATCTCACCGGCGCTGTCGCCGATTGGGATATTGCCTTCGAAGACGGCGGCGGAACGCCCCAGCCGCTGTTCCAGGCCAAAGACGGCAGCAACCCGCAGCCCATCACCACCAAGCCGGATGTGATGTATCACTGCGATCGCAACGGTGTGATGGTGGTTTTCGGCACCGGCCGCTACCTGGGCGAATACGATTTTGCCGATACCAGTGTTCAGACCCTGTACGGAATCTGGGACTACAGCGACGGCAACGACCCGGACGAATACCTGGGCTCGTTCGAGCGCGGATCGACGCCCCAGCTGTCCAACCAGCCGGACAATGTATACCTGCTGCAGCAGACCGAGGTGGCGGGCACTTATTTCGGCTCCGACGGCCATCAATTGCGGGTGACCACCGACTACTCGATCGACTATGACATCACGACCGAGGCAGCCGACACCTCCTGCCCCGCTGATGGCACAGGCGCCCTTGGAGATACGCCGTGCGATCCCAACGCCGTCGGCAGCCTGCCGGATCCGATCCTGCATGCCGGCTGGTATTTTGACCTGCCCCTGACCGGCGAGCGGGTGCCCGGCGATCTGATGATCCGCGAGGAAAAGGTCATCATGATCGGCTTTGTCCCCGAGCAGACCCCCTGCGGCTCCGGAGGAGATTCGATCGTCATGGAACTCAACGCCTGCAGCGGCGGCCGTTTGGCCTATGCCCAGTTTGACATCAACGGCGACGGTGTGGTGGACCACAACGATCTGGTGCCCCTGACCGACGCCAGCGGCAACCCCATTCTGGATGGCGACGGCAACCCGATCCTGGTGGCCCCAACCGGCAAAATGTATCCCGGTCGACTCCTGCCGCCGGCCGTGCTGCGCACCGGTGATGAGGAAATTAAATACTTCAGCACCAACGTGGGCAACATCGTTACCATGCGGGAAAATGCCGTGCGCCTGGGAATCATCTATTGGCAGGAGGTTATGCAATAACCTGATCCCGCTCGATGCGGCCATTTCAGGGTTGGATATATTATCATTCAAAGCGTATCAAGAAAGGAAAGCGAATGTTCACCTTTAAAAAGAAACCTTTTTCAGCCGGAATGTTCCTCTTTTTGGTGCTGACAGTCGTTCTCATACCAGTGTCTGACGGCTATACCCAACAAAAGTACAAAGGGGAATGGATCCTGCCGGAGAACTACCCTTTGGGGGGGTTCGACGGTTGGGGTACGATTAACCGTCTCGCAGCGGAGGAAGTGGTTATCGACGACGTTCTGTACGCATTGTCACCTTCGGTGACATACCACTTTCCGTCAGCCAGCGATGTATCGGCGTCATGGTTTAAACCCGGTCAACTGGTGGCATTCCTCCAAAACGCCACAGGGGAAATCATATCTTTATGGCGCATTGAAAATTAACCCGACGGCAACGCTATAACGTAAATACTGTCCTGAATTATTCGCTGATAAACGACTCCGGTGCAATGATCAGCGAATAATTCAGATAGTTACCAGAAGGGAAAGCGATGAGCAAAAGGCACAACAAAAGGGATTGGAAGAATTTTTTAATCGACAAAAAGATCCAGCTCCGTATCGTCGTAATCAACCTGATCTGCATGTTCTTGGTCGTTGGAATCAACACAGCGATCATGTTTTCATCTTCTATCTGCAATATCTACTACGAAGGCGATGATGGATTTTTGAAATTGATCGATATGTATACACTCTCTTCCGAGGTGTTGACTTTCTCGCTGACCGCTATTTTTATCATGGCGATCATCAGCCAGGTGTTGCTGACCCACAAGGTCTGCGGACCTTTGGTGAACTTTTCCAATAGCTTTCAGAGTATGTCCCAGGGGGACCTGACCCGGCCGGTTAAAATTCGCTCCGGAGATTTACTCAGTGAGGAATCAAAGCAGTTTAACGCCATGTTATCCGATTTATCCGGACATATCGGAGACCTCAGACAGGATAACCGCCTCCTTTGGACCATTCTGAAGAAGCTGTCCGCTGACCCTGCCGATCAGGCCAACATCAATGAAGCGCGTGAATTCATAAAAGAAAATGAACATAGCATCACCGCTCACTTGGAAAAACTAAAACTGCCGCAGGCTACGGCTCTTGAGAATTGAATTCGAGCCGACATCCGAATTTCTTTGACATCCACCGCACGAGCCAATATCTTCAGAGATAAGCAATTTGTTTCCGGACAGAGCCCGATCTATTCTCCTCTGTCTGGTATAACCGCGCAGCCGTTTATCTCTTCCACGGAGTATTGGCGAGGATACATACAGCTTTGCGAGTATCAATATTTTAATCTGTTATTACTATGGAAATTGAAGATTTTTCTTTCGGACGCATCGTGGTGGACGGCGTTGCCTATACCAGCGATATAAAAATCATCGGCGGAAAAGTCATTGCCGGTTGGTGGCGTAAGAACGGTCACAAGGTTGAAATCGAGGATATTCAGGAGATGATTGATGCGCCCCCGGAAGTTCTGGTCATCGGCAAAGGCGAACCGGGGTTGATGACAGCTTCGGCATCATTGCGCCAACTCCTCAAGAGCTATGAAATTGAATTGATTGAAGAAAAAACCATCAAGGCTGTTCAGACCTTTAACCGGCTGTCTCAAGCAGGCAAAACCGTATTTGCCGGATTTCATGTCGGCTGCTGACATTCCAGCTGCGACAGCAGCGCGCTTCTTATCCCTGGTAGCTGCTGCCATCGTACCACGAGAATATGGCATGCGAACGGTTTGAATGCGGGAAAAATCCTTTCTATAGATTGGCATAATGTCGAACTTTTCGGTCGTATCGATAATTTATTCCGACAGGAAGCTCTCAAAGCTTTCCCTCCGAAGGCGTCGATTCTGCTGGCGTTTCCAGCCGGTGTGAAGGTTTTCTTGGTGCCCGGGGCCGGAATCGAATCCCGCTTCCAGCGGGACTTCGCTGGCGCTCAGCCGGCAGAAGAGGTTTTACTGGTGCCCGGGGCCGGAATCGAACCGGCACGACTCTTTGAGTCGAGGGATTTTAAGTCCCTTGCGTCTACCTATTCCGCCACCCGGGCAGGTAATGGTGTCTAGTTGGCCTTTGTGGACCCATCAGTTAACTGAAAAGCGCCTTTATTGCAAGCAAAAATAAAGTATATCCACCAATATTCAAGGGATTTCAGACGTTAAGACTTCACATATTTCTCCTATCCTTGCTTATTTGACGGAGACAGGCAAAATGCGTCCATGACACCATGACAGCGGCAGGCAGTGGTGAGCAATATTGGTTTGGCTGCATCTTTCACTCGGTTCAGAGCCCGAAATAAATCAATCGGCTGGCAACCGCCGACGCCGGGAAGCAACTGGTGGCTGGGAACAACAATCGATTCAAATTTCTCGGATGACAGTGCTTCAAGTTCCTCGTGCAAATTGCATGGACGGGATTGACCGGTATGGATACAAAATTTTGGCGGTTCAGGGCAGTCGTCTGGACAGATAAAAGCAGCGTTGCTCGTGTAGACCGTACCCTGCTCGTTTTGCAGCGCATTGGGCAGCCGAGCGATGACCGCTGCGGGTATCCGGATTCTTTTCATCTCAAGCATTGGAGATACTTGGATACGGATCCATTCATATACCACGTGGATCGGAATAGCTGCAACGATCCATTCCGGTTGATTGGAATCAGTCAAATTTTTTGCTAAAAATCGAATCCCGTCTGCATGAATTTTTGTAAGGGTCCGGTCGGCCAATTCCTGAAGCACCGCAGGATTCTGATCGATCAGCGTGATATTGTATTCGGGATGGGCCCGGGTTAACCGCTCCACAGCCATCCGGCCAAATTTTCCCGCACCAAGTATCCAGATTGATTCCATTATATAATCGCTCCGCGATTTTATTTGACGCGGCTGCGCCGCTTAGGTTGAAAATTCTTTAGATCGACTCTGGACGGATTATTATCGGATTATTATTCATTTTGCAATTCCAGGGTGCGAACGGGGTTTAATTCAAACATGACGTAATTATATTTTTAGCATCTGCGAGCAACTGACGCAATCCTGGCACCAGACAATCTTGCACTTCTTGTCAAACCGGGGGACATCTGGTATGAGGTCGACATGCCAAATTCGAGTGGAGAACCGTATATCATTCTGGCTTCCAAGTCCCCGCGGCGCAAATATTTACTGGAACAGGCGGGTCTTGATTTTTCCGTTATTCCCAGCAGCTTCGATGAAAGCACGGTGGAGCTGTCTTCGCCCGAAACCTATGTAAGAGATCTGGCCCAGGCCAAAGCGGCGCAAGTCGCTGCAGAATATCCTGCCAGCTGGGTCATCGGTGCCGATACGATTGTTTCCATTGACGGCACCATTCTGGGCAAGCCGGCATCCGAAACGCAGGCTTACGAAATGCTGCAGCGCTTGAGCGGCAGAATCCATCAGGTGTTTACCGGTTACTGTATCTGTTGCCAAACCCGGAGCAAGTTGTTTACGGATTCTATCAAGACCGATGTAAGATTCAAAAAGCTATCGGATGACGAAATTAAATGGTATATTCATACCAGAGAGCCGTTCGACAAAGCCGGTGCCTATGCGATACAGGGGTTGGGGTCGTTCCTGGTCAAAAGTATCAACGGATCTTATACCAACGTGGTCGGCTTGCCGGTTTGTGAGGTTGTTGAAATATTAATCAAGGAAAAAGTGTTCGGCTTGGTATTCAATGAAAACAGCAACAGATTGAATGGTCACCGATGATTAAAAATAATATACAAGGCATCATTGCACGCATCGACCAAGCGGCCACCGCCAGCGGACGGAACCCGGAATATGTTCGGCTGGTGGTCGTGAGCAAAACCGTGCCGTCTGAAAGGGTCAAAGAAGCGATCGACGCCGGCGTTACCATCCTCGGAGAAAACTATGTCCAGGAGGCTCGGGAAAAAATTGGCGCGCTTGATTCCTGCCCTGTTTCCTGGCATTTTATCGGCCATCTGCAGTCCAACAAAGCCAAATACGCCGTAAAACTTTTCGAATTGATCCATTCGGTCGACTCGCTCAAGCTGGCGAAAGAATTGGACAAGCAGGCGAAAAAGTTAAACAAGATCCAACAGATTCTGGTCCAGGTGAACATTGCCCAAGAAGCAACGAAATCAGGTCTGCCCGAGCAGGAGACACCCCAGCTGATTAAAGAGATCAGCCGTCTGGAAAATCTGGCAATTAAAGGGCTGATGACGATGCCGCCCTATTTTAATGCTCCCCAACGGGTGCGACCTTTCTTCAAGGCATTGCGTAATTTGCGGGACCGGATTAATAAATTACAACTGCCGGCCGTTGCGCTGGATGAGCTGTCCATGGGGATGACCGGAGATTTCGAGGTCGCCATCGAAGAAGGGGCAACCCTGGTTCGCATTGGAACGGCGATATTTGGAGAACGCTATTGAAAATCCTGATGCATATGTGCTGCGCGCCGTGCGCTGTTTATCCGACACAAGTCCTTCGCCGGGATGGCATGGAAATTATGGGCTTTTTCTACCGGCACAACATTCATCCTTACACGGAATGCATACAGCGACAGGACACATTGAAAGTGTATGCGCAGCGTATTAACCTGCGGGTTATCTACCAGCAAGGCTATGATCTGGAAGGCTTCATTCAAAATGTGGCCAACCGGGAATCCAGCCGCTGCACTTACTGCTATCATGACCGGCTGCGCTCAACAGCACTGGTGGCCAAACGGGGCAGGTTCGATTACTTCACCACAACCCTGCTGTACAGCAAATTCCAAAAACACGAAATGGTGAGATCGATCGGTGAAGCTGTTGCAAAATCCGTGGGAATCCCTTTCTACTACCAGGATTTCCGCATTGGTTGGAAGGAAGGCATCGAAGAATCCCGACAACTGGACCTGTACCGCCAGAAATATTGCGGCTGCATCTATAGCGAAAAGGAGAGATATTACAGACCGTCGGGTGAACGCCCTAAAATTTAAGTACAACCCTAAATTAATACTGACGATTCATGTTCGCCAACTTTATATATTTCATCATTGCCTTACTCATATATTCGACTTTCCTGCCGACATCTAAATCAACGATGGCCCCTGGCGCCACTTTTCTGGTTTTCGGGCTGTTGATTTACATTTTCGGCTATCTTACCTGGGTTCAGTTCAAATCGCTACAGCGACAGGTATCTAGAGAAAGCGTACCTCGCCTCGACCACAGGTTCAATACCCTGGTCACGCGTCAGTCTATCATGGCGATCGCTTTGTTTGCAGTGAATGTGCATGGCCTGAGCCTGCCTTTGTTTTTCATGAAAATACCGCCTTTTGATTCCCTACCGACGCTACTGGCGGTAATTTTTCTGTCGCTTTTCATCTTCTATCTAGCCATCGTTTGGGCGATCGCCTATGGCGTCTATAAACAAATTTATCCATCCGGTTTTTCGCGACGTTCTTATGTCTGGTCACAGATATCCTTCTCCATTCCCGTTTTACTCCCGTGGGTGGTCATTTCCGGAATTTATGATTTAATCAACGCCCTGCCCTTTTCAGGCCCCAAAAGAATCTTGTCCACGCCGGAAGGGCAAGTTGTCTCCTTTATTCTGTTTTTGGCGATATTGGTCATCGTCGTTCCGGCTATGATTCAAAGATTCTGGGGCTGCAAACCGTTAGAAGATGGGATCCTACGCAAGCGGATAGAAAATCTGTGCCAAAAAGCGGGGGTACAATATGCAAATATACTTTACTGGCCGATATTCGGAGGGCGGATGATTACTGCCGGCGTAATGGGTCTGGTAAGGAAATTCAGATACATCCTGGTGACCAATGCACTGATCCAGGCGCTTGAACCGGAGGAATTGGATGCCGTCATCGCCCATGAAATAGGCCATGTAAAGAAAAAGCATCTTTTATTCTATGTGTTCTTTTTTATCGGTTTTATTGTTTTTATGCTGCTTGCAAATTCATTCTTTTCTATAATAAATTTTCTGATTGTCTATTCAAAGCCATTTTATCATTTCATAACGAGCAGCAGTCACTATTGGACTTACATGATTACCAATCTGACTTACCTTATATTGATGATATTTACATTCCTGGTGTATTTTCGTTTTGTCTTCGGATTCTTTATGCGCAATTTTGAACGCCAGGCGGACTGCTATGTTTACTCCCTTTTTGACACTGCCCAGCCGCTGATCAGTACACTTGAGAAAATTGCCGTGCACAGTGGCCAATCATCAGACAGGCCCAATTGGCACCATTACAGTATCAAAGAACGCATCGATTATCTTACAAAATGCGAATCAGACAGGCGATGGGTTACGACTCAAGACCGCAAAATCCGCAAAAGTATTATCATCTATATTTTGAGCATTCTGACGGTGGGCAGCATTGGATACGGGTTTAACATCAGTGAATCGACAGAAAGAATCACGAATCAATATTTAGAAAAACGGCTCCTGGCTGACTGCAAATTGTCAATAGACATATATGAAAAATTTTTATCCGCTGAACCGGAAAATCCCACGGCACTGAACAACCTGGCCTGGGTGTATGCAACCTGTGAAGACACCCGGCTGCAAAATCCGCAGAGGGCGTTGAATCTGGCCCGAAAGGCCGCCCTCATCATCGAAGAACCGCACATTCTGGACACGTTAGCCGAGAGTTACTACATCAACGGCTACCATGAAGAAGCCATTGCGGCGGCAACCCGGGCGTTGAGCCTCGCCCGTGACAATTTATCTTACTACGAAGAGCAATTGGCCAAATTTAAAGTAGCAGCGGGCTATTAACCCATCCAAATAACCAGGGCGCTGAATGAAAAACAGGGAATTCTTGACTTTGAATTCAAAGAGCTTAGTTTAGTTTCAAGCTCATCAGGGCTTGTTGATGTTTCAACCGTAAACCATTTCCGACCAAGTGAGGTCGATTGTTGATAAGAGGTGATAGCTATGGAATTCAAAGAAGAATCTTACATTGAATCCGACGAAGAAAGAGATCGCGGCCACGTGGATACGCGTCATTATAATTTCGAGTGTGAAAAGCCGGATCCCAATTTAGGCTGTGATCCGGGTGTTGACGTTGCTGGTTAACGCAACCGCACTCTCCAAATACCCATAAAGCGGCAGCGGGAATTTCCCCTGCCGCTTTTTTTATTCGAAAAGCGGCCACTGCCAGTATAATTGACCGAAAACCATATTTTGGGTCGCCGAAGTGTCGTCGATGTTGTTTTTCACGTAGGTCAACTTGTAAACGGCTTCCAGAAACATATCATCGCTGAATTCATAACGCAGCCCGGGCCGGATGCGAAAGGTCTGCTCGTTCAGATCGACCAACGCCACTGTGCCCTGCTCGGATTTGTTTTTATAGTAGCCCGCGGAAAGGGTGACGCTGAATTTTTCCGAAAAGTGGCGCCGAAGCCGGCCGGTCGCCTCGGTTCGCACCGTGGTTCCGCCCCGGCCCCGGGCTTCACGGATATCGTGGAGCAGCTTGATATTGCCGTTGGTATATTCTCCTTTGAATTCCAGGGTGGCTGAACCGACCCCGCTGAACTGTCTTGTGGTTTCCAGGCGGGGTTCGACCTGATTGGGCGGCACGAATTCGAGAACGACAAAATCTGTTTCGGCGTAGCGAATTCCTATGTCAAACAGCACACTCAACAATTCAGTGTAATTCCAGCTGGCACCGACAGTCCCGGAGAAAGAGGCCACTTCGGAGGTTTCAAAATCGGCTGTGACGTATCCCAGATTCAGGCGCCCGACCGTTTCTTTGAAAAACCGGCGGGCATTCCAGGTGTGACTGAAATTAAGTGAATGAATTTTCGAGTCGCTAAACTCCCGATCTTCATAATCACTGGCCTCGTATTGATAGGTGAGCGAATTCGACGTGTTTTCACTGGTTAAATAGTCCGTCCCCAATGCTAAATATCGTCGTTTGCGCGGTTCGGCACTCTGCACTAGCCCGGTTTCCAAAATATCGCGGTCCGGTCGCGAATCTTTGATGTACCTGGCATCGGCCAGCATACCCAGTCGCTCGGTGATCTGGTACCCTAGATATCCGAGAAAATGCTGATCGACGGCATTGAATTCATTGTTGTCGGCATAGATAATCCCATCCAGACGCCCTTCAAAAGACGCATCCAGCCGTTCGGTCTTTTCCACAATATCCAGGCCGGGTGATATGGTCGTGATAAAATCATCGACGCGGTCCTCAGAAGAGAAGAAGATATTGTCGTTAAATTCTTCCCGAAGCTTCACATAGGGAATCATATTGAAATAGTCCGCGGCAGCCATTTCCGCTGTCAGGCATAGCAGTGTGAAGGCAGAGCAAATCATCAGGAGGATAGGGCACCGGCCGCCGGTGGCTCGTTGGAAGAAATCAGGTTTTGATAAGGTTCTGAATATTGAACGCAAAATCATGAGCATTCGCTCGGGTTAGATATATCCCCTCTCACCCAGAAAAAGCAGTATCTCCTGTGCGGCTTCATTTGGCAACAGGTTGCTGGTATCGATCCGCAACTCCGGCGATTGCGGAGATTCGTAAGGGTCGTCCACACCGGTATAGCCCTTGATCAGCCCGGCGCGCGCCTTGGCATACATACCTTTGCGGTCCCGTTTTTCACACACCTCCAGCGGTGTCGATACGTGAACTTCGATAAACCCGCCGTAGGCTTCGATGCGCGAGCGGATTTCAACCCGCGTGGCTTCATAGGGTGCAATCGGCGCACAGATTGCAATCCCCCGGTTCTTGGTTATTTCACTGGCCACAAAACCGATACGACTCACATTTGTATCCCGGTCTTCCTTTGAAAAGCTCAAGTTGCTGGATAGATTACGCCGTACAATATCGCCATCCAGCAGCGTCACGGGCCGCTTGCCAATTTCAAGAAACTTGGCGTAGAGTATTTTGGCAATCGTCGATTTGCCGGCCCCGGAAAGTCCGGTCATAAAAACAGTAAAACCCTGTCTACTGGGCGGCGGATAGGCTTTCTGGAGTTCCTGGACAACCTCCGTGAATGTCATCCATTTCGGTACGCGGCGACCCGTGCGAATCCGTTCGCGTACTAGCGAACCGGAGAGCGAAATGGTTTGTGTGCCTGGCGGCACCTGATCGGCCGTCCGAAACTCATCTTCAAACGGCAGATAGACCAATTCCTCGAACGGAATGATGTTGACGCCGATTTCCTCAGACAGGTCTTCGGCCAGCTTCCGGGCGGCACCGCTTTCATAAAACCAGTTGCCATTGCTATCCAGACCGGGTCCCGCATGGTCGTGGCCGACGATAAAATCGGTGCAACCATAGTTTTTTGCAAGGATAACGTGCAGCAACGCTTCTTTCGGACCGGCCTGGTGGGTCGAAAGGGGAAGCAGGTTCAAAAGGTGCGAATCCGGTGGATAATGCCGGGCAACGGCCCGATAGCACCTGACCCGGGTGTAGTAGTCAAAATCACCGGGCCGCGACAGGCCTACGACCGGAAGAAGCAGCAGGTTGCCCCGCACCTGCCGCATGGCCTTGATGGTCATCTCAAATTGGGGTCTGTGAATCGGATGCCGGGTTTGAAATCCTACCACGTGCTGCCATTCGAGCTTCTGAATCGAGAGACGGATATCTGCAGGCGGCAAGCGCAACCTTTTAAAATCAAAATGCAGCGGCAGGGAAAGCACTTCCAGGCTGCCGCCGATATAAAAATCTCCGGCCAAATTCAAAAGATGGCTTACGCCCGGGTGGGCAGCGTCTTTGGTGCCGTAGACTAAATCCGCCTCTTTTTCTTTGTCAATCGGCCAGATATCCTCGACGTGCAGTATTCCCAGCAGGAATCCCTCCGGGTCTCTGATTGACGCCGATTGTCCCACCTCGAGGCTGCGGGCTTTTAGTTCGGGCACGTCCAAGCATATCGGCAGGGGCCACAAAATATCTTCCTGAAGCCGCATGCGATCCAGAACCGATTCGTAGTCAGGACGTTTCATATAGCCTTTCAGCGGGGAGAATGCCCCGGTGGCCAGCAGTTCGAAATCACACAGCTGCCGCTCGTTCAGAGTGATCTCCGGTAAATTCAGGCTGATGTCTTTGAGAAGCGTCGCACGCTGGGCACCCACCATCAGATTTACCAGTGATCCGCCATGAGGTTCAATAAGGCTGTTATCTTTCAAATCCATTGAGCAAATCAACCTGTAAATAAAGGTTACATCTGAGACGAAGAAGGTTCAAGTGATGTTCAAGAAATAGCAGATGGTTTAAAACCCAATGATTTTAATATAAATTCTTGCAATTGTCCAACGATTTATTGGATGTCCCGTAACCTGGCAAAGCACCCCCGAACTCTGGTGTTATTTTTCGCGAACCCTATGCAGCTATGCGCCAGGCGCCTATTCTGAAGAGGCGTTGGACTCACGCCCGCGCAGGAAGGTCACGACTACACCGCCGACTGCCACCAAGCCACCGGCCTGCAAAGCATGGCGAAAAGCCGTCATAAAGTGGGGTTCCAGAGCCGAATGATACACTTTGAATGGCAACCCACCGCTCAGGGACTGAAAAATGCTGTTGAAAATCAGGGCTGAAGTCGCCACTCCAAGTACCATCCCAAGGTTGCGTGCCGTGGCAACCGTGTCTGAAGCGATTCCGCGGCGATCGGAGGGCACGGCGCTCAGCGCCACGGCACTGTTGGGCGGTAGAAACAGGGCGATTCCCACTCCCGCCAGGGCCAGGCGCCATGCGATCGACAATCTGCAGGCACGTCCATCGAGAGCTGCGAGGCAGAAAAGCGAAAAAACCAGAACAACCATCCCCAGGGTGCACAGAAGTCGCGATCCGATACGATCCGAAATCGTTCCCGCAACCGGGCTGACAAAAAATAGAAACACAAACGGTATGACCATCATGTATCCGACCCTGTCCACCGGCAGGCCTGAAGGATGGATAAGATAAAAAGGCATTAAAAAAGTAATGCTGAACAGGCTGGCAAAAAGTATGACGGCCGCCAGGATCGGTAAGATAAACAGACGGATGGTAAAAAGGGCCGGATCAAAGATCGGATATGCGGATCGTCGCTCAACGCGAACCAGAGCAGCCGCGCAGAGGATAGAAATACTAAACAGCAGCACGATTCGCATCGATCGATAGCCCCAGGCCTGAAAATGGGTCAACCCAACGATAAAGGTGCACAGACAGATCACCAGCAATAGCGCACCCGGCCAGTCAAACGGCTCACGGCGGACAACATCTGCTCGACCACCTTTGAGGATCTTGGCGGCCAGAACAGCAGCCGCAATACCGATCGGTATATTGATATAAAAAATGACCGGCCAGCTGAATAGATCCAAAATGACACCGCCCAGCGCCGGACCAATCGTTAAACCTGACGCCACCACCGTACCGACCGTGCCCAGGGCTTTTCCTCTTTCCGCCACTGGGAAAATGTCGATGATCAGTGCCGGAGAACAGGCCATCAGCATGGCTGCCCCTATACCCTGGAAAGAACGGGCGCTTATCAGCCATGCGACATCGGGTGACACTGCACAGAAAAAAGAACCCAGCACAAAAATTATGAATCCGCGGCTGTAAACCCAACGCCGGCCCTTGATGTCACTCAAACGGCCGAAAGCCAGCAGTAGCGAAGATACGGTCAGCAAGTAAATGACCACCACCCATTCAATGGTGGTCATCGGGGACTGCAGATTTTTCATGATGGTCGGCAAAGCGACATTGACAATGCTGCTGTCCAGCGTCGACATAAACACCGCCACCGCCGTCAATGCGAAAACAATCCACTTGTTTGGTTGTGCCGGGATTGGGCGCAAACCAGTCTCCAGTTTTCCTACAGCAATCACATTAGTGCGATCAGGGATGTTAAACCGTTAATATTATTTTACATCTAACAATCCATCATGACAAGGCTGTTTAATCCTGTTCAAAAAATTTCGTAATTTTGTAACAGTTCAGCCACTCAAAGCCACAAAGTCCGCCCTGGCGCGGCTCGGTTGAACTGAATGAGTAATTGCGGCTCTGGGCCGGGGAAGAAATATGGAGTTTGTAGTTGTCATGAGCTACCCAAGCGCGAATTAAAATGCCAATTATCACGTGCCGCTCATTAAAACGGCATCAATACAACTTAAATATATTCTTCGGGTTTTGGTGCCTTAGTGACTGGATTATCTAATAATTTTGACTTGATGTTTCATCTAGCGCATGTTCAACGAGAGAAATCATATTTGACTCGACATTATGGAATGAGTATGAAAGTCACGTTCAAACACCAGGAAATGAAAATGCAGACGAGTCATAAAGTTATTTTTGAGAATTCCCATCACATGCACGCCGTTTCTGACAGCAGCGTCGATCTGATCGTCACTTCCCCGCCTTACCCGATGATTCAGATGTGGGACGCGCTGTTTGCCAGCCTGGACCCAAGCATCAAAAAAGCCCTGGACACTGAAAACGGCATGCTGGCCTTTGAACTGATGCACCGACAGCTGTTTCCTGTCTGGCGTGAAATGTTCCGTATCCTCAGGCCGGGGGGCATTGCCTGTGTAAATATCGGCGATGCCACGCGCACCGTGGGTGATTCTTTCATGCTCTACCCCAACGCTGCAATGATTTTAACAAATATGCTCGACCTTGGATTCTCCTGTCTGCCGCGAATTCTGTGGCGCAAACAAACCAATGCTCCCAACAAGTTTATGGGCTCGGGCATGCTCCCGCCCTATGCTTACGTGACCCTGGAACACGAGCACATAATCATTTTCAGAAAAGGTTTTCGGAGAGAATTTACCCGGGCCGATGAAAAAGAGACCAGACGCGAGAGCGCATATTTCTGGGAAGAACGCAATGTCTGGTTTTCGGATATATGGATGGATTTGAAAGGAACCACCCAAAGGTTAAAAGATGATAGCGTCAGGGGGAGAAGCGCGGCATTTCCGTTTGAGGTGCCGTTTCGCCTGATAAACATGTTCTCCGTCAAAGGAGCTACTGTGGTCGATCCGTTTCTGGGTACCGGCACCACGATGATGGCTGCAATGGCCGCCGGCAGAAACTCCATCGGATTCGAACTGGAAGCTGATTTCAACGATGCCCTTTTAGAGGCTATGGCCGCTGCTGTTCAGACTTCCAACGCCAGAATCGATGACCGGCTGGCGGCTCATCAGGTCTTTGTCAGAGAGCGCACGGACAGCGGATACGAATTCAAATATACAAGCCGGCCCTACGGTTTTCCGGTGATGACCCGTCAGGAGATCGCGTTGTTCTTCAATCCACTGCTTCAAATCAGTGCATCCGGCGACAATATGTACCGGGTGGATTATTCGAATGAGCCGCAGCAGGTGTACCACCACGATAACCTGCCACCGGTTAAATCACAAAGTCGATCCAACCGCAGTCATTCCGCCAAACGTAAATTCCCGGCCAAAGGACCCATCCAGCGCAAATTGTTTGGCGGATGAATCAACTGCTAAATTGATTCGGTTATGTTGATGCATGCAATGCCAAAAACCCTCGCAATTAAAGATGAATTAAGCAGCCGGTTCAACTTCGCCCAGGAACTATTGGGTGGGATCGAACTCCGTTTTTAACCGTCGACGCAACCAGGACATGCCCGTCCGCCCACGCCAGTTGAAAGCCATCAATGCCAGTGGCAGAACCTTTTCGATCATTGGGTTCAGATAGCAGATGCGGACAAGATCAAGATATAGTGCAGACATCGTGCTGCGGCTGATAAAGATGTTCATCCCTTGCCGCCGAAATCCCCAGCGCCCGGCAATTTTTCGGGCGGCGCTCTCCCCGTCACGTAGGGTAACCACCGCATCAAACGGGCCTTCCGGCCGGTAGGGAGCCGTATGATGATTGGTCAGTGATCGGACCGCCGACAGCGCAAGCCCCCGGCGCCATATATCGGCCTCAAATCGTTCGGGTCCGCAGGATTTATCGATTTCATATGTCTGGATGCCCGGGATGATATCCTGAGCCTGGGCGCACGCCACCGGGCATCCTGAGAAGAAAATCGGTCTAATCCCGAAAGACGCAAGGGATGCGGAAAATAGCGCCACTTCAGGCAGCGGTTCTCCGTTCCGTTGCAGACGACTGACGCGGGAGGTAAGCGTGTGGGCCAGAAATCCGTCCGTCCCCGAAGCGGCATGCATTCCTAAAAACAATACGGCCTCAGCCTGCTCGGGATTGCCAATGCCCGGCACAGGGCCGGACTTATACCCCGAGACGACCCGTGCCCGCTTGGGGATGCGCTCGGGCAGCAGGTTGTAACCCGTGCGATGGAAGTCCTTGACGGTAATTGTGTGCACACCATTGTCAAACAGTGCTTCTACGACAACGGCCACATCCCGTGTCATTTCAACACAGGCCTGCACCCATTCTAAAGTCTTGAATGAAGATGCCCGGTAGTTCCAGCAGCCGGAACTGCCTTCGATATCCGCGATTATCAGAACGTTTTTAAATGAATCAGCCATGGTTCGATTTGCCGACAGGATTTAAAGGGAGCGATTCAATTATCTCGTATGATTGTAAAATACAACACCGACCGAGATTTCAGGCTGCGATGGCTCTAATTCGCTGCAGGACGGGCGGATGTGAGTAATTTAGAAATACGTAGAACGGATGAGGTACGAGATTGGATAGATTTTGAACCGATAATTTTTTGAGGGCCGTGATCATGGCCCGCGGGTTTTCGGTTGTTCTGACTGAAAAAAGATCCGCCGCGAACTCGTGCTTGCGCGACAGAATTTGGCTGAAAATTCCCAGAAAAAAATCAAGGGGTGAATATAACAGCGAAAAAAAGATCAACCCGGCGTATACCGATGGTTGATCCATGAAAAAGGCATCGAACATTCCCTGGTATGAAATAAAGAAAGACAGCAGGAAGAACATCAGCCCGGTCTGCAGAACGCCGCTCACCAGCGATATCAGGATGTGCTTTTTCTTGAAGTGTCCCATCTCGTGAGCGAGAATGGCGACGAGTTCGGAAACCGAATGGTTTTCGATCAGGGTATCAAACAAAACGATCCGTTTATGTCGACCAAATCCGGTAAAAAATGCATTGGATTTGCTGGATCGCCGCGATCCGTCCATTACGAATATATTTTTCAGGGGAAACTTGATGGAACGGGCATATGCAGTTATCGCCTCTCTGAGGTCACCCTCTTCCAGGGGGTCGAATTTATTGAACAGCGGCATGATCCAAGTCGGCGCGATGAACTGTACCACCAGCATGTAAACTGCTGCCGCCAGCCAGCAATAGAGCCAGGCGTAAGCTCCGGCATACTCGAAAAAGGCCAGAATACCGGCCAGAAGCGGCCCTCCCAGCAATATCGATAGAACCAGGCCTTTGACGCGATCTTTGATGAAAGTAAACCCGGTGGTCTTGTTGAAACCAAAGCGCTCTTCGATAACAAAAGTACGATAAATGCTAAAGGGCAGCGATATGACGCTCATCAGCAGCGCCAGTGCAGCGATGTAGACCAGGCCGGTGACAACCGGACCGGCATTCCAGGTCCGCACCCATCCATCCAGCAAATAAAATCCCCCCCCGAACCAAAAAACCAGAATCAGAAATAGGTTGACCGTGGATACAATCCAACCAAAGCGCGTGTTGACCCGCAGATAATCCTGGGAGAGTCGGTATCGGTCGGCATCATAGACGCCCTGGAATTCTTCAGGCAGATCCTTGCGCAGCGCTTTCAGATTCAGATAATCGGCAAGTACGTTTAAGATCAGGTCGCCGATAATTGCTGCCAGAATGATAACAGCAATAAAATTCATCTTTTCATCACCGGTGGTTTTTATTCTGGAGGGGTCGTTTCTTAACCTGACTGTCAACTAGCAATTTTTCAAGAGCCTCATAGGGTTGTGCGCCAGTGAGCGTTTGACCGTCCACGCGAAAAGTCGGCACGGCGGTAATCCCCGCATGAGCTGATCGCGACCAGTCGTCGTCGACTGCCTGCTTGTAACTTCGGTTTTTGATAACCTGCAGCGCTTCGCGATCCGGCAATCCTGCCTTTTGAACAATTTCGATCAGAACGTCCCTTTCGGCGATATTTTTTCCATCGGCGAAATAAGCGCGAAATACGGCAGCGTGAAACTGATCGCCCTTTCCGTTTTCCTCTGCCCATTTGCCCAGTTCCTGCGCCAACCGGCTGTTAAATGTCATTGTCCGTTCACCGAAAGGCAGTCCGTTTTCTTCGGCAACCTTCTTCAGCTTTGCGACCAACTGCGCAACATTTATCAGACGGCCGGCAAACAGATCCTCCAGGGTTCGCCCTTCAGGCGGCGTCTCCGGATGAAGCGGAAAGGCGATCCATTGCAGGTCGATGTCATAGTTTTTTCGCAATCTTTCAATACGCCCGGTAATGAAATAACACCAAGGTCAGATATAATCTGAAAATATTTCAAGAAGGGTGGGTTCGCTCACGTGTCGCCTCCGGTTTCAAAAAAAGCAAAAAAAAATGGGAGGCATATGGGGAAGTATGCCTCCCTTGAACAGAGGAAAGAGTTAAGGGTTAAGTTGAAAAGGATACCAACTAACCGCTTGGCAGCTGATGCTGCTATTCCAATGTAAATACCACAATGTAATATGTCAAGAATTATTTTGCTCAATCGACTATTTTTTTTCCAACTTCACCGCTACAGCGTATCTGCCCGGTCCGGTGTTGATCAGACCGATAAAAACCGTGGTAAGACCCAGAGAAAATAACATCAGTGTTTTATATCCGATATTGAAATAGTTGAAGCAGTAATACCCAAAAAGCACCGTCAGAACAATGCAACATGTCCGAAACATGTAGCCGGACAGCAGGCTCAAAGCCCCCAGCCCTTCCAGCAGCAAAACGACTAATCCTAAAATTTCCAGAGACACTCCAATCTGCAACTTGCCCAAAGTAGTGCCGGCGCTTTTCCATTGCGCTGAACCACCGAACAACTTCGGGGCCGAATGGATCAAGAGCACAGTGGCCAGACCGATTCGCATCACTAACAGGCCAAAACCAATCTTTCTTTCCTGGGAATTGAATAACATGAAATCCTCCAGCTCAATGCATCCAGATTTTTATTGCATCGAGCGTACGTTTAACGACTTCGAACCAACAAATTGAAATTTTATTTTATTTCAATGGAATAAATCAATAGAAATCTTTCCCAGCCACCCGCGTCGGTACGGTTGACGCATAAATGAAGTAGTGACAGGGCAAAATTACAAGTGATCAATAAATTCCCATACTGCCCGGTGCACGCGATCAGCACCTTCGCCGCGGACAATGCCGTGGCGGTTGAAACTGAAGAGGAAATAGGATTTATTTTCAGAGGCCAGACGTTCAAAAACCCGGACGGAGCCTTTGGGATTGACCACCGGATCGCCCCGGGCCTGAATGACAAGAGACGGGATCTGTATTTCAGACAGTTTCGGAGCGACAGCGCCCATCAGCCGTTCCAGTTCCCGGACACCGGATATTGGATTTCGCAAATAGTTGATGTGCGGATTTTCCGGGCTGTTTTCAACAAATTCCATTTTGGCATCATTCAGACGGATCTTTTCCATTAATCGATTCCAGACGTCCACAGCTGGAACCAGTTTGGTCGATATATCCTGCAGGTGCAAGGGTGGGCAGATGGCAAAAACACCGGCTACGTTTTGCATTCGGGCCACCAGATCCAGAGCCAGACCGGCACCATTTGAAAATCCTCCGATCACAACTTGCCGGCAAAGGCTGCGAATCACGGCATAGCCCTCATCGACCGAATCTAGCCACTGCTGGTAACTGGTTTCAGCGAGATCCTCAGGAGAGGTGCCATGACCTTTTACCCGGGGGGCGTATACCCACAGCCCTTTGCGACCAAGATACCGGGCCAGTTCTTTTACCTCCAACGGCGCGGCCAAATATCCGTGAACGAGAACCACCCCCATCCGGCGAGAATTACCTCTGATCAGATACGGCTGGCCGACATCCTGCGGTTTGGATTCACCCTCAATGTAAAACTTTCGATAGTCGCGCACAAATTCTTCCTGAGCCTGATGAATCATCGCTGCGGCGACCTTGCGTTTCAGCCAGAATCTAGGCAGCCAGGCAGCGCGACGAATAATACGCTGCAAAGCGCTCAACGGTTCAACCGCGTTGGCCATAACTTCGACTGGGTTGTCAATCCTGGCGCGATGGAAATCATAAGGCGATGAGAATTTCGAGCGATCTATAATCAAGTCTTTCCCGTCTCGTTTTAAAATTCCTTTCTCCGTGGCCACAGCCAGGAAATCCTTGACTCGGTGGAAACGATCATCGGCGAGCAGGTGCACCTGATCGGATTGAAGAGTTTCGTGCAGCGACACACCCTTTTTTTTCTGAATTTCACCCGCAGCCAGAAACACCCGCCGTCGCAAATCATATTCACTCATCTTTTTAAAAGGTGTCGCACGGAGGGTGGATGCTAAGAGGTGATCGTGATTGATGGTTGTCATGCCGTATATTGCCGACATGTATTGCTGCATGAGCTTGAAAGCCTCTTTACGCATGCGACGGTGAGAAGGCAGCCGGTCATCAAAATTGATCCTGCGCTGAGATCCGATATCACGTTCGACAGGAGAGCATTCAAGACATTCATATACTTCGATAGCCTGGCCGAACCGGATATCCAGGTCCACACCGGAAAACAGCATGGTGCCTTCCGTCATTAGTTCCTCGATTACCCGTTCGGGAATATCCTCCACCAGAGATTTGGCAAGTCCGCTTAACAGGTTCTCGCGTGCCCGGATGGGAAAATAGGTCAAATTGACCGGTACGATGTACGTACTGCGTTCCAGAACCGGTTCGACCGATTCGATCTCGTATAGTTCCAGTAAATGTTGCGCTTCTGCCGGCGCTGCCGCCAGTAGCCGCTTTAAGCGCTGCCGGTAAAACTCCGTCCGCAATGCGAGGTTGGCGGCCCCTGTGTGCGGCGGATGTTTCCCACCGGCATACGAGATCAATGAACTGCCCTTTTTCAACAATCTTTTTATTTTTGACCATCCGGCCTTCAGGGAAAATAATCCAGTTGGCCTCGCCGGTCAGCAGGGTTTTGACGATTAAACGGTCTCTTTCGGGATTTTTAGTGGATACGGCACCGACTTTATCCAGATACGCGCCGAATGCGCCTTGAAACAACTCGTAGCTGGCAAGCGACCAAACCGGTGTTCCGGTGAGTTTGAAAATCTGGTAGGGCATTAGGAAGGTTTCAAGCCGTGTAAAATGATTGATCACAAAGATGATCGATCCATCGGGTATGTTCTCAGTACCGTGGAGCTGAATATTGGCTTTTGAAAGCTCGGATAAAGCCTTTACAAACAATCCTGTTGTGCGATATGCGAAACGGTTTAGCATCGGTTTGCCCAAATTGTGCAAAGTTTGCAAATCTTCGGCTCCAAAGCCGTGGAGAAAGCGGCAATCCAAGGAATCCAGGTAGCAGTTGACACCATTTCCTTTTATCCATATGATAGTATGTTCCGAAAAAATTGTAAACAATCTCGTCATGGTGATCCATCCATGAAACACAAACATTGAAATGCTTAAAGCTCATCAAGCCGGATTGCAGAAACCAGAATATGCGATGTGTTGATCATAAATAAAAACGGTGGAGGATTGCATTGTACTCAAGAATTCTAAGGCTTCGATTCCCAAGGACAGTGGCCCAAAAGCCGATTGTCTGTTTTTTGACCAAAGATTATGACCTGATATTCAATATTTTAAACGCCACCGTTCTTCCACGTAAGGAAGGCTTGATGGTGCTCGAATTAACAGGCACCCGGCGCAATTTCAAGGAAGGCGTCGCCTATCTCAAAGATCAGGGCATTCAAGTTGAAAATGCATCCCAGGAAATAAAACGGGTTAAAAAAAAATGCACCCATTGCGGTGCCTGCACGGCGGTTTGTCCCACCGGTGCGCTTGTGGTCCAGCGACCCGAAATGACAATAAGATTTGATCAGAAAAAATGCAGCGTTTGTGAACTCTGTGTCCCGGCTTGTCCCACCCGGGCCATGGAGATCCATCCGACGAACCAGGCCTTTTTTGAATGAATCCGACAACCGCCGTTGCCATCAGCGGGGGAGTTGATTCCCTCATGGCCGCCTACCTGCTGAAACAGCAGGGCCACCATGTCATCGGCATACACTTTCTCACCGGTTTTGAATCCAAACCTCTGAATATAGAAGCGGTTGCCGAACAGGTCGGCATCCCCTGCCGGATAATTGACATCGGCAGTGCATTTAAAGAAAAGGTCGTGGACTATTTTGTAAAAACGTATTTGGACGGTAAAACGCCGAATCCGTGCCTGGTATGCAATCCATCAATAAAGTTTGAACTTATCTTCGAATATGCACGCAGTCTGGGCGCAACTCAAATCGCCACCGGGCACTATGCCAGAATTAATCGAAGCATCGATGGCCGGTACCATCTTTTACGTGGTGTCGATCAAGTAAAAGACCAATCCTATTTTCTGGCCTTTCTAAACCAGAAGTTACTGGCCCGGGCGCATTTTCCGCTGGGCAGCATTTGCAAGAACGATGTTAGGCAAATGGCCGCTGCCAGGGGCATGCAGCCGGCAGCAAGCAATGAAAGCCAAGATGTCTGTTTTATCAAAGGGCAATCCTACGGCGATTTTTTAATGCAAAAGACGGAATTCAAACCGGTGGCCGGGGATATTGTCAACCAGAAGGGCGTTATCCTGGGTCGGCACCCGGGATTGCATCTGTTTACCATCGGCCAGCGGCGCGGTATCAACATCCCGGCAACCGAACCCTATTACGTATTAAGGCTGGACAGAAAAAACAACCGGCTGGTAGTGGGGTGCAAAGCAGACACGCTTTCCAGGCAGTGTCGGGTCGAAAAATTAAACTGGATCCAACCAACGCCGGCCAAGCCGGTGCGGGTCCATACCCGGGTGCGATACCGCCATCGGGCCGTCCCTTCCATGCTGTACCCGTCAGGGCACAGCGAAGCGATCGTCCGGTTTGATCAGCCTCAGTCGGCCGTAGCACCCGGCCAGGGCGCTGTGTTCTATAAGGGGGAGGAGGTTCTCGGAGGGGGATTTATTTGTGGTTGAGGTTTGATTCGTTGAATTTATTAATTGGTTTTATTGGTTCGATTGGTTTTATTGGTTTGATTGGTTGCTGCGGAGTGCTGCCAGTATTCGATTTGAGGCAATTCTGCAACCTTCCAGCGGATAGACCAATAAGTCGCATAATCTAAATAACGCATGAAACAGAACAGTAAAAAATTTAAGATCACAACGCTGGGATGCAAGGTCAATCAATCTGAGTCCGAATCCATCGCCAGGCAGCTGGCAGACTCTGATATGATATCGGCGGGCGTTGACGATCAGGCGGATATATTCATCGTCAACACCTGCACCGTGACCGGCAAAGCCGCTATGCAGTCACGACAGGCTGTCAGACAGGCAATTCGTTCCAACCCCAAGGCCGATATTGTCGTAACCGGATGTTACGCCCAAACGGCGCCGGAGGAAATCAAACAAATAGAAGGTATCCATACTATCGTCGGACACGGTGATAAACACAGGATTGCCGAGATGGTGCGCAGCAATTTTTGCCGGCGCTGCGAACCTCAGGAATCTGTGCGCCGGAAGCAACGCTTTGAGCAGCTGCCGGCCGTTGGGATTGGAAATCGTGCAAGACCTCTGTTAAAGATCCAGGATGGCTGTAGCGCGTTCTGTACATACTGCATTGTACCCTCTGCAAGGGGTCCCAGCCGCAGTCTGCCGGTTGAAGCGGCAGTGGAGGGGATCACTCGATTGAAAAGTGCCGGTTATCAGGAGGTGGTCCTGACAGGTATCCATCTGGGCTGCTATGGTCACGACTTAAATCCGCCCAGTGATTTATTGTCGCTTTTAAAACACATCCAATATGCCCGGACGATCGAGCGGATTCGCTTAAGCTCAATTGAACCCCGTGAAATTTCGACTGAAATGATTCGTTTTGTCGCCCGATCCGACTCAAAAACGGCCAGGATTTGTCCCCATTTTCACATCCCGCTACAAAGCGGAGACAATGATATTTTGCGGAGAATGCACCGGCCCTACACGCGGGAGTTCTTCAAAGGACTGGTTGAGGAAATCCACCAACACGTTCCCCAAGCGGCGTTGGGGGTGGATGTGCTGATCGGTTTTCCGGGTGAAACCGAAGATGCATTCAAACGCACGTATTCGCTGATACAAGAACTGCCCGTGACGTATCTTCACGTTTTTCCGTTTTCTGCCCGCAAGGGCACCGCGGCCTTCAATTACCCGGACCGGGTTTCCGCAGCGGTCGTTCAACAAAGATGCCGGAAAATTCGTCAGCTTGGAAATATAAAAAAATCAATATTTTATAATAAATTTATGAATAAAAAACTTGAAGTTTTGATTGAAAGCAACAGCACTTTCGCCGACGGGTATGTAAAGGGTATGTCATCTAATTACATCCCGGTATTGGTTCAGAGTGATCCAACTTTGATCCATTCGATAGTTCAGGTGAAAGTCCAGCAGGTCGATGCGAATTTAAACGTCATCGCAAAGCCGGTATGAAAATGATCTTGTGAATATCCAAACAACCTTGGCGAGATTGCCACCGCTAATGTCAATTGCATCCGCGATTCGTACAACCGCCGGAGACAGCCGGTATGCCATACGGATATTTTTCCGGGAAACAAAATATTAAACAAGGAGAAAAAAGATGCCGATAACTAAAAGTGACTACCGAGAAGATGTTGACCGTCCCGTAGCTGTTTTTGAAACCAGCATGGGCCGATTTGAAGCTGAACTTTATGCCGCGGAGTGTCCGGAAACAGTCTGGAATTTTATCAACCTTGCCGAAGGCCGACAGAAAACCGCAAAGGGCGAAAATTTTTATGACGGACTCACCTTTCACCGGGTGATAGAAGGGTTTGTCGTTCAGGGGGGATGCCCTGACGGAAATGGCACCGGCGGACCCGGATACCGGTTTAAAGACGAGTATGATCCGTCCCTGCGGCACGCCGCTGCCGGTGTTCTGTCAATGGCCAATGCCGGTCCGAACACGAACGGCAGTCAATTTTTTATTACCTTGGCCCCGACACCGCATTTGGATGACCGGCACTCCGTATTCGGCAAGGTTATCGTCGGCAATGAGGTGATCGACGAAATTGGATCCGTGGCAACCGACTCGATGGACCGCCCGTTGGAGCCGGTGGTCATTAATAAGGTTACGATTCGCAGGTAAATTCTGCGCGCCCGTACAGGTGTTGAGTGCATGATTGCATATTCAGTCATAATACCGGCCTACAATGAAGAAAACTACCTGCCGCGCACCCTTGACGCCTTGCAAGCAGCTATGGCGGCCATCGATCGACCGGGTGAGATCATCGTAGTTGACAACAATTCCACCGATGCGACGGCGGAAATTGCCCACCGTCGCGGCGCCAGGGTCGTATTCGAAAAAATCAACCAGATCTCCCGGGCGCGCAATGCCGGCGCCGCGCACGCCAGGGCCGAACATTTGCTGTTCCTGGATGCCGATACCCTGATTTCAGCCGAATTGCTGGAACGAGCCCTCGAGAACTTGCAGCAGGCGGATTGCTGCGGCGGTGGTGCCACCGTTTCACCGGACAGGCCTTTGGAATTTTTTTATAGGATCGGACTCCTTTTCTGGAACAAATTATCGATCAAATTCGCTATGGCGGCCGGCAGTTTTATTTACTGCCGCAAAGAAGGTTTTGAAGCGGTGGGTGGATTTAGCCAAAAAGTCTATGTCGGTGAAGAGATCTGGTTCTCCATCAATTACGGCAAGTGGGGGAAAGCACGCAACCAGAAATTTAAGATTATCGATAATACACCGGTGGTTACATCTACCAGGAAACTGGACTGGTATTCAAAATTTCAAACCTTTACCTTCCTGCTTGCAATGATGTTCTTTCCGGAGAGTTATATTTAAAAGTTGTGTTTAAAGGAAAAGGCGGTGTATCCACCGGTAGATTGTTAGCAGCAGTCAACCGGCCACACTAAAAAGGAAAGGATACACCACCCATGAACCAGGAT
>Ga0126326_1000162_pt1 | contig 31515 bp, 20 predicted proteins | sample InaspJWI67metaG_FD_94485 | JGI IMG/M metagenome (GOLD analysis project Ga0126326, IMG submission 94485) | Marine gutless worms symbiont microbial communities from Oahu, Hawaii - Inanidrilus sp. 1 OAHU.JWI-67 metaG | ecosystem: Host-associated > Annelida > Digestive system > Unclassified | place... | reverse complement strand
CAAAATCGGCGCGAAAATAGGGTGGATGATCGGACTAAGTCCCTAATACAACTCACATTCGTGCCACATCCGTCTCGCTAAACCCAGTGTTGCAAATATCTGAGATCACCTGCCCCCCCACAACCATTGGCATAGACATTTCCGAACAAAGAATAAAATTTGCTAAAGAACATTATTCTGATGATGGTCTGCATTTTTTCCAAGGCGATATCAGAAAACCGCTGTCTGACTTTGGAATGTTTGATTTTATCTGGATTCGATTTGTGCTTGAATATTATCGAAAGGACAGTTTTAACATCGTAAATAAAATCTTTGAAATACTCAAGCCGAATGGAATTTTCTGCCTCATTGATCTAGACTACAACAGCATGACCCACTATGGAATTCCTGAAAGATTGAATAATACCATACGCGCATTGATAAAGACCGCCGAAAAGTATGATAATTTTGACCCGTATTGTGGCAGAAAGCTCTACACCTATTTGTACGATTTAGGATGTGAAGATATAAACGTTAGCCTTAATGCGCATCATCTCATTTATGGAGAGTTAAAATTTAGCGACCAATTCAATTTTTCAAAGAAGATTGAAGTAGCGAGCAGTAAATCACAGAGCCATTTTAAAGAATACACCAATGGGTATAGAGCTTTTGTCGAAGAATTTGATTCGGCATTCTCGAATCGAAGAAGATTCACCTACACTCCTGTTATCTGTGCCCGGGGACGTAAACCATATTAATCCCGAAAAAGAAAATCCATTCTTTATTAAACCACGTCGAGATTTACTTCATCCTAAATAGAGAACTTTGCTCGCTACCATTGAAAAGACTTTGCGAATGTAAGACTTTTGCCCGTTAGATGAGCATCCAAAATTCTCCAATTTAGGTTAAAGCGTTCGACATAGTAGGCATTAATCGTTTTGCTAGGCAACTGTTCTTTTCGCTTTATGATTAATGCTTGTTATGATTGAAAGTGAGTATAGGAGGTATACCACACCCTTTTGTGGATGATCAAAAATGTGATTTGAATCAGGCATATAGGGTTTTCGTGCAGCTTTGATTATGTACAAATATTTAAAAAATCTGGGCCACAGTTACATAAATGAATTCCGTGGCGAAAACCCGCCGAAAAATCAATCTGCGCTCCGACGAGCTAATGAGGGGCTCATTCTCGCGCAGGTTGATTTTCGGCTCGACTCATTCAATTCAAAGTAATTATTGAATAAAATTGCGTTGGGAAATCCGGATAGATACAAAAAAAGGAAAAAGGGGAGAACGATATTGGACAACACTTATTGACAAATAGTAATGCTTTTTGTCAATATCTTCTAATAAGACAGCTTGATATAAGATGAATTCAAAGATAATTTGTCATGAAATGCGTCAATAACATCACTTTTTGATGTGTGTCTTACCATCTGTCATTTTCAGAGTGGTAGGGTCGTATTATGACCTATTTTCCAACTGTTGTATCATTCCCCCTATTGTCCCTTTGAGGAGCGGATATTATAACTATATGTAATCATTTATGTTTATTTACCAAATTTCTTGAAGGAAGCCAAATTGCATTTTTCAGGATTGACAATAACAAGGAGCGACTATGGATTTAATTATCATTGGTGGCATATCTAAGGTCAAAGGCAGCCAGTACAGTTTGAAGCAAAAAGTAAGTCTCATCAAAGACGGCGCCTTGATGACATATGCAAACCTGCAAAGATATTTCGGACATAATGATCCGACTGAATCCTCCGATCCTTACACGTTACATGATTATAATACGCCGTATCTTGCAGGGATTTATCTCTACAATTTTCTCACCAAGCGGGGGATCAATTGTGAGCTGATTAACTTCCTGGATTTGGAAATAAATAAATTCGAAAGGCTTTTACAACAGAACCCCAAAGCGATTGCCCTTTCCACTACATTCTTGACCAGTATTAAATCAGTAAAAGAAGTCACCAAGATTATTCGAGAATACGATCCGGTTATTAAGATTATTGTTGGTGGACAACTTGTTAATAACAGTTATCTGATATATCAATTGAAAGACACCGATTATGATACGAGTTCTTGTGCCCAAGACTATTTCTTTATCTCTTCTGAAAAGTATTATTATGAGGATATCGATCTGTTTATAGTCGAAGACCAAGGAGAAGCCACACTATACCAACTCACAAAGGCCATAAAGAATTGCCAAGATTATTCAGGAATACCAAACCTCGCCTTTTATAAAGACAATAGACTAATTTTCACTAGCAGAGACCCTGAGGAAAATGATTTTGCTGAGGATCTAATTTGTTGGGATGAAGTCCCAGAAGAATATCTATACCCTATCTTTCCGATGAGGGGTTCAAGAGGTTGCCCATATAAATGCCAATACTGCAATTTCCCCTCTGGGAAAAGATTTCGTTTAAAAGGATCGGACATACTGGCTCAAGAGATTGCGGCCTTGCGAGAAACAGAGAAAGTAAGAATGATAAGGTTTACTGATGACAACCTTTTTTTAACGCGCAGACATGTGGAGGAGTATTGTCGAATGATCATTGAAGTAGGGAAAGGAATAAAGTGGACCTCATTTATCAGAGCCGGCAGCATCACCAAAGATAATGTAAAACTACTTAAGGATTCCGGGTGTGTGATGGCTCAAATTGGGATGGAATCCGGTGATAGAAGCATTTTGAATAAAATGAACAAAAAAGACACCCCTGAAAATTATTTGCGGGTGATAGAGTTGTTGAACACACACGGTATTTCTACACAACTATATTTCATCATAGGTTTTCCTGGAGAAACGGCCAAAACCATAGAAAATACGATTCAATTACTAAATCAGTTTCACCATGATGGGCCAGCTATTAATTTCATCATGGTCTTCCCTTTTTTGTTAGCACCCCTATCACCCATCTACTCCCCAGAAAACAGACAAAAGTATAATCTAGAAGGATATGTGAGCAACTGGTCTCATAACACCATGAATTCAAAACAAGCAGGTAAGTATGCAACGGAGTTTTTATTCAGATTGGAGAATCTGTATCCGTTTTACGGTATTGATGAGTTGGAATCTTTGGAAATGGCAAAGCTGAAGAAACTATCACAATTCCGCTCCAAAGTTCATAAAGCTGAATTATTCGGATCCGACCCCGAAGCCATTGAACAAATGTGGCAGGAGTTAAGAGACGTTGTTACAGCAGATTAATCTATCTTCAAGCTAGTTGTCGTCGAAAGTGCACAGCGAAGGCAAATCCATAGCGACTCGTCTGTCTTAATGGATTACAGCAATTTCATTGGTTTATCCCTGAAACTCCTGTTTGATCTATTAACGATATGATGATGAGGTATAAATCAGAACAGAAAAATTAACTCACTTTGAGTTTCAAAGCACGATACCCAGGTTCTCCGGCATGGGTTTTGGCATAATAGCTGAAAGTTTTGGCATAATAGCTGAAAAACGCATCAACGATTTCTTTATCAAAACTTCTATTCGCTTCTTCGCGCAGCATTTGAAACGCCCTTTTCAATTCTATCGGCCCCCGATAATGTCGCCGGGCCGTAATTGCTTCAACAAAATCCGCCACAGCTATAATCCTGGCTCCAAGCGGGATCTCTTCTCCTTCAAGACCTTTCGGATAGCCACTGCCGTTGATTTTTTCATGATGGCAACCGGCGATCTCAGGCACCTCGCTGTAAATACCTTCAAAATTGATCTGGTTTAGAATGCGTCTGGTTTTTTCGGCATGCGTTTTTACGACGTCGTATTCTTCATTGGTCAATTTACCCGGCTTTTTTAAAATCGCGTCCGGAACCCCTATTTTGCCATAATCGTGCAATAAAGCAGCCACGCGGATCATTTCGATATATTCATTTGGCAATCCAAGTTCATCACATATACCCAGCGCATAATCGGTTACCTTTTCCGAATGGCCGGATGTCAAAGGATCCCGAGTATCAATGCTCGCAGCCAGAGTATGCAGGATAGATCTAAACTGGCGTTCTCTGGCTTGAAGCAAGTCTGCGTTGCGAATACTGATTCCCAAAACTGAAGCCAAACCGATCAAAAGGCTCATGTCGCTGTGGACGAGCGGTTTTTTCGACTTAATGTTATCAACAGCCAAGATACCGATCGCTTCTCCATCGACTATTATGGGGCTGCAAATAAATGCATGGGACTTGAGCTTTTTAGCAAATACCATGCTCCGAATAGAAAGATCGGCTTCAATTTCTTTTATATTATTGATCAGAAAAGGCTTTTGCTCTTTAAATGATACGACAAAAATACCTTTTGATATCGGTTTGTTTAAATGAAAGGCAGTATGTTTTAAAAATTTCACCTGACTTTCTGTATATCCATATCCGGCTCGATATAGTAACTGCTTTTTCTCTCTGTCCGCCAACAGTATCATACAACGGTCATAATCGAGGCGTTTTTTAAAAATTTTTACTACATTGAGCAGTATATCTCTGCTGTTGGTCTGCCTGCTGATGGCCTTCCCTATTTCATTGGTCATAAGAGCATTATTGTAGTTGAGATTGATTTGTTCGACCAACTGATCGGTTGAGTACTTAAGGTTATTCAGGCTCCCCTTTAACTCATTTTTTATCTGCATATCGGAAAAAGATGTTAAGGCCAAAATAACAGAAAGAGCGGTGAGCAGAATAACAACGATAGTACTGAGGGAAAAATATAAACCGAGAGTAATGCATATAGGAATTAAAGAAAATATCGTAATATTTCTGATTTTTCTGAACGAATCCGAAAGACTTTTTTCCCAGGAAAGGATGTACCGGCAAGTTTTACCGCCATTGAATACACATTCAGGGTGCTCTATTTGGGGGAGTTTGCTTCCGAACATCATCGCAATGGCTTCAAGATATCCGGTTCGATTCTCGCACTGGAACGGCTGTTCTTCGACCCCTATTTGGGGTGTAACATTAATTTCAACTTTGTTTGGCGCGATCTTCTTGGATTTATAGGTGGTTGAACGAGTGAAATTGGCGGCACCTTTGCTGATCATTTCATAGGCACCGGCGGGGCCGACCATACCCAGAAAAACCTGTCGCATCATACCGTTGGCTTCAGGAGAGGCTCCAAAGCGTCCGGCTTCGCGCGCGATATTTTTATTGTTAGTCAGCTGGGATAGTTTCTCATGAAAACGATTTATTTGCTGCTGTGAAAACCAGTGAGCTTGATCACCCACCTCGTAAGGCTTCATATCGGCATAATCAAGAAGACCTCTAATATCTAGGTGCCCATAATTCTTTTTGATTAGCTTTATATAGTTATCGATAATCCTACTATTATAAAGCGGTATATTGTATTTTCGCGCAGAGCCCTTCATGACCGGTAGTCTAAGGTAGTATATAGCACTACTGTTTAAAAAATTGCAGTAAACGATTCAGATATCTAAAATAGTCATCTGTGTGTTGTAGATTTATTACCCAAAGATTGTAGTGCTTTTCAAAAGGTAGCGCTATGTCTTCTACGAATGATGCCGGATAAATCAATACCGGCATTTCTTCCAGTTCCACTTTCTTCAAAATTTCTGAAATAACACTATTTAATAAATCTTTTGTCACATCCTCGGAATCCAAAACGATTGCTCTGATGCAATTGGTCAAATCAGAAAGATTTAAGCCGATATCTGTAAGATCGACCATGAAAATGGCTTTGAGGATGTCCTTTTTCCTCAGTGCATAAATAGACCTTGACCTCTTAAATCCCAGCTTTTCAAATTCCAGTTCTATTTCACCGCCCTCGCCCATTTCCGGATCTAAATTGAGCGCGTTCAACATAAGACCGCCGGATGCATGCTCATAGAATTTTTCCAACTCCCGCAGGTCTCTGCCCTGGGCACGGGACAATTCCCATCCAGCGCTGCAGTCGATCTGGTCGTGCTGTCCTCTTTGAAAATGTAAAAATGCGAACAAATCTTCGGAACAACCTTTAGGATTTCTAATGTTTCTGACGGCACCGCCGAAAACCCGACTGGGGAACTTATTTTGTGGGCGGTAGTAGCACAATAAAAAGTCCATATGGATTGAATACAATCTATGGGAATCGTTGCCAAAACGTCCAATTTGATTCAGTACGATTAAACCGGCTCGATTATAATCGGACCTTCTGGCTGCATGATGATGGATTAGCCAGGTATTCTCATAAAATCGCACCATCGCCATGTGACCTAAAATGTGGCCCTTTTCTTGATATATAAAATGCCGTGCGATGTTCGGATTTCGCGTATAAAGTTTTTCGTAGGTCTCTTTGATTTTATTTTTGTTTTTCTGGATAAATTCATATTTGTCTGGATAAATAAATCCGGTTTCAAAAAAGAAGTCCCATAATTCGTCTAAATCCACTTTATTGCAGATATAAGAATTTTCATTTTCAGCTTGTTGCAGAAGCGCCACCAGCTGGACATGCTTTTCAATATCCATATCCAATAGCGCAAGGCCGCATTTGATGCGCGTATCGTCTTTATTGGGTTCAAAGGGTTGCCGGTAAACGACCTGGGCTTTGCACTTATACCGCAAGCTATTGGCAAAATTCAATTCCAGCTCGGATATCATTAAACCTGGCAATAGAACAGAACTGTGAGCATCCTCTTCAACCGCAAATCCAGATCCTGAAAGGTCGATCGCTTTTAAAGATACCAGCTTGCGTGTAAAAGGGTGCTTAAATACAATATTCGGTGATGGGGTTACTTTCTGGCGCGCACTTCTAAACTCTTTATGTTTGAACCGCTGTATTTCGCTTCTTCTCGGTTCCAGGATATATTGTCTGGTTTTCTGACCACAGTTTTGGTTGAGAATTTTGCAATCGCCGGTATAAAAGGTTTCGTTGTCATCGGCAAAGATCGCCGTTACCGCTGATTCCGGGTTCAGCCATTGGAACGATTGGGGAGGCGTAGCAGTGACTTGGACACGGAATGAGACAGCATTAAAATCAAGCAGTCGGCCTTTAAAAACCGTGCCGTTTTGAATCAAATGAGCATGAATATTTTTGCACGAATGGCGGGATACTTTGCGCGCACAAACTTCATAGCAGATTTCAGGAAGCTTAAAACAGGCATGTTCTTCATTGATATGAATTATTTCAGGTCTTACCTCCAATAATTTTTGGCCATCGGGAACGAGCAAGCTTTCAAAACCATAAGCCTGTGCTACTTCCTCAAAGTCTTTTGCGTCTGACCAATAACATTCCAGGAATTCGTTCTGACAGGGCTGGGGTTTGGCTTCAAGCGGTAGGGTATGATCATATTTTAAATGTTTGAATACAATGAGAATATCTCTATCCTGAAAGTTGAGATAGTTCAGTTTATTTATAAGTCGTGTTTGTTTGACCTGTTTCCCATTTTCCTGAATGGAATCATTCGGAAACGTCTGCGTGACTTGGGATATCGCTGCTTTTTCTTCTAGGCTTACCGCTTCAACTGTTTCAATCAAATGAAGACCGATCTTTGCCTTATCCATTTTTCCTCCTTGGATCAAAACGGTGAGCAAATGAAAATCTTTTTAATATTTGATTGCCGATAGCCGAGTTTCAGCCCCTTTTACAGTCACAAACCAGGGAAATGAAAGCGATACTACCACATAAAAATAGCCGATACAACCGAGTAAATAAACAAAATTTTATTTATTTTTTTTCAATTTTTTCAATATGATTAATATCTGACTTTTTTTCAGAAACAATTTTCGGAAAGCCGCATTTCATTACAACATATTGTGTTATAATACAGTTGAGCTACAACATTTGGGGATGAATAGTTCATGCAAGCGATAGAGGATCAGGCACAAATAGCCAATTGTTGCTTTTTAGCCAAATGGTTTTATCTTTTCAGTTTGAAAAGCAGATATTTGAAACGACAAATGGGAGATACACAGCAATGGGCAATCAAATAAAAACCACCATCCTACTGGCAATCATGACCGCATTTATCCTGTGGATCGGTCAGCTTCTGGGTGGCAGGCAGGGGATGTTAATCGCCCTGGTCCTGGCTGCCGGGATGAACTTTTTCAGCTACTGGTATTCGGACAAACTGGTGCTGAAGATGTACCGTGCCCAGGAAGCCAGCCCGCAGCAAGCTCCGGAGCTATATGAAATGGTCGGTCGGCTGACACAAAGCGCCGGGCTTCCCATGCCGAAAGTGTTTATCATCCCGGAAGAAGCACCGAATGCTTTTGCAACCGGAAGAAATCCTGACCATGCCGTAGTTGCCGTCACCCAGGGGCTGCTTAAAATCATGACCCGGGAAGAGGTCATGGGGGTGCTGGCCCATGAACTGGCCCATATAAAAAACCGTGACATTCTGATCGGCTCGATCGCCGCCACAATGGCCGGTGCCATTATGATGCTGGCCACGATGGCCCGGTGGTCGGCCTTTCTCGGTGGCGGCGGGAGCAATGACGATGACAGTGGCGGTTTGGGCATCATTGGATTGATCGTCATGTCGGTGTTGGCACCGCTGGCAGCCATGATCATTCAAATGGCCATATCACGGTCCCGAGAATATCTGGCGGATGCCACCGGTGCTTCCATCTGCGGACAGCCGGAATGGCTGGCCGGCGCCCTGGAAAAACTTGGCGCCTATTCGGGGCGGCGGCCCATGAATGCCAATCCATCGACAGCGCATATGCTCATCGTCAATCCCCTGTCCGGAAAAAGTATGATGAGTCTTTTTTCGACGCACCCGCCCCTTCCAGAGCGAATCGCGCGACTGCGTGGTCGTCCGCAATCGGGAACTCCCGCTCACAAACCCAGCAGCCGCCCGCAGGACGAGGCCAGGGCAATGTGGGACCGGCTTTCACGCTAGCCGCATTTTTCCTCAGCCCTTTGTTTGGCCTCCCAACAAAGGAATGCCGCTTTGCTTTTAACTATAAACGCCCGGAGCCATATCGTCTGGGCTTTATAATATTCAATGTGGAAATTATCCCATGGTCTGGTTAAACAGACGTCAACGGTCGGTCGCAGGTTTCGATGTGAATGCATTGCCGGCCTATTTTGCGACAGGTTTTCTGACTAAGACAGAGATTGCAGCGATCATCACTGCAAAGCTGGCACGAAAAACAGTCCTTGCACGGATGTTTTTTCAGACTCCCGGCTCTTTTTTCGGGCGCATATACCTTTCCCTTAACACCGGGAATGGAAACAAAGGCCATGGGGATTCTCCCAAACCATTCGTTCTTGTTTCGGATCACAAAAGTTCAGCCACGAGGATGAATAAGCTATAGGCTGCAAAGGCCGCCTCGTCAAATGGGGCGTGCCTAACATAATGCGATTCGGGTGGAAATTCAATATACCGGAGGATTGTATAACCGGCAAGCCAGACGCCTGCGAGTGGCAACCTTACCAACATGACCGTCAGGATAACAAACCTGAAAATAAAACGTTTCATGGAGGATCTCAGGCAAAGAGTACAAACGCCATCATGCTCAATGAAATGTCTGCTCCCGGTAGGCAACCCAGCGGTTAGTTAATCAAGAAACATCTCTCAGAAGTTCCGCCGGGAGTTCGCACTCTTCGGTTGAACCCTTTTTGGTTTCCACATAGTGGGCGGCAGCCAAAGCGGCCGTTGCGCCGTCGGCAGCCGCGATTACGATTTGCCGGGCATATTTTTCTCTGAGATCGCCGATAACGTATATACCGGCGGTGTTGGTTTCACACTTGTCATCGGTAATGACGTACCCATTTGCATTCATTTTGGTGCCGGCGGGAACAAGTTGATTGTTAGGATTGAACCCGACAAAAATAAACACACCGTCAGTGGCCAGTTCGCGCTTTTCAACTGTTTTCACGTTTTTTAAATCAACCGCATAGACCCCTTGATCGTTGGCCTTGATGGCGGTCACCACGGTATCCCAGAGGATTTCGATTTTGCACTCCCCTTTTACCCGTTGTTGGAGTATCGCCCCGGCCCGCAATGCATCGCGTCGATGAACAAGGTAAACCTTCTCAGCTAGTTTGGACAAATATAAGGCTTCTTCTGCCGCCGTGTCGCCACCGCCGACCACAACAACAATTTTGTTCCTGAAAAAAAATCCATCACACACGGCACAGTAGGATACGCCTTTGCCATATAAAGTGCTTTCACCCGGAACGTTCAACCTGCGGGGCCTTCCGCCCGTGGCCAGAATAACTGCGTGAGCCTGGAGTATATCACCGCCGGCAAGATGGACGCGGTGATAATCAAGCCCCGGCTCAAGTGCTGAAACCTCCTGGGATACAATTTCCAGGCCGTAGGACTGCACGTGCTGGGAAAATTTCATGGACAGTTCCGCACCTTCGATGCGTTCAAAACCAAGATAGTTCTCGACTTCAGCGGACATGGCCACCTGTCCGCCTGGCACGGCTTTTTCGATCAGTACCGTCTTTAGCGCGGCCCGCATCGCATAAATTCCGGCCGACAGACCGCCGGGTCCGCCGCCGATAACGATCAAATCATACACATCATTATTCGCCATTTTTCCTCCTTCATGAAATTTCCTGTCAGATACACACCGTGGGAATCTTGGCATGCAGCCGAGAATCAAGATAGCAGGAAATTTAAATAATACAACCGAAAACATTGTTTGTCTTGAACCGGAATTGCGGTAAATATTTGACTTATTCAACCACATTTGAAATGGTCTGGCGGGCAGATCCGCTTGGGCTCTTAATAAAGTTTTTCGTGCTTTGTGTGCAAAAAATTGAATTGGCGGATTTTCACTATTTTGTAACGATCGCATATTTACTCTTGAATCCATAAGGAGAGATGGATGGCCCACATAAAATACCCTCATTTGCTGGCACCGCTTGATCTGGGATTTACACTGCTGAAGAACAGAGTGCTGATGGGTTCGATGCATACCGGTCTGGAGGAAGCGCCGAACGGCTTTCAACGGATGGCGGCTTATTATGCCGAACGGGTCAAAGGCGGTGCAGCCCTTATTGTAACCGGAGGAATATCTCCCAACGTTGCCGGACGCGTGGCCGATACCGCCGCCAAACTAACCACCGAGGAGGAAGCCAAGCAACACCGCTGCGTAACCCGAGCGGTTCATGAAGCAGACGGTAAAATTGCCCTGCAGATTCTGCATACCGGCAGATATGCTTTTCATGAAAAGCTGGTCGGGCCATCGGCGATAAAAGCGCCGATAAATTTTTTTAAGCCCCATCCGCTCGCCGAAGAAGAAATTCAGGTGCAGATTCAGGACTTTGTCAACTGCGCCCAGCTGGCAAAATCGGCCGGCTACGACGGTGTGGAAATAATGGGATCGGAAGGATACCTGATAAATCAGTTCATCGTTGCCAAGACCAACACCCGTACAGATGGCTGGGGAGGCAGTTTTGACAACCGCATCCGCTTTCCGGTCAAAATTGTCGGGCTGGTGCGAGAAGCAGTCGGAACCGACTTTATCATTATCTATCGCTTGTCGATGCTCGACCTGGTGAAAAAGGGAAGCACCTGGAATGAGGTGGTCGCTCTGGCCAAAAAAATAGAAGCAGCCGGCGCAACGATGATCAACACCGGCATCGGCTGGCATGAAGCGCGTATTCCAACAATCGCAACGATGGTTCCCCGGGCGGCTTTTACCTGGGTCACGGAAAAAATGAAGCAGGAAGTCAGCATACCGCTGATCACCAGCAATCGGATCAACACCCCGGAGCTGGCTGAGGCGGTGTTGGCCAGAGGAGATGCGGATATGATTTCCATGGCACGACCGTTTCTGGCCGATCCGGAATTCGTCGTCAAAGCGGCCGAAAACCGGTCGGACGAGATCAATACCTGCATCGCCTGCAACCAAGCCTGTCTGGATCATATCTTTTTGGGAAAAATGGCTTCCTGCCTGGTTAACCCGCGGGCATGCCACGAAACACAGCTTGAATATCAACCGGCCGTAAAGAAAAAAAGAATCGCCGTGGCCGGATCCGGTCCGGCAGGTTTATCATTTGCCATTGTGGCCGCCCAGCGGGGGCATGCGGTGACCTTATTCGAACAGACAGCTAAAATCGGCGGCCAGTTAAATATGGCCGTTCGAATTCCAGGCAAAGAAGAGTTTAAAGAGACGCTGCGTTACTTCCGTCGCCAGCTGGAACTGCAGGGCGTGGATGTGCGCTTGAATACCCTGGCCACAGCCCGCTGCCTGATCGAAGGGGGTTATGATGAAATCGTGATCGCCACGGGCGTTCATCCCCGACGACCGACCATCAGGGGCATTGAACATTCCAAGGTTTTGTCTTATGTCCAGGTGCTGGCCGACAACGAAGAAGTCGGCCCGCGGGCAGCTATTGTGGGAGCCGGCGGAATCGGATTTGATGTGGCTGAATTTATCAGCCATGCGGGAATTTCCACCAGCCTTGACCGGGAGGCATATCTAAAAGAATGGGGTATCGATATAGAATACCGCTCTGCGGGCGGATTGACCGATGCCGCACCCCGTGCGCACCCTACTACAAGGCGGGTATATTTACTGCAACGCAAAGATACGAAGATCGGCAAAGATTTGGGAAAAACCACCGGCTGGATTCATCGCTCGACGCTGAAAAGGCGCGGCATTTCGATGTTAAACGCGGTTAGCTATGAACATATCGATGACCGCGGGTTGCATATGGTGCGCAAAGGCAAACGGCAGATCCTGGAAGTCGACAACGTGATTATCTGTGCCGGCCAGGAACCGCGCAGGGATCTATATCAGACGTTGGTCAGCTGCGATGTTCCGGTTCACCTGATCGGCGGCGCCGACCGGGCCGTAGAGCTTGACGCCAAACGGGCAATCGATCAAGGCTGCCGGCTGGCGGCCGTCCTGTAGGTCATCGACAGTATTTGAAGAAATCCGATCAAAGCGCTTGAATCTCAGGATTTGAGGAGAAATGGCGTGTGGCGGGCTCTGTTCAGCCATCAACCTGTAATGCGCAACTGGCGACATTTATTTCCAATCCGATGGACGACAAACAATTTCGTCAACTGCTCGATTTTTTTGAGCTTTCCTGGTCCGGCTACCGCAAGGTTCGCCGGGGCGTAAAAAAGCGCGTCAACCGCCACATGCAGTCGCTGGGTTGCCGGCGGATGTCTGATTATCTGCATCTTCTGCACGAAAATCCCAAGTGCCGGCTGGAAAGTGAACAGTTGATGACCGTCTCCATCAGTCGCTTCTTTCGGGACCATCAACTCTGGAGATTTCTTGAAAGCAACTTTCTGCCGGAAATCGCCGCCGGGCCGATCGAACGCCTGGCAGTATGGTCTGCAGGTTGTGCATCCGGTGAAGAAGTCTACAGTTTCAAAATCATCTGGGAAAATGCCAAAGCGCGCCGGCACCGCCTGCCGGCGCTAAACGTGCTGGCCACCGATCGCAATCCGGAAAATATTCAACGGGCACGTGCGGGTATTTTCAATGCCAGCAGCTTGCGGGATGTTCCGGATCAGTATCTGAAGGCTTTTTTCGACGTGCTCAAGTGCGGAAAACGCTATCGAATAAAAACGGCTCTGCAAACTGATATCATCTGGAAGACACACGACTTTTTTAGTGATTCACCCCGACGATTATTTGAAATCATCTTCTTGCGCAACAACCTGCTGACATACTACCGGAATCACTTGACAAGACCGGCTCTGCAAAAAATTTTAAGCCGTCTTGTCCCGGCCGGACTGCTAATTATCGGCACCCGTGAGCGGCTGCCGTTTGAGGCAACCGAACTGGTCCCGGTTGCACCGTTTGCCTGGATTTTTCAAAAGCGGCCGGCGGATATCGGTTGATGGTTTTTCGGCGGCCTCGAAGGCCTAGTTGACACGTTTTAAAATATTCGCCATAGTCAACCCACAAAATGATAGGAAAATTTGATAGGTGCATCAATTTTTCACGTTTTTTTCATCCCACGGTCGAAAAAGGAGGTGGACATTTGAGATCAGGAATTTGCCCAAAGTGTGAATCTGACAAAATCTATTCGGGTGCATCCTTGCCCCTTAAAAAAGGCCCGTTTGGCAGCAACTCCATCCCGGTCAGCCTGACCTCCATTGCGGCACTCGATAATTACGTCTGCGTCGCGTGCGGTTATGTTGAGAGCTATTTGAGCGAACCCGAGAAGCTGGCTGAAATAGCCAAAAAGTGGGTCAGGATGAATGAACCGAATGCATCGCCTGCCGACACGTCTTAGTAGTTTAACGCCATGAAACCCTCCGCAGCGGTCCAACCAGTTGATCGTTGGCGGCTGAAAAGTCTGCGGTAAAGAGAATAAAAAGATGAAACTATCACGGAGTGCCAACCGGGTGAAAGGTATCAGACGGTTCAGCGTTATTACCCGAGTGCTGGTCAAGCACGGTCTGGGCGATTTGCTGGATCGCATTTTCTTTCGCGACCGAGGCGGTGATCTTGGCCAAGAGGGCAAAGTGCTCATCTCCAAAACGGTTTATCCTTCCGCCGGGCGCATTCGCCGGGTCCTGGAAGAGCTGGGGCCCAGTTTTATCAAGCTCGGGCAACTGATGAGCACGCGGGCCGATATTTTCCCGCCGGAGTACATCCAGGAATTTAAAAAACTTCAAGACCGGGTGCCGCCGATCCCTTATGATCAAATAAAAAAAGTCATCGAAGACGACTTAACGCGCCCACTGGATGAGATCTTTGAATCTTTTGCAAAAGAATCTCTAGCCGCCGCCTCTGTCGCGCAGGTTCATCTGGCCGAACTGAAACACGGCAAAAAAGTAGCGGTTAAGGTTATCCGGCCCGGTATCCACAAAAAGATCCGCGAAGATATCCGCCTGATGTATTATTTCGCCGAAAAAATAGAAAATGCCTTTGAAATCGGTCGCGTCATCGGTGCCGTAAACCTGGTAAAGGAATTTGAGCGCAATATTTTCCGGGAACTGGACATGTTCACCGAGGCCGGCAATATCGAAAGATTCGCCGAAAATTTCAGCAACACGGATGAACTGTACATTCCGCGGGTTCACTGGAATTTAACCTCAAGGTCGGTGCTGGTGATGGAGCATATTGAGGGCATAAAAATGGATCAGGTCGCAGAAATCGAGGCCCAAGGCATCGATCCCAAGGAAATCGCCATGATCGGCCTGCGTTCATTTTCGCGCCAGCTGATGGAATTTGGTCTGTTTCATGCCGATCCGCATCCCGGCAACGTGATCGTCATGTTTGACGGGCGGGTCTCCTTGGTCGATTTCGGCATCACGGGCTATCTGGATGAAGAGACAATGATGCAGATCGCCAACATCTTTCTAGGCTATGCCGAGCACGACTATGACATGATAATGGAGGCGCTCGAAGAGGCTGGCCTCATTGACTCGCAAGCCATGGATCTAGATGATTTCCGCATCGATCTGAAAGACATCAGCGAGCCTTTCTACGGTCGGACCCTGCAAACGATTTCGGTTAAAGACGTCAACGATCAAATCATGCAGCTGGTGTTGCAATATCATATCCGGTTGCCGCGCAACCTGCTGCTACTATTAAAAACTTTCATCCAGACCGAAGCTTTGGGCAAAATCCTCGGCAGTGATGCCAGCTTGCTGGAAGTCACCCGGCCATATGCCAGGAAATTGCTCCAGCGCGGCTATGATGCCCATAAAATGATACGCAACATCGGCAAAGAAGCCCGCACTCTGGGAGGTTTCATGAAAATGATGCCGAAAGCGATATTCGATGTTTTAAAAACGACTGCCAGCGGCAGGCATCGCCTGGAGTTAGTTCACAGCGGATTTGAGCAGATCGATACCAAAATCGAAAAAGGAATCAACCGCTTGACGGTGGGAATTGTTATAGCCGCCTCGCTTATCGCGGCATCCCTGATTCTGAATTCATCCCAGACGGTTATCGAGTTCAGCGTGAACGTTTTGGGTATCCATAAAATATCTATAACCGCACTGCTCGGATTAACCGGTTATACGCTGGCAACTTTTTTAGGATTCTGGCTTATCATTTCGATATTTCGCTCAGGCAGGATGTAACCTCAATCATTTTGTTTTACCGGCGGTTCATTTATTAAGGGAAATATCTTTGTTTTCTCTGGAAACATTCCATAAAGATTACGAAACCGAAAGTTGCGACATCGTCATCGACGGTCATAAATTTCAATTTTTTGTTCCCGAATCCGTCGATCGGTTTGTCGATCCTGAAGATCCACTGCAGAATTTTCCGCTGTGGGCCAAAATCTGGCAGGCCAGTGTTGTGCTGGCGCAATATCTGATCCGCATGCCGGTCGAGCCGGAAAAGCGGATGCTTGAAATCGGCTCCGGGCTCGGTCTGGTCGGTATCGCTGCTGCCCGCGCCGGACATGCGGTAACCATGACCGACTTCAATACCGATGCGCTGAATTTTGCCCAGGCCAATGCCCGGATGAATCATTGTTCGCATCTGCAAATCAGCAGACTGGACTGGGTCAGACCGAATCTGCTAGACGCTTATGATTATATCGTTGGATCGGAAGTAATCTATAAGGATCAGGATATTCAGCATCTGCTCAAGTTGTTTGATAAATACCTCAAGCCGGGTGGCAAAGTCCTTCTGGTGGAAGAAATGCGCAAAACGCTGAATGAATTCTATCAACAAATGGATGATTTCTATCAAATAACAGTCCGAAAAAAAATACTGCGCGCCCAAGATGAAGAAAACCGGGTGCTGTTGATTCAGATGGTGTCGAAACAAAAGCCTTAACCGCGTAGCCAGATTTAAGATTCGGCGGTCAGGGCGCTGACTATAATTGTTCCCCCACCGAAGATTCTCGATTCCTCCTACCAGCCACGCATAAACCCGAGACATCCATAACCAATCGATTCGGTTGCACCTGCAGAAGGTACCCGGTATGTTGTATTGCCCAGTCCGCATCATACAGCATCCTGTATACTGCATCATGCATCCTGTATCCCGCATCTTCCAGCCCGATCATTGACAAAAAAGCCAAACTATTGTAAATTTATATAAATTTACAGATTTTAAAGGGCAAATCCGCCGAAAGGCGGTGACGCAAAACCACGGGTCTAAAGCACAACCGCCAGGATCGCCGGGTTGCAGAAAGCTGACGATTTTACCGCCTCTGGAGGAATGGCCAAAGGCGGTGATTTTTTTAATAGCCTCCCATTCCATCAATTTGAATAAAATATGACGCAAAGCTGCTTGTCGGAAATACTATATAACTCCCTGCCCGCGGGATACCAAAGATGAATACTTCCAATAACAAACATAACTCAGGTGCGGATAGCTTCTGGTCTATTTCCCGGGGGAAATATACGAAATCTGATTTAAGCCATATCGCCGACGGATTACACGCCACAAAAGTGAAGGAATACCGAATTTCCGATTTTGGTCGCTATCTACTCAGCCCCCAGCCGATTGAAATTCCGAAAAGGCTCGTGGGTTGTGAAGTATACTATCGCCAGCGCAAATCGCGTAAAACCAGGGTTAAGATCTGGCAGATTCTGCCGAAAAAATTTAATCCGAGGCGTAGACTCAAACAAGCACCATCTGAAATTTTTATGCCGATGTCCGATTCGCGTTTTCCATCCGTTAGAAACGACGACCTTGAATCGCATCTGAACAAGATTTACGGACTATTAAAATCCTATGACCCCATCTACCAGGGCCTTGCCAAGCTGGATCGGAGCAACATTGCGGACGTCATCGGCATCTGTGAGGACGTGGGCGGACACCGCACATGGTTGCATCTGGCCGGCAGCATTGAAGAGAAAATCGAGTATGTCGGCAGTCACATTTTCCAGAATATCAATGTAATTGTGGACAAGGCCTGTATTGCCGATGGTCTGTTCGAGTTGCGTGGGTACGCTTTTGAATCGTTTGATCCCGGTCGAAGTTATCGTCTGCTTAAATTTTTTCAGAACAAAGTGGCCAGGATTTGTGTTCTCAGGCCAGACGACCGGGTGGATTATTGGCTGGAGGATTCGCGCCATATCACCTATCTGCATCTCTTGGCCCAATCCCTGAATATCAACCGTCAACTGCGAGAAAGCTTCAATCAATGCGTCAGCGGCCGCGCTAAACCACTAAAGCTGATGTTTCAAAGCGATAGGGCCATTGACTACTCCAAAGCCCAACTGCCCGGCTTGGTTCAAGCAGCCATCAGCACTCACCCGGTTGACGGCCAGGGCAAGCGAAAAGTCGTTGAAGCCTTAAACCGCAGACAGAAAGCCGTTTTATTCAGCTATCTCTCGCGATCCGATAGCCGGCCGGAAAAATTATGCACGAATCTGTCGGTAATGCACGATCTCAGAGCTTTCGATCCGATAAAAGATAGCCTGCCGCAACTATATTCGGATCTTCACAAAAATGCTTCCATCTCGGAAGCAGGCAAATTCTACTTGCTGGACTCTATCGAGGACCTCCAGGATGCCTGAAGAATACAGTCAAAAAGATTACCAGTGGATACGGGAGTTGATGAAGTACCCTCAGATTCTGGCCAAACGCCTGAATTTTTTCGAGGATACTTCCCAGATTGCTGTGCCCGAGGATCCGATCGATCGGGTAATATTCCAGGAAAAGGCCAAAAAGGCCATTCGGAAAATTGCTCAGAACAGAGGTCATTTCTTGATGGTTGGGAAACCCGGGACCGGCAAATCGATGCTTGCCAATATGTTCGAGAAAGTGCTGGACAAATCTTTCGGAGACTATATTCGACCCAACGAGGCCATTGTGGCCTACCCGGGCAAAGACAAACATCATATTCGGATTGCCTACGAAAATCCTGAAAAAATCGACCGCCTGCTGGCCGGTATGCATGCAGAAATTGAAGCTGCCCGGGATATGGTAGACGATTTCAGCCTCACCGAGCACATCCGATCGGTGAAACGGGTTAAAATCGGACTTGTCTGTGTGGCGATTGTCAGTGCCGCCGCCGGATATTTTTTTCCGCCGGCTTTTATCCTAACGGGTATCGCCGGAATTGGTTCAATTTTTATGTATATCCAGGAAAACAACCATAAGGTTCAAGAAAAAATTCAGGTTGCGGTCCAGGCCGGTCGAAAGCACGAGGTCAAGCATTTGCTGGATATGGTTCCGGAAATGTTGTATGATCCGCGTAAAGATAAAGAACTGATGGCCCGGGTATCCGAACCGGATGCCAGAAATATGAAAGGCGGATTCCGCCATGATCCCTATCAATCAGGGGACCTGCACACGCCGACCCACAAGCGGGCATACCTGGGAGCGCATGCCACCGCACCGATCATTTATATCGATGAACTCAAGACATTGATCAAGACCGGCTACATGTCGGATTTGCTGGAAATCATGCAAAACAAGTCCTACATGCTTGAGGGTGGAAGAAATACCGGCAGTGGGGCTGCCGATCGTTCCGAGACGCCGCTGAAAGCCGACAATATTATCGTAGCCTGCTGCAACTATGACACCCTGAGGTATCTTCGCCGTGAAGGTGATGGCGCATTTCTCAGCCGGATTGAAGACAAAGGCGAAATCATCCACATGCAAAGTGCCGTTCCCGATAACCCGGAGAATATCCGCCAGGCCGCCCAGTATGTAAAACAGGAAATCATCAATATCGGCCGTGACCTCCGGGAAACCTGGGGGGAAATCATCGAAAATGAAGGCCAAGAAGGCGTGCGAAATCGAAGCGAGAAAATTTTCGGTCGACGCCTGCCGGCGGCTTTTTCATTAAAGGCGCGTGAGTTTTCCAGAGACGCCGTTCTGGAAATCATCAAAGAAATGCGGTGCCGATCATCGGATAAAAAACTCAGCGGGATACTAAGGCCCATCAACGGGATTATAAAAACAGCAGAGATAGAGGCGATCCTTGATAATTATAGCCGGGTCGAAGCGTTGCACGTCCGCCGGGCGCTTCAGGAGCACATCAGCCTGGAGGGCGCGCTGTCGATCGAAGCCGGTAAGCATAAGGAAGATCTAAAAAAATATATCGGCTCCCTGACCGATTCCATCGGCTATGTGGTCGGACTGGCGGTTATCCATTCAAAATCCAGCGGTCAGATGTACGGCCAACCCCTTCCGATCCATTGTCAGGTGATCGCCGGTGGTTCGGATAAGGTCATTGCACCGGGAAAAGTCGGGGAAATAGCAAAGGGAGCCGTACAGAATGTGAGAGCGTCCATAAAGAAGGTACTCAATCAAATTGGTGCCCGCTATGTAGGCTATGAAATGCATGTAGAATACATTCAAGCCCATGGCGGCGTGGAAGGCGACAGTGCATCTGTGGCGATTGATATCGCTCTTATTTCCGATTATATCAGTCAGCCGGTGAATCAAAAAATCGGCGTGACCGGCTCGCTGACCGGTGATATCATTTTAGCTGTTGGCGGTGTAACTGAGAAACTCAGATCAATTATGGATCCGGCCCTTGGAATGCAAGGTGCCTGCATACCCTGGTTGAACAAAAACGACATCGAACCGCATCTGATTAACGTTGAAAGCGAGTATATCCAGATGGACCAAATTCCCGGAATACGTATATTCAGGAGTGAAAATAAGAAAGATCCCTTTGATGTCTATTTCTGTAAGACCAAATTCAACGCATATAAAATCCTGATGGGGCTCGATAAAGAAGCGCTTGAAATGCGCATGACCGCTAGAAGCCGCAAAGATCTCGAGTTTGTGCAAAATTTGAGAAAAACCAGGAAAGCATCATCCGGCGGTTAACCCGACCAAAAATACAGACCTGTTGGGTACTGTGGCCATGTATCCGCCGTGAACGTTTCATATTGATGAATTTCCTGATGCCAAAATTTGTGATCCTGCTGCAGAGTCAAATTTCTAACAGCACGATGGGTGTTTGACACACGTTTAACCTTATACGAATACGGTTTTTCGAATCCTTTAATCGACAATCCCAAACCTGCGGTTAGCATATTATGAATCTAAGCCGAATTTGTCTTTTGGTTTTTCTTACCGGGATGCTGGCGGTATTTGCTGATGCCGGAAAGATATATACCTGGACCGATGAGTACGGTGTCACCCACATCACGGAAAAGCCTCCACCGCCCGGCGCCCAAGGCCAAGATGTCATCGAATATATCCCTAAAACAGACGAGCAAATCGAAGAAATTCGCCGAGGGCAGCAGACGGTGCAAAAGCAGCAGGAAATCATGCGCGCTCAGCAAGAGGCCAAACATGCCAGAAGACGCGCCGAACAAGCAAAAGCAAGGGCGACGGAATTAAGCGTAATCGCAGATCAGGCGTTTCAGCGTTCAGAAGAATTTAAAAAGACCACCAGCTACACTGTACGCAGGTGGCAGAAAAATAAACCCACAAGGCTAAGGCTTGAAGCTGAAGCCAACCAAGCCCGAGAAAAAGCATCGGCGGCGGCCCAAGAGGCGGCCGAATTGGATAAACGCGCCAGGGCCGCAGAAAAAAGGGCCGCAGAGACCTTGGCTCAGGAAAAACCGGTGCAAGAGAATACATCGGAGATCAAGCCCTAGTCGCGATAGCATCGCGGCTGCCTGTCCCGTTAAATATTCGGCTGTTTAAACGGCGTGCTTTCGTAATCCATTCTTCCTTTTCGATTAATTGAACAAACCCACTGCATTCTCCGAATTTTCTTGACCCAAAAAACACTTCACCATAATGAATTGTAAGCCATCAAAATTCTCCGGCAGCAAATCCGTATATGACATGCCGGATAAAGAATGGTTGTGTCTCACCTTCGAAGGAGGCAACCATGCCGTTTTACGAATTTAAGGAATTTCTCAAGCTTTCTTCCGTGCTCAATTACAACTTGAGTGCGACATCTTTAAACCGGTATAATATCCTTCTGTTTATACTTGGTGAAAAAAGACTGGATCGGGATGATCTAATAGACCGTGAGCAGAAGAGCATCGTGATGGAGTCTCTCAACTATCTTTTTAGCGTTTACAGTCAAAAAAGAAGACGACTGGGTCCTTTGGCCGTTTTGCACCCGCTGCGAGCGGCGGCGCTGTTTGCACGGACGCGGGATGAGCTTAACCTTGCCTCACTGCTTGCTGCGCTATTCCATGACATTCTGGAAGATATCAATCCGAATGACTTTGACCCGCAGATGTGGAAAAAAATGGAGCAGCAACTTTACAGCCTCATGAATCGTCTGAGTGCGGATGATGAGGCCGAATTGATCCAGCGGCTCCAATATCTGACACGGCTGCAAGGAGAAACTTACTATCAATACATCGGCCGGTTGCTGGATAATTCGGAAAACGCGCCGGAACTGGTGCAAATAAAACTGGCCGACCGCCTTGACAATACGCTGGATATGCGCATCGACCTTCAGGATCCGCTGGGCGAAATCGACTTTTTCCAAGCCATTTTTCAAGTGTTGTTCGTCAATAATTACCGTGGTTACCATCCCAAAGCCGAACATCCGCCGACCGCTGTAATGAACGGTGCAAGGCGCCTGTACCAGCTGTTTAAAAATGCCGTCCTGCTGTCTTTGATCCGCCAGATGTCCGATATTTCCGGCGACTCGGTATCCCAGGTCCTATTCGAGGCTCTGTCTGATGCCAGCCTTCTGGAAGCGCAACGAACTTTGATCCATTTGCAAGGATATCATTTTAAAAATCTCACCGATCAACGCGCCCTACTGCTCGATGCCATGAACTACTGCTACAGCGGCAGAACAGATCTGGTAACCGAACCAAATGATAAACGGATGTTGGATGGATTGTTTTCTTCATATTTTGGACAACCATCTAAGAAAATCCGTAATCAGCAACTGGACCGTTTGTATCAGAACAAACCGCTGATGATTGAAACATCCCTGGCATTTATTGTCATATTTTTAAGCTTCTTAAATGATAACGACTATTATGTCAAAGGCGTGAGTGCAGCCGGTATCTATCCGGAATAAAGCGTACTTTCATTTGACCTCCAAGTTTTGTTTTAAATCTCCTGATTCCATACCGCCGATCATTTGAACGTCATTTATCTTTGACAGTCCGGATTAATAGATATATTCTATTCGATATATTGTAATTACATATGCATTTTTAATTCAATCCATCACCAGGTTCACAATGAAGCTATCGAAGTTATTTGAAAAGCCGACCCTTCTGAGCTTATCGAAAACCTGCGGCTGAGCGGCAAAAGTCAGCCCGGTCGGGCTGGGAGAACTTTTGGACAAACTGCCGAAAAACCAGGACCCGAATCTGCTGGTGGGCTATGAGACCCAGGATGATGCGGGAATCTATCGCCTGAATGACGACATCGCGATCATTACCACCGCTGATTATATCACGCCGCCGGTAAACGATCCGTTTCTTTTCGGTCAAATCGCAGCGGCAAATGCGCTCAGTGATGTGTATGCCATGGGCGGGCGTCCAGTAACTTGTCTGAATCTGGCCGGCTTTCCTTCAAAAAAGCTGGATCAGGAGACTCTGAATCAAATCATTGCCGGCGGTCTATCGAAAATCACGGAAGCCGAGGCGGTTCTCGCTGGCGGCCACACCATCGACGATGACGAACCCAAATATGGATTGGCCGTCACCGGCATCGTTCATCCCGACGAATACTGGACCAATACCGGGGCCCGGCCCGGAGATATCCTAATTTTAACCAAACCGATCGGCAGCGGCGTCCTTTTCAATGCAAACCTGAAAAACTGGGTTTCAAGCCAGGCATTGAAACAATGCCTGACTGTTATCAAATCTCTTAACAAAACAGCTGCGGAAATCATGCAGGAATTCGAAATTCATGCGGCCACGGATATTACCGGCTTCGGTTTATCCGGCCATGCCTTCGAAATGGCCAGCGGATCAGGAGTGCGATTGGAATTTACCATTGACGACATACCTGTCATGCAAGAGGCCCTTGAAATGTATGCAAAAGGTGTCAGCACCGGCGTCAATCGACACAATCGGCAGCTGGTTGAAAATCATCTTAGATTCGAAAAGAACATCCCGGAATGGCACCGGGAAATAGTTTACGATCCGCAAACAAGCGGTGGATTGATGGTGGCAGTTCCCCGAAGTCAGGGTCACGAGTTGATCACCGCACTAAAGGCGGCGGGCGTCGAGCAGTCCTGCATCATCGGCAACGTCCAGAAAACCCACGGCACCGTTAGCCTGGTATTCAAATAAATCAGCTGCTGGGCTTTTCCGGCCCTCGAATCAATGGGTCTGCGTTGTCAGACTGAAAAGTCGGGTGATGTTTTTCACCAACTCCGCTCTTCAAAAGCCGCCTTTCAGTAGCCGGGCGTCTGCCATAATACCGACTTTTCTCGAAAGTTTAAACAAGCATACCGTATCATCTTATCTATCCTTCCAATGTAAATTACACCTCAGGCTAACATGGAATATTCAAATTCGGGCAAGCACCAAATATTTTTCAGGATCTGTAAAAATATCGGCACCCCAAGTCCGCCAATAATCGTTCGGCATATATTGGGTATATCCTTCTTTGGCTTGCAATATTAGGCTGTTTTAAAGTAAAATATAGGTTGTTTTGCGCGTGCGTTAATATCGACTTTGGCGTACATGCGGATGTGGGTTCAACGGTAAAACACATTAAACGATAATAACTGAAACAAATATGCAACACCTGGAACTTGTCACTTATCTGGAAAATACCGGAAAAGATCCTTCCCGTCTGATCTTTGAAGACGAACTCACCGGCCTATACAGTCGAAGATACCTCTATCATGTTTTCAACACCAAGATTAGTTGGGACAATCTGCAGCCAAGCCAGATTTCCCTGCTGATGCTGGATCTCGACCACTTCAAAAGTATCAATGACAATTACGGTCATCAAGCCGGCGATGAGGCCTTAATCTGGCTTTCCGGTCATCTGAAAAGCGTTGCGGGATCAAACGGAATGCCGATTCGCTATGCCGGTGACGAGTTCATGATTTTGCTGCGCGACACCCCTAAACCTGGCGCTCTCCAGTTGGGTCTGCAGTTGATAGAAAATATTCGCAATTTTCCCTTCATACCAGAAAGTCAGACAGATGGAACTAATCTCACTATCAGTCTCGGGGTTGCTTCAGCTCCGGATGATGCCACATCCGGCAAAGCTTTAATTCAACAGGCAGATACGGCGCTTTATTCGGCGAAAAAAAATGGCCGCGATCAGATGGTCAACGCCAGTGAGGTCAGCCCGATGGACGTGTTTGACAAGACTGCCATGTATCAGCTGAAGGAAGTCCAGATTGTCGGCAGAGGGCGTCAACTCTCACAGGTGGCGGATGCTCTCAAAAAATTCAGTCTCGGACAGAGCCAATTTCTGATTGCGGAAGGGCAGGCCGGAATGGGTAAAAGTGAGTTTCTGGAGACAATCCTCCGCAACCTGGCCCGGAGTAAAACATGGCAGACAAAGGTAAGTGGCAACCCCCAGGAAATGTTCCGGCCGTATTACTTGACGGAAAAAATACTGGTCGACATATTGAACCAGCGGCCGGATAAAGGGGCTGAAATATTTGAGCACATGACGCCTGTGGAGCATGTCTATCTTTCCAAAGTATTGCCCCTGGTGGGCGTTGATAGTAAAATCATTGCGGACAAGGATGAACCCACCCAGCGGGAGGAACTTTTCAAAACCCTGCTGAAATTTATTCAGCAAGTGGTCGATAACCTGCCACTGATTGTATTTATCGACGACCTGCACTTTGCCGATCAAGCAACCCTTCTACTCATCCGAGGTCTGATGATGCGTGGCGACTTTCCCCTGTTCGTTTGCTCTACTGCCACGAAACCTCAGGTAGCGGAAAACAGTGCAAATTCACTTGATGATTTCTGTGAAGCATACCTGCAGAATTTGGGCATTCGCAAAATCAGTCTGACGCCGCTCACGGCAACCGATATCGAAAAGCACATTCGACTGTTATTCCCCAATGTTTTCATACCGGCAGGGTTCATCGAGGAGCTTGCCAGGGTTACACAGGGCAATCCACTGTTTATCATCGAAATTTTGCGCAAGTTGGTTGCGGATCACAGGATTAGATTTAACGGCAATCATTGGAGCATTCAGCCGCTGCAGGAAGGTTATCTGCCCAAATCCCTGGAGGAAATCGTCACCGAGAAGATCTCTTCCCTGGATGAAGATAGCCGCAGGATACTCGACCAGGTGTCGGTTCTCGGTGAAGATGTCCCCTTGAGCACACTCATCGGCAGTTCGGATAAGGTGGAAGCTAAAGTGCTGGAATTCATTGATAAAGCCGCCACTCAGGGATTGCTCGATACGAATTTTCAGCTAAACGATGAAGTTGTCAGATTCTTGGGAAAACGTATTCTAGAAATTACTTATGGCGCCATTGAACCAGAGCGAAAGGAGCAGATTCACGAACGGATCGGCAACTACCAGGAAACCCTCTATCAGCAAAAATTACTGCCTTCGGCTGCGACACTGGCCTACCATTATAAACGATCGACCGATCGGGAAAAGGCCGGAGTCTATGAACAGATACTGACCACGGCCAACAACCGCAACTTTAGGGCCGAAGAAGCCTCCTGTTACAGCGATGAAAGCCGGGAAGAAGGACTGGATATCGATGAGCCTATCAACCCGGAAGACGTCGCCTTGGTCCCGAAAGTCATCCATGATTTTTTAGTCGCCGTACGAAATATCAAACTCTATCCGCCCGGCAGTAAATCTATTACCGGCGTCATAAGCCAGGCAAAGGCGTCTCTGGATCAGATCCTGGTGAACAATAAAAGATTCAACCTCACGCAGATAAAACAGAGATTGATGGTCAACGGCCAGAAAATAGAAGCCTCCGAATTCAAGCTGGGTGCCAAAAGATTTCTCCAATTCCTGGCGCGCTATCAACTGCAAAGCATCGCTTTTCACAGCGGCCTAAAGGATGATGAGCTGAAAATTCTAACCGAGGCCTTTGGACGGACCCAGGAAAAAGTATTTGATGAACAATACTGGAAACGCTTCTGCGGGGAGAAGGGCCTCAAGCATATTTATTTGAAGCAGGTCCGCTATAAAATGGCAGGAACACCGCACTCGGCTTTCGGAGAACCGAAACTTGAGAACAAGACCACAGGTATGACGGTCGGAGGATCGCCACCGCTCTCGACCGGAATGGATCGGCAGGATCTAGCGCTGGTTCCGGCAATTTTAAAAAGTCTGCTGGGTGCCGCGAAGGTAATCAAGCTTTATCCGCTTCAAAGTAAAACCGTATCCAAAGCCATTGGGACGCTGATGTATCGGTTGAACAACATTCTAAAAAACCAGAACCTGTTCGCGATTTCACGTGCCGGAAACACCCTGCTGATCAATGGCGACCGGGTGGACGTTTCGGAATTCAAAACCTTCGCTGACAGTTTCGTTAAGTTTATAGACATCATCGGGCTTAAAAGCCTTACTTTTGTTCAGGGCTTTAGCCGTAAGGAACTGGAAAAAGTTGTTGGTGCTTTTGGCGAAACGCCCCCTGAAAAGGTGGAAAAAAAATACTGGTCGGAATTTGCACACCACCATGGTCTAGTTCGAATTTTTTTGGACAAGCATATATATGAAATCATAGGTCCTCAGACTACATCGGCAGTTTCCGGTGGACGGGACATGCTAAACACGACTTTCGCACCAGCCGAAGCGAACGCTGCCGGTGGGCAGGGGATACCAACCACGACTACCGCCCCGGAAGAAGCGAGCGAAGCTGGCGGGCAGGATCCGGTGAACGGCGAACCGGCCGCGACGGAAGAATTTGCCGGTGAATCAATACCGAATATAAAATTTGAATCTTATTTATTAGGATTTCAAGACTGGATCGTGAGACTGCTTGAAAGAGGTGCGCAAAAACAGGTTAAACAGGCAACCATGCAGCTCTTGCTGGGTTTAAGCCATCGCGAACTGCCCGTGCGTCAAAAAGTCATCACCGTGTGTCGCAATTTGTTGGAGACTCTGCAGCCGGCATTTCAGTATGATTTTGCGCAATCTTTAACAGATCCTCTCTTGTTGGAATTCGACCAGGAAGCAGACCTGAAAATGACAGTTGAAATGGAGGTGCTGCTGAACCGTCTTTTTGAATGTCTCATCGAATTTACCGATTATCAACCGGCAGCGAGAATTGTCACCCAGCTCCAGCGTCGTTTAGCCCAGCCCCAAAAACACGATGATCCCAATGCGCAGCGGTTAAGCAAGGATCTTGAAATTCGGTTAGGCCCGACGACCCAGAGCCTCCTGGTTGCCGACCTTAAATCCGGGGACTCCACCCGTCAGCGTAATGCCGCCCAGCTTCTGGAGAGCCTGGGTCAGACAGCCATACCGCTGCTGATCGACATCGTCAAGCAGGAAGATGATTCCCGTGCCCGCCAGATGGCGGCGAGCATACTGACCAAACTGGGCCCTCAGGCAACCAAACGCCTCAAAAAACTTCTGGTTCTCGAAATATTGCCCGAGGAAAGGGTCCGGGTCCTTGACATTATCGACACAGTTACCAGTGACTTGATTACAGAACTGCTGCTGGCACTGGGTGATGAAAATAAAGCGGTTCGCATGGCTGCTTTTCGGCTCTCAGAACGTCTGAAAACCCATCGCGTCGTCGACATACTGCTTGACAACGCTAAATCGGGCAAAGGTGATCTTGCAGTTGCGGCGGTCAGCTCCCTGGGAAAGATCAAGCCGCCCGAAGCTATTGATACCCTTGTTGATATACTAAAATCGACGAAAGACGAAGAATTGCGAATGGCTTGCTGTCGTGCGCTTGGCAGGATAGCCACGCCGGAATGCATCGCACCGCTGGCAGCCATCCTGGGCAAGAAGAGCGCTTTACTTCGCCGCTACGATTACAGCCCCCGGGTCCGGGCGACAGCTGCTTTTGCATTGGGACAAATTCCTCAAGCCGGCGCAGTAAAAGCACTGGCTAATTTTGTACATGATCCTGATCAACGCATATCCGAGATTGCCCGCTCCGTATTGCAGAAAGTGAGGCTGGCGACACGCCCTGAAAACGCTGCAGTATCTGCAGCCAAATAATTGTCGGCTTACGACAGACCGATGAGACCGGCTTAATAATAGGATAGGAACAGAAAAGTCTAGCTGAGAGGAAAAAAATGGGACACAATGATTTTAATATCCCGCCATTGATCCTCACTGCTCAACCGGGTTGAATTGCAAGTTCGCTAAAAAATTTGAAATTACGCCATTGTGTGCCTACCTTCTGAGATTATTTTTTACAATTCGCAGGAACGCTTTCAATGGTTGATAATTCTGTTAATGCGAACATCCGTTTCTAATTGTTGCAAATTTTGCTGTTGATTCTCTTTTTTCACAGTGGATATTTCAACGTTTTTTATTCTGCTTTGGTTATCGGACAATGATATAAAATGGATCATTTTGACTCGGCCAAAACACCGTTGAAAAAATACAACCCGCTGCTGGCACCGCTGTTCCGGGCCTACAGACGATTTCTCAAGATCCGGGGGCGTCCGCGCGAAATAGCCAAGGGGTTTGCCCTGGGCCTCTTTGTCGGTATGACCCCTTTAATGGGATTGCATACAGCCATAGCTGTTCCGCTGGCTGCGCTTTTCAAGTGGAATAAAATATCCGCAGCCATTGCCGTCTGGATCACAAACGCGGTAACGGCGCCGATTATTTACAGCATAACGTATTATGTCGGAGCCAGAATTGCCGGAATAGAACGGGCCTTTGGACTGACCAACACCAATGGCTTTTCAGGTTTGTATAAGCTGATCCTCAAAACACCTGAAATATTCTGGGCCATGACCATTGGGGGTATTGTCCTGGGAATACCCCTGGCCGGCATCGGATATTATTTTACCTATTCCGTTATCCGCAAATATCAGGAGGGTATCCGGATCAAAATTGCCAAATCAAAAGAAAAACTGGTGCACAAAAAGGAGGTCTTGCAAAGGAAAAGACACGAACGTCACAACGCAGCGGCAAGACCGTATCCCCACCTTGCCGAGCAGCAACAAAACCCCAACTATCATTGCCCGCCGGATAATTAAAGAATTGAATATTGAACAAAAATTGAAAGCCCTCGATCGCATTTATGAAATATATGACGCGTTTGCCGCCGATTTGGATGTAGCCTGTCGGAAGCGCTGCGCTCGGTGCTGCACGCGTAATGTAACCTTGACGACCGTCGAAGCGTATAAAATACTCAATTCGCTGGCATCCACTGAAAAGGCCCAGCTTGTGCAATGGATCAAGCAGGAATCACATCGCAAGAGATTTCAGCCACAGGTTACAATCAATAGAATTGCCGAGTTGTGTCTGCAGGACCAGCCGTTACCGCAAGAGGCCAGCGATGAAAACTGGGGGGCGTGCCCGGTGTTGGATGATAAAACCTGTCCCCTGTACCCACATCGCCCATTCGGATGTCGCTGTTTTGTTTCAAAAGTCGATTGCCGCAGGACCGGTTGCGCCGATGTGGACGATTATACCCTGACCGTGAACAACATTTTTCTACAATTCATCGAACACCTCGATGCAGGCGGCCATACAGGTAATTTCAGCGATGTGCTGATGTGGTTGGCTTCTGACGAAAACCGGCGGGTCTATCAATCCGGTCAGCCGGCAGGTAACGGATCCGGGCTTATTGCCAACTATACCCTGAAAGTTCTGATGATCCCGCCAGAGCACCGCCTCCGGGCGGAGCCTTTGATCCAGAAAATTCGCAGCATTTCCATCTAATGCCATGCCGGGCTGCAACCGGTCTGTAAACTGCTCTATTTTCATTCAGCTCTATGGCACCACCCCAAACGGGGTGTGACATCATTTAATGTTTAAAAGTCTTATGGCGTTTAATCCACAGATGCTTTCTATTTCCTTAGGCGGCAGTCCGGAAGATTTCAGTTCATCGATGTACCTTGAGGGCTTGATCAGCGGGAAATCGCTGCCCAGCAGGATTTTCTCCAAACCCGCCAGCCGGACGGCGATAGGATATATTTTATTGTGGTATAGAAAAGGGGATGCAGCCGTGTCAAAGTAGACATTCTCCAGGGTCGCTTGCACCTCTTTTTTTAAAAGTTGGAAAAAGAAAATGCCGCCGCCCCAGTGAGCCAGTATAATTTTGTTTCTGGAAAACCGGCGGACGAGTTCGTAAATTTGGCGCAGAGTGTTCGGACTCTTTCCCGGATACTTATGCCCTACGGGCTCATTGGTGTGGATCAACACCGGTCGGTCTTTGCTGTGACAAAGGTCCATTATCGGGCTTAACCTTTCGAGCACATCTTCATCGATGCCGGACTGATAAAAGGCCAGTTCGCCGATACCGGACAGTCCGCTCTCCAAACAGCGCTGCGCTTCACGGCTTGCATCCGGATGGAAGGGATCGCAACAGCCGAATCCGATCAGGCGATCCGGAAAGCGACACACCGCTTCATTCACATAATCATTGTGCCTTCTAAATGTATCCGCATTTATCCAAGGAAAGCCGAAAACCACCGATTTGTCCACCCCCTGTTCATCCATGGCGGCCACGATTTCCTGCGCACCGATCATTTTTGATTTGGGTGAGCGGTAAAGCAACTCGAAAACCGGATCTAGGCTAAAATATTTTTGCCGGTCAACCCGCATTTCGGGCGGAAATATATGCGTGTGGATATCGATAATCATAATATGCAACGTCACCTGTGGATTATGGAATGTACCATGCGAACCCGGGAAACAGGGGTGTCATGCCGGTAT
>Ga0126326_1000161_pt1 | contig 32765 bp, 19 predicted proteins | sample InaspJWI67metaG_FD_94485 | JGI IMG/M metagenome (GOLD analysis project Ga0126326, IMG submission 94485) | Marine gutless worms symbiont microbial communities from Oahu, Hawaii - Inanidrilus sp. 1 OAHU.JWI-67 metaG | ecosystem: Host-associated > Annelida > Digestive system > Unclassified | place... | reverse complement strand
CGACTTCACCATCCGCAACGCCTGGCAGAAGTAATTAGAGGAGTTAAATTTGTCAATGGTGTCGAAGAAAAACGGATTGCCGCCTAATTTCTTCATACACAACTATTGACTATATCTCCGGAGTTGCCTATTATCACAAAGGCCTCACCGACAAGGCGTGCCCTGATTGGAACCGGGCTTGTGAATTAGGGTTGTGTAATAATGATGCGCGGGCCAAAAAAAATGGTATTTGTAAATGAAGAATTACACTGCAACCTCACCGTCGTCCGGAAATGCGGGAACCCGATAGTTGCATAAAATGCTGCTTCAAACCTGTCCGCTGCAATGAAAACCATTACGAGTATTCACTGATCCTGGATCCTGGTTTCTGGATCCTGGTTGTTTTTGGATTTCATCATTTGTATATCGTGTATCTTGAATCTTGTATCCTGGATCCTGTATATACCATCCCGCATCTGCCCAGTAAACGCAACTATCTCATACATATCGTCAATGATAGGGTAAAGCTTTCCCGATAAGGTTCAATCCACCGCCGTTCTCAACACCGCTCCGCGGTCGGCGGATTCAACATGCAACAGGTACCGCGCCAGCCACCCGCGCCTGACCCGGGGCTCGAAGGCCGGCAGATTCTCCAGCCGCCGGTCCAGTTCTGCCTGATCAATCATCAGATCAATGGTTCTTTTCTTCGCATCAATCCGTATGCGGTCACCGGCCTGTATGGCCGCGATGGGACCACCTGAGGCGGCCTCAGGGGCGATGTGCCCGACACACAATCCGCGGGTACCACCGGAAAAACGGCCATCCGTGATCAGGGCGGCGCGGATGCCGGCCCCTTGAATGGCGGCGGTGGGCGACAGCATTTCCTGCATGCCGGGTCCGCCTCTGGGTCCTTCAAACCGGATGACCACCACATCGCCGTCTTTGATTTGTCCATCCAGAATGCCGGACAAGGCTTTTTCCTGAGACTCGTATATCACGGCCGGGCCTTCGAAGACCTTCATGTCTTCGGCCACCCCGGCTGCCTTAACCACCGCGCCGTTGGGTGCGATGTTACCGAAGAGCACCGCCAGACCGCCGTCCGGACTGAAGGCCTTTTCCCGGGTCCGAATGACGTCACCGTCCGGGGCCGGTGCATCCCGCAAAGCATCTGCCAGTTTGCCGGTGACTGTCTGTCTTTCCAGATTCAATCCACCGCCCGTCGCACTTGAAATTTCTTTGAGTATGGCCCCGATGCCTCCAACGCGATGAACATCTTCAATATGAACTTCGGGTCGTGACGGCGATACCTTGCAGATACACGGGGTTTCTGCGGATATTTTGTTTATCCGATCCAGATCGTAGTCGATGCCGGCCTCGGCTGCCAATGCCAGCGTGTGCAGGACCGTATTGGTGCTGCCGCCCATGGCCATGTCGAGAATAAAGGCGTTGTCGATGGCGGCCTCGTTGATAATATCCAGGGGCCGGATATTATTGTCGAGGCATCGTTTCAAAGCAGCGGCCGCATCTTTAAACAATTGGATCCGCCGCGGATTCAGTTCGGTGGCGGTTTTTTGTGAATCAGCCCAGACTTCGGCCGTTATGGTGCCGTTTCCGGGCAGCGCCAGGCCTGTTACTTCACCCAGACAGTTCATGGAGTTGGCGGTAAACATCCCCGCACAGGAGCCGCATCCGGGGCAGCTTGTTTCGGCCAGCTGCCTCAGTTCGTCGTCGGTCATCTTTTGGGCGGCATGTTTTCCAACCCCTTCGAAAACCGAAATCAGATCCCCACCATCGGGACCGGCCAGCATCGGTCCACCGGAAACGTAAACAGATGGAATGTTCAGCCGCACCATGGCATTGTACATGCCCGGTACGATTTTATCGCAGTTGCCGATGCCGATCCAGGCGTCGCACGGATGGGCGGCAACGATCGATTCGATCTGATCGGTTATCAACTCACGCGAGGCCAGGGAGTATTTCATTCCAAAGTGCCCCATGGCGATCCCGTCACAAATTGCGGCACCGATATTGGCATACCAGACATTAAAGCCGAGCTTTTTCAACTCGCCGCGCAGCACCTCACCCAGTCGATCCAGGTGCGCATGCCCGGGAATATGGGTGGTGTATGAATTGATGATAGTTACAAAGGGCTTGCCCAGGTCATCCAGGGAGTCGATAACCCCGGCTGCCTTCATCAGTGAAGCCGCCGGTAGCATATGGGTCCCTTCAGCCACCATCCGGCTGCCGCGCGTACGAACGTTCTCCACGCCGTCATTGACAAAGTACTGATTGTCTTTGTGTTGCATCTTCAACCGTCCTTCCGTTTCAATTGTTGGTATCTAATCCCTTAGGGCCTTTTTTCTGACAACATGTTTTAAGAAACCGATTGAATATTTTCGATTGAATATTGAATATTTAAGGAATTCTATCAATTCTACCACCTCCATAATTAATATGATGGAGCGAAGCGAACTCCACAAATCTTCAATTTTCAATCTTCAATCTTCAATCTTCCTTATCGGCTTGGCCGGATTGAGGTTGTTATCATTTTTTCCGTTGTGTCGTGCAACTCGAAACGCAATTGATGGCCTCCCCGACCTGAATGAGGTAGGATTCGGCATCACATTGCCGAAAACACTTTAACGCTTCTTGAAAACAATTCAGGGCGCTGCCGGAGTGTCCCCGGTCCTGCAGCATATATCCCCAATGCAGATACGCCTGACCCAGCACACCCCGGGCATCGATTGCCCTGGCCTCCCGGATAAATAGTTTGAAATATTGGGCGGCTTTTTTTTCGATAAACGGCGCCGTCTTTAACATGAAACTCAAGTTCTTAACGAAAAGAGCCGGGTTTAGTATCTTGGCCCGGCGGACGAAATTGGCATAAATCATGGCCAGCAGGTTACCGCACAAAGCATAGCGCAGCTTGCAGCCGCCATCATTCCAGTGACGCAGAAGATCTTTTAAAGTTCGTACCCCTTTGCTTATGTCACCTCCGGCGATGGCAACAATGCCTTCGAAAAAAGCAGCCGGTTTCCCGGCGAACTCTGCGCCCCGCTCCTGGTTGAAGGTGGTAATCTCGGTGATCAACTGCGCTGCATCCTGCATGTGGCCACTGGAAACAAATCCATAGCATAAAGCCAACTTGGGAAACATGGAAAACCACGGATCGGTCGAAACTTCTACGGCTTCCTTAAAATATGCAGCGGCTGCGTTCATGTTCCCATCAATCAGATAGCCCCAGCCAAGACAGCAATAGCCCATCACCCGGCTGCGATTATCGGCGTTTTTGCGACCGAAATCCAGTAATAACGCACCCACTTTCTGCGTCTTGCGTTTTTCACCTTTGTGCCATAGCGCATATCCCATACCGGCCAGTGAATTGACATAGATATAGGGGTCCAGGTCGGCTGTTTGATAAATCTTCTGAGCGCGCTCGGCATAACCGATAGCCTTGTCCATTAATCCCAATTCCGTGCAGGTCCAGGACAGCCAGGCACATGAATATCCGATGATCGGATCATTACTGCAGGCATCGCCCAGTGACAACGCCTTTTCCAAATACTCGTGCGCCTGGTTAAACCTTTCACGATGCCACAGGGCAAAACCGAGCCAGGCGTAGTACATTCCGAGCAATTCCTTGTCAGCCAGTGACTCCGCCAGCTCTTTATGCGAAGTCAGCAACTGGATGAGCTTCCGGTAACGGCCACGATAGTAATACACGAAAGACCATCTGTTGAGTAAATCAATCAGGAGGTGTTGCTCTTTTTCGGTTTTTTCGGTTTGGCCCTCGAAAATTTCATAAGCTGCCGCAAAGTACCGGTGCGATTCCTCAAGGGCATATTTTAGTAGGCTCTTTTCCCCTGATTTCATCAGGTAGCGGACGGCTTTAAGCTGCGATCGGCCATGTTTAAAATGCAGAGCCAGCGGTTCGTAAAACTCCGAGAGCCGGTCGGCAAACGCCTGTTCCATCACGAGGCCGATTCTCTCATGGATGGCCCGTCGCTCTTTTCTAAGTAGACTGCTGTAGGCGACTTCCTGGGTCAGCGCATTTTTGAAAGAATACGCCAGATCAGGACCGTCGCGTCTGATCTTTATCAGATCCAACGCTTCCAACCCGCTTAGGCATTCGTCGATAACGGGCTTGAGTTCAGTGATCTTATCAAGGATCTCAAAATAAAAAGTCCGCCCGATAACGGATGCTTCCTGCAATATCCGTTTCATCTTTTTATCCAGGCGGTCGAGCCGTCCTGAAATCACCCCGTGGATGGTCGGCGGGATTTTTGAATCTTCAATCGATTTTCTCAGGGTCCAGCTGCCGTTCTTAAAGACCAGCAGGTCCGATTCGATCAGGGAGTGAATCACCTCCTCCAGGTAAAACGGATTACCCCCGACTTTCTGGTGGATAAATCGCCTCAGATCGTCGGGAAGGTGATCGGTTTCCAATAGCGATTTTGCCATATCCAGCATATGAGCCGGTGTTAGGTCATTGAGGGTAACCTGCCGGTAGACATCCTTCAGATCTCGCCGCTGTTTATCACTGATCAATAATAGACCGGGTCGGTGAACGCAAATTAAAAAAAGCGGGTAATGATAATCGGATAAAATCGAACGAATAAGCTCTAACGAAGAGGGATCCACCCAGTGCATATCTTCGAGGCAAATTACCGTGGGCATCTTGCCGACAAGTGCTGTAAGGATAGACCGGATTGCTTTCTGCAGGCGAATCTTCCGGATTTCAGGACTGACGGCATCTTCAGCGATGCTCCCGATCGCAAAAAGCTCAGCGATATAAGGCATGATTTCCTGTTGCGATCCCAGCAGGCCTTTGATGCCGGTCTCAATTTTTTCTTTGACCTTTGCCACCGGATCTCCCTCGTTTATCCGCAAAGCGCGACAGAAAAGATCCGTGAAAAGCGAATAGGGATTGTTTTGCGTATACGCATAAGCGTGCCCTTCGATCCATTGCATGGGTTCACTTTTTATACCGGATCTGAATTCTTCCACCAGCCGACTCTTGCCTGTGCCTGCTTCACCGTTGATCGCCAGAATAGCCCCTTGATCTTTACGGGTCTTGATAAGCATCCGTTGCATTTGCCGCAATTCGTCTATACGGCCGATGAGCCGGGTCTGCCTTCTGTAAGCCCGGTGCTTATTCGGGCGTACGATTTTTGGCGACAGCACTTCATAGATCCGAATCGGTTTCGCCTTGCCTTTAACAGAGGTTGGCGCCAAGGGATTGAAGTGGAAATAACTTTCAGACTGGGCATAGGTATCCGGACCGACGAGTATCTGGCCCGGGCCGGCGAGTCCCTCCAGGCGTGCGGCAACGTTGATCGTATCGCCTGTGATGCCGAGTACACCATCCGCCAAGTTTACTTCTCCGGTCACCACGAGCCCGGTATTGATTCCCGAATGCATTGTCAGTGGATGCCCCACCTTTTCGATGAATTGCCGGTTGAGCGCTTTGACACCCGCGTGTATTTCACGGGCAGCTCTGATGGCTCTGACCGGATCATCCTCATGGGCGGTGGGAACACCGAAAAGGATCAGAGCCGCATCACCGATCAACTTATCGATCGTTCCTTCGTATTTTTTGACCACCTGCTCGATTTCACCGAATATACGACCCATGATATCGGTCACATCTTCCGGGTCGAGCCTTTCGGTCATTGCAGTATATCCGGACAGGTCGGAAAAAAGAACGGTCGCATGCTTTCGCTCACCATCATTTCCATAACCCCCGCCACCTGCCAGCACAGTCGGCTCCAGTTGCTGGCCGCATTGTCCGCAAAATTTATCCAGGGGTTGGACAGCCGCGGTACAGCGTGGACAGGGCCGGGCAAGTCCCCTGCCGCACTCCCGGCAAAAATTATATGCATCCGGATTAACCTTCCCGCAATTCGAGCATTTCATCATTTGAGTCACCCCGGCGTAGCTGAAAATTCGAAAAGTATTGACAGGCAGCGGTCGATTTTATTTTTTGGACTATAGTCAAAGGTATCGGCCCGTGTCAAATCATGAACTGTTTTGCCCGGGGTAACGTCAATGTAATTGTGCATATCATGGTTTACTAAAATTTAGCTCACGCTAAGTCGCAAAGACGCTGAGTATTCATGATCTTTCTTTACGTCTTGGCGTCTTGGCGTGAATATTTAATAATCTCGCCTTAATGTTATGATTTCAAGGCGATGTCCACAAGAGTGACTAATCTCTGCTGTTTTGCAGGGAATCAAGGCTGTTGAATCCGCAGATCGCATATCCACCGATTCAGATAAAACTCTTGATTTTACTGAAAAACGGATTATCATGGAAATGATAATTTACATTCAGTTACTACTGCTAGAAACCGCTCCTCTACCTGTGGTTGTTTTTCGATAATCGGGCAAAGCGCACAAGCAATCGTCTCCGGCGCTTTAGCACTTTTCAATCAAAACCATTTTAAAACCCCACCAACCTCAACTTCAATGAAAGGAGTATGAAATGAAAGCGAAGGTTTTCAATCAAACAATGTTATTTCTAACGGCCATCTTAATTTTCGCATTCAATGCGTTTGCCGGCGAAGTTGAAGTCCTTCACTGGTGGACATCGGGCGGTGAAGCGCGATCGGTCGCCGTCTTAAAAGACCAGCTGGAGAATGAGGGCCATACCTGGAAAGATTTTGCAGTAGCCGGCGGCGGGGGCGATACGGCCATGACGGTGCTCAGGTCCCGTGCGGTTTCCGGAAATCCGCCCACGGCGGCCCAGGTGAAAGGACCGCAAATTCAACAGTGGGGCGACGAAGGTGTTTTGACAAATTTAGATGATGTCGCCCGTGCCGGCAACTGGGACAAGCTGCTGCCGAAGGTCGTCGCGGATGTAATGAAATACCAAGGCCATTATGTGGCTGTGCCGGTCAATGTGCATCGCATCAACTGGATGTGGGCCAACCCGGAGGTCTTTCGCAAGGCCGGTGCGAAAATTCCCACCACCTGGACGGAATTTGATGCGGCCGCCCAAAAAATTCAAAAAGCCGGTTATATACCCGTGGCTTTCGGCGGGCAGAACTGGCAGGAGGCAACGGTGTTTGAATCGATTGTGGCCGGGATCGGGGGAGCGGACTTTTATCGTAAAACCATGGTGGATGCCGATCCCAAATACCTGAACAGCCCCACAATGGTAAAATGTTTTCAGCAGCTCAGAGACATCAAAAAATATACGGATAAAAACGCCCCCGGCCGCGACTGGAACCTCGCCACGGCGATGGTCATTAAAGGCGAGGCTGCCATGCAATTCATGGGCGACTGGGCCAAGGGTGAATTTACGGCAGCCGGCAAGACACCGGGCGTTGATTATGTGGCCACGGCCGTGCCCGGCTCCAGTGAATTGTTTCTGTTCAACGTGGATAGTTTCATCATGTTTGAGGTGAAAGACAAAGGCGCCCAGCAAGCCCAAAAGGCGATGGCGCGTCTGATTCTGGAACCCAAATTCCAGGAAGTTTTCAATGTGAACAAGGGCTCCATACCCTGTCGTTTAGGCATGGCCCGGGATGCATTTGACGACGTGGCCCTGCGATCCATGAATGATTTTATCGCCGCCGCCGGAATGAACTCCCTGGTGCCGAGCATGGCCCATGAAATGGCTGTCTTTCCGGCCATCCGGGGAGCCATCTTTGATGTCGTCACCAATTTTTACAATTCCGACATGTCCGCCGAAAAGGCTGCCGAAAGCCTCGCGTCCGAGGTGGCTGCCGCCATGTAGTGCGGTGCCTGTAAGTTACAAACGACTTAAACTGTAATCCAATGACCCCGTGCCTGACCCAGTCGGGCACGGGGGGATCCAGGTGCAGGGGACACCTGGGCCGCGTCCTTCAATTAGTTAATTGCATGGAATATACAAATATATTTGAGAATAACTATTGAAAATGGTGAATCAGACACTCATCAGGCGTGTATCGCCGGTTGGAAGGTTTACTGATTTTCTGGAAACTTTTCTGCCGAAGCTTGTCCTGGCGCCGACCTTTGTCGCCTCGCTCTTCTTCGTATACGGTTTTATCCTTTGGACCGCATGGATATCATTAACAAAATCCCGTTTGCTGCCGAAATATGACCTTACCGGCTTCTATCAGTATTTCAAACTTTTCACCAACGACCGCTGGTGGGTTGCCAGTCAAAACCTGTTTATATTCGGCAGCCTGTTCATTCTGTTTTGTGTCATCCTCGGCCTTCTCATTGCCATCCTGCTCGACCAGCGGATCCGGGCAGAAGGTGCGCTGCGGACCATCTATCTTTACCCCATGGCGCTGTCGTTTATTGTCACCGGAACAGCCTGGAAATGGATTCTAAATCCCGGCCTCGGATTCGAGCGCCTGGTCAGACAGTTGGGCTTTACTGATTTTACTTTTGACTGGCTGGTCAACTCGGAAATGTCGATCTACACGGTAGTGATTGCCGGGGTCTGGCAGTCCACGGGCTTTGTAATGGCCCTTTTCCTGGCGGGTTTGCGCGGTATCGACAATGAAATAATCAAGGCGGCCCAGGTCGACGGCGCCAGTCTGCCGCAGGTTTACTGGCGTATCATCATACCGAGTTTAAGGCCGGTCTTTTTTAGTGCCGTGATCATCCTGTCGCATATTGCCATCAAAAGTTTTGACCTGGTGGTTGTCCTGACGCGTGGCGGTCCCGGGTATTCCTCGGATGTACCGGCCACGTTTATGTACGCGTTTGCATTTACGCGCAATCAACTGGGTTTCGGCGCTGCCAGCGCCATGGTTATGTTCGGCGCCGTGATGGCGATCATTATTCCCTACCTGTATTCCGAGCTGAGGATTAAACGCAATGGGTAGAGACATCCTAAACGCTGCCCCCCGAACACCGGGTGTTATTGCCGGCCGGATATTCATCTACGGCATCCTGGTCCTTTTTGCCGCATATTTTTTGATCCCGCTTTTGGTCATGATGCTGACTTCTCTGAAAACCATGGAGGATATCCGCACCGGAAATCTGATATCCTTCCCGGCCAAAATCTCGTTGGATGCCTGGAAGACGGCCTGGGACTCGGCCTGCATAGGCGTTGCCTGCAATGGCGTTAAGGGCTTTTTCTGGAATTCCATGAAAATGGTGGTGCCGGCGGTAGCCATCTCGACGATGATCGGGGCCCTGAACGGTTATGTTTTTTCCAAGTGGCGCTTTAAAGGTAGCGAAGTTATCTTTTCACTTCTTTTGATCGGCTGTTTTATTCCCTTCCAGGTCATCCTGCTGCCCATGGCCAGAACCCTCGGGGCTCTCGGAATATCCCAGAGCCTGGTGGGATTGATTTTAGTTCACATCGTATACGGATTGGCGTTTACGACCCTTTTTTTCAGAAATTTCTATGTGACGATACCGGACGACCTGGTCAAGGCGGCCAGAATCGACGGTGCCGGATTTTTCAGAATATTCTGGCGTATCATTTTACCGCTGTCCGCCCCGATCCTGGTGGTATGCGTCATCTGGCAAACCACCCAGATCTGGAACGACTTTTTGTTCGGCGTGGTTTTTTCCAGCGGAGATACGCAGCCGGTTACCGTGGCTCTGAACAACCTGGTCAACACCTCTACCGGTGTAAAAGAATACAACGTCGATATGGCCGCCGCAATCATCGCGGCCCTGCCGACCCTGTTTGTTTACATAGTGGCGGGAAAATATTTCCTGCGGGGACTCACTGCCGGTTCGGTGAAAGGGTAGAAATAAACATGGCATCGCTGAAAATAGTCAACGTCCATAAATCTTTCGGATCGGTCGAGGTGCTTAAAGATATTTCAATTGATGTGAAATCCGGCGAGTTCCTTGTGCTGGTGGGCCCCTCGGGCTGCGGTAAGTCGACCCTGCTGAATCTGATCGCCGGACTTGAGAACATCACATCGGGGGAAATCCATATCGGCGACCGTCTGGTCAATCAGGTCGGCCCCAAAGATCGCGATATCGCCATGGTGTTTCAGTCATACGCCCTGTATCCCAACATGAATGTCAGAAAAAACATCTCGTTCGGACTGGAGATGCGCAAGATACCCCGCGGCGAAATTGAAAAGACGGTGCGCAAAGTCGCCGGCATGCTGCAAATCGAAGACCTGCTGAATCGCAAACCCGCGCAGCTGTCGGGCGGGCAAAGGCAACGGGTGGCCATGGGACGGGCCCTGGCCCGCAATCCATCCATTTTCCTGTTTGATGAACCCCTCAGCAACCTGGATGCAAAGCTGCGGGTGGAAATGCGCACCGAAATAAAGCTGCTTCATCAACGCATCGGCGTAACCATCGTGTATGTTACCCATGATCAGATCGAAGCAATGACGCTGGCCGACCGCATTGCCATTATGAAAGACGGCATCCTCCAGCAGCTGGGCACCCCGCACCAGGTCTATGAAGATCCGGCCAATCGGTTTGTCGCCGGGTTTATCGGCTCACCTTCCATGAACTTTATCCCGTGCCGCGTATCGACTAATGACGAAGCACACGGTTTGCTGCTGAAAACCAATGAGGATCGATCGTTCTTTCTGCCGGTTGACGGCAGAGAAAATATTCTCACCGAATGGATGGATCGTGAAGTAGTCCTCGGACTGCGTCCCGAACATATTTCGGACAGTTTTCCGCATCAGGAAGAAAACCGGCAGATCCATTCGATCCAATGCCGGGTCCAGGTAACCGAACCCACGGGACCGGACACACTCGTATTTGTCGTCATGAATCAGCAAGAAGTGACCTGCCGGGTTCGTCCCGATGAAGCCAAAGCTCCCGGCGAGGCCATGGAGTTGATGGTTGATATGTCAAAGGCGGTGTTTTTCGAACCCGATACGGGCAGAAGAATTGTGTAATCGGTTGAGCCCGTTTAGCCGGTTGGGCCCGTTTGGCCGGTTTGCCCGTTTGCCCGTTAAGCCCGTTGAGCCCGTTGAGCCCGTTGAGCCCGTTAATTCGGTCTGTCGCCTGAATACTTTCTTTTTATAGTTACGATGTGAAGTTCCGCTTAGCGGGATTTCATTGTCCGTGTGTGTCTGCCTGCCCTGTGAAATGCGAAGCATATTTCTCCGGGGTGTGTTTCTGTGGCTGATCTGTTGACAATACGCGGATAATAGGCACTACATATTTAACTTGCACCAACAATGTTGCAAGGAAATTAATACTCAACCGCATTTCTTTCTCCAGGCATTTAAAATCCGCTCGATATCCGCATCCGTCTGCGGGTTGGAAACCTTGGCCCGGGGATGCCGATCAAACCAGGCCAACGACATTTTTAGGCCTTCGTGAAACGGAATCTCGGTCTTAAATTCCGGTACAAATCGTTTTATTTTGGAGTTGTCAAAAACCGTGCTGTAGGCTTTGTCCCCCAGAAGACTCGCGCCTCTCTCAGGGCACTCCCTGTATATGAAATCAGAAGGTATATGCACGATTCTGGGTTCAACACCGAGCCCTTGGGCCAATAACCGGTGGATATTATCCCAGGTCAGTGCTTCCTCCGAGGTGATGTGAAAAGCTTCTCCCAGCGCCAGCGGATTGCCGAGAATGCCGGTGAAGCCGCGCGCGAAATCCCGGCTGTGGGTCAGGGTCCAGAGCGACTGGCCGTCCCCGTGAACGATAATCTCCCGACCCTGCAGAATCCTGTTGGGAACAGTGTAATCCCTGGAACCGAAAGAAGTCGGAAGCCAGCTTTCACTATAAGTATGGGATGGTCGGACGATGGTGCAGGGGAAATTCTTCTGCCGAAATGCCCGTTGCAGGATCTTTTCGCAGGCGATTTTGTCCCGGGAATACTGCCAGAACGGGTTGTCCAGGGGGGTCGACTCGTCAACCACCCAGTGATCGGGCGGCTTTTTGTAGGCCGAGGCCGAACTGATGAAAACAAATTGGTCGGTTATGGCTGCAAAAGCCTCGATATCCACTTCGATGTGCTGCGGTAGATAAGCGACCCAGTCTACGACACTATCAAAACGCAAACCTTCTAGCGCCCGTGCGGTCTGCACCGGATCACGAATATCCGCCGTCAGAGTGGTAACCCCGGCAGGTGCCAGCCCCGGCTGGCTGCCGCGATTCAGGTGAAATACTTCGCAGCCTTTCTCGAGGGCTGCATAGCTGCAGGCCAGTGAGATATTTCCGGTTCCGCCGATAAATAGTATTCTCATATCTTTCTGATGCAGGCCGTGTGTTATGCCTGGCTAAGCCAAATCGAAAAACGATTTGATTAAACCACAAAGATCACAAAGGACACAAAGTAAAGAATCCTGGCCATCGGACCGGGCTTTGATTTCACCCCAGAGGTGTGGCGTTTACTTTTAGACGTCCAATGGAATGATGGAATGGTGGAATAATGGAATATTGGGTTTAAAAACGGTCCGCCGCATGCGGATTAACCTCTAATTTAGAAAATCGATTCAAAAAAGATCTCATCCTTATGGACCCATTATTCCAACATTCCAACATTCTATCACCCCACGGCATCTGTATACGGCATAGCCAGTTACCTCTGAACTGACCCAGTGACCAGAATTTCTATGTTTGATTAAATCTTGGTGTCCTTCGTGTCTTTGTGGTTCAAAAATAGAAACATCTATAGTTAAATACGATGCAGCGACAGAGGTCGGTCCAGTTTTTCATTGGCCGCTTTGAGCTGCGCCTCCCCGGATATGACCGCCACGGCCTGCCGTTTCTGTAGATCGGCAAAATATTTATCGGCCGCTTCAAGGATCCGGCGTCGCGTCAAGCCGAGCAGACGCGATTTAAAATTCTGCCGGGCATCATCGGACAACGATATGATCATGCGGTAAAAAGCTTTCCTGGCGGCCGGGCCCGGCGGATCCGGTTTGTCAATTTCAGAGCAAACCTGCAGCAGCGCCTCGTCTACATCCTCCTCACTGTAACTGTCAGATCGGATAAAATCAGCGGCTTTATTATAAACCTGCATGGTGGACACGATATGCGGGTCCCTGTAAGAGGCGAAGCAGAAAAGGCCGTCTTCCGGGTTGTACAAGGCGAATCCACCGTAAGCCCCGCCTTTCTCCCGAATTTCGCGGTGCAGATAGTTTGATCTCAGGATTTTACTAATGATCGACAGGGCCGGTGCATCTGCATGTTCCATTCGCACCGTCTCAAATGCCCGGGCCACGAACGATACTGCAGTTGACGTACTCCAGCCTTCTCTGGGCACATCAGCGTTTACATTCATCTGCGGCGGATCGAACACTTGTCCGGAATCTTTTATGCCTGTGTTTTTTCCAAGATTGTTGTAAATGGCACTGACCGCCGACTGTGCATCGCCAAGCGCCTTTTCATCTCCGATCAGCGCGGTTCTGATATTGTTCTTGTAAAACAATTGCTTGTGAATGGCGGCCAGCTTGGTGGAAATAGAATGTAATCTGTCTTCTGATATGTGATCCGTAATGTTCTTTATGGTCTGCAATTGATGAATACCGCTCCAGCTTTCGCTCAAATAGCGGGTCAGGGAAAAGTGTCTGGCTGCCAGAGATATCGCAAACCGGTGGCCGTTGTTTACTACTATCGATTCCAGGGATGCACGATATTCGAGCAGCAGGCTCTTGAGGCGGGATAGATCCGAATAGTCCGGCTCGAGGATGAGCTCTTCGATCAAATCCAGCATGCGGTCCTGATTGCGGTTCAGGCATTTGCCGTTGAAAGATATAAAAGGGATACAACTTCCGGAGCTGTCAAAACCGGTGCGGGCATGAGAGGCCAGGGTGATTCCTCCGGTGTACAGATCAATCCGGCGGGCCAGATCCGTATAATCACGCACTGCCGTACCGGTTTTCGGGAAGGCATAACAGAAGAAAGGAACTAGCGGTATCAGCTCCTGGTCGAGCTGACCGACACCGGCGGCAGCCGCAAGGTAAAAAATACCGGATGTTTTCTGCTCATAACACGATGCCGCAATGTCATCCAAAACAGCCTCCGCCCGGACCTTTTGAATATCAGCCGGTATATCCCCCCGCTTCAACGTAGGCAGGAGCGAAACATCTTCTTGCGCTTCCTGCAGGATTTTCAGTGCTCTGGCATCGGCAACAATTTTGTCCTTTTCGGTATTCCTCAATACCGTCTTTAACCGATCGAGCTCAGCCGCAACCCTGTCTGCTTCTCTCTTCTCCATGCCTTGATCAGGTTTGAGAACGAAGAGGACCCGATGGGGGTTGTCGAGAAAATACTTCTTGATACTGTTCTCGAAAAAAGGTCCCCGGACGAGAGCGTTTCGCAGTTTTGTCAGATCTTCGTCAAGTTGCATTTTTTTGAGTGGATCGCCGTCATGCAACCACGTGCCGGCAATGATCAGCAGCTGCTTGATGCCGTATGGATACGGACTGTTGGTTACTTCCCGGCGATGAAATTCGATTTGATGGATGGCGGATTCGATCAAATCCTTGTCAATGCCCTCTTCGACAAGGCCGCCCAGAACATCGAAAATGATGGTCTCGATTTTTTCGGCTGCCGATGCTTGTACATCTTTCAAGCCGCAAACGAAAATGGTATCTCGGTTGTCGGCGTCATAACCGGCTGAATCACACAGCGCCGTGCCGAGCCTCGAGTCGATAAGCGCCCGACGCAGCGGAGAAGCAGGATTGCCGAGAAGAATGTGTTCCAGTAGGGCCATGACGAGAATTTCCAACGTGTCTCTGATATCGGCCATCAACCAGGCCACGCAGATCTGATATTTTTTGGACGGATCTTCGGTCTCGGCCAGCGGATAAGAACAGGTTGCCCGGTTTGGCTGTTTCCAGCGCGGCTGGGACTGGACATGGGTATCAGGGGTGATACGCTGAAAATTTTTAAGAACTTTGCCCTCGACGAATGCCAAATGTTGCAGCAGCGGGAGGTTGCCGTAGGTGTAAAAGAAGGCATTGCTCGGGTGATAATGATTGCGATGAAAATCCTTCAACTGCTCATACGATAAGCTCGGTATCACGGCCGGATCGCCGCCGGAATTGTGGCGATAGGTGGTGTCAGGATAAAGGGTCTGGAGCAGCGACCGCGCCATCACCTGATCAGGAGACGACATAGCCCCCTTCATCTCGTTGTAGACAACACCTTTATAAACCAGACGGGAGCCAGCTTCGTCTTCCACCGGCCCATCGATTTCCAGGCGATGGCCTTCCTGCCTGAAGCTGAGTTCCTCGATCTTCGGGAAAAAGACGGCATCCAGATAAACGTCCATGAGGTTGTAAAAATCTTTACGGTTCTGGGTGGAGAAAGGATACATGGTCCAGTCCGAGGCGGTGAAGGCATTCATAAATGTACTCAGACTTCTCTTGAGCATGGAGAAAAAAGGATCGCGAACCGGAAATTTGTCCGAACCGCAAAGAACGGTATGCTCCAGTATGTGGGCAACGCCGGTAGAGTCTTTCGGAACTGTTTTGAAGGCAACGCCGAAAGTATTCTCACGGTCCTGGTTGCTGATATGGATATGCCTGGCGCCGGTCGCACGATGTTCGAGTTCATAAAATATAGAGCCGGTTTCGGCAAGTTCTGCAATCCTTGAAACAGCGTAACCATGATACTGCCCATGGAGCTGTATATCCGGATTGTTTGGGTCCTGCTGTAATTTCATATATCAACCCCTGATTCGGAAATAGCATCTTTTGACCGAATACTGTTTTCTTGCATCTTGGCAAAGCTTCGACGGCCCAAGTGTCTTTGGCCGATATCTACCGTTTCCGGTTGGACACTGACTGCAACTTAAAAAAATCGCAGTATTTATTTTGTGATATAAATTCCGCGGCTTTTGCGCTCTATGCGGTCGAGTTTGGTCAACCGGTAGATGATATTCCTGATTTTCTTATCGTCAAATCCGGTTCTTGTTTTGATATCGGTAAAACCCGCTCCCTGCCTAAAACTCTTGATGATCTTAAAAACTTCATCCACAGCGGTCGATCCGGCCCGACCGCTTGTTTTCGCACCCATCGCCGGCTTTTTGGCAGACACTCGCCGACGGCCGGCGGCAGCACCCGATTTTTTAATCAGCGTTTCAAGACGGTCCAGTTTGGCCATCAGGCGATCGACATCTTTTTTGGTCGGTATGTTATATGTCTGCATAAAGAATTTCACCATTGCATCAAAACTAACGGTTTTGCCCTTCTTTCTATACATAGTATCCTCCTGCTGATTTAAATGACGAATAAACAGTTAAAGAATTTTATTAAATTCTAGGCTAGCAATATTTTAAAAACGAAAAAAAGTCAAGCCGCACCCAACGGGTCCGCCACTGAGGTCGGTTAAAGCTTGTACTGGAGCATTGCATATAAAATACTCCCGTGCTAATTAAGATTTTCATTGCGAGGTATAATAACGGCTGTTCGACAGGCTCACGGCCCTGAGCGGAGTCAAAGGGCTGACAAGAAACAAAAATAGGTGTTGAATGCTCGGTATTGGATATTCCTTTTTCCTTCGACGTTGGACGTTCGATGTTCGACGTTCGACGTTCATCCTTAAGAACAATCCTATATGGCATAAATGTAACCTGCACCATGACCTCTCCTAAAAATTTACTAAAAGCATGGAATATCCGGGCCAAAAAGCGGATGGGACAAAACTTTTTAGTCGATCCGTCTACGGCTGATATGATTGTAGCTCGATCGGGTATTGCCCGCGAAGATATAGTACTGGAGATCGGGGCCGGTTTGGGAGCTCTGACGATACCTGTCGCCCGTATGGTGAGCAAAGTATTTGCCGTGGAAAAAGACCCCCAATTGCTGAGGCTTCTGCAGATCGAGTTGAAGGTCAGCAATATTTCCAATGTCGAATTAATCGAGAAGAATTTTCTTGACTTCGATATTGGATCTTTTACAGCCCAATTCAGTAAAAATCCGATCATCTTGGGCAATCTGCCCTATAATATTTCGTCACAGGTCCTGATAAAATTGATTAACTGTCGAAAGTCCTTGTCCCGGGCAATTCTTATGTTCCAAAAAGAACTGGCGACAAGGTTGACCGCCCAACCGAACCGTAAGGCTTACGGAAGGCTGACCGCCATGCTTCAGTATAGCGCCGACATTCGATCCCTTGCGCATATCGATGCAAATCTTTTCTTTCCAAAACCCAACGTTGATTCTGAAGTTCTCGAAATTACATTCAAGCAAAGGTCGCAAAACATCGCCGCAGATGAAGAATTTCTTTTCAAGGTGATAAAAGCGGCTTTCGGTCGGCGGCGCAAGACGTTGAAAAATTCACTGGCCGGCAGTGAGTTGAGGATATCGGACAACATCGCCCGTCATGCGCTGGAACGAGCCGGTATCGACCCATCCCGCAGAGCTGAAACACTGAATGTGGTCGAATTCGAGGCGCTCAGCCGCAGTCTTGCCCGAGCAATGGAAATTAACAAAAAATAATCGAACTCGGTTGACAAAACCGGGTCTAAGTTTTTATACAAGGATGGCTAGCAATTTTCGGAGGTGAAATTGAGAAAATATTCGATCCTGCTGGTTGACGATGATCCGTTTATATTAACCGGAGTCGGTCAGAATCTGGAGAGTGAAGGCTACCAGGTAACGACGGCTGAAAGTGGCGAAACCGCTCTGGAGCTGTTGAATAACTCCGTCTTCGATCTGGTCATTAGCGATCTGGTGATGGATAAGATCGACGGAATCCAGGTTTTAAAGACGGCCAAAGAGGTAAACCCGGAAACGATGGTCATTATTCTGACCGGTTACGGTGATATGACCTCGGCGATTGATGCGCTGCGTCTAGATGCCGATGACTATATGCTCAAACCTTGTCAGCCGGATGAGATGAATTTCCGGGTGGCCGGCTGCCTCGAGAAACTCGAGCTCTCACGTAAGATAAAGCTGTACGAAAGGATCTTGCCGGTATGCTGCGTATGTAAAAAGATTAGAGATGATGAAGGCCGTGAGCCGGGGACCGGCAAGTGGATGTCGGTTGACAAATACCTGTGGAAAAAAGCCCGATTGTCCATCTCATCGGCCTACTGTCCGCATTGTGCCGATGACGCCATGAAAGCGCTCGACAGCATCGAATCCAACTTGGCCGATGACGAGAAAAACCGTTAGCCGGTTGAGCCCGTTGGCCGGTTCGATAATGACTCAGCCATCCGGCGACAAGAAAACCGGCTAAGCCCGCTAAGTGGGACTTCACATCGATTTAAACATGAAATGATCAGCCATCAGCCAGACCAACCGACTAATCCACTAACCGGCTAACGGGCTAACCGGCTCAACGGGCAAACCGGCTCAACCTCCCCTACATGTGTTCGGCGACACTCACCGTCCGATCCCCCAGCATATTCACGTAACTGCCCAGTTCGTTATCATACCAGCCGTAGATCACGGCCTGGGTTATCGGAACTCTGATAAGGGGAATATTCAAGGCGGAAACCACGCTTTTATCCAGGCCCGGTACGTTTTCAAGATCGATGGTTACCTCCGCTGTGCGGGTATGTGTTTCATAACCCTCGATTATCGCGGCCGCTCGCGGCAGACCGACGATATCGCCCGAAACGTTTTGCTGGTCTGTATAATGCAGGTAGCCGTTCGGATCCGCTGCGGCTGCCTGGCGGTAAACATCGTTAATCGACTCACGGCGTATCGGCTCGCCCCTGATCTCCTCCTGAAAATCCACCACCAGGATGATTAGGGATCCTGTGGCGGTGGGAACCCTTACCGATTCAGCGATAAATCCGATTTGCGCCATATCGGGAATTACTTGCCGCAGGGCTCTGGCCGCACCGGTAGTGGTCAGGATGATATTGTTCATGATACTGCGGTTTTTCCTTAGATCTTTTTTTCCGGCCTTTGGGAGCCGGTCTAGTACCGCCTGGGATCCGGTGGCGGCATGCACGGTGGCCATGGAGGCGGAAAGAATTTTTTTCGGTCCGAAATAATCCAGCAGCGGTTTCATCATATGGGCCAGACATGTGGTCGTGCAAGATGCGTTCGAAAGGATGCGATGACGTCTGGGGTCATAATCGTTGGCATTGATACCCATCACGGTCGTAATCGCGTCCGCCGGTATCGAACCGCTTAAATCATCTTTTTTGTCTTTAATTTTAAACGGTGCGGAAACGATGACCTTCTCGGCACCGGCCTCAAGGTGACCCCGGGCACTCCCATGGGGGTGATCCGGCGGTTGGGTCGGATCTATGAATTGTCCGGTGGTGTCGACAACCAGTTTGACACCGTTGTTATCCCAGGCGATTTGTGCTGGATTTCTGGCGGATCTCAAAAATTTGACCCGCAGTTTATCGACCCTCAGCGTTCCTTGCTTTTCATCTAAAACACCGATCACCGGTTGGGCATTGTAGCCGTATAAGAAATTGTGCAGGCTGCCGTAACTCGAATCCCTTTCAAGATAATGGGCGATATCCGCAAGGGAGCAGCCGGCTTCGCGCCCGATGTTCACAACGAGTTCACTGAAATATTTTCGTCCCACGTGATGCCAGAGTGTCAGCTTGCCGATGCGACCCAGACCGTTGATACCGAGTTTGAGACTACTTTTGCCGGCAGTGTCAATTGCCATTGTTCCATCTCTACCTTCACTATGGGCTCGCTCAAAAATAACTTCACATTTTAGTGAGCCGATCCATTCCGCCTGGCGGCGTTGCTCGTCGGTTAAATAGCTTGCTATTCGCCCTCCTCGCGCCTTGCCAGGCGGGCGCCTCGACCCCCTAAAATGTAAAGTTATTTCTTCGCGATCCCTATGGATTAATCGTCAGTTTGCCTAAATAGACCGACCCCTCCTGCCCGTCGATGCTTATGAAATCACCTGATTTTATCTGTACATTCTTGAACGTGCAGCTTTTTCGTTTTTCATCACAAATAAGGTCTCCACACCCGACAACACAGGTTTTGCCCAAGCGGTGCGCCACCACCGACGCGTGGGAAGTCACGCCGCCGCGCGCAGTCAACAGCCCGTCGGCGGCATAGATCTCACGGATATCATCCGGAACGGTATCGCTGCGGGCGAGAATCAAATGCGTATCGGCTTCGCGGATGCGCCAGCGGTCGATCTCCTCCAGGCTGAAAACAACGCGCCCGGTCATTGCCCCACCGCCGATACCGATCCCATGGCCCAGGTTTCTATCCTCGGAAATCCCCATCAGATCAAAGGTGCTGAATTTCTTTCTCTCGCGCATGGTCATGTCACGCGCCTGCAGGATATAAAGATCATTGATTACGGGTGACTCGAAGGTAAACTCCATTTCCTGGGGCGTCCAACCTTCTTCAAATATCAGACGACCGGCCCAATTTTTCAGGGCGCTGTATATGTCGGGAAAATGGCTTTCCAGGGTTACATCGGTCTGGCGCATCTCCACATCTTGCTGGTGTATGGATATTGGCAGGGTAATAACCAGACCGGAAACCACATCCTCGCCCTGGTTGCCGAGGGTGAAGTCACCCCACAGCTTTAACACCTCTCCGGGCCATTTGGGATTATGGGTGAAAAAAACACCGGATCCCGAATTCTCCGAAAGATTTCCGTAGACCATGGATTGTACGGTCACCGCGGTTCCCCAGTCGTCGGAAATGCCCATTATTTTTCGAAAAGCCTGGGCTTTGGTGGAATTCCATGAATCCAGAACCCTTTTGATCGTCAGAAATAGCTGCTCGAATGGACTTTCGACGATCTCAATACCGGCATCCTGGATCATGGTTTTATACTTCATCGCGACTTTTCGCATCTGCATACCGCTGAAGTCTTTTTTATAGGCAATACCGGCGCGACGCTTTAATTCGCTGATGATGGCATCGAAATCATCCCGCTCCAAGCCGAAGGCCATTCCATAACATTGCAAAAAGCGACGATAATTATCCCAGGCGAACCAGGTATTGCCGGCTCTGGCGGCCAGACCGGCGGTAATCTCCTGATTCACGCCGACATTTGAAAAGGTGTCCATCATTCCCGGCTGGGAAATTGAAGATCCGCTGCGAACGGAAAACAAAAGCGGGTTTTTCGGATTTCCAAAAGCCTTTCCCGTGATTTTTTCCAGCTTGACGATATGATGGGCGATCTGTTCCTGCAGATTCTCCTCAGCCGGCGGGTAGCTTTCCATCATCCTGCGCGCACGAAACAATTCGGTGGTGATTATGAATCCTGGCGGTATCGGCAATCCGAGGCTCTGGAGTTTAACCAGGTTCAGACCTTTATTTCCGAGATAAATCAGGCCGGCGACACGGTTGTTCGGTCGATGAATCGGGGTCATCGCATTTTCGGGATCATATCTGAGCAACTCAGACAGTTTGTCCTTGTGCAGTTTATCCGATTGCTGAAAAAGGATGTTGAGGATACGGCTGACAAAACGATCCATCTGCTGAAGACCGAGTGAGAGGGCGATTCGGTCACGGAAAAAGATTTCCGATATGCGGTGTTTCAGTTTTTCATGGTCCCGCTTGTCTTCACCGTTTTTAGGCAGAAATTTGGACAGAATGCGATCGGTGGTAAGCTGGTTCAAAATATCGGTGAGATTCTGTTCATGAATATTGTGAAAATAATCATTGATGATATTCTTTACCGCCGCAGCAAAGCCTTTGAAGATGTCGAGATACTGCGTAAATGTAAAGCCTTTCACTTCCAGCGAGTGGGCCAGGAGATCAAGCTGGCGCTCGATTTCAACCGATGAAATTCCGTCCAGCCTGAGCGCTTTATCAAACAGCCGGATGCGGGCATAGATCTGATGAAAAGTGGCTTTGGTAATCAGACTCAGATCAATATTTTCGATGAGCTCCTCGAAAAGAACATTTACCAGGGCTTCGATTCGAAAAATCAACCCGAGAGCATCGAACTTCATTTCATGATAGCTGCCGTACATGGACGGAATATCAATGGTGATGTGACGTTTTTTATAAATGTCCTCCCGAATTTCAAATTTTTCCATAGATAAGATAATCGTTTTCAGCTGCTTGAGGTAATCGAGCAGCATGAACAGTTTCTTTTTTAAATCCGGCTCGACCAATGCGGTTTTGAGCCGGTTGAGATCCGGAAATGCTTCCGTGGATAGCTGCGCGATATATTTGTTGAGTTCGATAAAATCGACGTTGTATTTCTGATGAAGTAGTTTATTGAACGCTAACAGCAACTTCACCCGTTGTTTTTCTTCAGCGGCAACACCGGAAATATCATCCAGCAGGCGCGTCAGGCGATTATCGTCGAGGGTAAGAAGGCCCGCCGGCAGGGCGATACCTTCATTTTCGAAATGAGACATGATCCGGCTGACACCATCGATAAAAGGTCCCCGCTCTTCTATCTCATCATAAATGTCCGGTGGTAGAAATTTTTCCAGTCCTTCTTTGTTGCGCGTGGCCCAGAAATGCAAGGCGGCGTCCATAAAACCAATGATCTGATTGCTGCTCTCGACGTGACTCTGTTTGCGCAGGAAGTGGATCAGCAGATCTTTGCGACGGGTGAGCTCATCGAGCCGGGTTGATATGTCTCTGAGCCTTCCTTCAGCGCCGATATCGTTAAAATAGACCGGAAACAGTCGGGTAAGCTGTTTGACCAGATTGTAAACAGGACCGATGTCGCTGTTTAAAAAGCGTGTGACATCGCGGGGAAACAGGTCCGTGTCTTTGATAAATATACCGCTCAGAGCTAAATAGATGATCAGAACCGACAGCAGTCGCGTTGACCATTTCGGATTGCGTTCAATGAGTTCTAGCCAGATTCTGATATTCTGAATATGAGCCTTGTTGGCCCTGATCTGCCAGTCGTTGCCCACACCCCGGATGCGGGGAGTCTGAAAATCCAACCCGATGACACGGTCAATAAAATAATTGACAAGATCACTTTCATCTGTTTTGTATACGCCTTTTCCTAAATTCAGGACGCAATTGAGCGCTGTAATCGGGAAACTCACGGTTTGCGTTTTCAGGATGGAAAAGGTTTTCTGGATCAGCTTGCGGATATTGATATGCGTTTCATGGTCAATGAGCCAGCTGACCGTCCGGTTTATGTCTCTCAAAGCTTCTTCATGGATCATCGACAGTCCGGAAATATTCATGATATGAAAAAGAAAGATGACTTTCCACTGCTTGCCGTGACCGGATTTATCGCCGGCTTCGAGAAGTTTCTGCGGAATTTGCCTGTAAATTTCCACAATCTGACCGTATCCGGACAGCGCCAGGCACGCCTTTAGAAATGTCAAAGATTCAATTTCGGTCGACTGGTCAATCTTGGTCAGGTGCGCCTTCAAAACTTGCAAGCGCTGATGGGATATCTCCTTAAAAATGGGGCTTATTTTTGCTTGATCTTTATAATCTTCGGATTCCCGGGCCTCTTCTTCAAACCAGTCAAGCGGATCTTTGATACTTATCCAGTATGAATAAGTCGTTCGAAAATATTTTAACAATAGCTGATTAATCGCTTCATATCCGCCTGTAATTTCTTGTGAGCGTACAAGGATGCTTTCCGCCAGACGCTTAATTTGATAGAAGCTCTTCACAAATATAAAAAAGTATTCGCCCTCATACTGTTGGATTTTGTAAAAAGCTTCGTTGAGTGTCGGCATGAATCGCGCCAGACCGGATTGATTATCTTTGATGATTTTCTGAAGATAGAGCAGCAGATTGTCCACGGCCTCGGTTCGAACCTCGGTATCTTGTGCGGATTCGATTGCTCTGACAAATATTTCCACGAATAATAGGGCCCCTTCGGGTCCGCGGGGATGGTTGTCCAGCAAATGAAAATACTCTAAAGAATAGCGCCGGGCCTCGTGAACAATGAAATTCCAGTTTTTATAAGGATGCGAAAGCTCTTTTAAAAATGTGTTAAATCCCTCCATCAGGCCGTAGTATTTTGACATGATATCCTGCAGGATCAAATACCGATCATCGATAGTGACATCGACGTGATAACTTTCCAGGTTGATTTCAAGCGCTTTGGATTTAATCATCATTCCCGCCTCCTTGGCCCGTGCGTGCGGCAGGTGCGATTCGTTAGAGTGTGTGCAGCCCGAAAAGCAGTAGAGTAGAATGCAACAATAAGCAAACAATCAGTTAACTAGTGCCCACCCGCAAATTAAACTGGGTACAAATTAGTTTCCTATCTGGAAATAAGCAATCTTTTCGATGAGCCCTGCAAGACTGCGAGATTTCACATCTTCAAATATTTCATTATTGTGTTCAACAAGCCGCACAAGGGTTTACGATGAGGCGTACTAATGTACGTCGAGGAAGTAAACCCGTCCCGCTGCAGAGCGGGAACCATCGGAAAAAGGGCCATTTCCGGATGGAAACTAACTATAAGTTAATTCGCCTATCGCTACTTGTTAAGGCTATCAAAAGTATTGTGTATTTTCAAGGTGTTTCGGCTTCAGTCAATGGAAAGTAAAGCGCCTGCCGCTAGAGGCCGGCGAATGAAATACAAGGTCGTAGCAAAGGGGCAGTTCTAATTTTGAGGTTCAAATTGATATTAATGTATAGCTCATGGCTCATAGTTGATAGCTCATCGTTTAAGAATCATATAGCCGGCTAATGCCAGATACTATCCAAATTAAAGATCGTTTTCTAAGCTCTTTTGCAATAGTTGTGGGAGCGGCATCTTGCCGCGAATGTGCTTTGTATCGCGCCTGATCCGCAGCGAGCTCGGTCGAGTCGAAGGCGTTACCAAAAATGGGGAGATCAAAAATTGGGAAACGATTAATTAGTTGCTATTAGAAATCGTAACAATAGATATTATAAAGCAAGGTCATAACCGTCGTGTATCTTGTATCCTGAATCCTGTAACTTGCATCCGGTATCAAGTATCAAGTTTCCAGTTTCCAGTATTGACCATCACCATGCCTGAGTCCTGACAATCCTATCCGGTTTTCGGCACCTTTGAAAGCGCAATCAAACGGTATACCAGCAAGCTCGCCAGCCAGGCGATGTCCTCCGGGGACAGCTGCTTTCCGACCGAAGCGTCAAAAAGAATATTCGCTTCGGGGGCAAATTCGTCATCACCTTCCCAGAGGATCAACTGCAGCGGCAACCGCGGAAACACTTTAAATTCGAATCCCGCATCCCCGGCCTCGATGGCGGCACCGCCCAGCAGCGATGCCGCTCTTTTCAGGCCTGCAAGATTGCTGCCGAACACTTGTTTGAGCGGATCGACGGCCCTTTTGACAAACGCACTGAAATAAAAGGATGCGCCGGGGATCTCGCGATACGCCACCCAGCGGCCTGCTAAAGACGGTGGGTTTGCAGCCATCAGATAATGCAGTATCAGAACCTGCTCCTGCAGGGGAATTTCCAGGGCCGGATCGGCTTCATCAGCGAAGTCAAAGCCCGGATAACTGACCTGGTAAACTCTGTTTAGATACGGGATACGAATCTGGTCCACTGTCGTAGTTTTAAAACCGGACCTTTGGCTGATCTCAGCCAGGGAGACCTCTTCAAGCGTCTTTATCGCAAGCGCTCTGGCCTGTTTGTAGTCATCAATACGCGCCATTTGGGTTACCTGTTGCGGGTTACGGGTTGCGGGTAGCGAGTTGCGGGTTTACCACTCCTTTCAGGGCTATAGCATTTTTCAAAATATCGTTCCGTTTGTAATGAGATTTAGTCTCGTCGATTAACGATGATTGGTTTTCACGCAAAGACGCAAAGCCGCGAAGAATATTTTGAATGATCCCATTATTTTATTTCTCACAAACTTGGCGCCTTTGCGTCTTTGTGTGAGATTTTATATAATAAACTATAGAGCATCCAACATTTAGAATTAAGGCCTCAACATACCTATCCAATATCACTAACCAGTTAACCGTTTAGATCCACAGCAAATGGATAACGGAACATTATTCTGACAACCACTATAAACCGCCGGTTTAACCCAGACGCAAAAGCCTCACCTGATGGGTGAGGCTCTTTGCCTGCAAACAATATTCTATTAAAATTTCAAGTTGCAGATTGCGCAGCTTAACCCGCAACTTGCAACTCGTTACTCGCAACCCGTTACTAGAGTTCCAGCCAGGAATCGGAATAAAGGGATTTGCCCAGAATGACATTGGTTGTCTTGGCATAGTCCTGCATTTCTTTGGACAGACTGCCCATATCCGGATCACTGCCGTCCATGATACCGTAAATCAGATCGACAATATCCTGACGGTTCCCTTTGGCGATGTCGATCAGCTGGTCATCCAGCGGATCGGCGATAACCGATTCCATTCCGCATTTTTGCAGCATGACCATGTAAGTTGAATTCAGGATCGGCCGCAAATGCTCCGGCGGCCCGTTGGATATGTTGGACAATCCGCAAGTGCTCTTTGCCCCCGGGGCGATATCCGGAATCATCTTCTGGAACTCCATCAGGCTGATAGCCTGGGGTTGCTGAATATTGACCGGCGTAACGATGCCGTCCACCCAGATTTTTTCGTTGGGAATGCCGGCTTCGTTGGCAAAGTACAGCAGCTCGACCGCCAGTGCCGCCCGTTCATTCTCATCCCGCGGCAGACCTTCGGGTCCCCACATCAGGGCGATAAAGTCGACCCCGTGCTCGGCTGTAATCGGAACCATCCGCTCGTATCGCTCCGGACGGACCATGATGGAATTGACTATGTGCGATACACCGTTGGCAGAGGGCTTTATGATTTTCAGCGCAGCCTCTATAGCATCGATGTTGGAGGTATCCAGCGCCAGCGGGATATCATCCACAACTTCCTGCACGGTTTGTACGACCCAAGGCATCAGCTCATGCCCGTCTTTTTTGGCTGGTCCCAGGTTGATGTCGATGTAATCCATGCCCTTTTCCTTCTGGAAAAGCGCTTCTTCCCGGATCGGTTTGGGATCACGCTCTTTGAACGCCTTACCGATCTTGCGAGATATGACGTTTAAACTCTCACCTATAAGCAGCATAGGACCTCCCTTTTAATAACGATTTTAAGCTTCGTTTGACGATTGCCGAAAGGGGTTCGAAACAGCCCTCCCCCCCCCTTCAACCGCCGTTATTTTATCTTGCCTTCAGAAAACCTGCTATGTGAGCTGCCTCCCGCGGTCCCACCGTGATTGTCCAGCCGGGCAGTTCCTCTTCCACATCACCGGCGATCGCTGCCGCATAACCGGGTATGATCAGTTCCTGATGTTTTACTTTGTCCATAATACCCGATTTTTTCACAAACAGGCCGACATCGTCACCGGCAAATTTGCCGGCCGCCCATGCTGTCAGAACAGACAAACCTTCCGAGTCCTTGATTAACAGCCAGCTCGGCATCCGGCTGCCTTCGATTTCACCGGAAACGATAAAATATGTCAGGGCGAAATTGGTGGTGACCATGACCGGTGAGTTTTCATCCGGATTGCCGATCTCATAAATACCTTCGGTTACGGTCATCGGTCGCTGCGGATCGGTATAGATGTTCAACCGTTCCAGAAGCAGCGGGAAGAGGTTTTCACCTTTAAAATCCGAGAATACTGCAATTCCGCCGTATTTGGCAACGAACATGGCACCGATCAGGGTTTCCATATCCAGGTTGGAAGCCATTTCACAAGGAAATGTGATGGTCGGAAAACCGATTGCTCGATTCAGATCCTTTAGGGCAGATCGCCGCATAGCGACCTGATCTTCGAAACACTGTTTGATTTCCCTGGATCCCGGATCGAGCACGAAATCCTTCAGCCCCATCCCGGTCAATTTTTCGGTCAACGCAACCAGACCTTCAACCGAATCGGCCTTGACGGCCAGAGGCAGTTCGTTGGCTTTGGCCAGCTCGCCATAGGCATCCACATTGGCCTCGGTAGCGGCGTACATCAAGGGTTTTTTAAATTTGCAGGCCTCGATGCCGGCTTTCATGGTTACCGGATCTTCCGTTACCAGGATCAGGTTAAACTCGGAAGTTTCGGCGATCTTTTTGGCCGCTGCCCCAAAGGCGTCTTTGTCGCCGTTGGCATCTTTGAGCGCGACCAGTTCGGGACGCAGGTTCAAGCCGACCCGTTCGAATTGAAAGGCGTTCCAGGCTTTTAATTTGGCCTCGAGGTCGGCATCCGCCATATCCGATCCGACCATCGCAGCCAGCGCAGTGGGGTTGTAAAATGTTTTTTCATGCCGATACTGGACGGTTTCCCCACCAACGGTCAATTTGCGGACACCTTTTCCGATTGCCACCGGCCGGATAGGCGGCGCGGAGGCCTCGGCCAGCTGTTCGCGAGCTTCGTCCGACACGTAGGGGCAGCTGTCGAGCTCGGCTTTGCCTGATGCCAGGTTCATGGCAAACGCCAGGCAGGTGGGAACGCCGCATTCCTTACAATTGGTTTTCGGCAGGAGTTTGAAAATCTGAATACCGGTTAATGCCATATCTATCTCCTTATTCTGTGTTAGAACTTAACAGCTCAATTTGTCATCACCACAGCCGCATGTTCGCGCCAACGGTCTCAGCGGCTTGAACATGCCGGTTACTTTAACCGCTGATTTTTTCAACTGGAGCAGGTTTTTAATCCGCTCCAGTTGATGGTGCCAGCCTGTTATCCAACCAGCGGCTCCATGGTGAGCGCCGGATGACCTTTCTCCCGGAGGAAATTCAGGATCTCTTCCTCGGTGGTTCCCACGGTCTCGTCGGCGATTTTGTCATACAAATCCGGTACACCCAGTTCCTCTCCGCGTTTGATGATGCGCTCTTTGATTTCTTCTTTGAGGCTCTTGGGCATCCATACCATGCGCAGCAGTCCACCGTCACCCAAGATGAATTTCCCCTGGGTGATGTTAAACTTCGAATGGCCCACAAAACCGGGTGAAGACTGACCGCCGCCCATGACACCGGCCAGGGTGGTGAATTTCATTCCACAGGGGGTCTCACCGGCGTAATCCCTATGCACGGTCATCACGCCGTTGCAGGCCGGCAGCATGGCGGCAATACATTCACAGCATCCGCAGGTCGTCATGGGATCAACGACCATGGAATAGAAGTTGTAATGATCGATGGCTCCTCTGGAGGCTTTGTTGATAAATTCATTGACGCCTTTCCACTGCCCCAGGACCGGATCCAGGCATTCACCTTTTTGAATCGGCTGGTTCGGCCCGGTGGGATTGATTTCAAAGGAAGCTTTGCAGTCCATCCAGTTGTAAGCCCCGCAAAGTCCAGTGCGCTCCGGGCTGACCGTACAAACGTGGGTGGGTGCGAAAGACTGGCACAGGGTGCACGAGTAGTAGGTTTCCACATCCTCGTCGGTCATCTTTTCTACCCGCTCGTCCCGGGTTTTGTACTCGTTCCGTGCCCGTTTGGTGAGCGCGTCTACTTTCTTTTTGTCGGATATCAGCGTGACCTGGACCTTGTCGAGTATGTTGCCGAAATCCTGATGGAACTTGGCATGCAGGACCACGCCGATGTCTTTGAGCGTAAACCCTTTTTCCATCGCCGCTTTACTGACGCGGATCCAGGCAATGTCCCGCTGACCGATATGCATCACGCCCTGTATGTAGTTGATCAGGTGATGGATCTGACGTTCGATGATCGGCTCGAAATCCGGCTGGAATTCTCGTCCAGCGATCTGAACGTAGATCCCCAGCGGCATCGTGCCGCCTTCTTTCACGTCAGCTATTTCAGGACCGTCGATAACCACCTTGCCGTCTTCGATTTCATTCAGCTCGGCCATCTTCACCAGTTCGGTGGCCTGGGTCTTGCCGCCGCCCATCTGACAGAACAGGTCGGCACCGCGTACCCGCTCACCCTCGTAAGCCGGACCGAAAGCACATGGGATTTCGATCTCCGACACGGTGGTCTTCAGGCCGCGAACTTCAACCGATTTTTCCACCATCCTGTCGTGGGGAATGTTGGCCACCACGTGTTCGTAAGTACAAACACCGGTGGGCAGGATCTCGGGAATATCGGTATCGGCCAGGGTCGGAAAACCCCAGTTAACGGCGCCGGCCGCCGCCGCCGCCCATTCGGCGTTGACGTCACCCAAGGCGTTTACGAAGGCAAAAATCCGGTTTTTGTTGTACAGCAGCATCCGTTTGTAGTCGCCGGGCTCGACACCACCGAAGGCCATGGCCGCCCGGTTGGCAAACCCAAGGGCGAATATCGCCGATGAGATATCCGGGCCGAACGGAACGATTCGCGTATTCCAGCCGACCTGGACACCGGCTTGGATCAACTGTTCGATGACGGTGGTGCCGTTCTGGTTGGCGGCACAGAATATGTAGAGACTGCGTCGCTGGTATTCTTCCACGATCATCTTGGCGGTTTCAGGATCCGGGGCTGCACCGACAATCGCTGCAAAACCAGGGGCCGAACCGTCCACAAACTCGACGCCTCTTTTGCGGAAAACCGTGTCATCGGCCGCGCCAAGCCAGATCTTACCGGCTTCTATATCCGGCTCTTCGGAATGAAGATAAAAATCCGGCTCTTCGAGGTAGCGCAGAGCCTCGTCAATTTCAAAAGCCAGCAGGGCCGCCATCCCGGCATCCAGAAGCGGTCCGAGATAGGGCAGATGATTCTGGCCCTTGATGTGAGGCGGCAGCAGTCCCCGCGCGAAATCCAGCGGCTTTTTGATGTCCTCCAGCGTTTCGACTTTCATGCCGATCAACGAGTAAATCACAGGCAGATAATATGCGGTGTTGGGAAATCCCACCTTGGTGTCCGCATTGTATGTCTGCAGTGCTTTTTGGTATCTTCCCTCCACTTTAGAAACTATATTGTAGCCACCCTGGATGGCTGCAAACGCAACTAATCTTGACATACGTTCCTCCTTCGTTGAGGATTTTAGACTGGTTGATATTCAGAAAAGCAATTCTGTTTCAGCAATAATCTTTTTACTTAATGCGCTTATGGATACGGTCCGCCCTGTACAGCATTTTATCGGTTTTTGACATCTCGTCGGCGGCTGCGAATATAAAAAATTCGCCGGCTTCCACAGCTTTTTTGCGTTCGGCGGCCTGTTTTTCGCGCGCCTTGACCATTTTTTTGCGGATCGCTTCTTCTTCAGCTTCGATTTTGGCTTTGGCTTCCGCCTCGGCCTTGGCTGCGGCCTCTTCTTCGGCCTTGCGTTTGGCTTGTTCTTCAGCTTTGGCCCTGGCCTCTTCTTCCGCTTTGCGTTTGGCCTCCTCTTCGGCCTTGCGCCTGGCTTCTTCTTCGGCCCTCACTTTGGCTTCGGCTTCCGCCTTGGCCTTAGCTTCGGCGTCGGCCTCGGCTTCGATTGGAGCCTTTTCTTCGGCTTTGGGTGCCGGGGCCGCTTCCGCCACCGGCGCGGCAGGTGCAGCCGCTGCGGCCGGTTTGGCCGGTGCGGCTTCGGTCGGTGGTGCTGCCGGTTTCTTGGGGGCCGCTTTTTTGGCCGGTTCCGGTTTCTTCTCTTCTTCAATCGTCAGATCCGGCTCCGGAGCGATGGCCGCAAAGTCAATATCGGCCTCGCCCAGCGCTTTGCTGATGGCAGCCACATCTGCTGCGGTTCCGCCGTCTTTGGCTAGCTCGATAAAGGATTTGGCCATGCGGATGGCCTCCGGATGGCGCATAATGAGTATATCGGATCCTGACATCAGGTAGGAAACCGCACAGACTGCTTCCATCAGTATACCACGCCGTTCCGGATCACCAAGAATCGGGGCTTCGTCCACCGGTTGCTTGGCCTCTTTGCATTTCCAGATCTCATTGGCAAGATTGTTGATGATCGGCAGTTGCAGTTTGTCATCCCCCTGGGTCAATGCAGCCATGCGCAGGCGTTCCATCACCGAATAAGAGTATTCCAGCCCGTAACCCAGGCCACCGGTGGTCGGATCGATGATAACCCGGTCCAGCGGCATGCCGAGGTTTTCCAGCAGAATGTTGACCTGCTTGGCGAGATTAACGTCGATCGGTGAAGATGAAATGAGAAAATGGCCGTAGCCCATGGCGGCAGCGCCGATTCCTTTATGGTTTTTGTCTTCGACCGGTCCGAGGATCAAGGTCTTATCCTGGCAGTCCTCGGCAATTTGCTTTAAAACATCTTCGTCCTTCTCTACATTCGCACAGCCCCAGATAATCAGCGGCACATCGATCGCATCCGCAACCTTTTTTACCGTGGCCGAAGCGTCCTGTGCACTGGCATTTTCACCGTTGGGATCGATGCTCTTGAGTTGGAGCACGATCAATTCAGCTCCATAGTCATCCACACACTTTTTCGCCCATGCGGCCGGGTCGGAAACCACATCTTTGAAAGGGCTCAGTGCGGCCTCGGGCCAGTCCTCAGGTTCCATGTCCCAAACTTCCATGGCGATTCTGGGTTTATTGGGCATTTCTCCTTCAAACTGGTAAAACGGATAGGACGTTTCTCCGCCGACGGTAACCGCTTGGTCGCCTTCTCCGAAGGTGATCTCTTTGACATTACCGGTATAAGATTCTTTGTAAAATTCAAAGCCCAATGTTACCTCCTTAAGATCAAATCATTAATCGTTCAAACAGCTTTTTCACATCCCCCTTCAAAGTCCGGGTGCAAACGAGCTGTTCCGGATAGTCCTGGTGTGTTACCCCCTCCTTTCAATAATTATTTTTTTCATATATCCACATCGTTAGATGGATAGATCCCTGGTCGGCAGCTTGATTTTATTTTTAACAATTCAAAATAGTTATGTCCTATGTGCTTTTGATTTTCGATCGTCGCCAGGCACTTTTGAACCAAAGATAATCCTTTATATTGGTAATCTATTTTTGTCAATAGAGGAGTCTAAAATTATGGGATAATTTGATCGCTTTACGGGACCATTTTCACCGTTCCGGTGCTTTGAGACGGATCGGTGATGCTGCGTGCACTAATTCGGATGGTCAATGGGTGGGATTTGAGGCAGCTTGGCGGGGAAAATATAGAATCCGGGCCCCAAGGACCTGGATTCGCCGGGCAACGCTGCGCCAGGCCTTGGTGCTGCTCCTAAACTTCCCCTTATCATACTGATTATTAT
>Ga0126326_1000159_pt1 | contig 33484 bp, 24 predicted proteins | sample InaspJWI67metaG_FD_94485 | JGI IMG/M metagenome (GOLD analysis project Ga0126326, IMG submission 94485) | Marine gutless worms symbiont microbial communities from Oahu, Hawaii - Inanidrilus sp. 1 OAHU.JWI-67 metaG | ecosystem: Host-associated > Annelida > Digestive system > Unclassified | place... | reverse complement strand
TTATCCTGGTTCATGGGTGGTGTATCCTTTCCTTTTTAGTGTGGCCGGTTGACTGCTGCTAACAATCTACCGGTGGATACACCGCCTTTTCCTTTAAACACAACTTTTAAATATAACTCGTTTATATTTTGTGTGGGCAAAACTATAGATAAACAGGGATTCGAAATTGCACCGAAGGCAAATCCGCCTTCGCTTTAGTGAGCTTCGGTGCGGATGACCATGCTTTTTATCCCTGCAGTCCGCCTGCGGCGGAAAATGTATTAAGGCAAAGGCGAATGATCCGCTTTACTTCTGATTACAGATAGAAAATGCGATGATAGATCAAAACCGGCTGGCCACCACATTTATGCGCCTGACCGCCATAGATAGCGTCTCAAAAGAAGAAGGGACACTAGCGCGCGAGTTGAAGACGATACTCGAATCTTTTGGTGCTGAAACATTCGTCGACAACGCCGGGAAAATCAGCGGAAGCGATACGGGCAATTTGATTGCGAAGCTGCCGGGCAGTCGCGCTGTACCGCCGCTGCTGCTCAACGCTCATATGGACACGGTGCCGCCCGGCAAGGGCGTCAAGGCGGTTTTCGACAACGGGATTTTCAGCAGCGATGGTAGCACCATTCTCGGTGCCGATGATAAAAGTGCGATCGCTATTCTGATCGAAGTCCTGACGGTGCTGCAGGAGAACAACCTGCCGCACGGTCCTCTGGAAATCGTATTTACGATCTGTGAGGAGATCGGATTGCTGGGCGCCAAGCACCTTGATTACGGTCTGATCTCGGCCGAATACGGCTATACGCTGGATGCAACCGATACCGAGGGTATCATTCTGAGAGCGCCGGCCGCCAATCGTATTGAATTCAAGATCCTCGGCAAGGATGCCCATGCCGGGTCCGCTCCGGAAAAAGGAATCAATGCGATCTGGCTGGCAAGCAAAGCCATTGCCGGAATCGAGGTCGGGCGCATCGACCGGGAAACCACCTGCAACATCGGTGTCATCGGAGGCGGAATCGCAACCAATGTCGTACCGGATACGGTTACGGTAAAAGGGGAGGTCCGCAGCCACGATCACGGAAAACTGGTACATACGACCGCCACCATCGTCAATGCCTTTGAGGACGTCATACAGAGTTATTCCGCACCTGCATCTTCAGGCGATTTGCCGGATCTTGAAATACGGGTTGAAAAAGATTTTTCCGCAACCCAAATTCCTGAAAACCATCGGCTTGTCGCCGTTTCCCGTCTGGCAGCCGAGAATCTCGGCCGCAAGATGGTGAGCAAGACAAGCGGCGGTGGGGCGGATGCCAATATTTTCTTTGAAAAGGGGATCCTGACCGGCGTACTGGGCACCGGTATGCGGGCTGTGCATACGGTTCGTGAAACCGTTGCTCTGGATGATATGAAAAAGGCGGCTGAATTGCTGCTTGAAATTATCAAACTTGATGCAGATGGTTGCCGAGGTTGAATCTTGGCGCTTGACAAAAGGTGTTGCAGATTATAGACACCGGCCATGAAAATCAGAGATACCGTCGTCATGTTTCTGGCGACCGGATGGTATGTCGGAAAAATTCCGCTGGCTCCCGGAATCTTCGGAAGCTTGTGGGGCCTGATATTGAGCTTTTATATAGCCCGCACAGCCGGGCCGCTGGCAATTGCTTTGATCATTTGTTTTATATTTTGTGCGGTATGGATCGCCCATGCCGCTGAGAAATTGCTGGCGCAGCAGGACCCGGGCTGTATCGTTATCGACGAAATCGCCGGTATGGTGGTAACTTTGGCAGGGTTACCTTTTAACCCGGTCATTGCCATTTCCGGATTTATCATTTTCCGGCTGCTGGATATAATCAAACCGTTTCCCATTCGAACTCTGGAGCGGAAGGTTTCCGGCGGTACCGGCATCGTGATGGATGATGTGCTGGCCGGTATTATCGGCAATATCCTGCTCAGGATTGTTATTGAAATTGCCGATGCAGCGGGTATAGTGATTGCTTAAAGCGATGTATCATGGAAAATCGTATACAGTCATAGAGAATTATCTATACACACTAAAGGAGGGGATCCAAAACGTTGAAGGCAGAGAAACCATCGGAAAAGAAAACCCAGATTAAAGAGAAAAGCCGGTTGCGTGAAAACATTGAAGCGATCCTCGTTGCCGTCCTGCTGGCCTTATTTATCCGGACTTTTGTGGTCCAGGCGTTTAAAATTCCTTCTGGATCCATGAAACAGACCTTGCAAATTGGTGATCACATTCTGGTAAATAAATTTGTCTACGGTGTCAAACTCCCGTTTCTGCAAAAGGTGATTATCCCCGTAAAAGATCCAAAGCGTGATGATGTCATCGTTTTTAAATTTCCCAAAGAACCTGAAAAGGACTTCATCAAACGTGTCGTCGCTGTTGCCGGTGATGAAATCGAAATCCGCAATAAAAAGGTATACGTGAACGACCAAAAAATTGAAAGCAGCTTTGCACAGTTCACCGACACGTATACGGCTCCTAAATGTCCACCCGGTTCGAGCAGAGATGCCGCATGCCACAGGGATAATTTCGGTCCTGTAACAGTCCCGGAAAATAAACTCTTTGTGATGGGCGACAATCGGGACCACAGTTATGACAGTCGGTTTTGGGATTTTGTCGATTTAAAAGTTGTCAGCGGAAAGGCCTTTATTATTTATTGGTCATGGGATAAAGATAATTTTGGCGTCAGGTGGAGAAGGATCGGACGAATATTAAAATAATTTAAACCACGGATCGCACACAGGCCCCGGAATAATAAGTAATGAAAATTACCGATTCGATGCCGTTTGACGAGTCCGGGATCTGTACCTTTACTTCATTTCCTATTAATGAAAACCGTCGAATTACCGAATATATATTATTAGACCGATAACCATTAAAAAACAGGCAGGTAAATTATGGCGGACAACGGTCATCATATTCTGGTCGTCGATGACGAGTTGAGCATGCGGGAGCTGCTCGAATTTATGCTCAAGCAGGAAGGGTATCAGGTCTCGCTGGCCGAAAACGGTCGCAATGCCATCGCCATGCTCGAAAAGCGCAGATACGACCTTCTGCTGTGCGACATCAAGCTCGGTGATATTCCCGGTCTGGATGTATTGCGCGCATCGAAAAAGAAACAACCGGAAACAACCGTTATCATGATCTCGGCCTATGCCACCACTGAAACGGCTGTCGAAGCCATGAATGAGGGCGCCTATGACTATGTTCCCAAACCTTTCGACAACGAGGAACTGAAACAGACGATAGCCAAAGCCTTGGATCTGAAAACGCTGGAGCATGAAAAGGAGATTATCGAGGACGAGCTGAAAAAAAACCTGCATTTCGGTTTGATCGTGGGTAACAGCCCGGCCATGCTGCACATATATAAAATGATCCGTCAGGTCGCACCCACCCGCACGAACATCTTAATTACCGGTGAGAGCGGAACCGGCAAGGAACTGATCGCCACCGCGATTCACCAAGAAAGTGATCGTCGCGACCAGCCGTTCGTCGTTATCAACTGCGGCGGAATTCCCGAAACCTTAATGGAAAGCGAGTTGTTTGGTCACAAAAAAGGATCATTCACCGGGGCAACTAGTGACAAAAAGGGTCTTTTTCAAATTGCGGATAAGGGAACGGTTTTTCTGGACGAAATCGGTGAGCTCAGTGTACCGATTCAGGTGAAACTGCTCAGGGCCATTCAGGAGAAAACTTTTAAGGCGGTGGGCGGCAACAAAGATATTTCGGTGGATATCCGCATTATCGCCGCCACGAACAAGCAGCTGGAAAAAGAGGTTATTGCCGGCAATTTCCGTGAAGATCTCTTCTATAGGCTGAACGTGATTGAAGTCAAACTGCCGCCGCTGCGAGAGCGCAAAGGCGACCTGCGGACCCTGGCCCAGCATTTTCTGGACAAATATTCACGTGAAATGAACAAAAAAATAACCAAAATTTCATCCTATGCCATCGATTTACTAAATAAATACGACTTTCCGGGCAATATCAGGGAGCTGGAAAACCTGATGGAACGCAGCGTGGCCTTGTCTACCACCAATATTCTTTTGCCGGACAGCCTGGCACTTTCCATCCACAAACGACGCTGGATCGAAGGCATCAAAGACCGGCGCTTCGACCTGGACGAGGTCTCCCAGGGTGTCGCCCTGGACAGCATCCTGGAGGAAATCGAGCGCGCCTATCTTTTGAAGGCCTTGGAAGTTGCCAACGGTAACAAGAACAACGCAGCCGAACTTCTGGGAATCAGCTTCAGGTCTTTGCGTTATCGGCTGGATAAGCTGGGCAACAATTAAAGCCCGTCCACCAGTTCAACCTGACTTGAACCGGGAAGCCCTTCGAACGTCGCTGTCGACCTGTATTGCCGCCGTCAACCAACCCCAAAACGGACGCCTCGATCGAGTATTTATAATAAATTTAAAAGCTTGAGACGTCGGTTGCCAATACTTCCATCCAGCTCACGGCTGTAGCTGGCATCCTGTTGCTCATTGGCCAGCGGAAAATGGCCAGTTTCGCAAAGAGCCATATGTCAGATATGTGACAAAATTTGTCAAATAGATAACAATTTTCGCTCGCCCAATCCGGTTCAATGACTCTTCACACCTTCGCCACTATGTCCATCCTTTTTTTTTATTTAAATATCAGTAGGTTATATTTTTTTTAAAGTGCCTCCGAATTGTGGCATATGCCTTGCAATACGAAACTGCGAATATCTCACGACAACAATTTTTACCCGGGCCGCAGGTGATTCAAGGAGGTAAAAAAAAATGTCAAGGCCTAAAGTTTTTTGTCAAGTTCCCAATATATTAACTAAGTAATTCTAATTATTCACAAGGAGGTTTGAGCATGTTACAGAAGTTAAGAAACAATGACCAAAAAGGTTTCACACTGATCGAGCTGATGATCGTTATCGCGATCATCGGTATCCTGGCAGCCATCGCCATCCCGAACTTTATTGCTTACCGCGACAAGGCGTATTGTAGCCGGGCGGAACAGGACGCCAAGAACGTTCTGTCATCGCTGGCATCTTATTTTTCAGAGCCTGAAAACATGCGTGTTCCGTCGATCGCTGTCCTGCAAAGTTCTGCGGACCTTTCCCTGAACAACACGTCAACTATTCCCGTTCTAACACCTGGTACGGGGTCAACCGCTTCAGGTGCTAATATTTCAGTTCAGGTCAACGATAACTCCGGCCGATGCCCCAGAAACAACAACTATACTTCTACCATGGGCGGCGCGGTCGGCAGCTGGGACGGTTAATCAACACTTAATTTATATCTGAAAAGACGCAACAGGGGGAAAGAGACATCTTTCCCCCTGTTTTTTTTCTGATATAATATACCAATATTTATCGATAATTCCACTACTTGGTTCCGAATGTCCGAACGGCACAATGATGACATAGACGTTTCGACTCGACGGGTGTTTTTTCTTTTATTGATCCTGGTGTTTCTGATATACAGCAACACCTTGCATGCCGAGTGGCATTTCGACGACTACCAGAACATTCTCGAAAATAAGAATATCCGCATCCCGAACCTCAGTTACCCATCCTTGTCAAAAGCGTTGACCCATTCATCGGATGTAAATATTTATCGCCCCCTGTCCTATCTGTCCTTTGCCCTGAACTGGCACTATGGACGTTATGATGTTTTCGGTTACCATCTGGTGAATATTTTCATCCATTGTCTGAGCGCCGGGATCCTGTTTCTCACTATTATGGCGCTGTTCAAAACACCGGCATTGCTGGGTCGGTTTTCGGGGAATGAATCGTTTATCGCCTTGCTTGCCGCTACGCTGTGGACCGTTAATCCAATTCAAACCCAAGCGGTCACCTATATCGTGCAGCGGATGACGCTGTTGGCGAGCCTGTTTTACCTGATGAGTATCTACTGCTACCTGAAAGCGAGGCTGCAGCCATTCTCCAGGTCGAAGATCCTTTTCTTTCTCGGTTGTTGCATAAGCTTTCTATTCGGTGTTGCTTCCAAAGAGAACGCTCTCATGCTCCCGATGGCCCTTTTGCTGGTGGAGATCGTATTTTTTCAGGATATGGCCGATCCGCGTACGCGAAGATTTTTTCTGGGGGCGATCGCTGCCGTCGGCCTGCTCGTCCTGGTTTTGGGTTTTGCTCTTTTTCTGCGCGAGGATCCCCTTGCGATTTTTAACGGTTACAACAATCGCTTTTTCACCCTTGCGCAGCGGCTGATGACCCAGCCCAGGGTTCTTATATTTTATCTTTCGCAGATTTTCTATCCGGCGCCCACTCGTCTTTGCCTTGAACACGATTTTTTTGTTTCAACCTCGTTGTTCACTCCTTGGACAACGCTGCCGGCTGCCTTGCTTGTCATCGCGCTCATTGCCGCTGGAATTTTGAGGATTCGTAAGAATCCTGTGCTCAGTTTCGCCGTCCTTTTCTTTTTTCTCAATCACCTAATCGAGGCGAGCGTCATTCCGCTGGAGCTCGTATTCGAACACCGCAACTATCTGCCGTCACTGTTCTTGTTTTTACCGGCAGCGGTGGGAATAAAATGGCTGTTCGATCATTATCGTCTAAAAAGCAGACCGTTTTATCTTGTGTTGATCACATTTGTGGTGGTGGTGGTGATCGGACTGGGATGGGGCACCTACGTTCGAAACCGCGTTTGGGAGACGGAGTATTCCCTGTGGACCGATGCAAACCGGAAAGCCCCCGGATTCAACCGTCCGGTGCACAACCTGGCGTGGACACATTATGAAATGATCGGAAGATACGATCTTGCCATCTGGTTGTACCGCAAAGCGGCCACCCTGAAAGTGCAAAGACGGTCTCACCGTGCAAAGGCCTTTGACAACATCGGCATGATTTATTATCGCCTGGGAGATTACAAGAACGCCGCACATAATCTGCAAAAGGCTCACAAAATGTATCCGGGTTCCGAAACCATCCGCTTTCATCTGGCCCTGGCCTTCGATCGCCAGCAGAAATGGGAACGGGCCCTGGGGCTGCTGAATCCACTGCTTAAAAAGCATCCGAAAAACTACGAGTATCAGAATCTAAAGGGCACCATACTGCTGCAAACTGGAAAACCGACTGAAGCGCTAGCTGTTTTTAGAAAATGCCTGAAATTATATCCGGGGCGATCGGAACTCGCACTGAACGCCGGGGTGGCGCTGTCAGCCATCGGTGCGTATCCCCGGGCGGAGCATCTCTTGAAATATGCCCGCAGCAAGGACGCTGATAACCCCTTTATCCTCCTACGGCTGATTGATATTAATCTGATAACCGGCGACGATAGAGAGGCAAATAAATTTTTGCGATTATTGCTGAAAAACAACTCAATTGTTGCCATCAATTCCGCTTTGAAGGTCTATTCCCGGCAACCTTATACAGAGACAGGTCCCAAAAGTGCTCTGGAGCGATGGATGCGTCTCAATCTGCAGGAGGCAACCGAAAATATGTTTGTCGCGGAGTCATCATAAATCGTAATGGGATTTTCCTGATTTGGGGGAGTGTAACCTTGCCTTCAACCCTTAATTCCGAACAAAAAAACACATCCGTTCAACCACTGCCATTCGGAGTATATTTCTGGACGGTCACCGTAATTGCCCTGGCCGGCCTGGCCGATGCCGCTTATCTTGCTGTCTCCCATTATCGCGTTTATACGGATGTCGCCTATGAGAGCTTCTGCGCCATTTCACAAGCAATTAACTGTGATACGGTTTCACAGAGCCCCTATTCGATTTTTCTCGGCATGCCGATCCCTGCCTGGGGTGTAATCGGTTACATCTTTTTCTTACTGCTCCTTGGGTTGGCACGGCTGGAATCGGCGAATAAGAAGCGCATGTGGCCGTTGCTATTTGCTGTTGCCCTCATATTCAGCTTATACAGTATTGTCCTGGCGCTTATCTCCTCTTTTTTGATCAACAGTTTCTGCATTATGTGTATCGTCAGCTATGCCATCAACTTTTTACTTTTGTTTTACACCTGGCTAATCGGTAAACGGTTTTACAGCGGTGGTCTATACAGAGGCCTGCAGGAAGATATTCGATTTTTAGGGCAGCGCAGAAAACTGATTGCGGGTCTTATTACACCTGTTTTTGCAGGCGTCATCCTGGTATGGATTTTCTTTCCGGTATACTGGTATTCTGAGCCCCCGCCCCTGAGCGCGAACATACCGACCGGGGAAACCGAAGAAGGTCATCCCTGGATAGGCGCAGATGATGCGGACCTGGTTATTACTGAATTTGCGGATTATCTGTGTTTTCAATGCAACAAGATGCATTATTATCTGCGCAAACTCATGGTGCGTTTTCCGGGGAAGATAAAAATCGTGCACCGGCACTTTCCCATGGACCACCGGGTTAATCCGATCGTAAAACATCCGGTTCATGAGGGATCGGGTGCTCTGGCGATGTTTGCCATATATGCCGGAACAAGGGATAAGTTCTGGCAGATGAACGATCTTCTTTTCGCGAACGCCCGCAAGACGAAAATATTAAATGTCACCGGTCTGGCCGAGGCGGTTGGACTGGATCCCGGAGAGCTTGCGCGATCTGTGAAAAAACCTGAAATTTGGGTTAAACTCAAAAACGATCTGGTTGAAGGTTTTAAACTTGGTGTTACCGGAACGCCGACGTTTGTCATTGACGGCCAAGCATACAACGGGCAGATCCCGCCCGAGATTATTACGAGGATCATCGATTGAATCAGGCTAAAACCATACGCGGTTTGCTGATCGGACTGATCATGACCCATGTAATCTGTATCGTCTTTCTCTCGTGGGTTCCGCCGGTCAGCCGGGATGCCCTCACCCATCATCTGGCTGTTCCCAAACTTTACATTCAAGCAGGCGGAATGGTTGAGCTGCCTAATATCGGCTTTTCCTATTATCCCCCGAATCTGGATCTTTTATACCTTATCCCCCTCTATTACGGCAACGACATCATTCCCAAATATATCCACTTTGGGTTTGCCCTGCTCACGGCCTGGCTTATTTTCAGTTATTTAAGAGGACGTCTGGGCAGCCTTTATGCCCTGACGGGTGCCCTGTTTTTTCTTTCATTGCCAGTTATCGTGAAACTGTCCATCACGGTGTATGTCGACCTCGGCCTCACCTTTTTTTCCATTGCCGCACTCCTAATGCTTTTCAAATGGCATGCCTCCGGATTCAATTTCAGATATCTGATATATTCCGGCATTCTGTGCGCCTGGCTCTGGGCACCAAGTACAACGCGCTGCTCGTGTTGTTCATTATGACGCTGATTACGGCATTCATTTATATAAAGTCCACCCCCGCCGGGAACGCGTCACAAGTGGGAGCGTTAAAATATGCGTCCGCTTTCATACTCGTGTCCTTGCTGGTGTTTTCGCCTTGGATGATCCGCAATTATCTGTGGACCGGAAACCCCATTTTCCCGTTGTACAAAAAATGGTTTAAACCCGCTGCGGCCGCCGTTACCAACAAACAAAACTCAAGCTTGATCAAGCCGGCAGCGGCAGGGTCGGCAGCCAAAAAACCGGCAGGCAGTCAAGACGGGGTGCAGAAACGTTCGGCTCCCTGGAATCATCTGACCATTCGACGGATCCTATACCGGGAATCCTGGCTGCAAATTGCCCTGATTCCGGTTAGAATTTTTTTTCAAGGTCAGGACGACAATCCTAAGTACTTTGACGGCAAGCTCAATCCGTTTCTTTTCATTCTGCCATTTTTTGGTTTCTATCAACATCGTCGTGTATCAGTAGGCATTACGCTTGAAAAAAAGGTATTTCTGGCTTTTATCCTGCTTTTTATCCCGATTGCTTTTTTACGCTACAGTATCCGCATCCGGTACATTGCACCGATGATCCCCCCGCTGGTTATTTTGTCCATGTTCGGATTGCAGGGGCTGGTGGCAATGATGAAAGACCGACTGGCGGAAGATCGGCACCGTGCAATCCCGATCTGCGCAACGCTGATTGTCGCGGCAGCCATAAGTTTGAATGCCGCTTACGTCACCCATCAGTTCAAAGTCGTGGAACCTTTTGGTTATATCAGTGGAAGGGTAGGGCGTGATGAATATATCACCCGGTTTCGACCCGCGTATCCGGTCATCCAATATGCGAATGCGAATCTTGCCGATAATGCCAGGATACTGGGGCTTTTTTTGGGCAACCGGCGGTACTACAGTGAGCGGCCGATGATACTAAACGAGAATGTCTTTAAAAAAATCGTTGCCGGCGCTTCTTCCCCGAAAATGATCGCCCGAAAATTGACAAAGCGTCATTTTACCCACCTGATAATCCGCTATGATCTGTTCGGCCAGTGGGTGAATGCCAATTTTGATCAACCGCAAAGAGAGCTGTTATCCGCCTATCTCGACCGCGGTGTGCGCCTTTTGACTTCCCGGGGTGGTTATGGTTTGTATGAAATCGATCCAATCCGCTGATGTGCTTGGAATCCATCCGGCCACGGTCCAACAATGGAATGTTTCACGGCTGCTAAAAAGATAATATCGATTCGCCCCCAGGTGTTGATCAGTTTGACGCTGACGGTTGCCATCGTTGTGGTGTACTGGCAGGTCAGGCATTTTGATTTTATCTACGTTTATGATGATCTGGAGTACGTCGTCGAGAATCGCCACGTGCTCCGGGGAATCAGCGCGGAAGGAATTGCCTGGGCTTTCCGCACCTTCCACTCCGCCAACTACCATCCGTTCACCTGGCTATCCCATATGCTGGATGCGCAACTTTACGGCCTTGATCCCGGCCAGCATCACCTGACGAATGTTCTATTTCACATTGCCAACACGCTGCTGCTGTTTGGATTGTTATTCCGCATGACGGGATTCGCGTGGCGCAGCGGTCTTGTGGCCGCCCTGTTTGCCCTGCATCCGCTGCACGTGGAATCGGTGGCCATGATAGCCGAACGCAAGGATGTTCTGTGCACTTTTTTCTGGATGCTGACGCTTTTGAGTTACACGGCCTACACCGCACGGAAAAAAGCCGGATGGTATTTTGTTACCCTGGCAGGATTTGTTTTGGGGCTGATGGCCAAGCCGATGGCAGTTACACTGCCGTTTGTACTCCTGCTGCTGGACTTCTGGCCGCTGGAGCGATTTAAATCGCATGCCGGCGGAGTGATCAAAGGACCGCAGTTGCGATCAACCGTATTAAGGTTGATTCTGGAAAAAACGCCTTTTTTTGTGTTATCCGCCATTGCCAGCTGGATAACCGTTTTGGCCCAGTTGAGCAAAGGTGCCGTCGCTGCGCCGGAAGTGTACCCACTGGCGCATCGGGTCGCAAATGCCGCCGTCTCTTATGTCAGCTATCTCGGAAAAACCTTTTGGCCCTATCCTTTGGCCGTCTTTTACCCCTATCGCACGACGATAGCTCCCTGGCAGTTCATCGCTGCGCTGCTATTAATTGCTGCCGTAACGGCACTGGTGCTCATCGGTATCAGAAAACATTCGTTTTTGATTGTCGGCTGGCTGTGGTATCTTGGGACACTGGTTCCGGTCATCGGACTGGTGCAGGTCGGTGACCAGGCCATGGCCGACCGCTATACCTACATTCCTTTGATCGGCATATTCATCATCATCGCCTGGGGTGGGGCCGAAATTTTAAAAAATCGGCGCTGCAAAGCATTTGTGTGTACGGCGGCCAGTGCGGTTATTATTCCGATTCTCATGGTTTTGACGTGGATGCAACTCAGCACCTGGAGTGATGGGATCACGCTATTCGGACATGCGGCCGGCATATTCGAAAACAGCTATGTCATCCACAACAATCTTGGAGCGGCGCAGCACCGCAAGGGTAAAAATGCGGCTGCCATCCAACACTTCAAAATGGCCCTGGACATATCTCCCGATAACGCCGATGCACATTACAATCTGGGGGTGTTCTTCGGAAATCAGAGCAAACCTGTGCAGGCAGTTGCGCATTATCGTAAGGCGCTGCAAATGAAACCGGATCACGTGGAGGCCCTCAACAACCTGGGCTGTGAATTGATTCTCCGGGGTGATATGGCAGATGGCATTAAATATTGTCAACGGGCTCTGGAAATTGATCCGGAATACGCAAATGCCCACAGCAATATCGCCGTAGCCCAGGCCGCCGTCGGAAAAGTGAATGAGGCCATCAACCATTACCGGCAAGCGTTGGCGTTGATGCCGGATAACGTAAAACTATATCGCGCTCTGGGAAATCTACTGGCCCAAATAGGCCAATTGCAGGAAGCAAAAAACTATTATGCCCGGGCCTTGGAGCTGGCTCCTGAAAATGAAAAAGCACACCGAATGATGGGCGACTTTTTGGCCGACATGGACGATTTCAAGGGTGCCGAAGTCTATTATTCGGCTGCTGTGCGACTGTCATCCGGCAACGCCGATATCTTTAACAAACTTGGCGTGGCGCACATTCGTCAAGGGAATATCCAGGAGGCGATCGTGTTTTTCCAGGAATCCCTGCGGCTGGCACCTGATCATCAAGACGCACGCCAGAATCTCGCTCGAGCGCGAAAGAATCAGCAAGGCAGGGACCAGGATTTTTCGGGTGGTGCCCATCAGTTTAACAATTAAATTTTGACCTCACCGATGATCAAATTTTATAGGCCTGAATATGAAACTGTCTGTTATCATACCCGTTTTTAACGAAGCAGCCAACCTGAACATTCTCCATCAAGGTTTGACGGATGTGTTAACGCCCGATCACCCGGGTTATGAGGTCATTTTTGTGAACGATGGATCTGTTGATGAATCCGGTCAAACCCTGGATGCTATCGCCGACCGCGATCACCATATCAAGGTGGTTCACCTGCAGCGCAACTACGGGCAAACTACGGCCCTAATGGCCGGGTTTGATCACGCCGCCGGTGACATTGTCGTTGTTATGGATGGCGACAATCAAAACGATCCGACCGATATCCCCCGCCTCGTCGCAAAATTAAACGAAGGCTATACCGTTGTCAGTGGGTGGCGAAAAAATCGAAAAGATGCCAGGATCAGCAGAATCATACCCTCAATGATAGCCAACTGGTTGATTTCAAAAGTAACCGGCATTCGGCTGCATGACTACGGCTGCTCATTGAAAGCCTATCGCCGGGAAGTAATTCAGGATCTGATGCTATACGGTCAGATGCATCGCTTTCTGCCGATCATCTCTACCTGGAGCGGTGCCAAAGTGACCGAGATCCCCGTCCAGCATCACCAGCGCCAATTCGGATCTTCAAATTACGGTATTTCCCGCGTGACACCGGTGCTGCTCGATCTAATTTTAATTAAATTCTTCGACCGGCAATTGCAGCACCCGCTGCATCTGTTCGGTGCATTCGGAATAATCAACCTGCTGCTGGCCATGCTGACATTTATTTTAATGCTGTATTATAAATACTGGGGTGGAAAAACTTTCATTGAAACGCCGCTGCCGACACTGGCGGCACTCTTTTTTTTAATGGGCATGCTGGCCATTTTACTGGGTATTGTTGCCGAGCTTGTCATGCGCACCTATTATGAATCCCAGCAAAAAAAGCCCTACCGGATCAAAAGGACTAAAAACTAGCGAAGCTCCGCCTCAACCCGACGAGCCGTTCGGCCTTGAGGCTCACGACAGGTTGGCGGCATAAATATCCGACTGCTTGAGGCGAGCCGATGCTGGATGCTTGATGCTAGATTCTGGAAAAATCAAAAAAATTCCTATTAAATCCAGCCTCCAGCATCTTTTCTCACTTGGTACCATGTTTGATAAAAAACTTAACTTAAATTTTAGGATCCTGGTTTATAAAGTCACTTAGTTATGTGCGGAATCTGCGGCTTTACAGGGCATGGCAGCCCCGAAGATCTGGAAAGAATGGTAAGCGCTCTGGTCCATAGAGGGCCTGACGATGAAGGTAGATGGTATGATCTGCAAAGGGGCGTATTTTTAGGTCACCGCCGGCTGTTCGTAATCGACATTGAAGGCGGCGCCCAACCCATGTGGACCGCGGACGGCAGGACCTGTGTCGTATACAACGGCGAAATCTATAATCATCTAGCCCTGCGCCGGGAGCTGGAAGATAGCGGCCATATCTTTAAAACAGACCATTCGGATACGGAAGTCTGCTTCACGGTTACAAGCAATGGGGCGTCGATCTGCCAAATCATTTAAACGGCATGTGGGCTTTTGCAGTTTACGACCGCACCGGTAAAAGTTTGTTTCTCAGTCGAGATCGCTTCGGGGAAAAACCGCTGTTTTACACACACCAGAACGATCTTTTTGCGTTCTCTTCCGAATTGACCAGCCTTGTGCGCCACTCGCATATCCAAGAGGCCATTTCGAAAAAAAGCTTAAAAAAATACTTTGCATACGGTTTCATCCCTGCGCCACGATCACTGTACAAGGGCATCTATAAGCTGAGCGCAGGATATAACCTGTTGTTTGACCTTCGAAATTTTACCCAGAAAATCTGGAAATACTGGGAATTTGTGATTGAGCCGTTCGACACCATACCCAAAGACCCGGTACAGGAGTGGGGCGGCAAGCTCAGAGAGTTGCTGCGCCGAGCCGTGCAAAGACGTTTGATGTCCGACGTGCCGCTTGGTTTTCTTCTGAGCGGCGGTATCGATTCATCGGCGATTACCGCCTTTGCCGCCGAAGAACTGCAGAACAGGGAGCTGAAGACATTTTCCATCGGATTTACCGAGAAAAGTTTTGACGAATCCCGTTTTGCTGCCGCAGTCGCCGGACGGCACCGAACCGATCATCATTTGCGGGTCTTTTCCATTGATCAAGCCCGGGACACCTTACCGCATATTGTCGCACACCTGGATGAACCACTGGGTGACAGCTCCCTGGTGCCGACGTTCATGCTTTGCCGCGAAACCCGCAAAAAAGTAACGGTTGCACTGGGCGGCGACGGCGGGGACGAACTGTTTGCCGGATACGATCCTTTCAAAGCTTTGAAGGCAGCCACAATATATAATGCACTGTTTCCCCGGCTTTTACATCCGGCGATTCGCACCTTGTTGGGATTTGTGCCGGTTTCGCACCGCTATATGAGTTTCGATTTCAAACTCAAGCGGGCTTTAAATGGGCTGTCCTATCCGGATTGTGTGTGGAACGCTGTTTGGTTGGGTTCTCTGGAACCGGCGCAGATAGACGAATTGTTCCGTGAACCGACGGATATCGAAGATATATATGTCGAAGCCATTGAACAATGGGAGAATTGCGCCCAGGATCACCTGGTTGACAAAACTCTGCAATTTTACACCCGGCTCTACCTGCAGGACAACATACTGGTAAAGACCGATCGGGCGAGCATGATGAATTCGTTGGAGGTTCGCGCACCCTTTCTGGACATCGAGCTGGTGGATTTCGTCAGAAAGCTGCCCCATTTCTGGAAATATAGGGGCGGTCAGACAAAATACATTCTCAAAAAGGCTCTGGAACCGGTCGTAACCCGGAAAATTGCTTTTCGTACGAAAAAAGGATTTGGCGCCCCGGTGGGAAGATGGTTTCAAGAAGGGCATTTAAGGTGGGAACAGCATTCAGCGATGCCCGCCATGGCCGGTAATTATATTGAAAAATTATTCCGGCAGCATCGCAGCGGAAGAAATGATCACCGGCTATTTTTGTGGAATATCTGGCTGCTGGGGGAATTTCTCAAAAGAAACCGTAAAGGGTTTCATCAATTTTAGCGTAAGTATTCATGGATGCGTCGTTGAAGGTACGAATCGGGCCCTGTAATGATTAAAACTGAAAAACTCTCGAGCTGCCCGGTTTGCGGCAGTCTCAAGATAGCCACGATTTTGAACGGCTACGACTACGAAAGCCGAACCGGCGATTATCGTATCGATCGATGCAGCGCCTGCGGAATCCGGTTTACCAATCCGCGCCCGCTAAAAGAGGATTTACACAAATTGTATGACGCGCGGAATTCACCGGATTTTGTCCACGTCGGCCCCATCATAAGTCGACTGCGATCGATCTCGATAAGATGTTCCCTTGCACGGATTCTCAAATTTGGCAGGGACGATCTAAGAGTGCTCGATTTTGGCTGCGGAGATGGATTTTTCACCCTGCAGCTGCGGCGCCACTTGCAATGCAGAAGAATTACTGCCTGCGATTTCCACGATACACCGCCGTTTTACCTGCGCAGCCGTGATGATATCCGTTATTGCTCTTTTGAAGAACACCATCAAACAGTCGGTGGATACCATCTGATCATCTGTCGCCACGTGCTGGAGCATCTGACGAACCCGGCGCAATGGATCAAGAAACTGCAAAAAACCCTGACTCCCGGAGGGGTGCTGGTGGTCGAGGTCCCCAACTACGGATCTGTTTGGCGCAAAATATTCGGACGCTATTATTCCGGGCTCAGTTTGCCGCGCCATCTGATTCACTTTGAAGAGAGAACCCTGAAGATGGTGTTGGAAGATTTTGAAATACTGGCCGAGTATAAATCCCACACACCGCTTCTTGGAAGGAGCCTTGGATACCTGCTCAGCGTTTCCTTAACAAACATCGGTATGCCGGGCCTGATGACGTACCCCTTTCAGGTCCTGTGTGATCGCCTGAGGGGTTCGTCAACCGTGCTCGGCATGATTGTGAAAAATCGGAGTTGAAGGTATTTTGGCGCATTTCTTAGACTTATCGCTAGGCATACCCTTTAAAAACAGTGCACCGTTCCTGCCGGACCTGTTCAGCAGCCTGGAAGGGCAGTCACAGCTCCCCGGCGAAATCCTCTTTGTGGACGACCGCTCCAATGATGAATCCGGGCAACTGGTCGAAAAATTTGCCCGGCGGCATCCAGACTGGAACATTACTATATACCGGAACAGGCAGGCGCTGGGGATAGCAGGGACTTACAACCGGGTCGTCAAGCTGTCCGCCTTAAACTGGATTCAGATCCTGGATGCGGACGATTATTTGCTCGGCAATTATTATGAAACGCTGGCCTATTTTCTCCAGCCCGATTTTGCGGGTATTGTGACGGCGGTGCGGTCAAACGCCCGGATCATCAATATGGCGAATACACTTTTGGGGTGGCTGATTCCGCAAAGACTGCCCCACTGGCTGCCCGTGCTCGGCAGTTTTGCGACAAGATCGGGGATCATCTATGCTCAAAAGCACCTAAAGAAATTTAAATTCTTGGATCCGGCTTTTGACGGTTCCGACATCCTGCACTTGATCCAGCTGCGCATGAAAGGAAATTTCGCCTATATCAACAAAGCGTGCGTGTTTTATCGTGTGCATGCGCTGTCCGCAACCAGTCAGAGCGCAGCAGACGCCCAATATTTGCGCTTGCTCAGACAAAAGCAGCACGTGGGCCGGATTTATTTTGTCGATTATTACCTGCGGAAGAAAGTTTTCCGGTATTTTAGAAACTGAACAACTGCCCTCCCCATGCACGTTTGAATAGGGTCACGCCCAGCAAAACGGCAAGCATCAACCACCCGGCGGCTGTGATGAAAAAGCCGGCCATCAGGGAAATGGGCCGAAATTCGAGCAGAACCTTGCGGCTGCCGGATTTTAGCGGAATCGCCTGCATGGTGTAATTGGCACGCAGGACCGTGACATCGCGTCCATCGACGGTTGCCCGCCACGCGGGATGATAATTTGTGCTGATCACCAGGAAACTGTTCTGGTCTGTGAACAGGTCGATTTCAATGGTGTTCGGCTGTTGGACAATCCGCTGCACACCGCTGTCGGCGCCACCTTGATGGATCGGTCCCTCCCGCCGGTAATCAGGCGGCGGCAACTTCTCCAGGATGACCTTCTTTATAAAATCGGATTGCCGATAACTGCCGAGCCGTTGATAGGCCAAACGGCGGTTTTCACAGAATTCATACTCGCGAACGATAAAGGCTCGTGGAAAGGTTTCAAGATTTTCATATATTTTTATTTCATTGTCATAAACGAGCCGCAGAAAAGGCGTGTCCAGTTTTACCGTCGGCGGCATCAACAAGTAGCGGGCGTTGAGCAGGTTTATCAATGGGGAGTCGAATTTGTTAAAAAAGGTCCAGCGTAGCATTTGTTCCGGTACCGGTACCGATAATCCCTTCTGGCTCAGGTGAAGGTATTCTCCGAAACGCTTCGGAAAAAATGATGAATAACCGCCGATTTCCTCAACGTCAAACGGTGCGAGGTAATTGTGCAGAAAAACGCCAAAGGTTATCGCTCTGAAATTGGGTGGTATTTTCGCCAAATAGCGAATTGCGCCGGTTTCAGGGTACGCCAGCTTCTTGGTAGCGGCGGTGTTGTAAGATTTACCAAAGGATAAAAGATCCAGCGCAAGTATCATCAGGCTTAAAATCATAAACGTTGTTCGGGCTTTATCCGATTTTGCCAACAGGGCAAAGGACAGTGAACCAAAGGATAATAGGATAAACATCAGCGGTGTTTGAAGGGTTGGTGAAGAAAGCCCAAAATGTGATTTCAGAACACGATGCGCATGAACCCAAGTCTCCGGTTTAACGCTGCCGAGCGCCCATTTAAGCCCGCTCTCGGTCTGGACAAACGCAGCGATTCCCAGCGACGTTACCAGGAGCAGGAGCCACAGGCCGAAAACAGCCCATTTTTTCTTATTCGGCATCCGGCTGAGTACATCAGCGCCGATCGCAGCCAGCACGACGAAGCTGTATCCGAAAATATACAATATCCGGGTCGGCGTCGAATAGTTCAAGCCGATGATCCATTTGGCGAAGGGATAATAAATGATACTGCCCATGGCCATGGCCAGCGTAGCGGCCGCCGTCGATAAATAGAAGATCGCGAAGTTCTTTTTTCTCAAATTTGTTATGCAGGCCAGAACGAGAAAAAGCGGCAGGACACCGGCGTATATGCACAGTTCATTGTAGTTGTTGTATGGCTGGACGTCTTTGATGCGGGGGGTGAAAACAACAGGTATTCCGGCCGGGCTGCCGAAGAAGTCAGGATATATCAGGGTCAGAAGATACTTGGCCGGGAGCTGACCGGTCTCTTGATAAAGGTTTTGGAAGGGAATTTCAGAGCGATGGGGATCATCCAGCAGAATCAGAGAACTGGTCACGAAATTGGCGGATATGCAAATCCCCAGTGTAACCGAAAGGCCCAGATGTAATAGATCCTTGCGATGTATCATCCAGCGGTGCTGATCGTTTCTAACAAGTTTGAAACAAAGCACGATAAAATAGGCGGCTATAAACAGGAGTTCGTAGATCAAAACGTGGGAATAGCCGGCGGTGATCGAAAGCGCAACGGCAGCCGTGAAGCACAGACAGTAGAAAAGCGTCCGTGTTTCAACCCAGCGATGCAGATAGTAGAGTGCCGCCGGCAGGGTTGCCGCCATAATCGGTATGTGTTCGAACTCGAACCAGACCATCACATGGCCGTTAAACATCCATCCCACCGCACCGATCAGCGCCGGCCACAGCCCGAGCCGGATTTTTTTCAGGTACAGAAACATAAACAGTCCGGCGGCGAACAGATGGAGCCCGAGGACGACATCATGCGCCGTTAACAGCGCAAAGAGCAGATTGACCAGAAACACCACCGGATTGTTCATCGGAAAAACACCGCTCGGAAAAGGCTTACCGCAAAAATTCAAAGAATACCACCACGGCAGGGTCGCGTCTTTGACATGCGTGAAATAGTAACGGTAACTGGGGTAAAAAATGTTGATGGGGTCTGTAATCAGGGTGTTCTGGGGGCGATAGTCCGGAGCAAGGTGCGACCAGGGGTAGACTTGCAAAAGCGCGTCAAAGGCGAAAAAAGTTTTGTCTTCGAAAATCACCGGATAGAAAAAAATGACCGTCAGCAGAAGTATAAGAGCCAATGGCAGATATTTTCGCCATTGCCGAGCTGTTTCGATGTCAGTACCCAATCGCTGCCCCCATTCTTGCCGAGTCATAACCGGCCATCTTCGCTTTCAGCGCATGGTTATTTTATATGAGTCGGCAACTTATTACAACAGGCAGACCCATAAAATACGGGCGATGAACAACCGATAGCCCCGTTTGAGAAGGTATACATTCAGTGCCAAATATGGTATAATCCGCAGCCAAAGAATTGACCAGTAACCTAACACCCGCCGTTGCTTTTATCCGACTCAGCAAACAGCTCCTTGCGCCTGGAAGGCAGCTGTTGCTTCACACACCGTGGTTGAAAGCGTCATTCTGCCGTCTGTTGAAAACGTAAATAAATTTCACCGGTAGCTATTGATAAATAAAGGATCTGTTTGCCGGTTAGAATACAGGCTTTTGTCACTATGGTAAAACAGAGATTTCAATTCGGTAACTACTTTGAGCAGTGCAAAAAAAGGCTGAACGACAGGTTGCTGCAGCACAGCTTAGGATCAACCGCAGGGTATGATCTGTTATTTGCCTATATCGTTTTTCTTATTGCCTATTATTTTCTGCAATGGCCTGTTGTCGCTTTTGATGCCGATCTGTGGACCCATCTGAATTGGGGAAGATATTTTTTTGAAACCGGAGAGATACCGAATACTAATTTTTATTCCTTTATTTCTTCCAGGCGGGAGGTAATCAACTATCCCTGGCTGTTCCAGATTGCAATCTTTAAACTGCATTTCTGGTTCGGATACATCGGACTGATAATATTGCGGACCGTCATCGCGCTGGCCACTGTCTCCTTGCTTTATGCTTATTTACGCCGCAATCAGCAGAACCACTGGCTGCCGATTTTGTTTATCATTTACTTGATGGTGTTCATCGATAGGAGTTCCGATGTCCGGCCCTACAACTTCTCCTTTTTCTTCATTGTTTTGTATTTATACATCATTGAATTTCATCCGCGAAAAGCGTTTATCCTGCCGATCGTCGGCATTATCTGGATGAATCTGCATGGCATTGAATATCCGGTTTTAATATTAATTGTGCTGGCCTATCTTGTCGAAGTGTTTTACTTCCGCATCAAGGAACAGAAGGCTATTGAAAAAGAAAAGCTGCGATACATGCTTGCGCTGGTAATAACGATGGGATCTATTTTCGCAACCCCGTTTGGAGTGAATCTCATAAATGTCCCGTTTGAAAACATATCTTATGCTTCACTGTATATCGATGAGTTAAGAAAGCTGGAAATCACCAACCTGGGTTCGTACCATGTGAATGCAATGGTTCCAGCCTATCAGACCGTGGTTAACATATGTGTGCTTGTTTTTATTGTTATTGCTTTGAAAAATCTTCTGGGCCGCCAGATGAAACTCAGCCATTTCATCCTGTTTGCCGGTGGTGTGTATTTACTCACAAAGGGCATCCGTTTTATCCATGAATTTGCTCTGCTGGCCCTGCCGTCACTGCAAACCAATCCGGCAAAGCTTTCACCTGCCTTGCGATCAAGATTGCCAAAAATCTTACTGGTGCTGTTGGCAGGGATCCTCATTTCTTTTCCTTATCTGTATCTCAGACATCTTTTTGGCAATCCACCGCGATTTCCTTTTTCTGCAGCCGGCCTGCCCCATGGGGTCGCCGCATTTCTAGAAAAGATCGAAGCCGACGGTCGTTTGATGAATCATCCATCCAGCGGGGGATACCTGGAATGGATGTTGTGGCCGCGATACAAGATATACATGGATATGCATGTACCGTTTTTGTTCAGCGACGAGGATTACTTCAAGATCACAAATGCGATGTCTGATCGCACGAGCTTTGACAATCTGGCTGCCGAATATCGACCGGATTTTATTACGTTGCCCAACCGGTCGTTCATCCACAGGCACATTACTAAAAAGCATCCGGTTTACGTGCGCGTATTTTTTGATGACAGTGAAACGCTGTATGTAGACCGGCGCCGCCACCCTCAAATTGCCGACAAATTCGAGCTGAAAAAGTTCAGTCCCCAATTTACCGAAAAGTTAAACTGGAACAGCCTTGATCAATCGGCATATTCAACAAATAATCGAAAGCTCCGACAACTGTGGGAAATATACCCGGAAGGTCGCCTGATCAATCAGGCGTTGGCAAATTTATATTTGCACAAGGAAGACTTTGTCGAAGCCATTCGACACGGCGAAGTGCTTGTTCGAAATTTTCCGGACGAACCGACGGGGTATATGGCACAAGGTGACGCGCTGTATGGTTTGAAAAAATACAATCAGGCACTGAAATTCTATAAATCCGCCCTGGGCAGAACGAACGACCGGGGCAGACCGGCCATATTCAAAAAATTGTGGGCCTGCTATTTCGAACTGCAGGACTATCATCTGGCCTACAGGGCTCTTAAAAAAACGGTGAATATTTTTGCACCATCGGCCGGGGACATCGATCTTTTCCGGTTTGGGGTTACCGCCTACCGAACTGGAAAACTCGGTGAAGCGCTGATGCTGTTGCGGTTCGCGGATTTCAAAGCACCGCAGAGTGCTGTGGAGTTCAAGGCCCGTATTGCCCATCTGATAACCGCAATAGAAAAGACCAATGTCGGTAACAAGTGAATCCCGCCCATGACAGGATCACCTCATACTTGTTGTTTGAATGAAAATATATCGATAAACCGTCATCACATTTATGAATTCATATATTAAGACACTGCATGTTTTGCTCCTGACGGGCCTGGTTTTGCTCTTGGCCTGCAGCGATCAGCCGGAGAAAGAAAAGCAAGGATACGGAGAGACAAATCGAATCACAGCCGAAGATCAGAAACCGATGCAACAGGCCCTGCAGATTCTCGATCTGGACGAATCCGATTTGGTCTTACCGCGATATCAGGAAGATGACTATCATCTGGCAGCCCGAATGCCGTTGATCGATCACGTTTTAAGCTCTCCGTTTTATCTCCACTATTGGGCGGATGCGACATCATCCAAGCTGCAGGCCGCCGCTTCGGAGGGTCTTTCGGAAGTCCTGGCCTTGATGACCGAGACACTCAACGGCGGTACATCCTATTATGATCCCCAAAATATCATCGACACTGAGATCGAAAGGTTCGCTGATGCCTATCAATACCTTTGCAGCCGGTATGACGCTGCGGCGGATCGTCAAGTTCTGGCAAAAATCTCAGAGGCCGGATTTTCGGTTTCGTTCGACCGGCAGCTGGCCATTCTGCTGCTTGTTTTGACCGAGGTTTCGATCCTCGTCCAAGACGCCTTTGCCGGGTTAACGTCCGAGGAATATGACTATCTATCCCATCGGCCGGAGCGTTATTTTTTCCCTGAGGGCGCCATGTTCAATTTTCTAACCGCTCCCACCCATGTTGCGCGTAAAATTCTTACCATCGCGCGTAAGATAGATTACGTCAAGCTGTACACTGCATCCCTGGTGTTAAGCAATGGTATTGATAAATTTACACATTATTTGAAGACCCGTCACTGGTCGACATACTTTCAGGGTGGCCAAAAAAGAACCGGCGTTATTGTGAATATTCCGTCACCGCTTGGCAATATCGTGATCACCGGCCAAGACGATGGGCGGCACAGCGGCCCAGGGGCTCTTATTCTCGATTTAGGCGGGAATGATCATTACAGCGGGCCGGTTGCTGCCGGTAACCATGTGCCCGGTAAGGTTGCCGTTTCTATCGATGCCGGGGGAGATGATACCTATGACGGGGGAAACAGCCGCTATGCCCAGGGTTTCGGCTGCCTTTCAGTCGGCGTTCTGGTTGATCTTGCCGGAGATGATCGCTACCTGGCCGGGAACATGGCCCAGGGGTCCGGTCTTTTCGGTGTCGGTGTGCTGGCCGATTATCATGGAAAAGATGACTATCGAATGGGAATGCTGGGGCAAGGATTTGGATTGTTCGGACTAGGGGTGCTGCTGAACACGGGAGGTGACGATAAATATATCATCAACGGTCTGGGGCAGGGTGCTGGCTCAACGATGGGTTTCGGCGTTCTGTGCGATACGTCAGGCAACGATAAATACCTGGCCGACCACGCTAAAAAACGCGGATGGCTGCTGCCTGACGATTTGTCCCACGCACAGGGTGCCGGGCTGTCTATCCGCTCTCCGGCTTGGCATCGGAACATTTCGTTTTACGGCGGCATCGGTCTGCTGGCCGACGGCAGCGGCAATGATTTCTATTACGCCAGCCACGGTAACGCTATGGGCAGCAGCTATTTCATGTCTGTCGGCGCTCTGGTCGACGGAAAGGGTGATGATAAATACTGGCCCGACAATGGCTGGGGAATCGCTTCGGCTGTTCATCTAACCGGCGCAGTACTCATTGATCGCGGCGGTAATGACACCTACTATGGAAAATTTCATACCGGCGGTGCAGCCTCTGACCGCTCAATTGCCCTTTTGGCAGATTATGCCGGTAACGACACCTATGGACCAGATGAAGCGTTTGTTCAACACCTTTTAAAGCAGCGAGAGCCTCGTCAATTTGAATCACTGGGTGAGGCGGAAAAAAAGCAGACAATCCGGGAAAACATGGCCCGGGCTTCATATGCAGTAGCGCTGAAGCCTAAAAGTTTGGGATTTCTCATCGACTATCGGGGCGACGATCGCTATTTTGCAAGCCCTGTGGAAAAAAAAGAAAGTTGCGGCGGAATCATACCGCCCGCAGAACCGCAGAACTGGAGTCACGCAATCCTTCTCGATCTGGGCGGTGATGATTTTTATTCAAAGCCAGGAAGAAAGAATAATCATTATTATAAATATCTGAATCATGGGCTCTGCTATGATACCGACTATAGTGGCAAACAACTGATCGGTAAAACACCGATTTCGATCGGTGCCAACCGGCGGACGCTTGTAAAATCGGAGCAGGCAATTGCAAATAAAAGCGCAAGTTCCGTTGAACTGTCTGCGCTTTTCGATCCAGACCTCTTCGTGCGGTTTTCTGCGATAGGGAAGATACTTCAATCAGATTCGGCTATTGTTGCGGAATTATTCAAAATTCTAAACTCTTCAACCGACCGGGAGTTGAACCGCGACGTTATTGAGATTCTGGACACGTTGATTCTGTCCGGCAAATTGAAACCGAACCATTTCAAGCAGATGGCAGCACTGCTTGAATCTAAAGATTCTTTTGTGCAGGTTTTTGCCGCCAGAGCCCTTGCCGACCGGCCCGTAAAAGATGCCCTACCGGCTCTTATCCGTGTTTCCCGGCACGAAAACGAAACCGTGAGGGCGCAGGTTATCCGAACAATGGGACGGATCGGATCGCCGACTTTAATCGAACCTCTCACCGTGGCAGCATTGAACGATTCTTCCCGGCAATGCCGTGATGCAGCAGTAATCGCACTGGCCCGGTTTATTTCCGGTGCCAACGGGGTCGATCCGACGCGCTACCCAACCATATTGGAAACGCTTTCAAAAGGCCTAAAGGATCCGGATGATTCCGTGCGCACCTCCGCAGCGCAAAGTCTTCAATATTACGGAAATATACCCGCAGTAAGGCAGATGCTATCGAAAATGCTGGATGACAGCAGCGTCTATGTACAGCGGGCAGCGGCGAAATCTCTGATTTTAAACAGGGATAAAACGGCGATACCAAGACTGATTAACACGCTGACATTTCCATCCATCGATACATTCGCCTATTACGATCATGACATCGTAAAGGACATTGCTTTTTACTGCGGCATAGATTTCCCGGATGAAGAACGCTATGCCTATGCTACCTGGAACAAATGGTGGCAGGCAAACGGTACGCGGGTGAATCTAGAGCAGAATTTGAAAGTCATGCAAGCTATCCAAAGCGCTTTTTCCGCCCCAAGTGAAGCGGAAGGGCTTGCGGTTTTTGAACGGCTGATGGCAGAACATCCGGTGAATGTGGTAATCAGGAAAAGGTACATCCTCTTTTGTAACGAATGGATCAATATGCGCCTGCTGACACGGGCAACTGTCGACGAAGATATTTTTACTCGATGTTTACGCCTGCAGCAAAAGCTCACGCAGCTAGAACCCGAAAGGGCCGAAAGGTGGGTGCGCCTGGCTTACTTCAATTATCGCCTGTCCAATTTCGATTCTGCAGCCGCCGCCATGCAAAAAGCACATCAGATAGCCCCAGAGAATGCTTCCTATCGGGAATCGCTGAATCATTATAGGACCCTGATGCAGAAAAATCGCAATTGAGACCGTCGGCAGGCTTAATGCCGGCAAGATTCAGGTGATAGTTTGAAGCATTTTGCCTGCTATATTGACGGTAGTTATGGTATAATATGAATAACTTTTGAGTGAAGCCAATTTCTCCGGTAATAAAATCGAAAGCGATAAATCCATGCTACCGGCAAGTGCAAGAGATGTATGTAATGAACCAATTTAAAGTTTCCATTATTATTCCAGCTTACAATGAAGCCCAAAATATTGGTGATGTCGTGTCGCGGACCAAAGCCCTCTATCCTGAATTTGAGATCATCGTCATCAACGACGGTTCAGCCGACAATACAGCCGATACGGCCGATAAAGCAGGGGCCGATGTATTCAATCACCCCTACAATATCGGCAACGGTGCCGCAATAAAAAGCGGCATACGCGTTGCCAAAGGTGATATTTTGGTTTTTATGGACAGTGACGGGCAGCACGACCCGGAAGATATCGGCAGGATACTGGAATTATTTCCAAAATACGATATGGTTGTCGGGGCCAGGTCTTTGAGCGGGCAGACATCAATTGTCCGGGCTTTCGGCAATACCGTTTACAACTGGTTTGCCTCCTATGCCGCTAACTTTGACATCAAGGACCTGACGTCAGGTTTTCGGGCCGTCAAAGCCGACATCGCCCGCAATTTCATATACCTGCTGCCCAATACCTATTCCTATCCGACAACCCTGACACTGGGCGTGCTGCGTACCGGAAGGAGTGTGAAATATTTGCCCATTGAAACTAAAAAGCGTAAAAACGGCAGCAGTAAAGTCAAACTGCTTCAGGACGGCGTAAGGTTTTTTATGATCATCATCAGGATTGCTACACTCTTTTCACCCATGCGGGTATTCTTACCAGTGAGTCTGGCCATGTTTACGCTGGGTTTTCTGCGCTATATTTACACATTTCTGACGGAAGGCCGTTTTACCAACATGAGTGCCCTTTTATTCGTCTCGGCCGTAATTGTTTTTATGATGAGCCTGATATCAGAACAGATTACTCAGCTGCGATTTGAACGGCGCAGCGTTCCCCGGACCGCCAGACAAAAGGTCAAAGGCAGCCAAGCGGTAGGTGAGGTTATAGGGCTTGAAGCAAAGGAGAATTAAGAAAAACATCCTTGTACTCACGTCCACCTTTCCCCGCTGGGTGGATGACGTCGAACCGCCTTTCGTATACGAGCTGTGCCGACGCTTGACGGATGAATTCAACGTACATGTTCTCGCACCCCATGCCACCGGCGCTGAAACTGAAGAGAAGTTGGCAGGCATTCAGGTGACCCGCTATCGATACTTTTTTCCCCGCTGGGAAAGTCTAGCATATAATGGCGGTATTCTGGCCAACCTGAAACAAAATCCTTTGCGTTTTGGTTTAATTCCGTTTTTTGTGCTGTTGCAGTTATGGGCGCTGCTTAAATTGATCCAGCGTCACCACTATGATTGTATTCATGCCCATTGGTTGATTCCGCAAGGTTTCATCGCCCTGATAGCATGCTGGTTCATTAGATCCGCGCCACCGCTGGTAACCACATCCCATGGTGGAGACCTTTTTGGACTGAAAGGCGTTGTCTTCAATCGGCTGAAGCGTCGGGTAGCAAAGCAGTCGGCTGCCGTTACCGTTGTCAGTCGCATAATGTCTGATATGTTGCGCGCACTGACAGTCGAAGATAAAAAAATCCATGTCATTCCAATGGGAGTGGATTTAAGCGAGCGCTTTATTCCCTCTGCCAAACGCCGGGATGGGGAAGTGATGTTGTTTGTCGGAAGGCTTGTTGAAAAAAAAGGGCTGGCCTACCTGATAGATGCCTTGCCGTCGATTCTTACAAGACATTCGTCTGCAAAGCTTAAAATCGTCGGGGAAGGGCAGGAAAGAGAGGCGCTTGAGAACCGTGTGACCCACTTAAAAGTAAACCGGCATGTCGAATTTTTGGGGGCAGCGGCAAATGAGTCCCTTCCGGCTATTTACCGGGCCTCGGATGTGGTCGTATTTCCATCTGTTGTCGCCGGTGATGGAGATCGTGAAGGGTTCGGGCTCGTTCTGGTCGAAGCTTTAGGATGTGAATGTGCGACCGTTGTTACCGATTTGCCGGCCATGCGGGATATCGTCTCTGACGGCCAAAATGCACTTGTGGTGCCACAAAAAGATTCCAGTCAACTTGCGCAAAAGATCGTTGATCTGTTGGATGATCCGCAGCTGCGCCGAAGGCTTGGCAAGGCCGGACGGGAGTATGTTTTACAGCGATTTGACTGGCGCATTATCGCCAAGCAGTATACGGATCTCTTACATTCGGTAATCGTTTGATTTGCCGATTGCCTGCACCCGTTTGATACGGATGCGCTAGAAATTTATGCGGCCTGATATATCGAAAAAAACGGTTTTTACGCTTTTTTTTATTTTTTTGCTGGCGCTGTGGTTCCGCCTCCAATTTGTAAACCCAAATCTAAACGGCATTCCGGTCATTCGTGATGCTCGCGAATACGTTAATTATGGGCGCAACTTGGTTTATCACGGAACATTATCGCGCGAATCTGCTGTTGAAAAACCAACGCCGGATGCATACCGCTCTCCGGGCTATCCGCTGCTTGTCGCACTTTCCATTGTTTTTGGCGGAGAACAACATTACCGCGCCGCAGTAGTTTTAATCCAGGTGGTTTTAAGTGCGCTGCTGGTACCGCTGACATTCTTAATCGGCATCTATTTGCTCTCCGCCCGCGGTGCCATGGTTGCAGCTTTGCTGGTCGCCGTCAATCCACATCTGATCGCGGCAACCAGTTGTATACTGACTGAAACCCTTTTTGCGTTCCTATTGCTTTTGGCGATATGGATTTTTCAATACGCTATGACCAAAGGAAAAATATGGCCATTTATCCTTGCCGGTATGTGTTTTGGCCTAGCCTATCTGACAAATGAGATTTCCTTGTTTCTCCCATTTGTTTTTGCATGTATCGCCTTTTCGGGCGGTGCGCTCAAAAAACAGGCGGTGTCAAGGAACCGTCGGCTGTTGAATGTTTTCGTTTTCCTGGTTGTATTTTCCCTGTTTCCCGGCATTTGGCTATTGCGCAACCATCTACAATTGCCCGACGATGCAAAAAGAGGTGTCCACCGAGCGGTTATAACTTTGAGTCACGGCGCCTACCCGGATTTTGTTTATAAAAATCCGCGATTTAAACGATTTCCTTATCGTGAAGATCCTTTGCAACCGTCGTTTGGCGATTCGATAGATAATTTTATGCGCATTCTCTGGGCAAGATTCAAAAACGAACCGGTAAGATATCTGAAATGGTATTTGATCGGCAAACCGCGCTATCTCTGGAGCTGGGATATCATCCAGGGTGTCGGTGATGTTTATATCTATCCGGTCAAGGTGTATCTTTTCGAAAATTCAGTGATGGCCCATCTCGTGAAAGCGATGATGCGATTTCTTCATCCATTTTTGCTCTTGCTCGCTCTGGCCAGCATTCCTCTCTTATATCTTGCACCGCACTCTGTAGGAAATTCCGAGATCAAGCGCAAATTCCTACCTTTTATTCTCGCCACCTGCATATACGCAACGCTGATTTATATGATATTCGCGCCATGGCCGCGATACTCAATCCCTTTTCGTCCCGAGTTGTATCTTTGTTCGATATGGTCAATTACGGTTTTGTCCAGGCATCTCTCCAAAAAATGGAAAAATAACCTGCTCAGATAAGCTTGGGATTAGATGGGAATTTAATGAGGGTGTGACAATGGCCGGTGGGACAGAATATCGAGAAAAATGTTCTCCAGCTTTTTGGCCAATTCCTTCCAGGTGGGAACAAGCGTATTATCAGTATTTCGATGCCGCAGCCGGTACTCGATTACGTTTGCCAAATCCGTGCTGTTTTCCGGCTGGAAAAGCCATGCAGGATTATTCTTGAATAACTCAGCCATACTACCCAATCGGGCAGAAACCACGGGTATGTTACAAGCCATAATTTCTGCGGCTTTCTGCGGATAACAATAGCGACCGAACTTATTATCTTTGTTACAGATAACGGCCACATCCAACGCATTAAGCAGGCGAGGGACATTTTCCAGAGACAAAACACCGAGGTCATGTATTTTAGCATGCCGAGGTATTTTTATATTTCTGGGGCCGGCCAGTGCCAGATGTAGATCCGGGTACCGGGATTCTAGCTGGCCAAAGGCGGCAAGTAGATTTTCAATTCCGCGGTTGCGCATCAAAGCGCCGGCAGTGCCGATGATTTTGCTCCTAACCGGCAGATTAAACGATTTTCTGCAACTCTCTTTGTCCATCGGTCGGAAAAGATCGGCCCGGACTGCATTGGGCAGTACCGCAATATTATTCTTTTTGCCGTAGGAGTTGACCAGACTGTTAAGGGGATTGCTGATACAGGTTACGGCATCGGCCATTACGACAGCCCGACGATAGAGTTGTTTTACGACCGGTAATTTTGCCATCAGATAATACTCAAAATTGTCATAGATATCAAATACAAGCGGGATATTATGCTTACGGGCAAGCATCAGCCCGATTATTCCATAGAAAGAGTCGGAACAGGCCCATATAGCATTTGCGGATCTTGCGAACCGGCCGGCCTCAATAATGAAGCGATATAGCCCGAAACCTTTGAGCTGCCCGGCGTTAATACTGTTCCAGCGAACATTCTCATCGTTAATCCAGCCTTCTTCCTTTTGCCGGTAACTCAGGCACAAGCCGACCACCCCATGACCCATTTGAGCCAAAGCCAGCGGGATTTCACGGAAGCGCCCGAATCGATCATCGATGAGGTCTTTATGCATGTACTGACGTTTGGTTAGAACGAGAAGACGGATCAATCAAAAAACTCCACTGTCAACACTGTAAAAATGAATTGTGGATTTACAGTTTTCGGTGCCAATTCCACGCCGTCTGTATAATATCTTCGAGATTTGTATACTTCGGATTCCAGCCGAGTACTTTCCGTGCTTTTTGATTCGAGGCAATTAAAACCGCCGGATCGCCTGGTCGGCGCTCTGCAATCGTATACGGTATTTTGTTGCCGGTAACCTTTGATGCTTTTTCGATTGTTTGCAAGACCGAAAATCCACTGCCCGTGCCGAGATTAATGAAGTCACTGGCGTGACCCTTCAGGAGTTGCTCCAGGGCCAGAACATGTGCATCGGCCAGATCGCTTACATGGATGAAATCGCGCACGCACGTCCCGTCCGCGGTATCATAATCGTTACCGAATACCTGAACTGCTTTGGATCGGTCTCTGGCAGCATCGAGAATTATCGGTATCAGATGGGTTTCCGGGGAATGGACTTCGCCGATTTCGCCTTCCGGATCCGCTCCGGCCGCATTAAAATATCTCAGGCACATAAACTTAAGATCGTAGGCAGCACTGTAATCAGAAAGAATCTCCTCGATCATATATTTTGTTTTGCCGTAAGGATTAATCGGCCGACGTGGGTGATTCTCGTCCAGGGGAAGTTTTTGCGGCACCCCGTAGGTCGCACAAGTTGATGAAAAGATAAAATAACGGACGTTATTTTTAAGGAGATGATGAAGCAGGGTGATAGTCCCCAGCACATTATTCTCGTAATACTTTCTGGGATCGACCATCGACTCGCCGACATAGGCATAGGCAGCGAAATGCATAACGGCGTGGATGTTATGTAATTTGAATATATCCTTTAGCACACGATCGTTACCGATATTCCCATGAAATAGCTTTCCCCATTTGACGTTTTCCCTATGGCCATATACCAGGCTGTCCAGTGTTATGGGCTTGTGCCCTCTACGATGCAATTCTTTACAGCAGTGGGACCCGATATAACCGGCGCCTCCGGTAACGAGAATATTCATAGAAAACCTTCCTAAGAAATCTTTGCTAAGTTATCTATTTTTTTCAACCAAAGACTCTTTCCGTTGCCCTTGAAATATTCCGTCATTTTTTGATCGAACATTTCATATACCTCTCAGATGTGTCGAGCATCAACACCGATGAAAAACCCGAACCTATTTCTATGATCTTCTGCGGACGAAAATGCCGTAAGAACGCATACAGGGTGAATCCGTCATTGAAGCCGAACATGGGATTACCATAGTAGTACCGGTTGGCTGGCTCTCTGTGAGGCGTGAATGGAAAGTCGGCATAGTACGCTGTTATTTCCTTCAACAGTTCTATCTGACGGGCTTCGTTCAGGTCGATTCCCATGCAATCAGTTAGTTGTTCGCTAAAGAGGATATCTGATTTTGCCTTTATTTCTAAGAAACTGGGAATCGTTGACCCGTAATGACCGGGATAATATCGTAGAAACCAGTAACTGCGCGTCTTTATCGCCTGATAGAAAAACCTCGCAAGTTAATAGGGCAATATGAGTGCTGCATAGAGCCGATGCCATTTTTTTAAGGCAGTTATCAGCGATGCCGGTATATCCATTTTTCAGTGCACGATCAAATCATTAGAGTGTTAGGCTGTGGTTGTTTTTTTAACGCCGCTCTGCCCGAGTTTGCCGTTTTAATATTCTATAGTTTTCAGAAACTTCTTTCTGGATTATTTTCATAATATGCAGTGCCGCGTTGCCCCCTTTATGCGAAAAGGACATATCAAAAATTTCCCGTCGTCTCTGCTTGTATACATCCTCGTGCTTAAAAAGCACCCTGGTTATCATCGACTGAAGTTCGTCCTGGTTCAGGCATTTGGGACCCGGCGTCACCCAGTTATAGTCATATTTTAGCTTTCTGTCATTTTGAATATATTTTTCGTAATCATAGGGGTAAAAAACGATGGGTTTGTCAAGATATAAATAATCGAAAAAAAGGGATGAATAGTCGGTAACCAGCAGGTCAATAAAAGAGAGCAAAGGGTATATATCATCCGTATCTTGATAATGGAGCATATTCGGTATCGAATCGAAATCAAACCTGAATTGGTGATTGGGGTGGATTTTAAAAACGACAATAATCCTGTTTTTGCAGGCAAAATCATTCAAGCGCTTCATATCCAAGGCGTTTTTTTCCAAGAAATCATTGCCGGTTCCTGTATCGCGATGAGTGGGGGCGTAAAGCACAGCCTTATGGTTGTTATTTTTAAGCTTCCGAACTTTAGCCATCGTTTCCCCATCTGATCCGATCAATTCCAGTTCTTGCGGTTTATAAAAAAGAACATCATTGCGGGGGTAGCCGCTTTCAATAATATTTTTATATTTAAAAGCATGTTGAAATATATTATCAGTATTGGTTTTCGAAGTGGAAAGTAACAAATCGTAAGTTGGAAAACGCCCGGCGGCAGAATAAAGGATTCGTCCTAATAAGGAGTTTGGTGACGGCCTGAGCAATGGGTCATCCAATTCTAGCCTTTTAATCGAGCAGCCATGCCAGAGTTGTGTTTTGTGCGCCTTTAGCAAAAAATGATACTTGGCTCTTTTAATCCAGGCAAGAGATATAGTCAATAGTTGTGTATGAAGAAATTAGGCGGCAATCCGTTTTTCTTCGACACCATTGACAAATTTAACTCCTCTAATTACTTCTGCCAGGCGTTGCGGATGGTGAAGTCG